>OJDH01000034.1_pt1 | contig 116379 bp, 105 predicted proteins | sample 1592761 | NCBI WGS metagenome assembly OJDH01 (sample SAMN05416855, study PRJEB24817) | seawater metagenome | isolation source: Sea water | place: Canada:Atlantic | collected 2013-11 | reverse complement strand
GTGCGTTCTCTTGACATGGTAGGGGTCGGATGTTCGAGTCATCTCGGACGCACCACTTCTTTACATTCCCCTTTTTTGTATATTTTACAATAGCGTTACTTTATTTCCGATTGGTATTCTGTGATGGGATTTCCTGTTTGAATTGATCCTCTTTGTTAGTCATTAAATCCACACTTTTAATTCGTACTCTAATTAATCTCCCTCCCAAGTATTAACATTGTCAATATTGTTACAAGTGGCGCAATAAAATTTTATCAGCTGATAACAAATCTCACATTCTCATAAAATACAATCTGGATTTTATTGCATAACATGTTGAATTTAATCGTTTAATGTTATTTTTTTTTGCTTTTTTTTATCTGATCTGTGTGAAAAATAGAGTTTGGTATGTTAGCCTAAGCACTGTATTTAAGCTGATGACAAACGTGATTTTTAAAATTTCACCTGTGATTCTGTGTCTAAATTTTAATTAATAGATCTAACTCAATGTATTTTAGTTGGTTGATATAAGTATAAAAGCATGTGGTGTATATCTTGCTCGCTCAGTACAAGGGGCACAGTTTTTAGTTGAAGAATTCTTAAAAGCCCAGCCCTTTGAGCCTAGTACTTGTAGCCCTGTAGAGAAGGAGCGTTACTTAGGAAAATAGCATTAAATGATTTAGCATTCAGAACACAATACTAAGGGCCATATCGTTAACCCGGCCAATAACAATAAAAGTGCAAGATCAGTGATACGAAGGAAAATGTCACTTATGTGGCACAAACCCAATAATAAGAAATGACAAGAGCAAAGAAACCGTGTTTTTAGTGATGAGTAAGACCAATTTTCTGAGGCCGCTTTTGCGTTACGCATAGTAGGGGCTAGGGCTGGTTATTACTAGGCCGTAGAGGGTGTTCAGCGCTTAAATGTTGTCGACAATAAAGTTAGTAATGAGGAACCAATATTTATTTTTATAGTGAAAGGACATAATATGAAACTCACACAGTGTATCGGACCAGCCCTTCTATCAGGTGCATTAGCGAGCTCTTTCAGCACATCGGCTGTAGAAGTTAGCGAACAAGAACTGGCGACACTAAAAGCACAAATTTCAGCGTTGCAGGCTCGCTTAGAACAGCTGGAAAACCAAACTAATCCCACTAATATTGCGGCAAATTCGCCTCTATTATCCAACGCAGAATCTTCTGAATCAGTTGATTTAATTCTACAAGATAAGAAAGTCGAAACAAACACTGTTGAAACCGAACGTGCAGAGCCTGAATCGACCGATGGGATCACGTTTGGCGGTGCCATTCGAACGAATTACAGTTATACCTCTTATGATGACGGTAATAAGAACCGAGGTGGTGACTTCGATTTTGATATCTTCCGCATCAACATGAGTGGCGAAATAGGGGGGGTCACATTAAATAGTGAAATTCGCTTCTTTGATTACATGACGGCTGTTAAATATGCTTACGCAGGTTATCAATTCAGTGAGAACTGGCAAGTACAGGCCGGTATCACTCAAGTGCCGTTTGGTAACCAAGCATACAACTCACAAAATTATTTTTTCAGTACCAACTATTACTTGGGTTTAGAGGATGATTTTGATTTGGGTGTGGTCTTTAAACGCAGCGTAGCCGACAACTGGCAGCTAGATGTAGGTTTCTTTAAAAATGATGAACTCGGCGGCGTCGATGGCTACGTAGACAATCGCTCAGACCGCTATTCATATGATATTGTTGGTATTCGAGCGCAAGGTGATGGTATTTACGATGAACCCACCGAAGGGTTAGGGGAATACAATACCTTAGCAGGTCGCTTCGCTTATCATTTTACCTCGGGTGAGGTGAAGACGGAGGTCGGGGTATCTGCGTTACAAGGCGGTATTCATAACGGTGAGAAGCGCGCTGGGGATTATCAAGCGTGGGCGTTTCATACCAGCAGTCAATACAGAAATTGGCATCTACAATTTCAACACAGTCAATATGACTATGATATTGGAGAGGCTGACCGCTTAGCCGTTGGGGCATATTCGTTTTATGATTCAATTGCTGCTGATGCTAAATCAACCACACTCAACATTGCCTATGATATGGCTGTTGATTTCGGCCCTGTAACTGACTTGCAGTTCTACAACAATTTTGGTTTGGTATATGACAAGTCTGACAACAGCGAAGATACCATGATGAATGTGTTGGGCATGTCGGTGGCGGCAGGTGGGTTATTCACCTATTTCGATTTGGTGCACGCAAAGAATCAACCTTTTGTGGGGGGCAGTGCTGCGGGTGATACCGATGAAACGGAGCAACGTTTTAATATTAATATTGGCTACTACTTCTAATCGATAATTTCGCGATGGTATTTGTGTTCATTTTTATAAATACGATTATAAACACACTCAATTTGAAGCACATTAATAAGTTACACATACTCAAAAAATTTTGAAACACAGGTTAATAAAAAGGACATTTCGATGAAAGAGAATAAAGATCCGATGATACCGGACGGGGAGGTCAACCCCATTGATACTGACTATCAAGTGGGACAAGACAATATCGTGGTCAGTGTTGGTCCGTTTGGATTAGACATACACAACCGCGTATTTGCGGTGTCAGGGGTAATGATTATTGCATTCGTGGCACTGACATTATTATTCCAAGCGGAAGCTGAACCCTTTTTCGGTGACATTCGAAATTGGCTAACGGGTAATTTGGATGGCTTTTTCATGGGAGCGGCGAATATATTCGTCATACTATGTTTGGTATTGGTTATTTCCCCCTTAGGACGCGTGCGTTTAGGCGGCACCGAAGCGAAACCTGATTACAGTTATTTAGGTTGGTTCTCTATGCTGTTTGCTGCAGGCATGGGCATAGGCTTGATGTACTATGGCGTTAGTGAACCATTGGGGCATTTCGGTACTGCTTTTGCTGGACCGACACTCGAGAATGGCGTTCGCACCGATTACGCTCCCCTAGCAGGCGCAGCCGGCGACGCGGTTGCAGCACAAAAACTGGCGATGGCCGCCACCATTTATCACTGGGCACTTCACCCATGGGCAATTTACGCCATTATGGCCTTAGGCTTGGCATTATTCTCTTTCAATAAGGGATTGCCACTGACTATTCGCTCGGTTTTCTATCCTATTTTAGGTGAGAGAGTATGGGGATGGCCTGGGCATATCATTGATATTTTGGCGATCTTGGCAACCTTATTTGGTTTAGCGACATCATTGGGGCTAGGGGCATCTCAAGCCGCATCAGGCTTACATTCAGTATTCGGATTACCGTTAGGTGAGACAACTGAGATATTGTTAGTGCTAGGTATAACAGCGTTGGCGCTGTTTTCAGTGGTAGCCGGCCTTGATGCTGGCGTTAAAAAGCTGTCTGAAATTAACATGATTTTAGCGGTATTATTGGTGGCCTTTGTACTTGTTGTCGGGCCGACAATAGCGATCCTGACAGGATTTTTTGACAACATGGTATCTTATATTCGTTACTTACCCGAGTTAGCGAATCCGGTCGGGCGTGAGGATACCGGCTTCGCAACTGGATGGACTGCTTTCTACTGGGCGTGGTGGATTTCCTGGAGTCCTTTTGTGGGGATGTTTATCGCTCGGGTTTCTCGTGGCCGTACGGTTCGTGAATTCATTATTTCAGTACTGCTTGTGCCATCAATTGCCTGTGTATTTTGGATGACAGTGTTCGGTGGAACCGCTATTCAACAAGTTGTCGTTGATGGTTACCAAGCAGCGGTCAATGCTGACTTACCATTACAACTGTTTGCTGTACTTGAGGGGCTTCCTCTAGCGAATATCACTTCGTTTGTGGCCATTGTGTTAGTTATAGTGTTCTTTGTGACGTCATCTGACTCAGGCTCTTTGGTGATTGATGTTATCTCGGCTGGCGGTAAGGTAGAAGCGCCGACACCTCAGCGCGTATTTTGGTGTGTATTTGAAGGTTTAGTCGCCGTTTCTCTGATACTAGGCGGCGGGCTCATTGCACTTCAAGCTATGGCTGTGTCCACTGGATTCCCGTTTACCATAGTGTTGTTAATTGCGGCATTCTCTATGGTCAAAGGCTTGATGTCTGAACCAAGATAAGTCACTTATCTGATTATACAAATCCAGCTATCAGGCTGGATTTGTTGTTTTTACGCGATACAACTAACCGGTATAATCTACCTCAATAAGTTGTTATTCATTGCCTATTTCCAACAGGAATTGCTGCTCTATGGCCACTGAACAAGTTGAAGTTACCGATTTCTTACAACGACATAAACCGTTTTCAGACTTAGCGGCGTCTGAGTTATCTCATGTGGCGTCGCGGGTAGAAATAGCCTATTACAAGGCAGGGTCACCCATTCTTACATTCGGTCAAGACAACACGCATTGGTTTGTGATCAGAAGCGGTGCTGTTGAAGTGTTTCGTCGAGACGGCGAGTTATACAACCGTTTAGGTGAAGGAAACTTTTTTGGCGAATTAGCCTTGATGCGCAACCGCCCAGTGCGTTTTCCCGTGGTTGCCCTTGAAGATACCTTGGTTTACCTCATCGACGCTGATACTTTTAACAATTTATTCGACAACGATGAGCAGTTCGCTGATTTCGTAGAGGTAGAAGATCGCAGCCGATTACGTGAATCCAGCCCAGATAAAAAAGACAATAATGCGTTGTTAACGGTAAAGGTGGAAAAGCTTATTGAGCAATTGCCGCTGATCTTGCCACCCCACACCAGTGTGCAAGATGCTGCTCTGCGAATGACCGAGGAGGGGGTCTCCTCTCTACTCATTTCAAATGAGCAAGTAAGCGATGATGCAAGCTCAGATGACGAGCCGGTCATTGGCATCGTTACCGATGTGGATATTCGAAGCCGACTGGTGGCTAACGGACTCGATTTATCCACTCCGGTGACGGACATCATGACTACGCAACTCACGATAGTGCAAAGCAACCAATACGTGTTTGAAGCCATGATGTTAATGTTAAAACACAAGGTGACACACTTACCAGTGCTCAGAAAATCGAAACCCATTGGCTTGATAAGCCATCAAGACATACTGCGTTACGAATCACAAAACAGTTTGTTCGTGGTCAAAAGTATTTTTAATGCACAAAACGTTGATGAACTCGCAGCGCTTAAGGATGAAGTGCAAACATGCTTTTCACGCATGGTAGACGAAGATGCAAACTCGCAAATGATCGGCAGTGCAATGGCGGTTATCGGCCGCAGTTTTAAACAACGACTATTGGAGTTGGCTGAGGAAGAGTTTGGCCCGCCGCCGATACCTTATTGTTTTCTCGCCCTTGGCTCAATGGCGCGTGACGAGCAACTCATAGTAACAGACCAAGACAATGCCTTGGTGCTCGATAACCGCTTTGAACCCAAACTGCACGACGGTTATTTTAATGACTTGGCCAACTTTGTTTGTGACGGTTTAGACCGCTGCGGTTATACCTATTGCAAAGGTGGGATTATGGCAACTAACAAAAAATGGCGTCAACCATTGAAAGTATGGGAGCAGTATTTCACTCAATGGATAGATAAGCCGACCCCTGAAACACTTTTACATAGCGCAATATTTTTCGATTTAGACGGAGTGTGGGGGAAAAAAGTGTGGGCCGACGCGTTAAATAGACTGATTCGCAAGACAGCCTTTAAAAATTCCCGTTTTCTGGCATGCATGGCGCGAAACGCATTGCTGCGCACGCCGCCTTTAGGGTTCTTTAAAGACTTTGTGATGGAAACGGATGGACGGCAAACCAATTCTATTAATATGAAGCGTAGGGGGACAGCCCCCATTGCCGATTTAATCCGGGTGCATGCTTTGTCGGTCGGGGCTGAGGGGCGTAATAGTTTTTCGCGGCTCAATGGTGTGATTGATGCCAAAATACTGCCCCCAGGCCGCGGAGTCGACTTACGCGATGCACTCGAGTTTATCGCTATGGTGCGCATTCGCCATCAAGCATTTGATTTGGAGATGAAACGTGTTCCTGATAATGACATTGAGCCAGAGTATTTATCGGATTTTGAACGTAAAAACTTGCGAGACGCCTTTCAAATTCTCAGCGATGCACAAAAATACATGAAGTATCGATATCAACCTGGTCGTCACTTGTAATGCAAAAGGTCATCGGATGTTTTATTTAGATAAAAAAGCGCTGCAGGATACGCCAAATAATAAACCTGCTGGCAAAGGGTTTAATTGGACGGGTGAGTTTGCAAAACGCCAAAAACAAGCAAAGTATCCTGCGCTTAAACAGTACTACGCCCAAGGGGTAATAAGTGCAGATACCCCTATCGTAGAGGCACCTCTAGTCGCACTAGATTTTGAAACCACAGGTTTAAATCCCAAAACGGATAGCATTGTCAGTATTGGTTTGGTGGCAATGACAGTGAAGCGTATTCGTTGCCAAGAGGCGCAGCACTGGATAATAAAACCGGATACTGAATTGAAAACCAAGTCGGTGGTGATCCACGGTATTACCCACTCTGATGTAGCGGATGCACCGTCATTCAACAGGGTTTTGGATGAGCTATTGCAGCACTTGCAGGGCAAAGTAGTGGTGGCTCATCACAAAGATATTGAAGTTCGTTTTTTAAATTCAGCGCTAAAGCATTATATCGGCGAGGAAATTGTTTTCCCGTGTATCGATACAATGGCCTTGGAAGCGCGCTTTTCCCGCACCATAAAGCGTACATTTCTGCGCAGTTTATTGGGACAGAAAACGCCGTCCATTCGGCTCACCGATTGTCGCTCTCGCTATCGTTTGCCTTATTATCGACAGCATAATGCGTTAACCGATGCATTGGCATGTGCAGAATTGCTGCAGGCCCAGGTGGCGTCACATTACCCGGATGATAACGCGCCTATCTCAGCTATCTGGAGTTAAGGCTCGTTGGTGACATGTTACATTGCTTGAATAATGTCTGCCAAAATTGCACATGCGATTTGATTGCCTGTTGATATGCGCTAAAACCCTTGTCACCTTGAGCGTCGATAAAGTGGCGAAATGACAAGGCTAAATTCGGTTCTGCACTCAACTTTTGATAGAGCGGTGAAAGCGCATAATGCACACGGTTCAGTTCACTGCCGATAGGTTGAATTTTCTCGATAAAAAACAAGGTAAATACGTTTTTCAGGTACTTCATTTTCTGACTGGGTTGGCCATCCTCGCACTGTTCATGCAGATCCTGCTTTTGTAACCATAGTGTGGTTCTATTTAATTCTTCTCTTATCACCGATTGGGTTCGCCATGTTTTGGCCGGTAAGTGCGATTTTGAGAGTTGGGACAAATAGCTTTCTAGTTCTTGGCTATTTGAGGCTGTGCGTAGTTGGCTATTTGCGTCGAGCAAATACGATAAAGCACTTTTTGTTGTATGTAGCTCAGTCGAGCTTGCTGAGTCAAAAAAATCACTGTTGTTACTAAAAGCATTAATGGTTTCATCACTGGTTTGAATTAGATTCGCCCATGCTAATGGTAATGCCGCGAGTTTATGTTCCAGCCAGTCATCGAGTAATGCGCTGTACTCTGGCATCAGCACCTTACAGCGTGACAACGACTCAACCACTTCACGCTCATAAAGGTAGCGTACTGAAGGTGGTTGTGTGCGCCCTAACGGGGTGTTTCGCTGGGCTATCAACAAATTCAGGTCACATTTCTTTAATGCAAAGAATTGCTTTACGTCCAACTGCGGTGGGGTGATTACATTTACTAATAATCGTTTGCTTGGGTAAACCAGTGAGGCAGATGTCGTGGTTGGCATGGGGGCATTAAACGGAGTGTCTAATACATTAGCTATGCGCTCTTGGTATTGGTTTATCGTATGACTGATGTCGTTTCGCCCGCATCCTATCATAGCAATGATTAGGGCTAACACTGTAGTGAACCGCGTAAACATGAAATAAATAGCCTGACACCGACTCATCTTTTACATCATACTTTGTGGCTCGACACGACACTGCGCCCGCCATCTACAGCAATGATCTGCCCTGTCACATATTCGGCTTCACATAAATAATGGATAGCCTGAGCAATATCTTCAGGTGTGCCTAGGGTTTTAGCTGGGATTTGTTGCAACACCTGTTTTTTGTCAGCATCAGATAGCGCTTGTTCCGGCCATAGAATTGCACCAGGGGCGACACCATTAACGCGTATATCTGGCGCTAACTCAATGGCCAATGATTTGGTCATAGTAACCAGTGCTGACTTTGCCATACTATAAACAGTATGCTGTTGAAGTGGCCTATCGGCATGAATATCAACCATATTAATAATGACTCCTTTATTAACGGTCAAATTCTCAGCTAGATGCTGTGCTAAAAACAGCGGCGCTTGTACGTTACTGCCAAATAGATCATGCCAGTGGCTTTGCGTGATATCACCCATGGGAGTAGGGTAAAACGAAGACGCATTATTGACTAGCACGTCTAAGCGCCCAAATGCTCCAATCACTTGCTCTGCTAGCAAACCTAAGTCGTCGATTTCGCACAGGTTGGCTACCACCAAACGCGCGGAATTTTCCCTTTGGCTGTTAAGATTGACTAGCAAGGTTTCGGCTTCGGATACAGAGTGATGGCAATGCAGCACAATGTTAAACCCTTTGTTATGTAAATAGGTGGCGGTAGATGCGCCTATACGCTTGGCACTACCGGTAATAAAGGCAACTTTGGTTGACATAATGCTCCATGGTGGCTTTGATTATTGGCGCTCAATTTCAGGTGTACTTTACTCGTTAACACTCGTACTGCTGGGTGTATTACACATGTAAAATACAGGAATGGCACCTGTTGATTTAGCTTAGCGGTTAATCTTGCGGCACTAAAGAGGGATTATCTAGCTGTTGTACGATATTTTCAAACGTTTCACTTATTGAGGATATTAAAGTACGGTTGGCTAACCATATGGGAATATTGCCTCCGGGATTGGCTTGTCCCTGATACTCAATATAAGTGAAGCGATTGGCATGTGCACTGAGTGACCAACGACCACTTACGCCTTTTATCCGCACGAAATTCTCTGATTCTGGATATTTCTCACTCGCATCGACAATATCGATATACACATTGCCTTGTTCAACATAGGTAATGGATTGAGTCACCATGTCCCTGTCTCTTATGGGCCAAGGCGCATCGAATTTACTGTGAACTAAGCGAACGTTGTCATTTTCCTTGAGCAAGTGGACGGCTTGGTTATGGGCGATCCATTTCGGCGCTAGATGTGTTTGTTCTAACAATTCTATAAATGCTTCAGGGCTATTGTGAACATGTACTATACCGCGCACCTTTATGTGACGACTGTCAGTGTCTTGTTGGTAAATGGCCACATTGTTGTTCGTAGTGGCAAGCTCCCAATCTGGAATAGGCTGAGCTAGCAGGTCGTGAGCAAGACTGACTTCAGAAAAGCTCGCACTTACATATATTACCAATAGATAGTGCCTGAAAGACGATTGCATAGTTTAAACAAATTTCGTTATAATCCCGGTTCTGTTTTGATCGTAACAGAACAGCAGACAAAACACCTATTAGAGGTGTTTTTTTATTTTTCTCGCGATGTAATCGCAACACAGATTTTGCATGTGGCGCTTGGTAGGTGTCACCACTGCACAAGGATTATTATGCCCATAATTACACTTCCCGACGGCAGTCAACGCCAATTCGATAACGCAGTTTCAGTACTAGACGTGGCAAATGATATTGGCCCTGGTTTAGCCAAAGCCACCATAGCTGGAAAAGTAGACGGCGTTCGCGTTGATGCGTGTGACCTGATAGAGCAAGACGCACAGTTGCAAATTATTACTGCAAAAGATGAAGATGGCTTAGAAATTATTCGCCATTCATGCGCGCATTTAATCGGTCATGCAATTAAACAATTATGGCCTGACGTAAAAATGGCGATTGGTCCTACGATTGACAACGGCTTTTACTATGACATTGATATGGAGCATTCCCTTAACGACGAAGATCTAGTCAAGTTAGAAAAGCGCATGCTTGAATTGGCGAAAACCAATTACGATGTGGTTAAGAAAGTCGTTAGCTGGCAAGAAGCCAGAGACACATTTGAAGCACGCGGTGAAGAGTATAAACTGCAGATCCTAGACGAGAACATTCCAAAAGATGCAACGCCTGGTTTGTATCATCACGAAGAGTACGTGGACATGTGCCGCGGCCCACACGTACCCAACATGCGTTTTTGCCAGCACTTTAAATTAATGAAAGTGGCAGGTGCCTATTGGCGCGGTGATAGTGACAATAAAATGTTGCAACGAATTTACGGCACCGCATGGGCAGATAAAAAACAACTGAAAGCTTACTTGAATCGTTTAGAAGAAGCTGAAAAGCGCGATCACCGCAAAATTGGCAAAGCGCTGGATTTATTCCATTGGCAAGAAGAAGCTCCTGGCATGGTGTTTTGGCACAACGATGGTTGGAGTATATACACAGAGCTTGAAAAATTCGTGCGCAGCAAATTACGTGAATACGAATACGATGAAGTCAAAGCCCCTTTGATGATGGACCGCTCTTTATGGGAAAAATCAGGTCACTGGGATAAGTACGCTGAAAATATGTTCACTACCACATCAGAAAAGCGTGAATATGCGGTCAAGCCAATGAATTGCCCAGGCCACGTACAAATCTTCAACCAAGGCCTTAAATCATACCGTGATTTGCCGTTGCGTATGGCTGAATTCGGTTGTTGTCACCGTAATGAGCCATCAGGTGCGTTACATGGCTTGATGCGTGTGCGCGGCTTTACTCAAGATGATGCACATATATTCTGTACCGATGACCAGATATTGGCAGAAGTAGGTGGATGTATTGACTCAGTGTATGAAATCTACAAAATATTCGGTTTTGAGAATATCTCTGTAAAACTCTCTACTCGTCCTGAAAAACGAGTGGGCAGTGATGAAGTATGGGACAAAGCAGAAAAAGAACTAGCAGAAGCACTCACGTCAAAGGGGATTGATTTCCAATATTTGCCAGGCGAGGGCGCATTCTATGGTCCTAAGATAGAATTCACATTGCACGATTGCCTCGATAGAGCGTGGCAGTGTGGCACAGTCCAGTTGGATTTCTCAATGCCTGGTCGTTTAGGTTCAACTTATGTCGCTGAAGATGGCGAACGTAAAGTGCCAGTTATGATCCACCGTGCAATTTTAGGTTCACTTGAGCGTTTTATCGGTATTTTGATAGAAGAGTATTCAGGCTTCTTCCCACTTTGGTTAGCCCCTACTCAAGCAGTTGTGATGAATATTACTGATAATCAGAGTGAATATGCGCAAAAAGTAGTAAAAAAACTAAAAGAAATTGGAATTAGAGCCAAGTCAGACTTGAGAAATGAGAAGATAGGCTTTAAAATCCGCGAGCACACGCTTAGGCGTGTCCCGTATTTGCTTGTAGTTGGTGATAAAGAAATTGAAGCTGGCGAAATAGCAGTACGTTCACGCAAAGGCGATGATCTTGGTAAGATGTCGGTCGATGCTTTCATTGAATTGGCTTGTGAACAGATCAAAAGCAAACAAATTCAGTAAATTTCGTGGAGGAATAACATATTAAAGGCGCTAACATTAAGGCTAAAGATTCGGGCAAAGCTCGTATTAACGAAGAAATTACAGTAAATGAAGTTCGTTTGGTTGGAAAGGATGGGGAGCAGATTGGCGTTGTATCAATCACTGAAGCTCTCGAGACGGCTGAGCAATCTAATTTAGATTTGGTTGAAATTAGCCCTAATGCAGAACCGCCTGTATGTAAGGTAATGGATTACGGAAAATTCATCTTCGAAAAGAGTAAAGCTCAGAAAGAGCAAAAGAAGAAACAAAAGCAAATTCAGGTCAAGGAGATTAAATTTCGCCCTGGCACTGATGAAGGCGATTACCAGGTAAAACTGCGCAACCTGCGTCGCTTTCTAGAAGGTGGTGATAAGGCTAAAGTAACGATCCGCTTCCGCGGCCGTGAAATGGCTCATCAAGATATCGGTATTGATCTACTTAATCGCGTTAAAGTTGATTTAGAAGACATTGCCAACTGCGAATCCTTCCCTAACCGGGTTGAAGGTCGTCAGATGATCATGGTGCTCGCCCCAATTAAGAAGTAATTAAGGTCTACAAGTAGTCAGGGAACTGCACCCTAGCTCACCTTATTACACACTATGTAACTACGACTTACTGTTTCTGCAAAGCAGTTTAGTCATTAACAATGCGGAGTTTTAGCAATGCCTAAAATGAAAACAAACCGTGGAGCAGCCAAGCGTTTTAGAAAAACCGCTTCAGGTCGTTTCAAAAGCAAGCAGTCTCACTTGCGTCATATTTTGACTAAAAAGAGCTCTAAGCGTAAACGTCACCTTCGTGGCAAGAAATTGGCCCATGTAGCTGACACAGCGTTGATTCAACGCATGTTACCTTACGTTTAAGAGAGGATTTAGAATATGGCAAGAGTAAAACGTGGTGTTGTCGCACGTGCCCGTCACAAAAAGGTACTAAAGCAAGCCAAAGGTTATTACGGAGCTCGTAGTCGAGTTTATCGCGTTGCTGTTCAAGCAGTAACAAAAGCTGGTCAATACGCTTACCGTGACCGTCGTCAAAAGAAACGTCAATTCCGTCAATTGTGGATTGCTCGTATCAATGCTGCGGCTCGTCAAAATGGTATGTCTTACAGCCGTTTCATTAACGGTCTTAAGAAGGCATCTGTTGAAATCGATCGTAAGATTTTGGCTGATATCGCAGTACATGACAAAAACGCATTTAGCGCATTAGTAGATGCCGCTAAAGGTGCATTAGCTTAATTAATTAACAATTAAGTTTAAGTTCTTTCGAAGAACGGCGAGCAGGATGCTCGCCGTTTTTTTTTGTTTGGAATTTAATCTCTGTTTGATCAAACTTACCTTTACGATCCTGCATGTAATAACTCTCCTTGTTTACAATAAATCAATGAAAAAGCGTTTAATATCCGTACTTTCCGGTAATTGCATCTAGCCTGACCCAGTTGCTTTCGTGTAGAATTGCGGGTTCTTTTTAAATGTCCAGCCATGCTTTTAGATCTATGGTCAGTGACTCAATATTTAATCCAATTCGGGGAAACTATGGATCTTGATGCCATAATCAAAGAGGCAGAAACGCAAATCAACGTCGCCCAAGATGCCAGCACGCTTGATGCGGTTCGCGTAGACTTCATGGGTAAAAAAGGCCGTATGACTGAGCTACTTAAAGGCTTAGGAAAACTGTCTAACGAAGAGCGCCCTGCAGCCGGTCAAAAAATAAATCAGGCTAAACAGCAAATTCAGCAACTTATTCATCAACGCGGAGAGCTTCTTCGTGAGCAAGAGATGAACAGCAAGCTCGCTGCTGAATCAATCGATGTATCTTTGCCGGGTCGCTCAACTGAACTAGGTGGTTTACACCCAGTCACGCGTACTATCAATCGTATTGAAGGGTTTTTTGCGGAGCTGGGTTTTAGCGTAAAAACCGGCCCTGAAATTGAAGATGGTTTTCATAATTTTGATGCATTGAACATTCCGGCGAATCACCCAGCGCGTGCTGATCACGATACTTTCTATTTCAACCCTGATGTGATGTTAAGAACGCAGACCTCAGGTGTACAAATTCGCACTATGGAGGCAGAGCAGCCGCCACTGCGTATTATCTCTCCTGGACGGGTTTATCGTAACGATTACGATCAAACTCATACCCCGATGTTCCATCAGGTCGAAGGGTTAATGGTGGATAAAAATGTAAGTTTTACGCAGCTAAAAGGCATTCTTCACGATTTTTTGAACAACTTTTTCGAAGCGGACTTGCAAGTACGTTTTCGCCCATCGTACTTTCCATTCACTGAACCTTCAGCAGAAGTGGATGTGATGGGGAAAAATGGTAAGTGGTTAGAAGTACTCGGTTGCGGCATGGTGCATCCAAATGTATTGCGCGCCGTGAATATTGACCCAGAAGTATACACTGGCTTTGCCTTCGGCATGGGGGTGGAACGCCTCACCATGTTGCGTTATGGCGTGAATGATTTACGCGCATTTTTCGAAAACGATCTTCGTTTTTTAAAGCAGTTTAAGTAAGGGCGAGAAAGTATGAAATTCAGTGAAAAGTGGCTAAGAGAATGGGTAAATCCTGATATCTCTACACAGCAGCTTGCAGATCAAATTACTATGGCTGGCCTTGAAGTAGACGGTGTTGAGCCTGTCGCCGGTGAGTTCAGTGGCGTAGTTGTGGGTGAGGTGGTTGAATGTGGTCAACATCCAGATGCAGATAAACTGCAAGTAACCAAAATAAACGTAGGTGATGATGAATTAATCGATATCGTTTGCGGTGCCCCGAACTGTCGTCAAGGCTTAAAAGTGGCTGTGGCAAAAGTCGGCGCAGTGTTACCTGGTAACTTTAAAATTAAGAAAGCGAAATTACGTGGCCAGCCTTCATTCGGCATGTTGTGTAGCTTTTCTGAACTCGGCATTTCCGATGATCATGATGGTATTGTTGAGTTACCAGCCGGCGCACCTATAGGTCAAGATATTCGCGAATACCTTGATTTGAATGATGTCACGATTGAAGTTGATTTAACGCCGAACCGTGCAGATTGCTTGAGTTTGCGCGGCCTAGCACGTGAAGTAGGCGTGTTGAATCAAAGCAATGTGGATATGCCTGTTTATCCAGAAACGGCAGCGAGTATTGCTGATACTAGGGGGATTTCACTTGCGGCACCACAAGCGTGCCCACGTTATTTAGGCCGCGTTATTAAAGGGATTGATGTTAATTCTCCTTCACCTCTGTGGCTGCAAGAGAAGCTCCGTCGCAGTGGTGTGCGTAGTATCGACGCCGTGGTTGATGTAACTAACTTTGTATTGTTAGAACTAGGCCACCCAATGCATGCATTCGATAACGATGTGCTTAGTGGCGATATTGTTGTGCGTATGGCCAAGCAAGATGAAGAATTGGTCTTATTAGATGAAACCAAGGTTAAGTTAAAAGACAACACCTTGGTCATTGCGGATCAGGAAAAGGCGCTTGCTATGGCAGGCATCTTCGGTGGACTCGATTCCGGTGTTACCTTAAATAGTAAAAATATATTTTTAGAAAGTGCGTTTTTCACACCAGACGCGATCATGGGTAAAGCGCGCCAGTACGGGTTACATACTGACGCATCACATCGTTACGAGCGTGGTGTTGACCCTCAAATGCAACGCCAAGCAATGGAGCGTGCAACCGCTTTAATGCTTGAAATAGTAGGTGGTGAAGCTGGCCCTATCGTTGAAGCAATTGATGAACAATACATCCCGCCAGTTAAAGATGTGGTGCTCCGCGCTGCCCGTCTGACACGTGTTTTGGGTATAGAAATCGAAGCAAGCGTAGTCGGTGATATTTTGATGCGCTTAGGGCTAGATGCCGATGAGTCAAATGGGCAATGGCAAGTGAAAGTGCCAGCTTATCGTTTTGATATCGCGATTGAGGAAGACTTGATTGAAGAAATCGCGCGGGTCTACGGTTATGACAATATTCCTAATGTGGCGCCACAAGCTGCGTTAAAAATGTCTGGTCGTAAAGAGCAGGCGATGAACGTGAATGAACTCAAACTAACGCTGACCAACCGCGATTACCAGGAAGCAATTACGTACTCGTTCGTTGATCCTAAAGTACAAAGTCAATTGTACCCGACGATTGACGCCATTGTACTACCGCATCCTATTTCCGCTGATATGTCAGCTATGCGCGTAAGTGCGTGGACTGGATTGTTGCAAGCTGTTTCTTACAATCAAAAACGCCAGCAAGCGCGGGTTCGCTTGTTTGAGTCAGGTTTACGTTTTATTCCTGATGCATCTGAGAAGATGGGCGTGCGTCAAGAAACAGTTTTCTCTGGTGTAATAGCAGGCAATTTACACGAGGCCAATTGGGATCGAGCAGATAAAGCGGTAGATTTTTTCGATGCTAAAGCAGATGTTGAAGCTCTACTCAGCCTTATTGCTCCTATTGACGTATTCCGTTTCGAGGCGACAGAGCATAGTGCTCTTCATCCAGGACAAAGCGCCGCTATTTACCGCGGAGATACATTTATTGGCGTGATTGGTGCGGTACATCCTAAATTTGAGAAATTACTGGGTTTAAATGGCCGAGTTTTCGTATTTGAGCTGGAAATTACCGCTTTTGGAGAGAAAAAGTTACCTGAAGCGAAAGAAATATCGAAATTTCCTGCAAATCGACGTGACATTGCAATCGTTGTAGACGATGATAAAGTTGTTGGTGAAATTTTAGATTGCATCCAAAAATTTGGCGCAAATCAACTAGTTGGCCTAAACTTGTTCGACATCTATCGAGGTAAAGGCATCGAGCCAGGGTTTAAGAGTTTGGCTATTTCATTGACTTTACAAGACATGGCAAGAACGCTTGAAGAAGCTGAAATTCAAGCCGTGGTCGATGGTATTCTGACTAAACTGTCAGAGCAATTTGGGGCTACATTGAGGGATTGACGGATATGGCGTTAACCAAAGCCGAAATGGCGGAACATTTATTTGAAAAGTTGGGCATGAACAAGAGAGATGCCAAAGATCTTGTTGAAGCATTTTTCGAAGAGGTCCGTGAGGCATTGGAATCAGGTGAGCAAGTTAAGCTATCTGGTTTTGGTAACTTTGATTTACGACAAAAGAGTGAACGACCAGGGCGCAACCCCAAAACGGGTGAAGACATCCCTATTAAGGCGAGACGCGTAGTCACATTTCGACCTGGTCAAAAGCTCAAAAGCCGCGTAGAGAATACAAAACCGACTGAGTAATACCGAGTCGGTTTTAACAATTAGTCCGCTACCTAGCATGCTAGGCAGCGGATTTTTTATACCTGAAATTTACCGTTGTTGACAATTTAATTTTTAGAAAACTGCACCCATAAAAAAACCGCTTCAATTGAAGCGGTTTTGTTTCATTAGAGCGCTATCATCCTAAAGCTATGACGATTAGGCTGCCTCTGAAGACTTAGTCGTACGACGTTTAGGCTTAGTCGCCTGTGTATTAGCGATCAACTCTTTCGGGTCAAAGTCATCCACATTGATTGTACGTAAGCGGCCCGCTTCGGTGCGTGTAAGCAGTTCAGCCTCTTGCTCAGTGATAACGCCTAGTTCTAGTCCTTTTTGCGCAATTACGTCAAGACCAGTGAAAGGGTAACGCTCTTTGGCTGCCTTACACACTTTGTCAAACACGGGCTCACTTGCAAGTACATCTTTCAACGTTTGTTCTAAATCACCCATTAAGCAATCTTGCCCACCGAAATGTTGCCCTTCACCCAAACGGGTTCGTGAGGGATTATGGCTTTGCAAAATAGCTGCAATCTTATGTTCTACCTTATCTGAAGGACGACGGTATGAACGGCCAAACGGCATGATTATTCCTTTTAACATCAGGCCCAAAACTGCCGATGGGAAGTTCTCGAACAATTCAATCAAGGCTGTTTCAAGCTTGAACAAGGTGTCTTGCATGGCCCAATGAACCAAGGGTAAATCTTCCTTTAAACGACCCTGGTCATCATAGCGCTTCAATACTGCAGAGGCTAAATAGATGTGGCTCAACACATCGCCTAAACGCGCTGATATACGTTCACGGCGTTTTAGTTCACCGCCGAGCACGGCCATGGAAACATCAGACAATAAGGCCAAGTTGCTGCTGTAGCGTTGCAATGAACGATAGTAGCCAGCAGTCTCATCATCAAAAGGTGCACCCGCTAGGCGCGCACCTGTAAAAGAGAACCAAATACTTCTGAATGTGTTACTGATGGCAAAGCCGATGTGGCCGAATACCGCATCATCAAATTCATTTAAGCCTTGCTCTTTGTCCTCATTACTTGCCGCATAAAGCTCTTTAAGCACGAAAGGGTGACTACGCATGGCGCCTTGGCCATATATCATCATATTACGGGTAAGAATATTGGCACCTTCTACCGTGATGGCGATAGGCGCACCTTGATAACCTCGACCCAAATAGTTATTTGGCCCAAGCATGACGCCTTTACCACCATGAACGTCCATAGCGTCATTAACTAACTGGCGCATTTTCTCGGTTAAGTGGTATTTACAAATTGCTGATATAACCGACGGTTTCTCACCTAAATCTACAGCTTTGGTCGTCAAGCTGGTGACGGCATCCATCAAGTAAGCATTACCGCCAATACTGGCCAACATTTCTTCTACGCCTTCCATCTTACCGACAGGCATTTTAAATTGACGGCGAATACGCGCGTAGGCACCTGTGGCCAGAGCGATACTTTTCGCACCCCCTGCTGATGCTGAAGGTAGAGTGATACAACGCCCCACTGATAAGCATTCAACCAGCATGCGCCAGCCCTGACCGGCCATTTCTACGCCGCCAATGATGTAGTCAAGCGGCACGAATATATCGTTTCCGCGAATGGGACCATTTTGAAACGGTACGTTAAGAGGAAAATGGCGATTTCCGATTTCCATCCCCTTGGTATCACGCGGTAATAGGGCGCAGGTAATACCAATATCTACTTTGTCGCCTACCAGTCCTTCAGGGTCATACATTTTAAATGCAAGTCCGATAACGGTGGCTACCGGTGCAAGGGTGATGTAACGCTTATCAAATGTTAAGCGCAGGCCAATGACTTCTTTACCTTCCCATTCGCCTTTGCACACAATACCGCTGTCAGGCAGTGAGCCAGCATCTGAACCGGCCTCTGGGCCTGTTAATGCGAAACACGGAATTTCCTCACCTGTTGCAAGGCGAGGTAAGTAATGGTCTTGTTGTTCCTTGGTGCCGTAATGCTGAAGTAATTCACCTGGACCTAAGGAGTTTGGTACACCCACGGTGGTAGATAATACAGCACTGACGCCTGACAGTTTCTGCAGCACACGGGATTGCGCATAGGCTGAAAACTCAAGTCCACCGTATTGCTTTTTAATGATCATCGCAAAGAACTTATTGTCTTTGAGGAATTGCCATACTTCAGGTGTCAAATCTGTGTCTTTATGGGTAATGTCCCAATCACTGACCATTTCGCACACTTGTGCGACTGGACCATCTAAAAACTCACGTTCTTCTGCGGTCAAGCGCGCCTGCGGGATACTATGTAAGGCTTGCCAATTCGGGTTGCCGCTGAAAATTTCACCGTCCCACCACACTGTACCAGCGTCGATGGCATCGCGTTCGGTGCTTGACATCTCAGGCATGATTTTCTTGTAGGTATCTAAAATCGGGGCCGTAAGATATTTCTTACGCAAAGATTCCACGTTCAGTGGGATAGCAATGATTAAAAATACCAGCCAAGCGATTCCGCCTACAGGGCCAAATATGCTGCCGAGCAACATAGCAACCGCCACTGCGATAGTGGCATTCATGAGTTTCATTCTAAAGTAGCTCGCCGCACCAAGGGTGGCGATAATAATAAGTGTCCATAATAACGTTTGCATAAAGACTCCAGATGTAGAGGTCAGACCAGAGTGTCAGAGTAGTATTTTGCCAACACAATATCAAGTCTTAGCTTACGCCAATTGTCACTATTTGGTTAATGTTTTAGTTGATGGTTGATTATCTAACAGGGTAATGGATGGTAAGGGTAGGGGGCCGATGTGATGTACCAGTGACTCAGATGAGTCACTGTATAATTATTTTACTATTGAGTGGCGGTGAAGGTCTTCAATTGAATATCACCTTGTTCTTTATCGTCTTTGAACTGTTGTAAACGTACAAGCTGATAATTTAGCTGAGGTGAAAACCATGCGAAGGTCTCTCGTGTTGAGTTATGACGAACAATTTCCACTTTTATGCCTTCGAGCATACCGTAAGGCAAAGTTAGCTGTTCAGTTCCCATGACTTTTAAATGGTAATCGCGTTCTTGGCCGCGATAATTAATCACTTGGTAACTAAACTCTTTCTGGCCTTGGGCAAGCTTCTGTTGCAAATCTAACCGGTAGAGTTGGTTGTCAAACTGATCTTGCCAGTCAATCCCAGGCTCTTTATCGATAAATATTTTCTCTTTGCCTGCATCGAAAACAACTTTGATACTCTTATTGCTGCCGGTGCCAGTACGACTATACCGATAATTTTTCGGCACTATTTTATCGTCGATAAAAGCAAAGTCACTTATCTCAGTGCGCTTATCAGATAAGAAGAATAAGGAAACCTTCGAGTGATATTCCATGCGATAGGTTTCATCATCTACGTTTTCAACGCTGAGCAAGGCATAACCTAACTTCTTACCGTAACGAAATGCGGTGTACTCAGCATCAAATGTGGGTAGAGCGCTTGCCTGTGCCACAGATCCTATTATGCATAAAAGGCCCACTAGCCAACGTTTGCTAATCAGCTGCATAACCCGTAATTGGTATCTCGTTTCCATCTAAATAAGCCTTATTATTAAGCATTAGCAGTCTTTTTTGGCAGAACCAACGGACAACTAATGGATACATTTGGCGCTCTTGTTCTTGCACTCTTGATGCAAGTTGTGAGGCATTTTCATCAGCAAAAACAGGTACTTTGGATTGCAATACAACTGGCCCGCCATCTAGCTCGGGGGTAACAAAGTGCACCGAAGCGCCGTGTTCTTCATCTTTAGCATCTATGGCTCGTTGATGCGTATCTAAACCTTTATATTTTGGCAATAAAGATGGATGAATGTTTAACATCTTACCCGTAAATTGCTCAACAAACCAAGGAGTTAATATGCGCATGAATCCGGCTAATACAACCAGATCAGGCGAAAAACTTGCAATTGTGCTGTGTAATTGGGCGTCGTATTCATCACGTGATGCGTAATCTTTGTGATTTACGACATGATGGGGGATATTCGCCTGAGATGCGCGCTCTAACCCGTAGGCGTCGGCTTTGTTAGAAATAACGGCAACAATTTGTGCCGTTATTTTTTGCTCAGCTATATCATCAATCAATGCTTGTAGGTTTGACCCGTTACCGGAAATCAGCACTACGATTTTTGTGATATCGGTATTGACTGTCACTATTTAATCTCAACCTGATTGCTATCATTGCTGTCTTCAATATGGCCAATTTTCCACACATTTTCGCCTTGGCTTTTTAGGATCGCAATGGCTTCGTCAGCTTTGTCCGCTTCAAGGGCAATCATCAAACCCACGCCACAGTTAAAGGTACGGTACATTTCATGTGTGCTAACATTGCCATTTTCTTGCAGCCAGTTAAAAATACTTGGCCACTGCCAACTACTTTCGTCAATAACGGCTTTTGTGCCTTGAGGCAATACACGAGGGATGTTTTCCCAAAAACCACCACCGGTAATATGTGTAATGGCATTCACCTGTACACTCTCTAATAAATGAAGGACTGACTTTACATAAATGCGCGTAGGTTCGAGCAAGTGCTCTGATAAAGGTTTACCGTCGAATACTTCACTGGCCTCACAACCTGATACTTCGAGTATCTTACGCACCAAAGAATAACCGTTAGAATGCGGGCCAGAAGAGCCCAACGCGATTAAAGCATTTCCTGCTTTTACTCGGCTTCCATCAATCACATCGGCCGCTTCTACAACGCCGACACAAAAACCTGCAACGTCATAATCGTTACCGTGGTACATACCTGGCATTTCAGCGGTTTCACCACCGATTAATGCGCAACCCGATAATTCGCAACCCTTGCCAATACCTGTGACAACTTTGGCGGCGGTATCAACATCAAGTTTGCCTGTAGCGTAATAATCTAAGAAAAATAACGGCTCAGCACCTTGAACGATTAAATCATTGACGCACATTGCGACTAAGTCGATACCGATGCCATCATGTTGCTCTAAATCCATGGCTAAGCGCAGTTTAGTGCCTACGCCATCAGTGCCTGAAACGAGTAGCGGCTCTTTATACTTAGTTGGAAGCGAGCAAAGCGCGCCGAAACCACCTAAACCTCCTCTGACTTCAGGGCGATGTGTTTTCTTGCTTACAGATTTGATTCTTTCGACAAGTTCATTGCCCGCATCGATGTCGACACCTGCGTCTTTATAGCTTAAGGAGGGTTTATTATCGGTCACGTAATTACCTATTTGAGGGTGAGGGTCCAAAAATGAGCGCAGATTTTACCAGTTCAGAATGGCAAAAGGTACAGCTAATCTACTCAATTTTGCTCAAGGGGAATTTAACTAGGGTGAAACAAATGATGAAATTTCTACTTAAATCAATGACAATAGGGCCTTTCTACTCTGGAGTGAAGTTGATAAATGTTCAAAGGCGTCGCTATTGTAGCTCGATTGCACCTTATTTTTTGTCTGACATTATGTTGTTTAGCGAGCGCTAATGCGGGTGTCATTGAAGGATTATACAATGCGCAAATTGAGGTTGCGGATCAATCAACGGCCACGCAGAATGCGGCCATACGCGATGGTCTACAAGATGTATTTGTCAAGGTCAGTGGTAATTCGACTTTGTTGAATGACCCTCAAATCAAGCAACAGCTTAAGCAAGCGAAACGATACTTACGCACTTATCGGTTTGAGCAAACTCCAGAGCATTTGTATCTTGCGGTTAACTTTGATCAGGAAAAAGTAGATAAGCAATTACGCGATTCGGGTTATCGAATTTGGGACAAGCTTCGCCCAGAAACCATATTATGGTTGGCGATCAAGGAGCCTAACGGTCGTCGTGAGTTGGTCTCTGAAGGCAATCATCAAGAATTGTTTGTTGCTGCGCAAAACGTGGCAAAACGTAGAGGCGTCGAGATTGTTCAACCTCTATTAGATTTAGATGATATGCAAAATATCAGTATCTATGATGTATGGGGCGGTTTTGTGCATCAACTAGCACAGGCAAGCAAGCGTTATGGCGTGGAGAATGTGCTTTCAGCTAGGATCTACAAGTTGGAAAACAACGATGCTGAAGGAAAGGATGACCAAGGTAGTGCCCAAGGCGTTGAGGTTGCTTGGCAAGCTGATTGGACGCTACTAGAAGCGGGAAGCACAAGCGGTGGGACTGTTTCAGGAGCAGATCAAGAGCAAGTGGTCAGTGCGCTAATCGAAGGAATGGCTGACAACCTAGCGAACAAATATGCAATTGATTTTAGCCGTTTCGACCCAGCAGCTATGCGCACCATAGTCACTATAAATAACTTGAGTAGCCTCAGACAATACGGAGAAATATTAACGTTTTTTAATAGTCTTAGTGTCGTAAGTTCCGCCAGTTTAGTGAGTCAAAACGGCCAAGTGGCGCAGTTCGAACTAAGCTTGTTGGGTGAGGTAGACAACCTCGTAGATGCAATGAGCTTAGACAATCGAATTTCTCCGGTGAATCGCTTCGAACTGGATAAGCAAAAGTTGGAGTATTTCTGGAAACTATAATGAGCAAGCAATTGTCTTTAGCTGTGAATTTACGCGATACAGAAACATTTGATAGTTTTATTGTTGGCGAAAACGTGCACTTGGTTCACCGGCTCAAAAGTTTGCTCAACAAAACGTTGAATACCAAAAATCAACCTTGGCTAACGTTTGTCAGTGGCGATCATGGCGTAGGTAAAAGTCATCTTCTTTATTCTTTATGTCACAAAGCCCAATCGGCGAATGTCAGCGCTGTGTATCTTAGTTTTAAAGATAAACAGCAATACTCCCCTGACGTGCTTGACGGGCTAGAGCACAGCCAACTCATTTGTTTAGACGACGCAGATGCACTGCAGGATTCCCAAACATGGCAGATAGCGGTTTTTGATTTATTAAACAGAGTCAAAGAGCTAGGTCGCAGTCATGTGGTCGTGTGCGCTAACGGTGGGCCCACGTCATTAAACCTGCAACTAGCGGACTTAGCATCTCGTTTAGCTTGGGGGGTAAGTTTCACGTTAGCCAGTTTAAGTGATGAGGGGCGCTGTGTGGCGCTTTTAACGCGAGCGAGACAAAGAGGTCTGGTGATGCCAGAGAAAGTCGCCATGTATCTGGTGAATCATTGGCAGCGCGATATGCCATCGCTGATGAGTACATTAGATAAGCTGGATCAGCTGTCTTTACAACAGCAAAGAAAGCTGACCATCCCATTTGTAAAAGAAGCGCTTAATCTCAATTAACGATTTTTTTTGTGCGCTTCAAATGCTTCTTTTTCTTCCTGTAATTCTTCTTTTAATTTTCTAATGCCGGTACCGAGCTCTCTTCCACGTAATCGAGCATAAAAGCTGCAGCCAGTGAACAAGCCCACGCACAATAATATCTCTATAGCAGCATAGACTTGTTCACCCTCTACGGCGTATACAGCGGTCAAACCATGCAGTAAATAATACATGACAATAAAATTAGTCCATGCATAGGTGTACGGTTTGCCTGCAAGCAAGCCACGTATCGGCAACAGGATAGGGACTATCCACAGTAATAGGGTAAACAGTGTTGATGTGTTTTTATCTATGGTGAGAAAGAAGTGCCAAACGATTAGCCATGCAATTAATAAAAAGTAACTGCCCAAAGCAAGGCGTCTATAGAATTGGGTGTTTAGGGTCATGTGGTGTCCTGATTTTAATAAACTATTGAGATGCTAACTTTTGTGCGATAGCTGCCAAGCGTTGACCTTGGGCAAAACACAGTGCGCGTTCATCATCACTGAGTTTGTTGCCTTTTTCGCCATGGGCATAATGGGTTGCACCATAAGGGCTGCCGCCTGTGGTGGTACTATGTAGTTCAGGGTGAGTATAAGGTAACCCTGCAATGACCATCCCGTGATGTAGTAGCGGTAGCATCATACTGAGCAACGTACTTTCTTGACCGCCGTGCATACTTCCTGTTGATGTGAATACACTCGCTGGTTTATCGACTAACGCGCCGGACAACCACTGACTGCTGGTACTGTCGAGAAAGTACTTTAACGCAGAAGCCATATTACCAAAGCGGGTGGGGCTGCCTAACGCTAATCCCGCACACGTCTTCAAGTCATCTTTTTGTACAAATAGGTCACCTTCATCTGGCACGCTGGCTTGGCTGAAATCAATCCCGTTAGATATTTCAGGTACAGTACGAAGCTTCGCTTGCATACCCTTTGACTCTACACCTTGGGCAATTCGATTTGCCATCGCTTTGGTGGCGCCGTGTCGGCTGTAATATAAAATGAGAATATGCTTGTTCATAGTAGCTTAAGAACATTCTCTGGCGGGCGGCCGATTGCGGCTAAGCTTTCTCGGTCATCTAACGCACCTTTTATCACAATTGGGCGCTCAATAAGCTTAGGGGTGACGTGCATAACGGTGAGCAGTTCGTCAGGCGATATATTGTCACTGTCTATGTTTAGCGCTTTGTATTCAGGTTCTGTTTTACGCATTAGGGAGCGTGGATCTGACATACCCAGCATCAGTAAGATAGCTTGTAGTTCTTCTACGCTCGGCGGATTTTTAAGGTATTCGATTACCTTAGCTTGCTGGCCATTATCAATCAATAATTGAAGCGTTTGGCGGCTCTTTGAACAACGTGGGTTGTGTAGTATGGTCAGCTTCGACATGGTAAATTCTACTATTATCTGCAATGAATACCGTTATTCTATCGTTTCGCTCTCATTGGTAAAAGGGAAGGCTGTACAATGTTACGTAAATTTCTATTTTCGCTGCTTATTATTGCCGGGTTGTTGGCGGGAATGTATGGCTATTCTTTGGTTAGAAATGATTTTACTACAGATGATGGGCTCTCACACCAATGGCGCGACTACGAAGGAAAGTGGGTTGTAGTCAATTACTTCGCACTCTGGTGCGCCCCCTGCTTGCGAGAAATGCCCGAGCTCAACAAATTTCATCAGCAAAATGAAGGTGACATTCCATTATTTGCGATTAGTTTCGATGACGTCACTCCACAAGAGTTAGCCGAGTTGAAACAAAAATTTGCGATCCAATTTCCGGTTATTGCCGATATTGAGCAGCCGCTGCCAATGGCAAAACCAAACAGTTTGCCCGCTACTTTTATTATTGGACCTGACGGAGAAGTTAAAAAACAATTGTTAGGGGAACAAAGCGCTGCGTCTTTATACAGCGCTATCGAGATATTACAAACTCTCTAGCCGGGTTTGAAACTCACGAAACTGCTCGATTCGAGCGCGTATTCTTTGTTTTTCAATATTTTGCGCGCCTGCATAATTATACGCACTGTGTAATTCATCTATTGCGCGAGGGTAAGACGCCGCCAATGCGTAGACTTCAGCTTTGGTTTGATGCATCTCCAATTTGTTCTGATTTTCGGCATAAGCGTCAGACAATATTTGATGGGCGAGCATGTTGTCAGGTTCGACCAATAAGTAATCTTTTAGTATGCGTACAGCACGATCATATTGCTTATTTTTAACCAACGCATTGGCTAAATTCAGTGTAATGACGCGATTGCGGGGCGTTAATGCTGCTTGGGCCATGAGTTTGTCGATGGCATCTTGCACGCGCCCAGTCTCAAGGGCAATGTCGGTATAGGTATCGAGATAAAACAAATTGCGCGGATCATCTTTTAGCAAACTATCGATGAGGTTACGGGCTTTGTCGTATTGTTTATCTGCTAAATAAGCCAAGGCTAGACCATACTCAGAAGCGGCTTTAAAAGTATAACTACCACGCTCTAAACTGGTTTCAAAATAACTCACGTTGTATTCAGGCGTTGCGTAATAGCGGGCTAAAATGCGGCTCTTAGCAAGATGGAAGCTTAAGCTTGGAGCCACTCGTGCTGTGCGATAACTTGCAGCACGTGTACGGGCGTCTGCAACCCTAGATTCAGGCAATGGGTGAGTTAATAAAAAAGCAGGTGGTTTAGATTTTAAGCGGTATTTCTCCACTAACGTACCAAAAAACTCACCGGCAGCATTTGGGTCAAAACCTGCTTGCGCGAGTATACGAATACCTATGCTATCCGCCTCTTTTTCGTTCTGGCGAGTGTAATTGATTGAGGATTGTGCCGATGCAGCGGAGCCCGCACTAATGGCGGCAATACCGGCTTCTGGATTAGCTAGAGCAAGTAAAATACCCCCCAAGGCCGACGCTAACTGCAAAGGTGACGATTTCTGCTGTGCGGCGATACTTCTGGCGATGTGCCGCTGGGTAACGTGGCTAACCTCGTGGGCGAGTACTGAGGCTAATTCACTCTCGTTACGCGCATTAAAAATTAAGCCTGTGTGCACACCCACGTGCCCACCGAAAAAAGCAAAGGCGTTAATGTCGGCGTTATTGAGTAGGAAAAACTCAAACGGAAATTTAACATTATCGGCTTGGGCAACCAAGCGGTTACCCAAATCTTGAATATATTCATCAAGCAGAGGATCACTAATAATAGGGGCCTGTCCTCGAAGTTGACGCATTAACACATCACCAATTTGCATCTCTTTGTCCAAGCTAATAGCACTTGAAGCAACGACGCCTATTTCGGGCAAAGCATTCTTTTGGTTAGCAGCAAAGCCGGTAACGCTCGTCATAATTCCAAGCGATACAGCCAAACTAAGCAATGCTTTTTTGTAAACTGGGGATGTTTTAATCATTTCACCTATTTAATCAATTACAACTTCGTTAATAAGAAAGGCAATAGCCTGATTTAGTTCCGAAAAACTGATGATAACCGTTAATATTGCGTTGAATGGCTCTAACTTCAAGTGTTTTATTGGCACTAAGCGACACACTTAAGCGTTATTTAAAACAGATGGGCAAAAAAGCCATCACTACTTTGCTAAAATCTTATCTTTCTTTAGTGGCACACTATATTATGCTGCGCTAATCGATTTTTGCACGGCACACATTTAACGAATAGCGTTTTTAGATGTGATCTACATCGGGTCAAAGCAATTTTAACCGCGGTTTAAAGAGGTATAACAGTTATATGATAAGTGTGTTTGAAAGATGGTATAAGCGTAAATTCTCTGATCCTGATTCCGTTATGTTGCTGATCATGCTGATTGCGGTGTCTGTGCTGTTGGCGTTGTTAGGCACCATTTTGATGCCGGTATTGGTAGCGGCAGTTATCGCTTATTTATTGGATTGGCCTGTAAGTCAGTTGTCGCGTGCGGGTATGCGTAGAGGCTTTGCCTGTAGTGTGGTTATCTTTGGCTTTTTGACATTATGTATTTTGACCTTTATCGGCATAGTGCCTGTGGTATCACAGCAAAGCATCAATCTCATTCGCGAAATGCCGCAAATTTGGGGGCACGCACAAGTATGGTTATTGCAGCTACCTGAGCAGTATCCCGATTTTGTACATTTGGGTGATGTGCAAGACATGCTTGATGGCGTGAATGAACGTATCGTTAGTTTGGGAGAACAACTTCTTTCAGCTTCTGTTAGTTCTCTTGGGAGCTTAGCGTCGTTGTTGATTTACCTTGTGTTGGTGCCATTAATGGTGTTTTTTATGCTCAAGGACAAAGACCAGCTGTTAGACAATTTGTCACCGCTTCTTCCGTCTCAGCGCAGGCTTATTAAACAAGTGGGCAGTGAGATGAACACCCAAATTGCCAACTACATTCGCGGTAAGGTAATCGAAATTATTATCGTGGGTACGATCTCAGCCGTAACCTTCGCCTTAATGGATTTACGTTATGCCTTATTGCTTGGAGTGTTGGTGGGCTTTTCAGTATTGATACCCTATATTGGCGCGGCAGTGGTGACTATTCCTGTGGCGGTAGTGGCCTTATTTCAGTGGGGGATCACACCGGATTTTTGGTGGTTAATGATTGCCTATGGGGTGATTCAGGCACTCGATGGAAACGTGCTTGTTCCGGTACTATTTTCTGAAGCGGTGAGCTTACACCCGGTGTACATCATTATTGCTGTGTTATTTTTTGGCGGTTTATGGGGCTTTTGGGGCGTGTTTTTTGCCATACCATTGGCTACGTTGGTAAAAGCGGTGATTAACGCTTGGAAAGGGCCTCTGCAGGAACTTCCCCCTGCTATTTAAGCTTTCGGACGATGCTTGCCTGCACTGGATATGGTTTCAGTGTAAGCAAGCATCACGGTGTTATCTTATTGATTTAAATAATCAAGTACGACCTGATGATGGTCTTTGGTTTTAAACTTATCAAACACGTGTTCAATCACGCCTTGCTCGTTAATCAGAAAGCTGATGCGGTGAATACCGTCATATTCCTTGCCCATAAACTTCTTTAAACCCCAAACGCCAAAGGCCTCTGCCACAGCATGGTCTTCATCAGACAACAGGCTGAAATTAAGTTGCTCTTTTTCAATAAATTTAGGCAGGCGCTTAACGGCGTCTGGGCTGACGCCAAGCACAACAATATTTAGCTTTTCTAGTTCACTTTTATTATCACGAAGGTTTTGAGCTTGTACAGTGCAGCCTGGCGTCATGGCTTTGGGGTAGAAATACACCAATACCTTTTTACCGCTGAAGTCCGTTAGGTTCACGGTTTCGCCGTGTTCATTTGGCAAGGAGAATTTAGGTGCTGGTGCACCCGCTGTCAGTCTATTCATAAAATGTCCTTAATTTGGATGTAAAGAAATTGTGGAAATGTGATTAGTGAAAGTTCAGTGATTTTGCTTAATAGCCCCATGTAAATCTAGATGTTGCAACAACACTTCAAACTTTTTCTCGAAATCCCCAATGTCAATATCGTGAGGCATACTGACAACCATTTTACATTTCACTTCATCTGGTTCATCTGGGGATGTTTGCAGCGTCTTTAAACGCAGAGCACTGACGGTCACGCAAAACGTGGAGAAAAATTGCGTCACTTCTTTAATGACGCCTACAGCATCAACACCTGAGAAGGTCACGTCCGCAAGGTGCTCTAGGTTTTGTTTAGCATGGCGTTTGGTTCGTTTCATCATGGATAACAAATCAAGCTGCTGACAAGCCAGTGGTATAGCCACCTCAACACGTGCAATAGCGCTCTGCGTGCCTTCTACGATCATGGTAAGTGAAAAATCCTGACCGTAAACCGCTTGGCGACTATCTAGAATGTTGCAATTAGTCTCACTAACCACATCAGTAATTGTACTGAGCATGGTGACTTTGTTGGCACCTAAAATGGTGATGATTAATTGTTGTTTCATTAACGTATTAAGCTTACTTCGTGAATTTTGACTCTACTAACATACCTGAATTACCCCTAGTATTTCCAGTTTCAAGATTGGTTTTGCATTCTGCGCATTCATTACTTGTTTTTACCCCACATGCTCTTTACCATTAGGCGCGAATTTTTTCTGGAGTAGGCATGTTTACTGGTAGTTACGTTGCATTAATCACCCCCATGTACCAATCAGGCGAGATAGATTATCCGTCGTTAAAGAAGTTGGTTGATTTTCATATTGCCAATGGCAGCCATGGCTTAATTGCTGTGGGCACCACGGGTGAGTCTGCCACGTTGCCCTTTGATGAGCACATTGAAGTGGTCAAGCGCATGGTCGAGTTCGCCGATAAGAAGATTCCGGTAATCGCTGGAAGTGGAGCCAACTCTACCGCTGAAGCTATATTTTTAAGCGAGCAAATGTCGGGTACTGGGATTGATGGTTTCCTCAGTGTGGTGCCTTATTACAATAAACCGCAACAAAAAGGCATGGTGGCGCACTTCAACGCGGTTGCTGATGCAACTGACCTGCCGGTTCTATTGTACAACGTACCCGGGCGTACGGTGGCAGATATGCTGCCTGATACAGTGGCGGAACTTGCGACGCACCCTAAAATTGTTGGCCTTAAAGATGCCACCGGTGATATTGCCCGTTTAAAACAAATGCAGCCTTTAGTCGATAAAGACTTTGTATTCTTAAGTGGCGACGATGCCACAGGTTGTGAATTTTTAACCGCAGGTGGTCATGGCGTTATTTCTGTGACGGCGAATGTTGTACCTAAACAAATGTCTCAGATGTGTGAAGCGGCGCTTGCTGGTGATTACTCCAAAGCTAAAGAAATCGATCAGCAAATAGCCGAGCTTCACAGCGCTCTATTTATTGAACCAAATCCAGTATTGCCTAAGTGGGCTTTGTACAAAATGGGGCTCATTCAATCTGCATTTTTGCGTTTACCGTTAATTGAATCGGAACTTGATAGCCAAAATCATATCGAACAAGTCATGCGCAATTCGGGCGTATTATCTTAAGGAGATTGCATGACAACTAAGTTTTTCATTGGCACAGCTATCGCGGTTAGTGTTTTAAGCGCGTGTAGTTCATTAGAAGAGCGACAAATCGCCAGCGGTAATTTTGAATATACCAAGCAACAGCCAGGTCATGATATTCAAGTACCAGCCGATGTTGACCGTCCTAATTTTAGTCAGGCTTATAAGCTTCCTGCTTTAGATGCTGATGCGCCGCGCAATTTTATCGGCAAAAAGCTCAAGGTCGTTTCACCCTCGTTGGTGTTGCCTTTAGTCACTGGCTCTCATGTTGATGATGGCAGTAAAGACGCGAAAGTGTTTTTCGACCAAGTCGACGATAGCCAACCGCTAGACACCACCATTTGGAATTCGCTGCTAAGTTATTTAGAAGAGCAGGGCATTGGCATTGATTCGTTCGATAAAGACAAACAGCGCCTCGTTACCGATTGGGTCGTGGTCAAAGAGATTTTAGATGATCATTGGTACAGTTGGTCATCTGTTGAGCGTGACACCAGCCAACGCTTCGAATTTGATTTAGAAATGAAATCTCACGGGCGTACAGCAACATTGAACGCGCACTTAGTGGATTATAAAGAGCGTCAGGGGGAAGCCGTTGTTGCTGATAAATCTGATGTAGATTCACGCGCTAAAGAAGTCGACATTTTGAATAAGGTGATTGGGCATTACGAATATCAAATTCGAGTGGCTGATGCAAAGCGCATACGTGAAATTCGCCGTGGTATGCAAATTACTATTGGCCAAGATGACGAAGATGCCCCCGCGTTTATTATCGACAGTAACTACGACACAGCATGGCCCCGCGTACTGTTGGTGTTACGGAAACTTGGTTTTGACGTGAAAGATTACGACAAATCTAATGGTTTACTGTTTGTTAAATACAACGGTACCGAGAGTGGTTGGTGGGATTCAGTATGGTCTAACGACGAGAATGCTTTACCCCTCGAAAAGCAGGAATATCGCTTCAGAGTGGAAGAAGCGGGAGAGCAAACCTCGTTGACTGTGCTTGATAACGAAAGCACACCATTTACAAAAGAAAAACTGACTGGGTTGTATGATGTTTTTGCCCGTGTAATGGCAGACGACAATCTAGATATATAGTAGATTTGGTATCGTTTGAAAGAGCACCGCAAGGGTGCTTTTTCATTTTTAGGCAACCCTTTTTGAGGACAATCTTGTATGAGCTTCGCTGATAAAGTGCTTGCTGTTAATGACAACCTTCCGATTCGCACTGATTTACCTGTACACAGTGGCAAAGTTCGCTCTGTTTATTGGTTAACAGAACAAGACAGCCGACGTCTTATTGAAGAGCATAATTACCCAGTTCCGAAAGACACGCCATTGGCCATCATGTTGATAAGCGATCGTATTTCAGCGTTTGATTGCATTTGGCATGGCGAAGAAGGTATGCAAGGCGTACCTGGGAAAGGCGCAGCTTTGAATGCTATTTCAAACCATTGGTTTGGCCTATTTAAAGAGCAGGGGCTGGCTGATAGTCATATATTAGACATTCCTCATCCATTGGTATGGATTGTTCAGAAAGCTCGCCCAATCATGATTGAGGCGATTTGCCGTCAATATATTACGGGCTCCATGTGGCGCGCCTATGAAAAAGGCGAGCGCGAGTTTTGCGGTATCCGCCTGGAGGAAGGGTTATCAAAAGACAGCAAGTTAGCCAATATATTGATTACTCCGTCCACCAAAGGTGTTCTTAAAGGCATTGAGGGTGTGCCAGAAGCAGATGATGTCAATGTATCTCGCAGTGATATAGCGCAAAACTATGCTGCGTTTAATTTTAACTCTGCTGATGACATTGCTTTGTACGAAAAATTATTGACTGAAGGCTTCGGGGTCATAAGCCATGCGCTTGACAAAATAGGGCAAATTTTCGTAGATACAAAGTTCGAATTCGGATACGTAAAAGACGTAGAGGGCAACGATAAATTAATTTATATGGATGAAGTGGGTACCCCAGATTCATCACGTATATGGGACGCCAAGCAATACGAGCAAGGCTGTATAGTCGAGAACTCAAAAGAAGGGTTCAGGCAGTTGCTGCTTAATTACTTCCCTGATCCTGACATCTTGCTTAACAAAGAGCGTATGGATGAACGCGAGGCATTAGCCCGAGACAATGCCTTACCTGTAAAGGTGTTAATGGACATATCAAAGACCTATACGCAAATAGCTGAGAAAATTACCGGCCAAAAAATTGTGCTCAGTGATAATCCTAAAGAAGAAGTGATCAATGTGTTACGGGATAAGTACCAGCTTATTGACTAAACTCCTATCTCGTTTGAAATGTGAGATTCATAAAGCCAGCTAGTTTGCTGGCTTTTTTTGTTTTATAACCGTTAATTTAACAAGCCTCTTTTTAGCCAACTCCAATCGATCGACGCTGCGAGTGCACGGGAGATTGGATTACGCTTTAATTTTTATATGGCCCAAGGGTTTGCAGCAACAAGCCAGTATTTCACCGTCATCGATGAAAGCAAGAGGATCAAGTAAGTATTCTACTTCACCTTCGATTAACTGCGTTCTGCATGCGCCGCAAAATCCCTCTTTGCAGTGGTATTCCTTAGGAATATTATGGGTGAGTAAACAGTCGAGGAGATTGTTGTGAGCAAACGAAATCGTTTGCTCACAGGGGGCGTCTGGGTCATGTTCAACAACCGTGACTTTTTTGCACACTATAGCTCGAACTCGTCGAAGTCGTTGCTGCCGACTTCAGAGTCGATTTGGCCGACAAGATAGGAGCTGATCTCGGATTCTTGCGGAGCAACCTGTACGTTGTCTGAATTCAAATAATTATTCATCCAAGGCAAGGGGTTATTTTTAATATCAAATGGCTGACCTAGGCCAATCGCTGACATTCTGTGGTTCGCAATAAACTCCACGTATTGGCATAAAATATCTTTATTTAGGCCAATCATTGAGCCGTTCTGAAATAAGTACTCAGCCCATTCTTTCTCTTGATTGACTGCATCAAGGAATATATCCGTGGCTTGTTGTTTATATTCAAGGGCGATTTCAGCCATTTCAGGGTCGTCTTTACCTTTCGCCCACAAGTTCAAAATATGCTGCGTCGAGGTCAAGTGTAGATTTTCGTCACGTGAAATCAGGCGAATAATTTTAGAGTTACCTTCCATTAATTCACGCTCAGCAAAAGCAAACGTACACGCGAACGACACGTAAAAACGAATTGCTTCCAAGGCATTCACAGAATTCATGCACAAGAATAGTTTTATCTTTAGCGTACGCATAGTCACAACGTGCTCTTCACCATTGATAGTGTGCGTACCTTCCCCCAGTGTTTGCCAAAGTTGGGTGTAAAAAATCAAGTCGTCGTAGTATTTAGAGATATCAGCTGCGCGCTTTTTGATCTGCTCATTTTCAACGATATCAGAGAAAATACTGCTAGGGTCGCCAAACAAGTTACGCAAAATATGGGTGTACGAACGTGAATGGATGGTTTCAAAAAACGACCATGTTTCAGTCCATGTTTCTAGCTCAGGGATAGAAATAATCGGTAAGAACGCAATGTTCGGGCTACGACCTTGAATAGAGTCTAATAACGTTTGATATTTCAAATTCGAAATAAAAATATGCTTTTCTGATTCACTCAGCTTTTGAAAGTCAACTCTGTCTTTACTGACATCTACTTCTTCGGGGCGCCAGAAAAAACTGATTTGCTTCTCGATAAGTTTTTCGAAAATGCTGTGTTTTTGTTGATCATAACGGGCAACGTTGACCGGATTGCCAAAAAACATAGGTTCTTGCAAAGGGTCGTTATTGATTTGATTAAACGTTGTGTATTTCATGAATGTTAGCAGACCATTTAGAGTTGAATTCGCCCTTTAGTCACGCACTAAAGGGCACAGAAAGAAAGTACGCAGAAGGATTAAATTTTACACGCACCGCCAGCACAATCGTCGTCTTCTTCAACGACCGCTTCTTGTGGAACGAACTGGGTTGATTTCAGCTCTTGTTGTGATGTATCTGCTGCGCCATCACGAGTGTTGTGGTAGTACAAGGTTTTTACGCCCAGCTGATAAGCGGTTAGCAAGTCTTTTAACAACAACTTCATGGGGACTTTGCCACCGCCGTATTTGTTCGGGTCGTAACTGGTGTTAGCTGAAATCGTTTGATCAATAAACTTTTGCATAATACCGGTTAACTGCAAGTAACCATCGTTAGACGGTAAATCCCACAACAATTCGTACTTGTCTTTCAGCAATTCGTACTCAGGTACCACTTGCTTTAACACACCATCTTTACTGGACTTAACACTGATGTGGCCACGTGGCGGCTCAATACCATTGGTGGCATTTGATATCTGTGATGACGTTTCAGATGGCATCAAGGCTGATAAGGTACTGTTACGTAGCCCATACTGCTTGATGTCGGCGCGTAAGCTGTCCCAATCACAATGCAGTGGCTCGTTACAGATCTTATCTAAGTCTTTCTTGTAGGTATCAATTGGCATGATGCCTTGAGAGTAAGTGGTCTCATCAAACTTAGGACATGCGCCTTTCTCTTTTGCTAGGTTACAAGACGCACGCATCAAGTGGTATTGCATGGCTTCAAACGTACGGTGAATTAGGCCATTTGCACTGCCATCTGAGTATTTAACCCCGTTCTTAGCCAAATAATAAGCGAAGTTGATCACGCCTATTCCTAGAGTACGACGTCCCATCGTGGCGTTATACGCAGCGGGTACAGGATAATCTTGATAATCGAGTAGATTGTCTAGCGCACGCACGGCCAAATCAGCCATTTCTGCGAAGTCTTCCAAGCTTTCAATAGCACCTAGGTTAAACGCTGATAATGTACAAAGGGCAATTTCGCCGTTTTCGTCATTAACGTGCTCAAGGGGTTTAGTCGGCAGAGCGATTTCAAGGCACAAGTTGCTTTGACGGATCGGTGCAACTTTCGGGTCGAAAGGACTGTGCGTGTTGCAGTGATCCACGTTCTGTAAGTAGATACGGCCGGTACTGGCACGCTCTTGCATGAACAAACTAAACAACTCAACCGCTTTGATTTGGGTCTTACGGATGTTGTCATCTTGCTCGTATTTAACGTATAGCTCTTCAAATTTAGGCTGGTCAGCAAAAAATGCATCATACAAACCTGGTACGTCAGATGGACTAAACAAGCTTATGTGCTGATCTTTAATCAAGCGCTGATACATCAACTTATTAAATTGCACGCCGTAATCTAAGTGGCGAACACGGTTTTCTTCTACCCCCCGGTTATTTTTCAATACTAGAAGTGATTCCACTTCCATATGCCAAAGTGGGTAGAAAAGTGTTGCTGCACCGCCGCGAACGCCGCCCTGTGAACAACTTTTCACTGCAGTTTGGAAATACTTGTAGAATGGAATACAACCCGTATGGAATGCTTCGCCACCACGAATAGGGCTACCAAGAGCACGTATACGCCCTGCATTGACACCGATACCGGCGCGCTGGCTCACGTACTTAACAATGGCGCTGGCCGTCGCGTTAATTGAATCAAGGCTATCGCCAGCTTCTATTAATACGCATGAGCTGAATTGTCTTGTTGGTGTACGTACACCAGCCATGATGGGCGTCGGCAGTGAAATTTTGAATTTAGAGGTCGCATCATAAAAGCGCTTAATGTATTCCATGCGCGAATCTATTGGGTAATCAGCAAACAAGCACGCTGCTACCAATATATACAGAAATTGGGCACTCTCGTAAATTTCGCCAGTCACCCGGTTTTGAACAAGGTATTTGCCTTCTAGCTGCTTGACTGCGGCGTAGCTAAAGTCCATGTCGCGCCAGTGATCAATATAATCATCCATTTCTTGAAATTCAGCTTCGCTGTAATCACTCAACAAATGTTGATCATATTTTTGCATCTCAACCATGTTTGTAACGTGGGCGAAAAGCGCTGGGGGCTCAAACTGCCCATAAGCTTTCTTACGTAAATGGAAGATAGCCAAGCGTGCTGCTAAGTATTGATAATCTGGCGCATCTGTTGAAATAAGATCGGCCGCAGAGCGGATCAACGTCTCATGAATATCTTCCGTCTTGATACCGTCGTAGAACTGAATATGCGCTTTAATTTCCACCTGAGATACAGACACATTATTAAGGCCTTTAGCTGCCCAAGTAATGACTTTGTGGATTTTTTCGAGGTCAATGCTTTCGCGCTCGCCAGTTCGCTTGGTAACGAAGAGTTTGTTATTCATGTATACGCCGTTTTGATTATAGTTTTTACAAAATATAGAAACGATGAATTTCACCATTTCTGTGGAAATTGTGCTTGACGAAGAGGGAAAGTTGCGGATCCTTTTTACAACGTCCATCCTGTCGATAAAACACAAGATAATGAGGTTTTGGTGCCTTTGCAACCCCACATCTGGTGCTTTTGTAGACGTTCAAATCAACAAGAAATTTATGTTAGTAATGACTCACCTAACAAGGCTATTCGCTTTGCACGTATAGGGAATGCAAGATCATTTTTAAGAATTATTTTTTTATAAACTTTTTTAATCGGAAAATTCAGTTGTTATAATTTCACGATATATAGTGTGTGAGTGTTTACAAAACCACTACATATCGTGTTTGCTGTTATAGGTGGGCGAGGATTGCCTGTGGTTGATCGATGTACAGATCCGCATTCCAGCTATCCGATCTATGCTCTGGGCCTATATAACCATAGTTTGCCGCCACACTAAACATGTTCGCGGCTTTCGCTGCATCTATGTCACGTTTAGCATCACCGATATACCAGCAGTCTGCAGGATCAATATTCATCGCATTTGCTGCATGTATCAAGGGCAAAGGGTGTGGTTTACGTTTTTCTAGGGTGTCACCACTGATGACCACTTGGCACTGGGCAAACTCATCAAAATGAGGCAATAAAAGCTCGGTGAGCCATTGTGGCTTATTGGTCACAATACCCCAAGGGATATTATCCTTATCTAAGCGTGCAAGTAGCTCTTTGATGCCGTTAAAAGAAACGGTATCTACACATATCTCTTTTTCATATCTTTCAAGAAAAAGGGCCTTGAGTGATTCGACGTCATAATCCGCGAGCCTATCGCCAAAACCTATTTCGAGTAGACCTTGAGAGCCATCAGAAGCAATATTACGATATACGCTGAACGCGCACGAGGGCATTTTGTGTTGTTGTAAAACCCAATTTAGGGCGTTGCCTAAATCTCGTGCAGTGTCTAATAATGTACCGTCTAAATCGAACAATACGCCTTTGGGTTTATCTAGCATGTTATGCATCACCACTGTGTTGGCAATGCACGATGTAGTTCACATCAACGTTTTTGTCAGATAAATAAAACTGTTGAGTTATGGGACTCACATGCAGGCCTGTCATATGTTTTGCCACCAAAGGTGTATTGTCTACCCAGTTTAATAATTCCGAGGGTTTAATAAATTTGTCGTGATTGTGGGTATCTTTTGGCACTAACTTAAGAATGTGCTCTGCGCCGACTATCGCCATCAAATATGATTTGATATTACGGTTTATGGTCGAGAAAAATACCGTGCCGCCAGGTTTAACCAGTCTGCTACAGGCCTCAACAACAGATGACGGGTCAGGCACATGTTCGAGCATTTCCATGCACGTCACCACATCGAATTGCCCAGTGTGGGCATCAGCGAACTCTTCCGCTGTTGAGAGCTGGTAGTCAATGCTTAATTGCGATTCAAGGCTATGTAATCTTGCTACTTCAAGGGGGGCTTCGCCCATATCAATGCCGGTTACCTCAGCACCAGAGCGCGCCATACTCTCCGCTAAAATACCGCCACCGCAGCCCACATCAATCACTTTTTTGCCTTCAAGCCCTTGAGTGCGGTGCACGATATAATCGGTTCGGAGGGGGTTGATGGTATGTAAGGGTTTAAACTCCCCGTTTAGGTCCCACCAACGAGATGCCAAATCGGCAAATTTCTGTATTTCTTGATGGTCAACATTTTGCGCTGAGTTCATATTGCGGTCCAAAAATTCGAATTTCGCTATTATAGCCAGCATGTATTAAAGCTGGCTAGCGCAATATATGCGGTTTTTTAGCGTCTTTGGCTACTATATGAGCGGATCCTATCTATTTATTTTTTACGGTCAGTGATAGAATCCCAAGGCTCGATAATACGAAATTCCAGAGTTAATCGTTGACTGTTATTTTGAGGCCTAGCTCAAATGCACTGACGCGGATTGTAAATTTTATGTCTAATTCTATTTCTAATAATAATGACTAGGGACAAGGCTGTATATGACTGATCACGCCCAAGAAATTCTTCCTATTAATATTGAAGAAGAACTTAAAAATTCTTATCTTGATTACGCCATGAGTGTAATTGTAGGCAGGGCGCTGCCTGATGTAAGAGATGGCTTGAAGCCCGTGCATCGCCGGGTTTTGTTCGCTATGAACGAGCTGAAAAACGATTTTAACAAACCATATAAGAAATCGGCACGTGTTGTCGGTGATGTTATCGGTAAGTACCACCCACACGGAGACTCAGCTGTTTACGATACGATAGTACGTATGGCTCAGCCGTTTTCTTTACGTTACATGTTGGTAGATGGTCAGGGTAACTTCGGTTCAGTTGATGGTGATTCAGCCGCTGCAATGCGTTACACCGAAATCCGTATGGCGAAAATTTCCCATGAGTTATTGGCGGATTTAGAAAAGGAAACCGTCGACTTCGTACCGAACTACGATGGCACTGAATTCATCCCTGACGTGCTGCCCACTAAAGTACCTAACTTATTAATCAATGGTTCTTCAGGTATTGCTGTTGGTATGGCGACTAACATTCCTCCTCACAACTTAACGGAAGTTGTGAACGGGTGTATTGCGTTAATCGATAAGCCTGAGCTTTCCATTGAAGAGTTGATGGAATATATCCCCGGCCCAGATTTCCCAACCGCCGCCTTTATAAGTGGTCGTAAAGGAATTGAAGAAGCGTACCGTACGGGGCGTGGAAAAATATATATGCGCGCCCGCGCAGAGATTGAGCGTGAAGACAATGGTAAAGAGACCATAGTCGTGCACGAAATTCCTTATCAGGTCAACAAAGCGCGTCTAATTGAAAAGATAGCCGAGCTGGTAAAAGAAAAGAAAATTGAAGGCATTTCAGCTCTCCGTGATGAGTCTGACAAAGACGGCATGCGTATTGTAGTTGAAGTAAAACGTAACGAGTCAGGTGAAGTTTTACTAAACCACTTGTATTCGCAGACACAAATGCAAACCGTGTTTGGGATCAACATGGTGGCACTGGATAAAACCCAGCCTAAAGTGTTCAACCTACTTGAGATACTGCAAGCCTTCGTTTTACACCGCCGCGAAGTGGTAACACGCCGTACGGTTTTCGAACTGAAGAAAGCCCGTGAGCGTGCCCATATTCTTGAAGGTTTAGCGATTGCATTGGCTAATATAGACCCGATAATCGCACTAATTAAAGCGTCTAAAAGCCCGTCTGATGCCAAAATATCATTGACTGCTCAAGGTTGGGCGTTAGGTGATGTGTCTGACATGTTAGAGCGTGCCGGTAATGACGCTGCTCGTCCTGATTGGTTAGAGCCTGAGTTTGGTATCCGTGATGGCTTGTACTATTTAACAGAGCAGCAAGCACAAGCAATCCTTGACCTACGTTTGAATAAGTTAACCGGTCTTGAGCACGAAAAAATTCTTTCTGAGTACAAAGAGTTATTAGACCTGATTGCAGAATTACTGCATATATTAGGTAGCCCAGAGCGCTTGATGGAAGTCATACGTGAAGAGCTTGAAAAAATTCGTGATGAATTCGGAGATGAGCGTCGCACCGAAATCACTGCCGCATCTCATGATATCGATATTGAAGACTTGATTGAACGTGAAGAGGTTGTGGTGACACTATCTCGTGAAGGTTACGTTAAGTATCAAAAGCTAAACGATTACGAGTCACAGCGCCGTGGCGGTAAAGGTAAATCAGCGACCAAGATGAAAGAAGAAGATTTCATCGAAAAGTTACTGGTTGCCAATACCCATGATCACATTTTGTGCTTCTCTACACGCGGCCGATTGTATTGGCTAAAAGTATATCAATTGCCATTAGCGAGTCGTAATGCGCGCGGTCGTCCAATTGTGAATATTTTACCGTTGGAAGCAAATGAACGTATCACTGCGATTTTGCCTATTCAAGAATTTGAAGAAGGCAAGTACGTATTAATGGCTACGGCCAATGGTACAGTGAAGAAAACCGCTTTGGTTCAATACTCTCGCCCACGTGCAAACGGTATTATTGCGGTTAACTTAAACGACGGTGATGAGCTAATCGGTGTTGATATCACCGACGGCAGCAGTGATATTATGTTGTTCTCGGATGCGGGTAAAGTCGTTCGCTTTAATGAGAAAGCGCGTGATTCAGAAACAGGGGCAGTTAAAATTGATCCCGGTACTGGCGAAGAAATCCTAGCACTGCGCCCAATGGGTCGAACCGCAACGGGTGTTCGTGGCATACGTTTACAAGATGGCCAAAAAGTGGTGTCGTTGATTGTACCTCAAGGTGATGGCGCAATTTTAACCGCCACCGAAAATGGTTTCGGTAAACGTACTCCAGTCGAAGATTACCCAGCGAAGAGCCGTGCCACGCAAGGTGTGGTATCCATTAAGGTGTCAGAGCGTAATGGCAAGGTAGTCGGTGCTGTACAGGTCAATGAAAGCGACGAAATCATGCTGATCAGTGACCAAGGTACTTTAGTGCGTACTCGCGTTGGTGAAGTCTCTACCGTGGGCCGTAACACTCAGGGCGTACGTTTGATACGCACTGCAGAGGACGAACATGTAGTAGGTCTGCAGCGTATCGACGAAGTTGAAGAGTTAGAAGAAGAACTAGAGGCGTTAGCTGAGGGTGACGAGACAGTCGAAGCCGCAGCAACAGACGTGGATAATACCACGGATGAAGATCCTCAAAACGAAGAGTAAAGCCCGTAGATGATAAGGTAGGCTGCACGCTTACTTTATCGTCCTATAGTTTATTAAAACGAGCGGCTTAGCCGCTCTTTTTGTATCGGAAATTAAAGAATGACCAAGGTTTATAATTTTTGTGCCGGTCCGGCCATGTTACCCGAAGCTGTGATGCAGCAAGCCCAAAATGAATTCATCAACTGGCAGAACCAAGGTTGTTCGGTGATGGAAATGAGTCACCGTAGTAAAGAGTTTATCGCCCTTGCTGAAGCCGCCGAGCAAGACTTGCGAGACTTATTGAGTATTCCTGATAACTACAAAGTGTTGTTTACTCACGGTGGTGGACGTGGTCAGTTCTCTGCAGTGCCTCTGAACTTGTCACAAGAAGGTGACAGCGCTGACTATATCGTTAGTGGCTCTTGGTCAAAAAGCGCCGTTGAAGAAGCGCAAAAATATATTAACGTGAATGTTGCCGCCACTACGACCAGCGAAGACGGCCTAGTGGTGATGCCTGTCCAAGACAGTTGGAATCAAAATCCTGATGCCGCTTATGTTCACTATTGCCCTAATGAGACGGTAGATGGCGTTGAAATCAACTGGATCCCAGCAACCGGAGACATTCCCCTTGTGGCCGATATGTCATCGAATATTTTGTCGCAGCCTATCGACGTGAGTAAATTTGGGGTGATTTACGCCGGAGCCCAAAAAAATATTGGGCCTTCAGGCTTATCCGTTGTAATAGTACGCGAAGACTTGTTAGACAAGGCACGCTCGATTACCCCTGCGATCTTCGATTACACGGTTATCGCCAAACATGATTCTATGTATAACACGCCACCTACATTTGCTTGGTACTTAGCTGGCTTGGTTTTCAAGTGGTTGAAAGAGCAGGGCGGCGTAGCAGCGATGGCTGAACGCAACAAAGCTAAATCAGATTTGCTTTACTCATGCATTGATGAGTTAGATTTTTATAGCAACAACGTTGCTCCAGAGTATCGCTCTCGGATGAACGTCACGTTCCATTTGAAAAACGCCGAACTGGACAAGCAGTTTTTAGCTGAAGCCGAAAATGCCGGACTAAAAGCATTAAAAGGTCATCGTATTGTTGGCGGTATGCGCGCTAGTATTTACAACGCCATGCCAATCGAAGGTGTGCAAACTTTGGTGAACTTCATGCAAGATTTTGCCAAGAGGAATGGTTAATATGAGTCGTTCAGCTCCACTGCTCCTCAATCCTATTTCAGCGATTTCGGGCACAGTTAATGTGCCCGGCTCTAAGAGTTTATCTAATCGTGCTTTGTTGCTTGCCGCAGTAGCAAATGGTGAAACGCACCTGACTAATTTACTCGATAGTGAAGACATTCGTCACATGTTGAAAGCATTGACACAACTGGGGGTAAAATACCGCTTATCTGACGATAAAACCGAGTGCTGGGTGCAAGGCTTAGGTCGTGGTTTTAGTGTGGATAACCGAGAGACATTATTTTTAGGCAACGCCGGCACCGCTATGCGTCCTTTGTGTGCTGCTTTAGCCACCTCTAAAGGTGAGTTTGAATTAACGGGTGAACCCCGTATGGAAGAGCGCCCAATTGGCGCCTTAGTTGATTCGTTACGCCAGGCTGGCGCTGAGATTACCTATTTAAAAAATGAAGGCTATCCACCATTAAAAATGAAAGGCATGCCCTTAAAAGGCGGTAATATTAGCGTAGAAGGTACGGTTTCCAGTCAGTTTTTAACCGCACTACTGATGGCCTCGCCATTATTTGAACATGACAGCGTTATCAATATTGTCGGTGAGTTGGTATCTAAACCTTATATAGACATTACGCTTAATACCATGGCGCAATTTGGTATAACAGTTGAAAACAATAACTACCAAACCTTCACTATTAAAGGCAATCAACAATACCAAGCTGCTGGCGATTTTTTGGTTGAAGGTGATGCCTCATCTGCATCTTACTTTTTAGCCGCAGGTGCGATTAAAGGCGGCACGGTGCGTGTTACTGGCGTAGGGAAGAAGAGTATCCAAGGGGATATTCGTTTCGCCGATGTACTCGAAAAAATGGGCGCGAAAATCACATGGGGCGAAGACTATATTGAAGTCACAGGTGCACCTTTGACTGCTGTTGACATGGACATGAACCACATTCCTGATGCAGCAATGACCATCGCGACGACCGCGTTATTTGCTAAAGGCACCACATCAATTCGTAATATTTATAATTGGCGCGTCAAAGAAACAGACAGATTAGCTGCTATGGCGTGTGAATTACGTAAAGTGGGCGCCGAGGTTATTGAAGGTCATGATTACATCACTATTACGCCTCCGGACACGTTGGTTCAAACGGATATCGATACTTACGATGATCACCGCGTAGCCATGTGTTTTTCACTTGTGGCATTGAGCGATACACCCGTGACGATTAATGATCCTGACTGTACGGCTAAAACTTTCCCTGATTACTTCACTCGTTTAAAGCAAATAAGCGTCTAAATTAGTGACCGCTGTGAACATGAGCTCGTGTTTACAGTGTTTACAAGATTGTAAACTTGCTTACATTGCTTATATAAATTCAACGGGTATAATTGCGCGCGATTTTCATTAGCTCAGGAGAGAGCATGCAATTATTTCCCGTCATCACAGTAGACGGCCCAAGTGGAGCTGGTAAGGGCACCGTGAGTACCTTATTAGCCAATCGTTTAGGTTGGCACTTCCTCGACAGCGGCGCGATCTATCGTGTTTTGGCTATCGCCTCTATCCATCATCAAATTGATCCTAATGACGAAGCAGGCCTATTGCCATTGGCTTCAGGCTTGGATGTTAATTTTGAGCCAGCAGAGCATGGCTGTAAGGTGATTCTAGAAGGTGAAGATGTCAGCGATGACATTCGTACAGAAGAAGTTGGGGCGGTGGCCTCCAAAGTGGCATCTTTACCAAGTATCCGTGAGGCGTTACTTCGTCGCCAGCGGGCATTTAAAGAATCGCCAGGTCTTGTCGCCGACGGGCGTGACATGGGTACCATTGTATTCCCAGAAGCAGACGTAAAGATATTTCTTACCGCTAGCGCCCAAGAGCGTGCTAACCGTAGATTTAATCAGTTGAAAGAAGCTGGTCATGATGTTAGCATATTGCGCCTTTTGGCTGACATCGAGGCTCGTGACGAGCGCGACTCAAATCGCAGCGTAGCGCCTTTAGTACCAGCAAAAGACGCGCTTATTGTCGATTCTACGGAATTAACAATAACGCAAGTAATTGATAAGATTACTGAATTTGCTAGTTCTAAAATCGAAATCTGATTTAAGAGCTAACATTACCTAACTTGTAAACTGCCCAACATCAGGATGAAGTTGGCAATGAATAACAACCCCACGTTAGCCGGATTGCAGTGTGGATGTCAAAATGAAACAAATAACTTAACTATGACTGAAAATTTTGCTCAACTATTTGAAGAAAGCTTAAAAGAAATCGAAACCCGTCCAGGTGCAATTGTTAAGGGTACTATCGTATCTATCGACAAAGACATCGTACTTGTAGATGCAGGTTTGAAATCTGAAAGCGCGATCCCAGCTGAACAATTCCGTAATGCTGACGGTACACTTGATGTTGAAATCGGAGACCAAGTTGATGTTGCTCTAGATGCAATTGAAGACGGTTTCGGTGAAACAATCTTGTCTCGCGAAAAAGCAAAACGTCACGAAGCCTGGGTTGAGCTAGAAAAAGCTTACGATGACAAAGAAACGATTAAAGGTGTTATCAATGGTAAGGTCAAAGGTGGCTTTACGGTTGAAGTGAATACAGTTCGTGCATTCTTACCTGGTTCATTGGTTGACGTACGCCCAGTACGCGATACTACTCATCTTGAAGGTAAAGAACTGGAATTCAAAGTTATCAAGCTTGATGCTAAGCGTAACAACGTGGTTGTTTCACGTCGTGCGGTTATCGAAGCAGAAAGCAGCGCAGAACGTGATCAACTTCTTGCTAACCTTGAAGAAGGCCATGAAGTTAAAGGTATCGTTAAGAACCTTACTGATTACGGTGCGTTCGTTGACCTTGGTGGTGTTGATGGTCTTCTACACATTACTGATATGGCTTGGAAACGCGTTAAGCACCCAAGTGAAATCGTTAATGTTGGTGATGAAATCAACGTTAAAGTACTTAAGTTCGACAAAGAAAAATCTCGTGTTTCATTAGGCATGAAACAAATGGGCAACGATCCTTGGCAAGAAATTGCAGAACGTTACCCTGAAGGTTCTAAATTGAGCGGTGCAGTCACTAACCTAACTGACTACGGTTGTTTCGTTGAAATCGAAGACGGTGTTGAAGGTCTAGTTCACGTATCTGAAATGGATTGGACTAACAAAAACATTCACCCATCTAAAGTGGTTAACTTGGGTGACACTGTTGAAGTTATGGTTCTTGAAATTGACGAAGAGCGTCGTCGTATTTCTCTTGGTCTTAAGCAATGTAAACCTAACCCTTGGGAAGAGTTTGCTAAGGCACAGAGTAAAGGCGATAAAGTTAGCGGTAAGATCAAGTCTATCACTGATTTCGGTATCTTCATCGGTCTTGACGGCGGCATTGACGGCTTAGTACATTTGTCTGACATTTCTTGGAACAAGACTGGCGAAGACGCTGTTCGTGAATACAAGAAAGGCGACGAAATCTCTGCTGTTGTTCTACAAGTTGACCCAGAGCGTGAGCGTATCTCTTTAGGTGTTAAACAGATTGAAGAAGATCCGTTTAACCAATACCTGACAGATACCAAGAAAGGTACTATCGTTGTTGGTACTGTGACTGAAGTTGACGCCAAAGGCGTAACTGTTAAACTTGCAGAAGAAGTTGAAGGTTACATCCGCGCAACTGATTTGGCTCGCGAACGTGTTGAAGATGCATCTGAAGTAGCATCTGTAGGCGACGAAATCGAAGCTAAATTCATGGGCGTTGACCGTAAGAACCGCATCGTTAACTTGTCTGTTAAAGCAAAAGACCAAGCAGACGAGAAAGAAGCACTTGACAAAGTTAACCAACAAGAAGAAGTTGGTTTTGCTAACGCATTTGCTGAAGCCTTTAAAGCGGCGAAGAGCGAAGATTAATCAATTAAGGTGCGTATTATACGCACCGATAAATTTTCACAACGTACTTATATATTGAAGGAGAGTTTTAATGACAAAGTCAGAACTTATCGAAAGACTAGCGGATAAAGCCCGTCACGTACCTTCAAGAGACGTTGAGTTGGCTATCAAGGAAATGCTAGAGCAAATGGCGCAAACCTTACAAAAAGGTGAACGCATCGAAATCCGCGGATTTGGAAGTTTCTCTTTGCATTACCGCGCACCTCGCGTAGGTCGTAACCCGAAAACAGGTGAGACAGTGGAGTTAGACGGTAAACACGTTCCTCACTTTAAACCTGGTAAAGAGTTACGAGAAAGGGTCAACGAAGATTTAATTGCTTGATTTATCTCTAAATCATTAAAACGGCACTCCAATTGGGGTGCCGTTTTTGTTAGAGTGTAGTAAATTATAAATGGCATTTATAAACAACGTTTGTCATTGGCTGTAAAGATAGCTGTTTCGAATACTTGATTCAGGAATGAGTGAAGTACGTTTATAAAAAAGAGTTCGAATCCAAATGCCCACTAGGAGGCAAATAAGTATGAAGTTGAAGGGATTGCTATCTCTTATTGCTGTATTAGTCTTGCTGTTAATTGGCGGCTTTATTGGTTCTCAAAATACCCATAGTGTCACAGTAAATTATCTTGTAGCGCAGAGCGACATGCGCGTTTCATTACTTATGCTGATTGTGTTCTTATGTGGTGTGCTGCTCAGCGTAATTCTATTCTCACTTTATGTTTTACGATTAAAGTGGCGAGTAGCAAGTTTAGAGCGGCAACTTAAAAAATCTAATCGTGTAGAAATCCTTTAATTATGCTTGAACTGCTTTTTCTGCTATTACCTGTAGCCGCCGGATATGGCTGGGTAATGGGGCGCAATAGCGTACGTCAAGCACAGCGTAAGCAATCTAGTATTTTATCTAAGCATTACTACAAGGGCTTAAATTTCCTCTTATCCGATGAGCCCGATAAGGCCGTCGATACTCTCATTAAAATGATTAACCTCGACAGTGATACGGTTGAAACCCACATTGCCATGGGTAAATTCTTTCGACACCGGGGTGAGTTAGACAGAGCAATCCGTGTTCATCAAAACCTTGTCAGTAAAGAACAGATTTCCCCTGCACAGCGGGAATCTGCCCTCAAAGAATTGGGAAAAGACTATGTGCTCGCAGGTTTTTTGGAGCGCGCTGAGAATGCCTTCCTGCAGTTATTAAATTCAGAAAAACACTTTCTAGATGCACAACAGCAGCTTTTCGATATCTACCAAGCCACCAAAGAATGGGGCAGAGGGATAGAGCTTGCTGAGAATATGATGGAAAATCATGGTGATAGCGATGAGCTATGCATTCGTATCTCGCATTTTTATTGCGAGCAAGCGGCCATTTACGTACGTAAAAATGAACTTAATCTAGCCGAGAAAACCTTGCAAAAAGCCATTATGGCTGACCAAAATACCGTTCGCCCGTGGTTAATGCTCGGGCAAATAGCGATTAGCCAAGAGCAATATCAGACCGCTATCGAGTACTTACAGCAAGTGCCTTTGCGCGATATCTCTTGGTTGAGTGAAGCGGTGCCGCTGATCGAGCAAAGCGCTGAAGCATTGAACGATCTTGAACAGCTAGAAAAAATTCTCAATGAATATTGGCAGCAATGTGCCACATCTTATCTAGCCAAAGTGAAATTAATGGCGCGCCAGGGCTTAACAAAAGAAGCGGCTGATGTTTTGCTAGATCAATTACGCAAGCATCCTACCATGAAAGGCTTTAAAACTCTTATGGGCTTGTATATTGAACAACAAGGCCCTGATGAATCCATGAATAGCCTTGTGCTATTAAAAGAGCTTGTTGAAGAGCAGATTAAGCAACGACCCAAATATCGCTGTCACAGCTGTGGCTTTTCGGGCGGGCAAATACATTGGTTGTGCCCATCCTGTAAAAAATGGGGCCAGGTTAAACCGATTAAAGGCTTAGACGGAGAATAAACGGTAATGCAAGATCCAAAAGTGGTAATCGCACTTGATTTTGATGTAAAGAAAGACGCACTTGATTTTGTAGATAGAATTGACCCATCCCAGTGCCGTCTAAAAGTCGGCAAAGAAATGTTCACGTATTTCGGTCCTGAATTTGTTGGCACTTTGGTGGCAAAGAAGTTCGATGTATTCCTCGATCTTAAGTTTCACGATATTCCTAATACCGTGGCCAAAGCGTGCATAGCTGCCGCAGATCTAGGCGTATGGATGGTAAACGTGCATGCTTCTGGTGGCGAAGATATGATGATACGCGCCCGAGAGGGTTTGGCTCAGTTCGGCCAAGACAAACCTCATCTTTTCGCTGTGACAGTGCTCACCAGCATGGATCAGCGACAGCTGTCACAAATTGGTATTCAATCATCGCCTATGGAGCACGTGTTAACACTTGCATCTTTAACCAAACAAGCAGGACTAGACGGAGTGGTGTGCTCGGCACAAGAAGCTGCAATGTTAAAAGAGACACTGGGCAAGGAATTTATGTTGGTGACTCCAGGTATTCGTCCCCAGGGAAGTGAAGTCGGTGATCAGAAACGCATCATGACCCCACAAGAAGCGATGCAAGTAGGAGTCGATTACCTGGTTATTGGCCGACCTATTACTCAAGCTGCTGATCCTGTCGCTGCACTTGAGGCTATTAACGCGTCTATTGCGTGATCCGAATTTTCGGCTCTGAAGTTTTAATTTGTCAGTAAATTGTTGATTAGGTTTTAAGCGCATAAAAAAGGCACTCTCGAGTGCCTTTTTGTGTTCAATCTACATCCCTTAATATTTAGGCACTCAGTGCCGTTTTAGGGTCTGTGTAGGTCAACCCTAAAGATTTTCCAAGTGCATCAACTACCGCTTTGTACGTGACTTTACCTTCATGCACATTTAAGCCGTTAAGCAAATGTGCATCATCTAACATAGCCTGCTTTGGCCCTTTGTTAGCCAAAGCTAAACCGTAAGGTAGCGTTGCATTGTTCAATGCCATAGTAGATGTACGTGCAACACCGCCAGGCATGTTGGCAACGCAATAATGAACAACACCATCTATGATATAAACCGGATCTTGATGAGTCGTCGCTTTTGAGGTTTCAAAACAGCCACCCTGATCAATTGCTACATCAACCACTACTGACCCCTCTTTCATGTTTTTGACATGTTCTGCGGTCAATAGTTTAGGTGCTGCAGCGCCAGGAATGAGTACTGCACCCACTACTAAGTCAGCTTTGGAGGAATAATGTTCAATAGCATCAACTGTTGAAAAAACGGTTTTGATACGGCCGTCAAAAATATCATCTAACTCACGTAAACGCGGTAACGAGCGGTCTAAAATAGTAACATCAGCACCTAATCCTAATGCCATTTTCGCTGAGTTTGTGCCAACAACACCGCCACCGATAATAAGGACTTTACCCGGAGCTACGCCGGGCACGCCACCCAACAATGTACCGCTACCGCCTTGTGCTTTTTCAAGGTAGTGCGCGCCAGCCTGAACAGCCATGCGACCAGCAACTTCACTCATAGGTGCAAGAAGGGGCAGGGCGTTACGGTTATCAGTTACTGTTTCGTAGGCAATGCAGGTTGCGCCAGATTCAATTAGTAGCTTAGTCTGCTTAGGATCGGGGGCAAGGTGCAAATAGGTATATAAGGTTTGGCCTTTACGCAGCATTTTACATTCGTTTTCTTGAGGCTCTTTAACCTTTACAATCATCTCAGCTTTTGCGAAAACGGTTGCCGCATCAGCGGCTATTTCAGCACCGGCAGCGATGTATTCTTCGTTGGTAAATCCAATAGCGGTACCCGCATTATCTTCAACTAATACTTGATGTCCATGAACAACAAACTCTTTCACTGCAGCAGGCGTAAGGCCTACGCGATATTCGTGGTTTTTAATTTCTTTTGGTACACCAATTAGCATAAATTTTCCTTTAACGGTTGAACCCGAGGGCGATTGAATGCGGTATTGCATAATGAGCGAAGTATAAGTGAAGGTTCGAAGAAAATTATTCTGAAGATTTACCGCTTTAAGTATAAAATAGGGATAAAGTTAATAAATGCAGTATTATCTATGTTGATAAAAACACCCAAACACCTTGATAGAATCGATCGCAATATTTTAAGTGAGCTGCAAAAAAACGGCCGTTTATCAAATATCGATTTAGCTAATAAAGTTGGCTTAAGTGCAAGCCCTTGTTTAGAAAGAGTTAAGCGCCTTGAGAATCAAGGCTATATTTTGGGTTATCATGCGAGAGTCGACCCACAAAAACTCGGTGCAGCGATGTTGGTCTTCGTGGAAATTACGTTGACCAAAACGTCGCCTGATATTTTTGAGCTATTTTCTGCTGCGGTAAAACAGCATGAAGACATCCAAGAGTGTCATTTAGTCTCTGGTGACTTTGACTTTTTGCTTAAAGCGCGTGTGGCAGACATGTCAACCTACCGTAAGTTACTTGGTGATACCTTACTCAGATTACCTGGCGTGAATGAATCTCGAACTTACGTTGTGATGGAAGAAGTCAAAGACACCACTATGGTGAAAATTAATCAACGCTGAACTGTTTAACCGAAGATTGCTCAAATACTGGGCATAAGCACGCCGTTGTCTAGGATTTTGACCAAAGCACTGGTATCTTATACAGCTAATTTTACGCAGTAACCCTAAGTTGAAAGAAAACGCTATGGCAAGACTCACAGGTATCCAACGGATTATGGAAGTAGGCATGATGCTCAGTTGCGCATTTGCTTTTTTCTTACTCCTCGCATTGGCTTCTTTTCATCCAGCCGACCCAAGCTGGAGCCAAGCTGGTTTGCAAGGTGACATTCATAACTGGGTTGGCGCAATTGGCGCTTGGTTAGCTGATATTTTATTTTTTACGTTCGGCTACATTGCTTATATTTTCCCCTTCACAGCGGCATTCGCAGGTTGGTTCATGTTCCAGCAGCGTAAGCGTATCTCTGAGTTTGACTATTTAACCATTGGACTGCGAATTTTAGGGCTATTATTGGCTCTGGTTGGGGCGGCGGGAATAGCCAGTCTTAACTTTAACGACCTATTTTATTTCTCAGCAGGGGGAATGTTAGGGGATGTGATTAGCGCATCGCTTGTTCCTTATCTTAATTTCGCAGGTACAGTTCTTATTTTACTGAGCTTGTTTTGCACCGGCTTTACGTTTTTAACCGGTATTTCATGGTTAACTGTGGTCGATAAAACTGGTGCGATGGCCGTCGCATTCGCAACAGGTGCTTGGGCTCTGCCACAGAAAATACAAGAAGCACCCATGCTGCGACTCGGTTTTAATCGCGATAATAAAGACGAGCAAGCAAGCGCCGATGACAAGCTGAATACTCCAGTTCCTCCGGCTTATACGCCGGCTAAACAACGTGTAGAGCCAAGTGTAACTCCTTTTGGCAGTGATGAGCCTGAGCCGAGTTTTAGTATTCCCGATGAAGTGTTGTTCGAGCCCGAACCGAAAAAAGAGGAATCGAGCCCAGTTTCAATCAGCGAGTTGCGAGACAAGATAGGCTTTGGTCGTAAAAAGAAATCGCAAGACGACATGGATGAAACGCAGCATGAGCCAGACGCCCCCGCTGTGCAACCCAAGGACAAGTCGCACAATGGTGTTTATGTATCCGATGACGTTAAAGCCAATCTTGAGGCGCAAGCTGAAGCTAAAGCGATTGCCGACAGTAAACCACCAGAGCCAATGCCGTCATTTGATTTACTGCAACGGGCAGACAAAATTAAAAACCCGATCACCCCTGAAGAGCTTGAAATGGTCTCTCGCCTGCTTGAGGAAAAGCTAAAAGACTTTAACATCGATGCGCAAGTGGTCGGTGTCTATCCTGGGCCTGTTATCACCCGTTTTGAAATGGACTTAGCGCCAGGGGTTAAAGTCAGCAAGATTACCGGTCTTTCAAAAGATTTGGCCCGCGCGATGTCTGCTATTTCAGTGCGCGTGGTGGAAGTCATTCCGGGTAAATCGGTAATAGGTTTAGAATTACCGAATAAAAAGCGCGACATGGTGCGCTTAAGCGAAGTGATTAGCTGTGACGCTTTTCAAAAAGCTGAGTCAGATTTAACCATGGTGTTAGGAGCAGACATATCAGGTCAACCTGTGATTGTTGATTTAGCTAAAATGCCGCATCTATTAGTGGCTGGTACCACGGGCTCAGGTAAGTCTGTCGGTGTTAACGTCATGATTTTAAGCCTGTTGTATAAATCAACGCCAGAAGACGTGCGTATGATCATGATTGACCCGAAAATGCTTGAATTGTCAGTGTATGAAGGCATACCGCATTTGCTCGCTGAAGTGGTAACCGACATGAAAGAAGCGGCTAATGCACTGCGCTGGTGTGTTGGGGAAATGGAGCGTCGCTACCGTTTGATGTCAGCCCTTGGTGTACGTAATCTCAAAGGCTTCAACCAGAAAGTCAAAAATGCGATTGAAGCAGGCCAACCAATAAAAGATCCCTTGTGGAAGTCAGAAGAGAGCATGTTAACCGAAGCGCCTGATTTAGAAAAACTGCCGGCTATCGTAGTCGTTGTTGACGAATTTGCTGACATGATGATGATCGTTGGCAAAAAAGTCGAAGAGCTTATCGCCCGTATAGCCCAAAAAGCCAGGGCTGCTGGTATTCATTTGGTACTCGCCACCCAGCGCCCTTCAGTTGACGTTATCACTGGTTTGATAAAAGCCAATATTCCTACCCGTATTGCGTTTCAAGTGTCATCAAAAATAGATTCACGGACTATTTTGGACCAACAGGGCGCTGAAACCTTATTGGGAATGGGCGACATGCTGTATTTGCCACCAGGTACTGGCGTGCCTACACGGGTCCATGGCGCATTTGTTGATGACCCTGAAGTACATGCTGTTGTAGCCGATTGGAAAAGTCGCGGTGCACCGCAATACATTGATGAGATTCTCAACGGTGACACCAGCGCTGAAGTATTACTGCCGGGTGAGCAACCAGAAGGCGGCGATCAAGAGTTTGATGTTTTTTACGATGAAGCCGTGTCGTTCGTCACTGAGTCACGCCGAGCGTCAGTGTCGAGTGTTCAGCGTAAATTTAGAATTGGTTACAACCGCGCAGCGCGTCTGGTCGAACAAATGGAACAAAGTGGTGTCGTAACGCCACCAGGGCACAATGGTAATAGAGAAGTGTTGGCACCTCCACCACCAAGAGATTAATTTATGATAGGTATTCAGCAAAATATGAACAGTGTGAAATATATCGGTAACGTGGCGAAGTTGTCTGGGATCCTGTTGCTAACACTAGGGGCTATTTTTAGCGCGAATGCTCAGCAAACCGATGAAGATAAACTGAAAGCGCGATTGCAAACCTTACATAATTTCAGCGCTTCCTTTTCCCAAAAAGTGACCGACGCGAATCACGAAGTTTTGCAAGAAGCGACTGGGGTGATAAAGCTAAAACAACCCAACAAACTATATTGGGAGCTCAACCCGCCCAATGAAAATATTCTTATTGCTGATGGCAACACACTATGGAATGTGGATCCTTTTGTTGAGCAAGTTACTGCCATTAGTCAAGATCAAGCAGTGGCAAATAATCCCCTTATTCTGCTAACTCAGCCGAACAGTGACGCTTGGGAGAATTTCAGTGTTTCTTATACCAATGATACTTTTCGTATTGATGCGAAAAATCCTGATTCAGCGGTACACTCACTCGTATTAGTGTTTGATGGGGCACAGTTAACGTCGATGAGTATGCAAGACAGCCAGCAACAAATCAGCGACTTGTATTTCAATGATATTCAGCAAAATAAAACGGTGAGTGATAAAGTATTTACCTTTAGTTTGCCTGATGGCTACGACTTGGACGACCAACGTAACTGATGAATCAAGGATTCGATTTTAGCCATCAAGACGACCCAAGCTTCGCACCATTAGCTGCGCGCATGCGCCCGCAAAATATTGCCGAATATTTCGGCCAGCAACACATTGTTGGTCCAGGCAAACCCCTACGCAGCGCGATTGAGTGCGGCCAATGCCATTCGATGATCCTCTGGGGGCCGCCTGGCACAGGTAAAACCACATTAGCTGAAATAATTGCTATGCATTGCGATGCGCATATCGAGCGTATCTCTGCGGTTACTTCTGGGGTGAAAGATATTCGCAGTGCTATTGAACAAGCCAAGCAAAATGCGCTTAACCAGGCCAAGCGCACCATTTTATTTGTTGACGAAGTACACAGGTTTAATAAGAGTCAGCAAGACGCATTTTTGCCTTTTATTGAAGACGGCACGATTACGTTTATTGGCGCCACCACAGAAAACCCATCTTTCGAATTAAACGGTGCTTTGTTATCTCGCGCCCGGGTGTATGTGCTTAAATCGCTGACTCAGAACGACCTTGCAGATATTGCTATGCGCGCGTTAACTGACGAGTCCCGTGGGTTAGGGCAATTAGCCCTGCAAATAGAAGACAAGGGTATAGCGCTTTTAACTGAGCTTGCAGGCGGTGATGCAAGGCGTCTTTTGAATTATATTGAATTGGCTGCTGACTTCTCAACTGAAGGAAAAATCACCCTTGAAGCCATTAAAGAAGCGGTAGGCGAAAAGGTTGCTCAATATGATAAAGGCGGAGACCAGTTTTACGATTTAATCTCTGCCTTTCACAAATCAGTGCGCGGCTCATCTCCCGATGGTGCTTTGTATTGGTATGCACGCATGTTAAATGCTGGGTGTGATCCGCTTTATGTGGCACGGCGCTTATTGGCCATTGCTACAGAAGATATCGGTAATGCCGATCCTCGAGCGATGGAAGTCTGCCTCAATGCGTGGGATATTTTCCAACGTGTTGGACCTGCTGAAGGCGAACGAGCCATTGCACAGGCTACCTTGTACTGTGCAAGTGCCGCCAAGAGTAATGCGGTTTATACAGCGTTCAAGCAAGCTATGCGCGATGCTAAAACATTACCCGATTACGAAGTGCCCAGCCACTTGCGTAACGCACCCACTAAGTTAATGAAAGAAATGGGATTCGGTGATGGCTATCGCTATGCCCATGATGAGCCAAATGCCTTTGCTGCGGGTGAAAGCTACTTACCAGCTGAAATGCAAGATACACAATACTACATGCCTAATGAGAGAGGGCTTGAAATAAAACTGAAGGCGAAATTAGACTTTCTGACTGATTTAAATAACAAGAGCGCTCATAAAAGGTACAAGTAGATGCAGCATAGTTTTGCTATATACACATATATTGCGCTAGGGGGCGCAACGGGAGCCTGTTTACGCTTTTTTCTTTCCAGTTTGATGTTGCAATGGTTTGGCAAAGGATTTCCTTTTGGTACACTTCTGGTCAATATTGTAGGGTCTTTCAGTTTAGGACTGCTTTATACGCTCATTGAACAGGGGCATCTGGAAATTGTCATTTGGCGCACTGCTATTGGTATCGGTTTTTTAGGCGCTCTTACTACGTTCTCAACGTTTTCAGTGGATACCCTAATTCTGTTGCAGCAAGGTATGTGGCTGAAGGGGGCGTTCAATATATTTATTAATATCACCTGCTGTTTATTTGCAGCATGGTTGGGTACACAACTAGTTAAAGGTTAAGTCAAACAAGATGTTAGATGCTAAGTATTTACGTAACGATATAAACATTGCGGCGCAAAAACTCGAGAAACGAGGTTACACCCTTGATGTCGCTCAGTTCACAGCGCTAGAGGAAAAGCGCAAATCTTTACAGATGCGCACTCAGGAATTACAAAATGAACGTAATGTGCGCTCCAAGTCTATCGGTAAAGCGAAAGCATCAGGTCAAGATATTGAGCCTTTGCTGGCACAAGTCGGCCAACTTGGTGATGAGCTTAATGCGGCTAAAGCCGAACTGACAGGCTTATTAGATGAAATTCAGTCGCTGACTTTGAATATACCCAACTTGCCTGATGATAGTGTGCCTGAAGGTAAAGATGAAGAAGAGAATGTAGAAGTATCACGCTGGGGAACACCTCGGGTGTTCGATTTTGAAGTCAAAGATCACGTTGATTTAGGCGCTGGTGTTGCTAACGGTTTAGATTTTGAAACCGCTACTAAATTAACCGGCTCTCGTTTTGTGGTAATGCGAGGCCAAATAGCGCGATTAAATCGCGCCATTGCCCAATTTATGCTTGATTTACACACCGAGCAGCATGGTTATCAAGAAATGTATGTGCCGTATTTGGTGAACGAAGAAAGCATGTTGGGTACGGGACAATTTCCAAAGTTTGTTGGTGATGCATTTCATACCAAACCAGCTACCGAAGAAGGCCAAGGCTTGTCCTTGATACCTACATCAGAAGTGCCATTAACCAATATTGCCCGTGATTGCATCTTTGCTGCAAGCGAATTGCCGATTAAAATGACGGCGCATACTCCTTGTTTTAGGAGTGAAGCGGGCTCATACGGCCGTGACACGCGTGGTCTTATTCGTCAGCATCAATTCGATAAAGTAGAGATGGTGCAATTGGTCGAAGCAGACAAATCATTTGACGCCTTGGACGAATTAACCGGCCACGCTGAAAAAGTACTTCAGTTGCTTGAATTACCTTACCGTAAGATGTTGTTGTGTACTGGTGATATGGGCTTTGGGGCAAGCAAAACATTCGATTTAGAAGTGTGGTTACCAGCGCAAGATACTTATCGTGAGATTTCGTCCTGTTCGAACATGCTTGATTTCCAAGCGCGTCGTATGCAGGCACGCTACCGCGACCCGCAAACGAATAAGACCGAGTTGCTACATACGTTAAATGGTTCTGGGTTGGCAGTAGGGCGCACGCTAGTGGCCATTTTGGAAAACTACCAGCAAGCTGATGGCAGCATTACCATCCCTAAAGTGCTTCAGCCTTATATGAATGGTGTAACTATGATTGGTGAAGTCAAGTAACGTTATAACGCCCGGCATTATTGAGACTAAAAAGCGCGGCCACTTATCTACGAAGGGGTCGCGCTTTTTTGTTAATTCAGTTCGCTGTAAACTACAAGCATTTAGCGGGTTTAGGTAAACCGGCTATTTTGGTAGCTTGTTTGGCAGGACCTTTCTTAAATAATCTAAATAAATAGCGGCTGTTGGCTTTTTCTTCACCAAATTTTACCTTCATGGCTTTGACTAAGGCACGCATAGCTGGGCTGGTGTTGTACGCTAAATAAAAATCGCGTACGAAGTTAACTACTTCCCAATGGGCATCGGTTAATTCAATGTTCTCATCTTCGGCTAAAATGGGCGCTAAATCTGGTTGCCAGTCGGCCACATTTAATAAATAGCCTTGTTTGTCTACTGGGATCTGTTGCTCTTTGTATTCTATAAAACCGCTCACGTGTAACGAAACCTCGTAATATCTTTTAATCTCGGGCGACTTACTTCACCTTGGTTATAAATCTGCATCATTATTTACCAACTGATCGTCGCTTTGTAGTCAAGCGTCAGTACTACAAAGTCTTCCATGCTGATACACCTTATTAGCTCAGAGTCTGCGCCCGCAGATTTGACCTGATTTGCTCTGGCAACCACATCATCTTCTAGGGCGAAGCAAGCAATACCCAACGATAGGTTCAGTTCTTTTAACTGACGATAGACCTCTACATGGTTTAACGCATATACGCCGTCTTGTATTAACATGATCCCATCATTTTTACTGCAACGCTGAAACACACCTTCAAATAGAGTGGTGCCAAAAGGGCTGGTACTTACTATATGCAGTGTCATTTAAAATCTCATCAAGTGGTCTAGCTGTGCTAGCTGCTGATTTAGCTGTTCTGGGGGCAGGGCGGTGACCTCAATGCACAAGTCTGACACCTCTAGGCTCCTTTCATTGAGACTTTGCTGACAAACATAAATGTCGTCAATATCGTAAAACGTGAGCGCTGAGAAGGTCTTGCTGTAATGCTTGCCTTGTTCCGGAATGGGTTGTTGAGATTTGAGTAACTGAAACACGCCATCATCTATAAAAAATAGCGTCACTTCTTGGCCAAAATTTGCCGAGGCCAACGCTAAGTCCAAGCTTTCCTGCCCGTTAGACACACCATAGGGCGCGGTACTATTAATAACACCTAAGGTTTTTGTCATCAAAACTGTATCACCCTATCACTGACTTGACTTAGCTCAACTAAATCACCCAAACCTACTTCGATAAAAGGCTCGGTTAGGTTAAATCCCTGTTGGTCGTTATCCTTGGCATCTTGTGCGTTGATGACACCTCGACGGTTAGCTGCTGTGACGCATACATTTAGCGGTATGCCATGATGTGCACTTAACTCTACCCATGCTTGGTGTACATTAAATTCATCACTGTGACCCGCCTGATAGCCATTAGCATTTTGCACTCCGGCTTGATAAAAGAAAACGCCCTTTATTTCATGCCCTAAAGCCAGAGCACTTAGCGCAAAGCGATAAGCAGTAAACGCATGTTGTTGCTCAAACGGAGCGTGGGTAACCAGTAAACCGAAGGTTGCCATAATTGAAAGTCACCTAAGTTTAGTACAAATAAAAACACCCCGACGAAGCGGGGTGTTTTTGCAACATATTAACGATTAGTCATCGCCACCGAAAGCACCAAGTAGGTGAAGGATAGAGGTGAACAAGTTATATATATTCAAGTACATTGATACCGTCGCGCGAATATAGTTGGTTTCGCCACCGTTGATGATACGGCTAGTATCAAACAAGATGAAGCCCGACATAATAAACACGATAGCAGCACTGACAGCCAAGCTAAGCGCTGGAATTTGGAAAAACAGGTTAGCTAAAGATGCAACAACCGCCACAATTAAGCCAACGATTAAGAAACCACCCATGAAAGAGAAGTCTTTCTTCGTTGTTAAAACATAACCGGATAAACCAAAGAAGACTAACGCGGTCGCGCCAAAGGCCTGCATGATCATTTCAGGACCGTTTTGGAAGCCAGCATAGTAATTTAAGGTATAGCCCAAAGAGCCACCTAATAAACCGGTGAAGGCAAATACGAATAAAATACCCATTGAACTTTGTGACGCTTTATTTAAAAAGAAAATCATAACCAATGCGGCAAGGTTCATACCTAACGCAGCACCTGGGCCGATATTCATTGCAGCTGCGATACCAGCACACACTGCGCTAAATGTCAGAGTCATTGCCAATAGTAGGTACGTATTGCGCAAGACCTTGTTTGTTTGCAGGGCAGAACCCTGAGCAGTATTGCTATACGTAGTACGATGTTCCATTTGTTACCTCCAATAGGTAAAGTGATGTAGTGAAAACAGATAATATATCTATGATGCCTTTGTATGGGGTTTTGTTCAATTATTCAAGTGCTAGGGGTGACTATTATGCGAAATATTAGTAACTTGATGTAAAAATGGCCAGTGTGGCTATTTTGTAGTCGGTCAGTAAGTTTTGGCTAATTAAGACTTTACAAGCACGTAAAACGTCATTAATATTCGGCTCCTCAATTCGGAGAGGTGGCAGAGCTCGGTTTAATGCACCTGACTTGAAATCAGACGTAGGGTCAAACCTACCGGGGGTTCGAATCCCTCGCTATCCGCCATAAAAACAAAAAAGCCTCAACGTTTTTCGTTGGGGCTTTTTTGTTTTCGTCGTGTCGATAGCGAGGGTGCGCCCCCCCCGCGGTTCGAGCGAATGTCAGGAACTCGATACCAAACCCTGCAAGTATAATCGCTCTCAGAATGTTCTCAGCGGTTTTTTAGCAAAGCGTCATCGAGTAGAAATGGCTGTTCCCTTTTAATCGATGAGAACGCAGCGCAAGAGCTGTTGAGACATTCCCGATGGGCGAGTTTTAAAAGGGCTTATTCTTTGTTGCTCTTTCTCAAAAGAGCACCACTCTTCCTTCAATTGAGCGCCGTGACTAAGTCCTTTTAAATTCTCGCTGAGGGCACTTCTACTTGTAGGGTTTGGTATTACTACCGCCGCAGGCGCGCGTAGCGTCAGGCACAAGGAAGTGACTGAGTACATCCCTCGCTATCCGCCATATTAAAGAAACCCGCTCATGCTGCGGGTTTTTTTATGTCAAAAATAAAATAGCGATAAGAAGCGAGGATGAGAACCCCCGCGGTTTTTTATTCGTTTTCAACGAGTGAGATCGGCAAGTCAAACTCAGTTTGGTGTCACTTACTCATCGTTAGGTATACTATTTATAGGTTTTGAGTTGACTATTGCTAAGTTGATACTTCCCATTAAGATCACCTTCCTAGACAACGATATCGTTTAGTTCCATAAAATAATGATGTAAATCGCTTAATTAGTACGCCCGTTAAAATATAACCGTGACTTTGTAGGGTTATTTACTTTATGCTCTTTGCCTAACGGTAATATCAGTTCAATTAATATATGAAACACAAAGATGAAGTAGGCACTTTGGCTAATCGCCTCGCCGACATAGCAGATATGCCGAGTAAATGCCGGTGCGGAGGCACTCCTACAGCACCCGCTAGGGTCCCAGATTGTGAAAACCGATGGATCATTCGATGTTCTGTAGCGACTTGTTTGGCAAGAAATACGGGGCAAGGTCTAAAAGATACCATTTTAGGTTGGAACCGATTAAGCACACACTTTTACCGATAAGTACAAAATTCACACAGTTTTATGAAAATAAACATGTTTTATTAGTGAATATAAGGTAATTGAAGGCTGAAATATTTTCTCATTTATGTGATATTGAACGCCTTAATTGAGAAAAATAACACTCCTCTAGGAGCACTTGTTTGATAAAAATATTGTTGGTTGATGACCATGAGCTGGTCAGAACCGGTATAAGACGTATTTTGGAAGATGTACAAGGTTTTGTCGTAGTTGGAGAAGCTACAACGGGTGAAGAGGCAGTCAAATTCTGCCGCAAAAATGCGCCCGATTTGGTATTAATGGATATGAGTATGCCTGGCATTGGTGGATTGGAAGCGACCAAGCAAATCTTGCGTTTTAGTGAGAATACACGTGTTATCGTGTTATCGGTTCACAAAGAAAATCCTATTCCTGCAAAAGTCATGCGTATGGGAGCATTTGGTTATTTGACGAAAGACTCTGATCCTAAAGAGATGGAGTTGGCTATCCGTAAAGTAGCCGCGGGTCAAAAGTATGTTTCCCCTGATATTGCGCAGCAAATTGCAATCGGGGCGCTGGATTTCAGTGACGGTAACCCTTTTGAGAGTTTGTCAGAGCGCGAGTTAGAGATCACGCTTATGCTCACTAAAGGCTCAAAAGTCCCAGACATTGCCAAGTTTTTAAATATCAGTGCGAAAACGGTTAACACCCATCGTTACCGTATGTTTGAAAAGCTCAATGTCAGTACGGATGTTGAGCTGACTCATTTGGCACTGCGCCATAAGTTGATAAATTCAGAAAATTTGTAATTCATGAGTGACACTATCGAGTTTGATTCTAAAGCGTTTCTCAAGGATCTCACTAACCAGCCCGGCGTTTACCGCATGTATAATCACAAGCAGGATGTGATTTATGTGGGGAAGGCCAAAAATCTGAAAAATCGTGTATCTAGCTATTTTCGTAGTCAAGTTGATAGCATCAAGACGCAATCTCTGGTGAAGCATATTGCGCACATGGATGTCACTGTGGTGCACAGCGAAGCGGAAGCTTTCATTCTTGAAAACAACTTTATAAAGAAATATAAGCCTCGCTATAACGTATTGCTGCGAGATGATAAGTCTTATCCCTTTATCTTTTTATCAGACCATCAACACCCACGCTTAGCCAACCATCGCGGTCCTAAAAAGCTCAAAGGTGAATACTTTGGCCCGTATCCAAGTGCCTGGGCGGTACGCGAAAGTTTGCGCACAATGCAGCGAATTTTTCCTATTCGCCAATGCGAAGACAGCTATTATAGGGCTCGTTCAAGACCCTGCTTACAATATCAACTGCAACGCTGCGCCGGGCCCTGTGTTGAAGGCCTAGTGAGCGATGAGGATTACCAAGCGCAAGTAGATTTAGCGCGCATGTTTCTCAAAGGTAAGAACAAGCAGGTAATTGACTCCTTGGTGCAGCATATGGAGCGCGCAAGCACGGATTTGCGCTTTGAAGCTGCAGCGCGCTATCGCGATCAGATCAGCGCGCTAAATAAGGTGCAAGAGCAGCAGTGGGTCAGTGGTAACCAAGAAGAAATGGACGTGTTTGGTTTTGCCTATCGCAACGGTATTGCCAGTATTCAAGGCTTGTTTATTCGTGACAACAAACTGTTAGGCAGCAAAAGCTTCTACCCTAAAGTGCCTGCTGATGTAACAGAAGAAGAAGTATTTCAATCCTTTATTCTGCAGTTTTATTTAGCCGGTAACAAAGTCATCCCTAAACAAATTGTTACGCCACTTGAATTAAACGAACAAGGCGCAATAGAAGAGTTGCTGACCAAAGAAGCAGGGCGGCGGATCCAGTTTTATCGCGGTGCTAGAGATGAAAAACGCCGCTATTTGGATTTAGCCAATACCAATGCCGAAAACGCATTAATTGCCAAACAAGGCCAGCAAAAGTCTGTATTTGCACGCTACACCGAATTAGAAAAAATACTTGAGTTTGAGCAACCGATTCAACGTATGGAATGTTTTGATATCAGTCATACTTCGGGTCAATTAACAGTGGCCTCGTGCGTGGTATTCAATCGTGAAGGGCCATTTAAAGCAGATTATCGGCGCTTTAATATTGAAGGCATTACCCCAGGGGATGATTACGCAGCGATGGCGCAAGCGCTAGCAAGGCGGTATCGCGATGTAAAAGATGACAGTAAAATACCGGACATTTTGTTTATCGATGGCGGTAAAGGTCAATTGACCCAAGCTGAGGACTACTTTGAAGATTGGAAGCACGAGAAGAAACCCTTACTGATAGGTGTCGCGAAAGGCAGTAGCCGTAAAGCAGGATTGGAAACGCTTATTTTGGCTGGCAACCATGCTACTATCCCGTTATCTGGTGACTCCATTGCGCTGCACCTAATTCAGCATATTCGTGACGAATCTCACCGATTTGCGATTACTGGGCACAGAGCGCGGCGTCAAAAGGACAAAAAGACCTCGAAATTGGAATCCATTCCAGGCGTTGGGGCAAAACGTCGTCAAAGTTTATTGAAATATATGGGCGGTTTGCAGGGTATCTTGCAAGCCAGTCGCAGTGAAATCGCCAATGTGCCAGGGATCAGCGCAGAACTAGCGGATACGATTTATGACCATATCCATAATTAATAACAGCGCGTGGTTAACACGTAGCAGGTAGGGCAGCCTACTGAACAGATAACGAGGACTCACCGCTCCATGTGGACTATCCCAAATATCATCACAGTGATCCGGGTCTTACTGATACCGATTTTTGTCGCTGTGTATTTTCTTGATTGGCAGTGGGCGCACCAAGCCGCTGCATTTGTTTTCTGGTTTGCAGCCATCACCGATTGGTTCGACGGCTACCTAGCCCGTAAATTACAACAATCTACCGCATTCGGTGCGTTTTTAGACCCAGTAGCTGACAAACTCATTGTCGCAACGGCCTTAGTGTTAATTACCCACACCTACGCCACCATTTGGATAACCATTCCAGCAATTTTACTATTAGCCCGAGAAATATATATTTCAGCGCTGCGCGAATGGATGGGCCAAAAAGGGTTGCAAGATACCGTTAAAGTATCATTTATGGGTAAAGCGAAAACGATGGCACAAATGTTAGCCTTGATAGGTTTACTCTCAGAATTGCAGTATTTTATGGGAATTCCCATTTATTGGGTCACCCTAGGATATATATTATTGTATTTTGCAGCGGTATTATCTTTCTGGTCGATGATTTCTTATACACTTGCCGCATGGCCCTCTTTATCAAAATCAGAGGCGAAATAGGGTTAATTACGCTAAATTGTTTGAAAAAAAAGCGCATTAGTCAAAAATCAAGCAGTCAGTCATAAAATGTTATTTTTGTTGTTGACAGTCTTGATAGTGAATGTAGAATGCAGCCCAGATTTAGAGAGCAGCACACAACTCGCTAAGTAAACAAGACATCGTTACTTAAACAGTTAGCTTTTTAAAACAGGTGCGGGAATAGCTCAGTGGTAGAGCACAACCTTGCCAAGGTTGGGGTCGCGAGTTCGAATCTCGTTTCCCGCTCCAATTTAATGCAGTATGTAGTAAAGAAGCTTTTACTACCGGTAGCTTCCCCAAGGGGGCGCAACCACGCGGTGGCCGGATACGAATATCGTTTCCCGCTCCAAATTAATGCAGTAAGTAGTAAAGAGTTTTTTACTACTGGTCGTTGGATACGAATTTCGTTTCTAGCTCCAAATGTGGCGGAATGGCAGAATGGCTATGCAGCGGATTGCAAATCCGTGGATCTCGGTTCGACTCCGGGTTCCGCCTCCATATACGCTTTAGCAATACCAGCTTGTTTTTATTAACAAGTATACCCCCGATGCCCGGGTGGTGAAATTGGTAGACACAAGGGATTTAAAATCCCTCGTTCGTAAGGACGTGCCGGTTCAAGTCCGGCCCCGGGCACCATTTTAAGTTTTAGTCTTTATTCCACATTCCAATAATTTATTTCTGTACAAATACAGCTAATAGCCGGACTTAAACCGACGCTTCGCGTGATGCAATACCTGCTGTTGTTTAAACGGCGAGGGCGTGCAATCGACAAGGTTAAACCCATCCATGGTGTAAAGACCAGCCATTCATCCTTGAATGTCGTTCAGGTGGCTCACTGCTTCACAGCGAAAAAATCTACCTTCGCCCAGCCCCGGGCACCATTTAACTCATTGATTTTAAATTTGATCCGGACAAACTCAAATCAATAATGTCTTCTGTACAAACTATAACAGCCGCGATATTTGCTCTAACGGGAATTCGGATTGCTGTTAGCTATCCAGAAGCGGAAAAATATTTGCCAACCCATCGTCTGACAAGTTAAAAGTCGGAAACGAGAAAACTATGAGAATACAAAGGCTCGTTCATACTGTGTTTGCTGCTGCGATGGTTTTAATTCTTTCTTTAGCTTTTCAATGGTTAGATGTAATTTTAGAGTTTTTGGTTACAAGCCCCAAATTTACGGATGTAATAAATAGTTTAATGCATGGTTTTGTCGCAACACTTTCATTAATGATATTACATTCACTTTATACTGTGATGACAGTTAACCTCGATATCACGAATGCGCTTCATGATGACAAAGATAAAGCAAATGCTTTGAATGATTTGTCGAAATAAGTAAGAGTATGATCTTAGCTTTTGGTTCAGCTAACAGACTTTATGTGACCAGCAGAATATGAGATGAAGTTTATACTAATTGTCTAAAAAAGTTTTCAAAATCAGCTGTCTGATACAAACTGGAAATCGGTTATCGCGAGTAAATTATGCCGACTTTTTACGTACTCTTTCTGAAATCGGGCTATCGATTGGTCTATTTTGCATTCCGCCCACATAAAGCAATACTTATTATTCATACGTAAATAGAACTGGGGAATAGCAATGGAAGACTACAATGTAATTAAAATCATAATTGTTTTAATCTCGGGGATGAGTATTTATCTAGGCTATAGGCTTTTTTATGTAGTAACTGAACGTCAGGGTAGCCTTAAATTAAAGGGAGAAAACTCAAATATAGAGTTAAGTGATGTAGGTCCCGGAGTCTTCTTTAGTTTTTTTGGAGCCGCCATTTTAATAGTTTCTATTGTAAATCAACCCTACAAAGATTCAAATATTACGACTTCTGAAAATGGTGTTACAACGACGACTGTTAGAGAGCCGGCTAGTAGTGGTAACCATCAAGTCGAAACGCTATCAGATGAGCTTCAAAGTCTTTGTTTGGTTGATTCAATGAGTGACACTTTTTCTGAAGGGGCAGGTACTTTAATGGCTCCAGAGTGGTATAAAAGTACCTCACCTTATAAAGTAATCGAAAAAAATGAATTATCTGAACTATATTCAATATTGGAGAGGTTAGAATTCCCAACTCCAAAGAAAGATACGTCAGATATTGTTTACATTGATTATTATTACTTACTGAAAGCTGCATTATATCTGAATTACACCAAATACAAATGTTAAGGATATCCAAGATATGAATAAGTTAATTCTACTACTTATTATTGGTTTAGCGTTCAGTGCGTCAGCTTTAGCGCAGCAAAGGAAACTGTTACGATAAACAAAGACAGAGATGGTCATACAGTAACCCATAAGGACGGAACGAAACATTCTTATGGAAAGGGGTATACTACCAAAGAAGTGAAGGAGGTATATACATCCCAAGGAGTAAAGGTACGTAAATCGGGGCGTAATCCAAATTCCACAAAAACAAGTGGCACTGCTAATGCTATTAAAGAGTAACCGCTACGTTAGCGGTTCATTTGTAGAATGAATGATTTGAGTTGTTAACTTTTCGAGGTCAACTTGCAATTGATTTTCAATCAGCATAGGTTCAATTTTTGCGTTGAACCTATGGCTGTTTATTTATTTGGGCGTAAAGCTTTCAATATGCTTTCCCAGTCGGATAGAGTGTTATAAAGTTCAATAATATCATTGCCATAATAGTTCGACTGAAATCCGCTACAGGGCACCACTTGATAGATACATTCTCGTTAGAACCCCAATATATTTCGCTTAATCAAAATCCGTTAATATTCCGGACTTAAACCGACGCTTCGCACGAAGTGATAGTTTTGTTGTGTGATTGATTTCTTATTCCGCATTTTTATATTGGGTGTATTTATATCGATCTGATCTGCCTTATCATTACGAATGCACCGGGCTGTAGTGTCGACGAGCTCACAATAGTCTTTAAGTGAATAAGCGATACCTCGAGTCATATTTTCGCGATAACTTCCCAAAATACACAGACAGCCGCCAGAATACGTAGACATATTTGGGGGCTGCGGTGAGTGGTGGGTCAAACAGCATATAAGTGAGGCAGCCTAGGGTGAATCTGTTTTATTATTCTTGTGTTTAAATACTTTAGTGTTTAATGCCTCTGTGATTCGATTAACAGAGTCTATACTAGGTATTGATAGATAAAAGCTATCTCCAAATACCGTTGATATACTTTGAAAAATACATATTCTGTACTTGTGATAATATCACATAGTGAAATTTAAAAAGAATAAGCGCTTCGCTAATTAACAATGGATGTTTTACACATGCAAAGTTATTGAAAGAACGTGTGAACAAGCGGTTATGCTATAAATTAGAGTTGTCCTTAGGTTTGACTTTCAGTATTAAGCCCCCAGAAGGCAACGCCCTTACAGGAGAAAGTATACATTATGTTTACTAAAGAAATGGTGCATACAGCGCTGCAAACGTGGTGCGATAACGTAGTGAAAGTTGGCAAAGTTCATTCTGAGGGAGGCGATGTTCAAGCGTTTTCTCTTCAGGTGTTATCTGAAAGTTACGATTACGATAATGGCCATGTGTTGTTTAAGCCAACACTTACGTTTGGTCAACAGACCTTTCGACCTACGAAAGAAGGTGCGCTTTCCTATTTTGTAGGCGGAAACAGTGAGTTCCCCGATGACAAGGGATTCAAGCTTAAGCCTTGGGTAAAAGTTTGGTTCAGTAAAGAGGATTTTATCTTGCACAATGACCTCGCTATTGTGCAATGTAACGTGCATTTTATCGGCGAAGACGACAGTCATATTTTTGTGAACAAGAGCTTTGTATTTAAAGTCTGTGACGATGCCAAGGTACGCATTATTTTGCATCAATCCTCATTGCCGTATCAGCCTCAATAATGGCTCAACGTTTTAATATTTAATGACAGGAGCTGTCGGTCAAACAACGGCTCCTTTTTATATTTCTAGATACATGAAACAAATCATCAGGGGCTTTATACCTTTGGTAAAAGAATTTGCGGCTATATGAGCGTATTGTCACTGTGAAACAAAGTTAGTTATCGCCTCGTAAATAAGGCCCAAGGCAAAAGCCAAAGCCAAAGCTCTTCGCTTATGATTCACTCACACAGCACAGGCTACAAAGCAACTTGTCTCGCAAACTCCTCCTTGTCTGAATAGCAGTCGCCGACCGATAAAAAGTAAAGATCAGCTCCCACTTTGCTAGCCGTTGCTAGGATGAAGGTGGAAAACGCATAAAAAACAGTTATTGAGTACTGCTCTCAGGGGAGTTGAAATATACTGTTTTCAATAAAATTGATATGAAAAAGGGCGTTTGAATCCCATGACTAACCAACCTATTACTGATGTGCCTAAAAGCGTATACACACTTGAAGATTTAGCTAGGTTAAGTAATTACTCCCTAATTAATAATCTTAACTGTGATCCCAATGCCACTGAAACAGGTGATGATTACGCTCCAAGACAAGTATTCTCTGGGCATTATGTGCCGGTTAAACCCACCCCTATCGCCAACCCTATATATGTCGCGCATAGCAAAACATTCTTTGCTGAATTAGGGTTTGATGACAGCCTAGTGAACACAGAGGATTTTGCTAAGTTATTCGCTGGCGATATAACTATTGTGCCATCGCCGATGCGTCCAGTTGGGTGGGCCACAGGCTACGCGCTGTCTATTTACGGTACCGAATACGTTCAACAATGCCCTTTTGGTACAGGCAACGGTTACGGGGATGGCCGAGCGGTTTCTGTGCTTGAAGCTGTGATTAATTCAAATCGCTGGGAGATGCAGTTAAAAGGAGGAGGGCCAACCCCATATTGCCGTGGCGGAGATGGCAGAGCCGTGTTGCGCTCAAGTGTCAGGGAGTTTTTAGTCCAAGAGCACATGCATGGTTTAGATGTGCCAACGTCGCGATCGTTATGTTTGTTTGTCTCGCAATCAGAACAAGTAAGACGCCCTTGGTATTCTGAAGGCTCTTATGCCACAAACCCAGATATGAACGTATCTAACCCTGTGGCAATTTCAACGCGCGTCGCCCCATCGTTTCTAAGGGTGGGGCAACTTGAACTCTTTGCTCGTCGGGCTCGGGTTAACCAACATCCCGAGGCGCTCAAAGAGTTAGAGATGATTGTTTTGCATTTGATTGCGCGTGAATATCACAATGAGATTGATGACGAGCTTGTCATTGCAGAGAAAGTCGTGCAATTAGCGCTCGCATTCCGAGACCGATTAACCACGTTGATCAGCCACTGGCTGCGCGTCGGCTACTGCCAAGGCAACTTTAATAGTGACAACTGTGCTTGTGGTGGCTATACACTCGATTACGGTCCATTTGGTTTTGTTGAGCGTTTTGACCCTTATTACCAACCATGGACGGGCGGGGGACAACATTTTTCATTCTTCAATCAAGGGGCGGCAGCACAAACAAATTTCGACATGTTTTGTAAAGCCTTGCAACCTTTGCTCTCGTCAACGCCCGATGCGCTACACGCACTGCACCAGATAAATCTCGGGTTCGCTTCAGTCATGCAAGATAAAATGGAAAAAATGTGGGCATTTAAACTTGGCTTAGCGTCTTTTGATGCTCAGCTGTTTAATCAACTGATCACGTTAATGGTACAAACCTCGGTCGACTACACCATTTTCTTTCGTGAATTATCAAAAATTCCAGATGATATTTCAGGTGTCAGCAAAAGCTTCTACAACACGCCATCAGGCGAGCTATCTGAACAATGGGCACTTTGGCTGCAAACGTGGCGAAGTCTGCTCAATACACAAGAGAGTATTCAAAAAACTGCGCAAATGATGCAGCGCGTAAATCCTAAATATACCTGGCGAGAATGGCTCGTTGTGCCAGCTTACCAGCAAGCGGGCAAAGGTGATTTTGAGCTTGTTCATGAGTTGCAACAGGTATTAATACAGCCCTTTGAAGAGCAGTCCAGCAAGATTGAAAATAAGTACTACAGCTTAAAACCTCAGGCTTTTTTTGATGCAGGTGGGGTGTCACACTACAGTTGTTCTTCTTAAATTTAAATAAGCTCGCAGATAACTCTTTTACTGATAAAACACGGCGCGGCGATAGCATTGTCGCGCTGTGTTTTTCGCCGATTATATTGATAGCGAGCATAAATATATTCATATTATTTAACGCTTAGTATGTTTTAGATATAGCAGACCCAATAGATTTAGTTACGTTAGCGCATACCCGCTCAAAAAACAGGTACCCGTTAATGCTCGTTTGTTTTACTTTCGCTTGGAAATAACAGCAAGTAGGTCAAACCAATAATGCCAAACAACGCAAAGCCCGATAGTAAGAACGGGTCAATTACGATGTTCTCTTTAAACTCGAACGTTCCTGCTGATATCTTCTTCCAGCCCATAAAGTGTTGGTTTGCAGCAACGGTCGCGCCAAAAAAACCAATCACCAAGCCAATGTACTTTACAATCCAGTGCTTTGCCGCGGGGGACACCAAAATGAGACCTAAAAGACCGATAACGGTGCGTTGTGCTCAGCAATAGGGGCAAATGTAAACCATACCTGTGACGTCGGTTGTCCATGCCACTAATGAGATAACAATAGCGACTAACCCCAAGATTTTAGTGTGTGCTATATAGGTGTTTAATTGTAAAAGGTTCATGTGTGTTTATTTCCTTGTTCAAAGCGATGTAAAGAGCGAGATTCGGTAGCGTTTGTCGTGTTAAGAATAGCCGCAGGCTGATCGCATAACGGCACATCTATATTGCTGACAAACCCGACCCAGCTAAGTCGTTATGCGGGTGACATTCGATAGTGAGTAATGACTGGCGTTGCCCGTTACCGCTTATGTCATTGATCAATTAAAGCGCATATACATGATTTACCGCCAAGCCTGATAAAAAGCAAACCAAGACCAAAGACTGAGAGACCGATATTACTATTCTCTCTGGCTGAATTAGGATTTGCTGTGTGAGGTGCCGCAATACCAGCACCCAAGCGATACTGGTTATAGCTTCAGACTGATGCTAGCATGCAACTTAAAGCTAACTTTAGGTTGAGTGTTGTTGTGGATATTTCTATTGTGGCTAAGCGCTCTGGCGTTCCTGCTTCTACATTGCGTTATTACGAAGAGAAGGGATTAATTCGTTCTGTCGGTAGGAAAGGATTACGACGTCTTTTTGCGGCTGACATATTAGAGCGGTTAGCATTGATTGCCCTAGGCCGGGTAGCAGGGTTTTCATTGGACGAAATTTCAAGCATTTTAGGAGGAGGTGACAACCCAAACATCGATCGTGAAATGCTGATAACCAAAGCCACTGAATTGGACCGCACCATCCAAAAATTAACTGACATGCGTGATGGTCTGCAACATGCAGCCGCATGCACCGCCCCTAGCCACCTAGAGTGTCCGAGGTTTCGTCGCTTGATGGGGCTAGCCGCCTCTGGCGCTATTAAAGCCCAACCCTCGAATAAACGAGTAAAGCAATCGCTATAACATATAATGTTGTACTAAGCGAACAACAAGCTAACCAGACCGCATTAGAAACAAGCATTACTGGCTTCTATATTAATGAAATACTGACGCGGTTGCCTAATAACCCCAAGGTGCATCGGGCTGAGGGATTGATTTGGTCAAATCAAAATCCACTCTAAACTCTCGCCCTTCACGGATTAATCGATACGAAAATACATCCGGATAAATAAATATTTGCCATGTGTTGGTGATAGATTGCGCTAAACCATGCTCGGCAAATAAGATTTTAGAATATTCATCCGCAGGGAATGATTGGATCTGTTTATAACCCGCATCAAGTGTATGCCCGCCATACATGGTAACTGGGTCATCAGTGCCGTCTTTATGGCGATGATCGTGCTTTAAACTAAGACCACTGCCGGTTTTTTTAATGATCCACGTGCGTGATGCATTGTCGCCAACATAAAACGGAATGTGCAATTCAGATGGAGTGCACTTGCGAACAAACATCACTAATTTGGCATCAAACGCCGAACTCGGCTGATTATCAACCGCTACCTTACCCCCAAAGGCTTTACCACAGTGCTGGGCGATACTCGTAAAAAACGCATCGTGGGTAGGTATGGAAACCAACGGCGCCTCTTTAGCCATAGTAGCATTGCTCATCAAGCAGTTCATCAAGCCGAACATTGATATTAAAGGTACTAGCGACCATGGTCTCTTGTTCATTTTATTCTTCTTATTAATTGTTTATAGGAAAATTGCATCAGTTTCATTATCGCTAACTCGTCGTTTGGTCACAGGGGGTAAGTGCCTTTTTTGATTTGGCGCTTAATGTTTCTGCTAAGTCCTGCAACATATTTGCCAGCATCATCTTGTGAACGGGTGAGGGCAGTTTACCTTCTAAAAGCAAACAGTCCCCTCGAACACTGAGGGTTGCATCTGGTGCTAATCCCGAGAGTATTCTTTTAGGCTGAGCTAACTCTGCGCTAAAATCAAATTCTCCTGAGTTTACCTTAGTTTCTTTAGCGCTGGTTACTTGCGTTAGGTTACAGGGCTCATAGTGCTTACCAAACTGCTGGGTGGCATCGTCTGCCAGCGATTTAAGTAAGGTATCAACTTGCTGTTGCGCAGAAGTGGACGCTAACGCCCCTGTGGCAGAATAGCACCGACCATCAATAGCGAGCTTAATATTGGTTAAGCCCAGCTCAGCGAGTCTCATTAATCCTGCTCTTAGCATCATACCTTGCGCCATTCCTCCCATTACTGTTAGCTGTTCATCTTCCCCTAACGCCGAGAATGCTTCGTCATCATCAGCACCATTTTTCTGTGCATTTATGGCCGGTAGGTATTTGCTAAACATACGATTGAAGTCACTTGGATTCGCTGTCATCCATGCGACGGCTCTATCGTCATCACTTGCGCTATTTTGTTTGACCATTCGCACTTGTGTAGGCCCAACGTCACCATCGGTAATAAATCCATCCATCACTATTGCTTCGGTCACATTACCCTCTTTCGGGCCGTGAATTTTGAATGTTCCGTGAGAGGTTTTAGCAGATGGCATTGATTGCCATAATCTGACCTCGTCGCCGTCAACCACGCCAACGCCAATATTACTACGCGGGCTAGTAGGAAATTCCACTGTGTATTCGTAATGCATCGTATCGTCTGATGGAGTGAAGGTAAGGCGGACATTATCGGGAATGTTTGGTGCTCTTGCAGCCCATACTCCGTCAAGCGTGTAAGGGGGACTTACCCAAGGGCGTAACCCCCAAGGAAGGCTGCGACTGGTCACAACATCTTTAATTTCAGCGAGTGAAATGACACCGGTTTGGTGTGATGAATCGGTCACTATTAAGCCAATGATGCCCAGTTCACCTATTAATGGTGCTCCAGATGTACCAACATCCAATTCCAGCCCTACTGCAGATACATCGTAGGGGTTGGTCGGTATATTCACGCGTTCAATTTGGCCAAATTGCTCTCCCACGTGCCAATCAGCTGCTTTACCAATATAAGTGACCTTACTTTGTGGGCTAATAGCAGTGATATCAGCTGCAGCGTATAGCCAAGGGGCGCGACTGGGCATTGCAATTTTCAACACCGCTAAGTCGAGCCCTTTTGAGTCTCCAGCAACGACTTGAGCCGTGTGCACTGTGTTTCCATCCCTGAAAAAGCGAACCGTTAATGCTTTTAATTCGTCTCCCGGATTTGCACCCTCTATGACATGGCTCGCTGTCACTAAATACAGGTATTCGTCTCGTTCACCTATGACCCATGCAAAGCCTTGCTGGTTCGTATTTGTCATTTTTGCGTTAACAGACACAACATTGTGGCGTAATGACTGAGCTCTCTCCCGTAACGATGTGTCCGCATGTGATGTCGCAGCATTCAAGACTAATACGAGCGCTATCCATTTTATTACTTTTTTCATTGTTTAACCCTTATTACAGCAAAACCTGTTGCCAGTAGCACACCCAAAATCGACCCAATGGTACTTACCGCCGGTATGCCTATGAGATAAGCGAGTAATTTTGGGGTTTGCTCCTGCGTAAATGCTTGGGTTCCCACTCGCATTGATTTAACCATTCCTTGATACCAAATGTGTAAACTCTTGGGGTTGGTAACGTTTTTTACTATTGGCATTTCTATACCCATGGCTCCCGCAACACTTTTGACATAAATACATTCTCCCTTATGTAGGTTTGATGCAGCATGACTGCCCCTTAACTGATATTTGCCCGATGTCACGGTACAACGTCCACCATTTCTTTTTGAATCTTCTAGCGTATATTTTGAAAAAGAAAACTGACTCGCCTCTAGGCCCGCAAGGTTGACTAAATCACGGGTATCCAATCGAATGCGCGGGGTTTGCCCTAGTGGGGCGCTGACTAACGTTCTGCGGGGCAAAATACAGTTATCTTCCATGGGGCAGGTCAGTGGTTCTCTCACCAAGGGCTTTTTATCGCCCATCACGAACCGTGTTTTTCCCGCATGTTTAAATTCTGCGCGCACAACTAAATCATTAGAGACCGCAGGAGAACTGGGTGTCATAATAAATATCAGAACACCTTCCTGCTCATCCCATTCGAGCCATAGCTTCGCACCTGCGGGTATGAATAAAGATTCAAGTGAGGCTGTACTGAGTGAAGTAATCTGCACTACATCAGAGTTTAGTGGCTGGGTAAGTTCTGGTATTTGCGGGGAGTCGATTTGAGTAAACTGCGACAACAAAATAGGATTATTATCAATGGTCCTTAGTGTACCTGACCAGTCGAAGTCTTTTGACAACGTGATCTCAACTGATGTCGATTGTACTTCAATATGACCAGGCGTAGGTAAGCCCGGTATAAATGCAGCAATAGCTAATATACCAATAGTAACAATGACCACCATGCCATATGCGCCCATTTTTATGCTTCTTTGCAGGTCTAGAACGGTTGAAAGGTTGTCTAGTTGGCGTAGCTCTTCAGACACAGGTGCCGACGGATTTTTACCCAAACGCAGAGTCACATTTTCGAGTAATGCTTTCTCTTCCTCTTTTATACGCTCGTTAGCCTTGCCCAGTTGCTTCCTACGTTTTAGGAATTGATTGATGCTGGATAGCTTTAATAGCCGTTTTACACTTCTTAATAATTTGAACATTGCGACCCTTTGAAACGATCTCTAGCCAGGCGTATTTATCGTTTTTAACTATTGATTGATTAGAGCGCTGGGCGCGGCAATGCGATATTGAATACTTGTATAATCCATTCATTGCTTGTCATTGGTTTTGCTGCAACTTCCAGCTTAATAAATTGAGGACGAGTCCGCGGCCAGGTAATTAAAATAGGGACCGGGGCACCTACAGCATAGCTTCTTGATACATTTATGTACTCATCAGAAACACCATCACCCAGAAGTCGCCAGGCAATTTTTTTAATCGGCACGCCCGCTCTTACAATAACTTGAGTATCAAACGCTGCGGCTATTTTGGCAGGTGTGTCTGCGATTTTGGCATTCACAGGTATATAGATCATTCCGTTATCGATTTTCTGCCAGCCATAAATCCCTAATTCCTGAGCACCAAGATTGATTGTGCTCAGCACCTCGTTTACCGGCCATGAAATGGTAGCGCTGGCACCGAAGGTCGTATCCATGCGGTAGTACAAGCGCGGCTTTAACGCTAGCCCTCTTATACTGATTGACGACGAACTCATTTGCTGCGAAAGGTTCGGCTGCAATATTTGAATGACGTCGTCCTTTGTAAAATGTTCTATCAGAGGGGTGTTAAGCATAGAAACAAGCTCAAAATCTGCTGACACCGGGGATTCGTAAAGCCCTTCGCAAATGCCACTTCTGTCTCTGTAGCCATTAGATCCAGAATCCGCTCTTTTTAATAACTGTGTGTCACATGTGCTTGAGAGAGCCAAAGTAGATGAAACATACAATGGCATTAATAGCAGGAGTAAAGGTAAATAATGCATAGCCGGAAGGCGATAATAATGTTCGATTGGTGGCGTTTGGCTCAGTAAAACTGTTGTGTTTTTCATTGCTCTTATGCTCCCTGCATAATAGGCGGTATGAAACCATGATCCTTATCACTGCAAGAACATCCGAATCCGGTACGCTATGTGAGTTATAGTTTTACCTTAATCGTTCGCTATGGGTCAACGCTAATTGCTTAAAAAGTGAACGCCTTTAGTTTGTAAAATGTACTGATTCGTACTTTGATAACTTTAATGAACACTTATTAATCTGCAGCGAACATAAACGCTTTGAATGTGTCTGTGGCTTTTCTGACTCCCACTGCGCTCAATTTAATTCGTGCTAACCCCTTCCGCTTTTTCTGGTATCTTAATGTTGTGGCTGCTTGGAGCGTTTTATGAATAAATTACTGTTGATTATCTTTGGGGCGCTGCTCGTCAGTGCTTGCACGAGCGTGCCAAGCAAGAGCGCCTGGACTCCCTTGGATTTAACGGCAGATAAAGATGCAGTAGATGACTATTGGCTTGCTTATCGTAAAGTCACGCCTGTGTATCCAGCGCTGGCAAAACAACAGAAATTATCAGGTTGCGTTGAGTTTTCTTTGCTTATTGATGCAAATGGCCGGGCGGTTGCGCCTACTATCATTAAATCTTTCCCGGTAGGGGTGTTTGATGAGCAGGCAACGATTGCCATTGAAAAATGGGTATGGGTACCAACTCAGACTAATACCGAACGCCAGCCTGTAATGACCACGTTTCAACATGATTTTGTTGTTAGGCAATCCTCGAATAGCAAAGCTGCTTACGATGCTTGTAAAATCTAACGTGTCGGCTCAGTTAAGCGCGGCTCGGCTAGATTGGCGTTGGGGCGTCTGTTAGATAGCCTTGCTTGAATAATCACTCGGCGTTTCATCCGCTTTTTATCTTCTGTTACTGATTTATATTTAACCTAAGGGATCCCAATTTATGTCATTTGAAGCATTAGGCTTGCGTGAAGAGCTCACTCTCGCCGTTGCTACACAAGGATACTCGGTCGCCACAGACATACAACGTGAAGCGATACCTCTAGTGTTAGCCCAGCATGACTTGTTAGCCATAGCCCAAACTGGCACAGGGAAAACTGCGGCGTTTACCTTGCCGTTATTGCAACGTTTAGGCGCGAAACAAAGCGCCACAGTACAGGGTGTGAGAGGTTTGATTGTTACCCCAACTCGAGAGTTGGCAGCGCAAGTAGCCAACAGTGTGGAAATTTTTAGTACTCAGTTGAACATTCGCAGCTGTGCGGTGTTCGGAGGCGTAAGAATTGAGCCGCAACTAGCGCAATTGCAAGAGGGAGTAGACATGCTGATCGCAACACCTGGCCGTTTACTTGATTTGTATGAACAGAGGGCTGTCCACTTTGAAAACCTAGAGGTATTCGTGCTGGATGAAGCTGATCGTATGCTGGATTTAGGCTTTATTGAGGACGTAAAGCGCATTCACTCGCTGTTGCCTGTTAAGCGCCAAACCTTGATGTTTTCAGCTACCTTTTCAAAGGAGATTAAACACTTCGCGAGGGAAATGCTAAATGCTCCAAAGACGATTGAAGTCACCGCAGTCAATAGTACAGTGGATTTGGTAGCGCAGACATTCCACCCGATAGAGCAGACGCGAAAAAGCGCCGCGCTTATCCAACTTATTCAACAGCACAGATGGTCGCAAACACTAGTGTTTATCCGCACTAAGCGCACGGCTGACGCGCTAGTGACTGTGCTTGAAAATGCCGGTATTGCTGCTGCATCGATTCACGCCAACCGAACACAGCATGCGCGTACCCAAGCCTTAAACGCCTTTAAAATCGGTGAGGTAAAGGTTTTGGTTGCCACGGACATTGCAGCAAGGGGCATTGATATTAGCCAGTTACCCTGCGTTATTAATTATGACCTGCCGTACGTCCCTGAGGATTACGTGCATCGTATTGGGCGAACAGGACGAGCAGGAAATACAGGGACAGCGATTTCATTTTTTAGCCCAGATGAAACCTCGCAGCTTCAATCCCTTGAACGCTTTTTAGATCAGCACTTTGAAGTTACTACTCTGGTTGGTTTTGTGCCGAAATCCCAAGTGACAAAATCGGGGGTAGCCACCAAGGCTAACACACGCACTAACACCGCTGAAAAGTCCACCTCAAGAAATACGGTAAATACGAAACGCAAGAAGGGCAAAGCTTCTGCCGCTAAATTGAACGTTGATGATGAACTTTATGGGAATTTCGAAGCTGACACGCAAACTTCAAGTTCAGGAAAACAGTACAAAGGGGGGGCGGGGGGAGCAAAGCGAAATCGCAGAAAATAGCAGGTGCTGCTAACGCCTCTCTATTTACGCTAGTTATTCTGCGCACGCGTTAAGGACTAACGAGCAGGCTGTGAAAAGCCGTTTTTACACAGTTATTGAGTGCACAGGGCATTTTGTCTACAATGGCGCACTTTTTTTGAATCTAGGTTATTTTTATGAACGACACCACTAACTTACCACCGTTACCGGATCATCTTTCAAGCAACCCACGCAGCCGCCATTATGTGGAAGAAGTGTTTGAGCACAACATTGGAATTCGCTTAAATGGTAAAGAGCGCACCAACGTAGAAGAGTACTGTATCAGTGAAGGTTGGGTAAAAATTCCTTCACCTAAAGCGTTAGACCGCCGCGGCCAACCACTATTGATAACCTTAAAAGGAACGGTCGAAGCCTTTTACGCCTAGTCGCTCGTTTTCCTTCAATAGTGCCAAGAACAGGTGCAATAGACAGCACGCGTTTTCACATAACATAGCTAATAAGGCGTATCAGAGAAGTAATACTTTGTGCGTCTGTGTTAATACGCCGGCATGTCATACGCTTCGCGTTCGTGACCTACTGTTCGCGAAGAAAAATATCTTTAACAGTGCACAGTTAAAGGCTGGTTTGGCCTGAGAATCCCCAGGGTTACCATTTGACTAAGTTAGGTAGACCAGCATGATCACAATGATTATTACCCTATTGGGATTACTGATATTTATCGTAGGGGCGGTATTATTGCTACTTGAAGCGTTTAACCAAAGCCTGTTTTGGGGACTCGCGTGTTTATTTATTCAACCTATCTGTTTGGTGTTCATCGTGCGTTATTGGCGCGTGGCAAAACTGTCTTTTTATACTCAGGCTGCCGGGTTCAGTATTTTACTCATTGGCCTTAATTTACATAGTCACTTTAATCCAACCTAAGCACCTTCATTTACCTTCAGCGATTTATTCCAGCGTAGCTTAATCATGCGGCCAAGCATATTCACGGTGTTATTTTCTGGGCTTCCTTGTCTTTTTTTTATCATCCTCAACTGTTATGTTAATTAAAGTGTTTTTCACGCTATTTATTCAATTTATTTAATCTAAGACCAATAGCTCTTTTCTCAGGTGGCGAATATGAAAATTGCGGTAACAGCGGCGAGTGGTCAATTAGGCGGGGCAATCGTGAATGCTCTTGTCAAACAAGTGGGCGCGGCGAATGTAGTGGCTTTAGCTAGAACGCCGCAAAGGGCAAGTGCTCTTGGCGTAGAAGTACGCCCTGGTGACTACAATAATTTACCTGAGCTGGAACGCTCATTAATGGGGGTCGACACCTTATTGTTAGTCTCAGGTATGGATGCGCCCGACAAACGAATCGTGCAACATCGCAACGTGATTAATGCAGCTAAAAACAGTGGTGTTGGCAAAATCGTCTATACCAGTGTGCAAGGAGCGCAGCAAGGCACCGCTTTCTCACCCGTCATTCAGAGTAATAGGCAAACAGAAGAAGACGTAAAATCCTGCGGTTTAGAGTGGGTTATTGGCAGAAACGGTATTTATATCGAGCCGGACATTGAATACATCGAAAGCTATAAAAAAGCCGGAAAGGTGACCAATTGCGCTGGGCAAGGGCGCTGTGCGTATACATGTCGGGGAGAATTAGCTTACGCTTATGCAAAAATGCTGACTGAAGATAAGCACAATGGCTATACCTATAATTTACAAGGTGAATTGTTAACCCAGCAGCAACTGGTTGAGTATTTAAACCAAGCATTTGACCTTAACCTTCACTATGTCCCTTTGACCGTTGAAGAATACCAAGCAGACCGCGTGGCTGAACTAGGGGATTTTATTGGCACTGTGATTGCGGGAATTTACCAAGGTATTGCGTTAGGGGCGCTAGAAAATGAAAGTCACTATCAGCAGGCATCTGGTAGGTCGCACCAAACATGGCAAGACTATTTTGCCAGTATCAGTTAGCCGCTCCACGAAGCGGTTTTGCTCTTTTTCATCGAGTTTAACCAAATTTTCATGAAGTCAGATGATACTGGCTTAGTAAAATAGACCATAAGAAAGCATATGATATGACGGTTGCATCTTACATTTTAGACTCATCAAACATTCCACTGATTACTCGCTTCCATGCTCGTCGCCAGTACAGTCTCGATTTGGCCAAATCCCTAACCAGTGAGGACATGCAGCTGCAGTCTATGCCAGATGCCAGCCCTACAAAGTGGCACTTAGCGCATACGACCTGGTTTTTTGAGCAGTTTATTCTGCACGCTTTTATTGAGCATTATCAATCGCCTCAGCCGCAATTCAATTACTTGTTTAACTCCTATTATGAGCAAAAAGGCGAGCGCTACCCCCGTGCACAAAGGGGAATGATCAGTCGTCCTTCGATAGAAGAGGTATACGCTTATCGTCAGCAAGTTGATACTAGTATCGAACGATTGCTGACCCAAAACAGCGATGCTGAGTTACTTTCGCTAATAGAACTGGGCATGAACCACGAGATGCAGCATCAAGAATTACTGTTAACTGATATTTTGCATGCCTTTTCACTGAACCCTCTTTACCCCGCGGCTTTCTCCCTTAGCGGTCAACCAGAGCGAGCGTCGGCAGAGTTGTCATTATCTGAGCAATTCGTCACCTTCGAGGCTGGGCTACATGAATTCGGTGTTGACCCGCAAACTGAATTTTATTTTGATTGCGAAGGCCCAATGCATAAAGCCTATGTAGCTGAATTTACATTAGCCAAAGGCTTAGTAACGAACGGTGACTGGTTAGCCTTTGTTCACGCAGGCGGATACGACAACCCTGTGTTGTGGTTAGCCGATGGCTGGGCGGCAGCCCAGCAGCAAAGGTGGCAGCATCCGTTGTACTGGCGAAAGCGAGAAGATGAGTGGTTTCAATTCACCTTAAATGGTCTTGTGCCTTTGGATTTAACGGCGCCAGTTTGCCATATCAGTTACTACGAAGCAGACGCCTATGCTCAGTGGAGAGGATGCCGTTTGCCCAGTGAATATGAGTGGGAGCTAGCAGCGCGGGCGCAGCCCATTGCGGGTAACTTCTCTGAAAATCGTGTTTTTACGCCTAGCCCGTCCCGTACCCCTGATGATATGCAGCTACACGGTGATGTTTGGGAGTGGACTCGCAGCCCATATACACCTTACCCTGGGTATAAGGTGCCAGAGGGGGCAGTAGGTGAATACAATGGTAAATTTATGTCTGGGCAATATGTGTTGCGCGGTGGCTCATGTGTTACGCCAATAGAGCAGATGCGCGCTACCTATCGTACCTTCTTTTACCCTCATCAACGTTGGCAGTTTATGGGCCTGCGTTTAGCTAAGGATTGTTGATATGACCTTTCCCCCCGTCGCGCATCAGATTGATGCATCTCATCATACTGCGTTAAAAGATGCGTCATCTGAGCACCGCTATTCAGTTAAAGACGTCATTGAAGAAATAACGTCAGGCTTATTAGCAGAAAAAAAATCAATTTCATCAAAATTTTTCTATGACAGTGTGGGGTCAAAGTTATTTGATCAAATCTGCAACTTACCTGAATACTATCCTTATCGCACTGAAATGGGCATGTTACCTAGCATCGCCAAGGATTTGTCTGAGTTGATCACTCAACCAATCGAATTGATTGAATTTGGAGCTGGTAGCTTAACCAAAATTAGGATATTGCTGCAAAGCGTGAAGATGATCCGCTCAGTTGTGCCTATCGATATTGCCCAAGCACATTTGCGAAGCGCAGCAAATCTATTGGCAACAGAATACCCAGATATTGATGTAACGCCTATTTTCGCAGATTTCACCCAACCCATATCGCTAGATAATGCCAAGGACGTTCCCAAACTTGGCTTTTTCCCTGGGTCGACAATTGGTAATTTCAATCGCGAATTTGCGCTGCAGTTTTTACAGCGACTTCGCCGCTCGTTGGGGGACAGCGGAATGCTGCTAATTGGCGTTGACACGAAAAAGTCTCCGCAGCAGTTACACCAAGCATACAATGACTCCGCAGGCGTTACTGCACAGTTTAATCGTAATATTTTGAGCCATGTAAACCACATTACTGGCAGTGATTTTAACCCTGATGCTTTCGATCACTATGCACTTTACAACCCGCATTTAGGAAGAATAGAAATGCATCTAGTTAGCCAGTGTGAGCAAGTCTTACGTATTCATGACAAGCAGATTTCGTTTCACCAAGGCGAAACTATACATACTGAAAACTCTTACAAATATCGCCCGGATGAATTTATTCATTTAGCCAGAATGGCGGGATGGCAATTTGAAAAACAATGGTTAGCGAAAGACGATATGTTTTCAGTGTTTTTACTTCATGCGGATACTTAAAACGTGTAATTCACACAGAACAGCCTTGGGATCGATACAGTGAACATACTAAACTTATTGCTCATGTTTTGTAGTGCTGGTAAGTTGTTGAGTTAACAGATAATACATTAAGGTTTACCGTGATTTATCGCACCTGTTTTGCCAGTCAGATCGGCGTAAAAGGCTCAGGTTTATCGGGTTAGCCTCTTTTACGCCACAAGGCAATTTTCAGGAGTTAAAATATGTTTAGTCACGTGATGATAGGTGTTAATGATATGGAAGCATCAAAAAAGTTTTACGATGCAACCATGCAGGTGTTGGGCTATAAGCCGGGTGTAATGGATGAAAAAGGCCGCTGTTTCTATTTTGATAAAAGTGGTGTTTTCGCACTTACTAAGCCTATTAATGACGAGCCAGCGTGTCATGGTAATGGTTCAACCCTAGGTTTCAAGGTTGAGAGCACAGAACAAGCTGAAGCATGGCACGCAGCAGGCTTAGCCAACGGTGGCGTGGCCTGTGAAGATCCTCCCGGTGTACGCGGCGAAGGCGAAAATCAAATGCACCTTGCCTATCTTCGAGATCCTACGGGTAACAAAATCTGTACTTTGATCCGAGTTTAAGACCGGATTCAATAGCTCGCAAAAACTGATGCTGTGTACACAGTAGTGACGTGCAAAAGTGCGACTAGCTTGGATTAACATGACAGCGTAGTGCATCAGCAAAATAGTCATCAAAACGCTCTATATAGAGCGTTTTTTCATTTTTACCTTAACGCTGTATTTTTACTTTACTGTCATCTGAATGTACCTGTTTCAGTGTTAGGCTGTTTTGAACGCTGCGTCCTGAATTGCGAATAGCGAGTGGCAAGTGAAAACGGCGAAAGCTGAAATGTGAATGTGCTGACGAAAATCGAAAAGCCAAAGTTGCTTAATATATAAAATAAAAGGCGTTAATCTATGTTTGTCCCCCCCAATTTACGCATACAAGATAATCAAGAAGTTGCCCGGTTTATCAGTGAAAATAGCTTTGGTATTTTAGTGTCTGAGTCACTTGATGCTACGCATATCCCCTTTATTTATAATCAAAATGAAGGGGATAACGGGATACTCTATGGGCATATCGCCAGGGCCAATCCTCATACTCATCAATTGACACAAGAGAAAGCATTGGTGATTTTCAGTGGTCCACATGCTTATATTTCACCTACATGGTATGAAGAAGGACCTGGCGTACCCACGTGGAATTACACCGCGGTCCATTGTAAGGGCCAAGCAAGTCTACTCAGTGATGAAGAATCGGTGCAGGCCATGGACGCTTTAGTGACAAAGTATGAGCCTACTTTACTCGACAATGAAGTGCTAATGCCTGCGGATTATCAAGCAAAATTACGCCGAGGCGTAGTAGGCTTCAAAGTCGTTATTGAACATATTGATGCCAAGGAAAAACTCGGACAGCAACGCAAAGCGGTTGATCAGCAAGGTGTATTTAAAGCCTTGAGTGAAAGCGCTGAATTAGGCGATATTAAATTGGCCAACTATATGCAGAAACGCCAACTTGGTTTAGGCGGCGTTTAATCAGCGCGAACCTAATAGACCAACCCTCTGCTGCGCTCTGTCGGTTTTCTAGCGTAGCTAACATTATCAACTGCAGACGTCGAATAGTGGGTAGTGGTTACGCAGGTAAGGCATGAGTGTCAGTGCTAGCAGTATTTGTGATGTAAGCGATATAAAGGTGGCCTCAAATATCTTTTAGGCCACTTTTATTACGTATAGAGTTTGTGAAAAGGATTCAAATAAGCGGTTTATTGCTCAAACCATTTACGAATGGCTTCTCTGTCTTCTTCTGACATATCGGTTTTATTCATTAGTGGCATATCTTTACTGACTACAGCACGTTGGAAAATCAGCGGTGCCTTTGCCTCAATTTGTTGCCAAGAGTCGAGCATTAATCCCAGTGGCGCAACAACAAACAACTCATCCGTCGGTTTTGCTGAGTGACAATTTGCGCAGTGGGTTTGAATCACGTCGAACGCGTGTTGTTCAGTTGCGCTTAGCTGAGCTGGTGCAGACTCGCTGATACTGGCTGAATCAAGCGGTGCCGTATCATCAGCCGGGGCCCGAGGGTAGGATACCCAACCTGCAATTAGTAGCATGCCTATTGCGCCGGTAATGAGCACCGAAGGGCGCGAAATACCTACATGCTTTAAGTTAAAGTAATGACGTATCCACGCTGAGACTATACCAATAGCCATAAGCACAGCCCACGCTTGAGGATGTTGAAAGGTCATAGGATAATGGTTGCTGATCATGATAAACAGCAATGGCAGCGTCAGGTAGTTGTTGTGCACAGAGCGCAGTTTAGCCGCTAAGCCCCAAGCGGGGTTAATTTCTTTATTGTTTGTGACCGCATCGACCATTAAGCGCTGAGCGGGCATGATTTTAAAGAAGACATTGCCAGCCATTATTGTGCCAATCAAAGCACCAACATGCATAAACGCGCCGCGCCCACTGAACCAATGAGTCGCAAGGTAACTGACCGCACCGATAAGCACCAACAACATAATGCCGAATAGAGCGGGGTAACGACCAAGCGCACTGCGACACGCGCCTTCATAAATAAACAGGCCACCAAAAATTAGTCCCAGACCACGAATAATGGCTTCTTTTGGGGTTAAGTCCATCACCGCAGGGTCGATCAAATAGATAGACGCACCGTGATAGTAAATTAAGCTCAACAGCAAAAAGCCACTTAGCCAAGTGGTGTAAGCTTCCCATTTAAACCAGTGTAGGGTTTCTGGCATTTTCTCTGGCCCACGTTGATACTTGGCCACTTCGTAAAAGCCACCTCCGTGTACTGCCCATAAATCACCTTTTATGCCTTTGTCTTGTTTCCACTTTGGCGGTGTACGTAGATTATTATCAAGCCAAATAAAGTAAAAAGAAGCGCCTATCCAGGCAACGCCTGCAATCACATGAAACCAGCGGATAAATAAAGATGACCATTCAAACCATGCCATTATGATGTTCCTTGTTTGTAATTCTTATTCTTAAAGTAGGTTATGTGTTTGCTCGGTAAACCGGCTCGCCCGCGATATAGGTGGCCGTGATGGCTCTGTCATCAGCAAGCATACTCAATGCAAATATAATGTCTTGGATCTCACTTTGTTCTTCACAGCGCAAGCTGGTGAGCTCGTCAAAATGCGGGTCGACTATGACAAAATCTGCATCTGTCCCAGCATTTAGGTTACCAATACTTTGCTCTAACCCTTGTGCAACAGCGGCGCCTTGGGTCATCAGATACAGCCCATGTAATGGTGGTAACTGCTCGGAGCGTAATTGTCCCACTTTATAGGCTTCACCCAAGGTACGCAGCATACTAAAAGTGGTACCTGCACCTACATCCGTGGCGAGTGCTACTGGGATATCGTATTTTTCCGCCGTTTTTAAATCGAACAAACCACTGCCTAGAAATAAGTTCGATGTAGGGCAAAAGGCAATACTGGCGCCGCTATCGCTCATGCGTTGCCATTCATGCTCTTGCATGTGAATACAATGACCAAACATGGCTTTAGGACGCAGCATATTAAATTTGTCGTATACGTCTAAATAGCCGTTGTATTCAGGGTAGAGGGAATTAACCCAGTCGATCTCATTCAGGTTTTCGTTCAAATGACTTTGAATGTACACATCGGGATATTGCTGTGCCAACTCGCCCAATGCGTGCAGTTGTTCATGGCTACTGGTGGGCGCAAAACGCGGGGTGATTGCATAATACAAGCGGTCTTTACCGTGCCAGCGCTCAATCAACTCAGCGCTTTCTTTTTGGGCGCTTTCTGGTGTGTCTTGCAGCCATGATGGGCAGTGTCTGTCCATGCATACCTTACCCGCAATCATTAACATTTTGTTTTGCTTAGCAGCATTAAAAAGTGCATCTGCAGCACACTGATGCACCGAAGAATAGACCATGGCGCTGGTGGTCCCGTTGCGATAGAGCTGGCGTAAAAATATATCTGCTATTTTGGCTGCATACTCCGGGTTGGCAAATTTCTTCTCAGTGGGGAAGGTGTAATTATCCAGCCAATCAAGCAGTTGCTCACCAAAACTGGCCAACATTTCGGTCTGGGGGAAGTGCAAGTGGCTGTCGATAAAGCCCGGCATGATGATTTGGCCACGATAATCGTGAGAAACCGCTTCAGGGTACTGGCTCAAAAGATCATTAGCCTGACCTGTGGCTAGAATTTTTCCGTTTTGAGTGACCAAAGCGCCGTCTTTGATATAGCTGAAATCTTGTTTCGGCTGCGCTGTCTTCTGGGGAAAATGTAAAATAGAGGCAAGGTATAGATGCGTTGTCATTTAAAGATAGATCCCGTTAGCTACCGCGGTAACTGCTAAAGCCAAAAGGAGAAATAAGTAACGGAATATGATAATGACCGCCATCGCAAGTTATTTCAAAATGCACATCTACGAAAGGATAAAACGCACTGCCGTGAACCGCTGACAAGTACTCACCAGTGAGAAATCTAAGTTGATATTGTCCTGCTGAAATAGTCAACTCATCCCACTGATTACAACGGCCATCTGCGTCAGTTTGCACATGCGCAGTATTGCCCTCTGGTGTCGTTAGTATTAATTGCATATTAGCCGCAGGCTTGCCTAAGGTGGTGTCCAATACATGGCTAGAAAGTGACGGTGCTTTATTCATCTGAAAGACCTTTTAGTATACGTAGCATGGTAATTTTAATTTGTTCATCACTGGCAATATCGATTTCAGTGGCAGTAGTATTGTGGATACGCTGTTCAATTTCCTCAAGCATGGTTTTCGCGCTTAAGCCGCTGGCGCAAATGATAAAAATAAAACCGTGCTTTTCTTTATAGGCTAAGTTCAGTTTTTGCAAAGCCAGTAGGGTTGCCTCATCCGCTTGTGCAGCCCCATCTTGTTCATTACTTGCCATGGCCTTGGTGCTGGCATATTTCTCACGCAAGCTGCTGATATCCCCAATCATGGGATGAGCATCAAATGCTTGCAGAACATCCTCTTTGTTCATTTCTTGCCAACTTGTTTTTGCATTTTGCAGCAAACTCGGTTTATTGGCGTAAGGCCGTTGCTCTTGCATTTTTGTTACCCAGCGCTGTGCTGCGCAGGTTTGAGCAAAAAACGTTTCAACTTCACTCGCAGTGAGATTGTTCAATTCAGTTAAGGTCATAATGAGTCTTTTAGTTTCTTAGAGGCGCGCCAGGCGTTAACCTGGTTTTGTCGTATTTTAAGCGCTTGGCTGGTGTTAAGTTGGCTTTCTTGCGTAATTGCACCATCGCTTGGTTGTTGCTCAAGCACATCACCGTTTAGACGTTGTATGATTTGACCCGCAATAGACACCGCCACTTCAATGGGGCGTTTACCTGGAATATTTAACACCCCAATTGGGCTGACCAAGCGCTCGGGCTGCGTCAAATCGGGCATGCGCGCGGTGATGCGCGTGACAAATCGTTTCGCTTTGGTGCTAGAGCCTATCATGCCAATATAAGGTAGGTCAGGGCGTTTAAGTGCTCTCTCCACCAATTCGTAATCTAATTGATGGTTGTGGGTCATGATCACCAACCAGCTATTGGCAGGTGCTCGGGCGATTTGCTCACCTGGCTCGTCGCTCAATATCATCTCTACATTGGCAAAATTGAATTTCGGGTGTTGAGCCGAGCCACTTTTTGGAAACAATTCTTCACGTTGGTCAATCCATTGTATTTGCAGAGGCAACTGCGCTAGTAAAGGAATCAACGCATGGGCTACATGACCCGCGCCGTAAATTTGAACGGTTTGGCATTGTTCTATCATCACTTCAAACAATACGTTTACCGCACCGCCGCAGCATTGCCCCAATTTACTGGAAAGCGGATAGTGCTCAATGTGCTGAATATGCTCGTTACTCGCCAACAACCGTCGAGCTTGGTCAGTGGCGGCAAATTCTAAGTGACCGCCACCAATAGTGTCGAAAGTTTCATCCCCGGTTACAATCATCTTGCAGCCATTGCCGCGAGGAGTCGAGCCTGCAGCGGCAAGTACCGTTACCAATACATAGGCTTTACCTTGCGCTTGGCATTGATGCAGTGCGTCAAACCATTTATTGGTATTCATATTAGCTAGGCTCGCTGCGCGTAGCGTCAGGATCTATGGACATAATGCATTTCAGCACGGCTTCTGGCGTGGCAGGGGCGGGCAACTGAGGATCAACTTTATAGTCTGTTAAGCTTGAAATCGCATCTTTGATGGCACACCAAACTGAATTGGCCAACATGAAGGGCGGTTCGCCTACAGCCTTAGAGTGATAAATACTGTCTTCATCGTTATCCCTCGGATATAAATCGACATTGAACACTTCTGGGGTGTCGCCAATGGCAGGAATTTTATAGGTTGCTGGGTTGTTACTGATCAAGCGGCCTCTGTCGTCCCATTTTAAATCTTCAGTAGTGAGCCAGCCCATGCCTTGAATAAAGCCGCCCTCTATCTGACCTATATCAATGGCTGGGTTTAGACTGCGGCCGACATCGTGCAGAATATCGACGCGCTCTACCTTGTATTCGCCCGTTAAGGTGTCAATAGAGACTTCAGATACCGACGCACCATAGGCAAAGTAGAAAAATGGGCGGCCATTACCCGTGCTGCGATCATAATGAATTTTCGGGGTTTTATAGAAACCCGTTGATGATAACGACACTCGACCAATATAAGCATCTTGAACTAATCGCACAAACTCTACGCTATGTGGACCTAGAGTGACGTAATTGTCGGCGAAAATCACTTTATCCGCGGTAAGTTCTGACTCGTTAATAGTTTCTGCATAAAATTCTGCTAAGCGCTGTTTGACGATGATACAAGCATTTTGTGCTGCTTTTCCGTTAAGATCGGTACCACTTGATGCTGCAGTAGGCGAAGTATTCGGTACTTTGTCGGTGCGGGTGGCGGTGACTTCTATGTCATGCAAAGAAACACCAAACTCGTTGGCAACAATTTGACCAATTTTAGTATGTAAGCCTTGACCCATTTCTGTGCCACCGTGGTTAATCTGCATACTGCCGTCTGTGTAAATGTGCAGCAGTGCCCCTGCTTGATTCAAATGCTTAGCAGTAAAGGAGATGCCAAATTTAACTGGCGTCAGCGACAGGCCTTTTTTAACGATAGGACTGGTTTTATTAAACTGGGTGATGGCCTCTCTGCGCGCCCAATAATCAGAAGACGCTTCTAAGCGTGCAATCAGGTCGCCCAACAAGTTATGCTCTACGGTCATGCCATACGGCGTGAGGTTGCGCTCTTTATCGCCATATAGGTTCAATTTACGTACCGTTAGTGGATCTTTACCTACTTTTCGTGCAATCGCGTCCATCATCGCTTCGGCTACGATCATACCTTGTGGGCCACCAAAACCGCGATAGGCAGTGTGTGACACCTGATTAGTGCGACAGCGATGGCCCGCCACATTGACGTTTTCAAGGTAATAACCGTTATCACAATGAAACATTGCCCTGTCAACAATGGCATCAGATAAGTCAGGTGAGTGCCCGCAGTTACCGTTGATGTCGATATCAGCAGCCTTGATTAGGCCTTCTTGGTTAAAGCCCACTTGATAGCTGTTTTCAAATGGATGGCGCTTACCAGTGGCAATCATGTCTTGCATGCGTGGTAGGCGAAGTTTTACAGCGCACTGGTTACGTTTGGCAAGCAGGGCAGCAATACATGCCCATTGTGCCGCTTGGGTTTCCTTACCGCCAAAACCACCGCCCATACGGCGCATATCCACCACGACCTTATGCAATTTACAGCCTAATACTTCTGCGATGAGTTTTTGAACTTCACTGGGGTGCTGGCTCGATGTGTAAACCAATACGCGGTCTTCCTCATCATTTATCGCCATAGACACTTGACCTTCAAGATACATGTGTTCTTGTCCGCCGATGCTTAAATGCCCTTGAGCATTAAGTTCGCTTCGGCCAAAGGCAGTGTCAAAATCACCTTGTTGCATAAAATGCGCTGGGCGCACAAAATTACTCTGCTGTTTTGCAGTTTCAACCGTTAGGCACGGCGCAGATGGCGTAATATCAATTATGGCTTTGAGCGCAGCCTGCCGTGCATGTTGCACGCTGTCGGCTAATACTGCGAATAAGGCCTGACCGTTGAATAACACTTGGTCTTGGGCAAAAATAGGGTCGCCATCAAATACTGGGGCGATATCCACATGACCTGGTACGTCATCCACAGTAATCACGTCGGTTACGCCTGGGCTTGCCCATACAGCCGTTAAATCGATAGAATTTAACGTACCTGAGGCTTCAGGGCTGGTGCCCACTGCCGCGTACTGCAAATTAGCAGGTTGGGGCATGTCGTCCACATAACGGGCTTGGCCGCTGACTTGGCGAATAGCACTTTCGTGAGGATGTGATTTGCCTACTTTCCCTTGGGGGTTACTGGTAAACGGCTGTTCAATAAGTTTACGCATGGCCGTAACCTCGCTGTATTGGTGAATGAAAAAAGCTAAGAAGACAATAAGGCATCCAAGGTGCAAATGATTCGTTACCAGAAATAAAACAGCAATGGTTATTCATATGCGTGCACTCGCGTTTCAATTTGCTGGCTCTGTTGATTCGTTTGCAACCAAAAGCGCTTAAACAGATTGACCAACAAGGCTTGACGATACTCAGCGCTGGCGCGCACGTCGTCAAGGGGGGTAAACGATTCACTAAGTACTTTTTTGCCTAACTCAAACGTACTGATTTTAGACCAGTCTTTGCCTTTAATGGCATCGCTCAAGGCATCAACTGACGCTGGTGTGGCTGCTACGCCGCCAAAACCAGATTTTAGTTGTAATACTTTGCTGTTCTCGTCTAGCGCCAAATTAAACACAGCACACACAGCTGAGATATCATCTTCTTGGCGCTTAGAAATTTTATACGCCCGCACTTGGGCGTTCGGCTTAAGGTAAGGGATGAAAATCGCTTCAATCCACTCATCATTTTGCAACCGCGTTTGGCGATAACCTGTGAAAAAGTCGCTAATAGCAATGTCTCGACGAGTCGTGCCATTATCTACCTTGATCACTGCATTTAGCGCCAATAGCGCTGGGGGCATATCGCCGATGGGGGAGGCGTTCGCGACATTGCCGCCCAGGGTCGCTTGATTACGGATAGGTGTAGAGGCGAATCTGTCTAGTAGCTCGTGCAATGATGGGAAATGTTTAAGGAGCAAAGCTTCCATTTTACTAAAGGGTACCGCTGCACCAATTTTTAATCCGCTGCTGGTTTCTTCAACAACTTGGAGCTCTTTCACTTGTGTAAGGCTTACCAGGCTCGGCAATGACTTCAACTGCTGAGTGACTTCTAATGCGATATCGGTACTGCCCGCGAATAAGCGGGCGGTAGGTGTAGCTTTAATTGTCGCAGCAAGCTCATTTCTATTAGTAGGCATAAATAAGGTATCTAAGCCGGCGTCACTGTTAGGTAGGGCGTTCAACTTCGCTATTGTCGCTGCTTGGTGTTGGCTAAATTTGTCTTGTGGCGTGCCAGTGCATGAGGCTAAAGCGGCGTCAATGATTGGGCGATACCCAGTACAGCGACATAAGTTACCACCCAGTGCCACATTCACCTGCTCTCTGTTCGGGGCGCTATCTTGTTGATAAAGGGCGAACATAGACATCACAAAGCCAGGAGTGCAAAACCCACATTGAGAGCCATGGGCATCCACCATTGCTGCTTGCACTGGATGCAATGTTTCACCATCGGCTAAATGCTCCACGGTTAAAAGTTGCTTGCCTTGCACCGCAGATAAAAACGTAACACAGCTATTCAAAGCTTGGTATTCAAGTGCTGAACCTTGCTCATTCGCTTTTGCTACCACGACGGTGCACGCGCCGCAATCTCCTGAGGCACACCCCTCTTTGGTGCCGCACAGATTACGCTCATCTCTTAAATAATTGAGTAAGGTGGTATCAGCTTGTGTGGCATCTATGTGCACAGCTTTGTCGTTAAGTAAAAAGCTGATCATGGTTATCTCCGCGTGGCTCAGTCATAAAACTACTAATAATAATTCGTATAATAACGTGATTGAATACAAAAACCAGACCAGTTGGTCAGGTTTTTGCTAATTACTTTTCAATTCTTGGTATTATGAGTGCTTAGTGCCTAACGACTTTTTATGTTTATGACTTGCTCGAACAATGCCTAAGTCGCTAATTTGTTGAGAATTAACCGTGAATATAGGCAATCAAGTGATTTTTAGGTAATATGTTAACTCAATGTTAATGGGGCATGTAAGGCTCTTCGAAATGAGCCCTTTGAAAAGGATAGTAGCGGATTAGATGAGTGACTCATTATCAAAAAAAGATGACAGCATTGGCGCAATTAATCGCGCGAAAATATTAACCGCAGCTGAAAAAGAGTTTGCGATTCATGGATTTAAGGGAACCAGAGTACAAAAAATAGCGGATAGAGCGGAATTACCAAAGACCAATATTTTATACTATTTTAAATCCAAAGACGGTTTGTATCTTGCGCTGCTACAAGAAATTTTGAGTTTGTGGAACAGCAGTTTCGACAACGCTAAAGCGCAAGATGATCCTGCTCAAGTGTTGGCTGCGTACATAGCAGATAAGATGGAAATCTCTCGTTGTCGGCCTGATGCATCGAAAATCTTTGCACTGGAAATTATCAACGGTGCACCAAACTTGAGCAGCTTTTTTAAGGATCAACATTCCAATTGGATGAACTCTCGAGTGGCAGTAATACGCCAATGGATAGAGTTGGGAAAATTACCAGACATTGACCCTCATTATTTGCTGTTCAATATTTGGGCGAGCAGCCAGCATTACGCTGATTTTTCTGCTCAGATCACTGAACTAAAAGGGCACGAGATGGATCAAAGCGAATTCGCGAACGCCACCAAGAGTTTAATTAAGCTCATTTTGCAAGGCTGCGGCCTAACAGTACCTCACGAATATAAATGACAAGAGACAGGCAATGAACCACGCATATCCACGAGATTTAATCGGTTATGGCGATACTCCGCCTAACCCAAACTGGCCCGGTAAGGCAAAGATAGCGGTACAGTTTGTACTCAACTATGAAGAAGGTGGAGAAAACTGTGTGCTGCATGGTGATGAAGCATCTGAAGTTTTCCTTTCTGAGATTATTGGCGCGCAGGCATACAAAGACAGACACCTGAGCATGGAGTCTATGTACGAATATGGTAGCCGTGCCGGGTTTTGGCGACTGCACCGCTTGTTTGAACGTCTAAATGTACCAATCACTGTGTTTGGTGTCACTATGGCGTTGCAACGTAACCCAGAAGCGGTCGCTGCAATGAAAGATGCCAAGTGGGAGATAGCTAGCCATGGTATGCGCTGGATCCACTATCAAGATATGCCGGAGGCTCAAGAGCGCAAGATGATTGATGCTTCTATGCAGCTCCACCAAGCCATTACCGGATCAAAACCCGTGGGTTGGTACACAGGGCGTACGAGCCCGAATACCTTAAAGCTTATTTCAGAGCGCGATGACCTATTATATTGCGCCGACTCATATGCGGACGATCTTCCTTACTACGACACCAACTACCCAAAACCATTGTTGATAGTACCTTACACGCTAGATACCAACGATATGCGCTTTGCCAGTGCACAAGGGTTTAATAGTGGTGAGCAGTTCTTCCAATATCTTAAAGATGCGTTTGACGTGCTCTACGAAGAGGGCAATTACGCGCCTAAAATGCTGTCGATTGGTTTGCATTGCAGGATCATAGGTAGACCTGCGCGTATGGCCGCGCTGCAACGTTTTATCGAGTATGTGCAGGGTCATGACCAAGTGTGGATGTGCACTAGACAAGAAATAGCGCAACATTGGAAAGACAACTTTCCCCATAAGTAACGAGTACCAAGTAGAAGGTAACAAGCTGCGGCAGATTGCTGCGCTGAAGCCATAAAAAACGCGTAATAGGTAAGCCTTTTACGCGTTTTTTATGATGCTTAGGCTAAAGCGCCAAAGCTAATCCATTATTTCAGGTCTAGCACGTAGCGCAGAATAAACACCGCTGCCATGGCGTACGTTATCCATGTGACCTGTTTGTATTTGCCTGTGCCAACCATGATCCCCACATAGGTGATGAAGCCCATCGCTATGCCTTCGCTGATACTGAACGTCAGTGGCATAACCAATAGCGCAACCGTGGCAGTGGCAAGCGCGGTTAAATCATCAAAGTCTAACTGCCTGAAAGAGTCCATCATCAAGATACCCACCATGATCAGCGCCGGCGTGGTAGCCATAAGCGGGATCACTTTCATCAGAGGGGTAAAGAACAAGGCAAGCATGAAACATAAAGCTACGAACACACCGGTTAGACCAGTACGCCCACCAGACGATACCCCTGCAGCAGATTCTACATAGGATGTCACCGGTGACGTACCAATGGCTGCACCGACCACACTTGCGGTTGCATCGGCGGTCATCGCAGGGCCAATTTTCGGTAAACGCCCTTCTTTATCTAATAGGTTTGCACGGCGTGAAACACCAATTAGGGTGCCGATAGTGTCAAACATGTTCACGAACATCAGGGCGAAGATGAGGTCCCACGTGGTTGCGATGTTCTCTATGGGGTACATAAGATCCATGGCGAAGAATGTAGAGCTTATGCTATCAGGCATGCCAACAAATGAGTCAGTGTGCTGAGTGAGGTAGCCGTCTGCGGTGGGTATAAATGCGCCAATTAAGGTCAGTACCAATACAGAAATTAATATCGCCCCAGTAACCTTTTTAATAAACAGTACAATGGTCAGTAAAATGCCGGCGACCGCAAGCATGGTGGCAGGCTCTGATAGATCGCCAATCGTCAAGAACGTGGCAGGGTGGTCAACAACAATGCCGGCGTTTTTTAAGCCAATAAAAGCGATGAACAACCCAATACCACATTGCACCCCTATTTTAAGTGCGGCCGGAATAGCATCGGCGATTTTGGTTCGCACCCCAGTCACCGATAACAGCAAAAACAGAATACCGTTCCAAAACACAATACCCAGTGCCGCTTCCCAGTGAATGTCTCGGGTTAAACATATCGTAAAGGCAAAGAATGCATTCAAGCCCATTCCGGGCGCCATAGCTATGGGGTAGTTGGTCATAAAAGCCATTAGCAAGGTGCCTAGGCAAGCGGCAAGTGCTGTAACGGTTATTAAGCCGACCACCGGCATACCGCCAGCGGACAGAATGCTCGGGTTAACCACTAATACATAAGACATGGCCGCAAATGTGGTTAGGCCGGCGATAAATTCGGTTTTGATATTGGTGCCGTTGGCTTGCAGCTTAAAAAGCTTTTCGAATACTGCGTTAAACATGGATGCTTCTCATTGGGTTCTCTTACTAGCCGCACAGGGCCAATGATGAAAGGGTTAAAGTAACCCGGTGAAGCAAAAACCTGACCATTTAGTCTAGCTTTGGTGTGGTTTATGCTGAACAATAATACACAAAGTCACTTAGAAGCGCTTTGTTGAACGACTAACAGCGGTAAAATAATAGCGGTATGGGCGTTTTCTTAAGGTAAAATATTGGTTTCCCTTAAATTACGGCTAACGGCCGCTCATTTTAGGTGCGTGATTTGCCTTTTTCTAGTGCAACAGATAACAGGTTTAGTCGGTGAAAATCCTGGTAGAAGAAAAATGCGGTAGGAGAAAAGCGCGGTAGATGACTCGTGCAATAAATGCCAAAGCGCACCACACGCTAATAGGTCGTGTTAAGTGGGCAGATTAAATGCAGTGCACCAAAAATGCATAGAGAATAGGCAACCGCTAACGCAGCACTTAAGGTAATAGGCATTAAGGTATCATCGCGTAACGCATAACACAGAGATGTTGCAGGTGGTACACAGCAGAAATTAACAAGAACAACGAAAACCAAAAGCAATAAAAATATGAATGCGCCTTTGTGCACATCCATAATTACGATAAGAGGAAACAAAAATGCCCACCCCAGCTACACCCATTGCAGAATTAATAAATTCACTTCCCAAAGCTGAATTACATTTGCATATAGAGGGCACACTTGAGCCAGAATTAATGATGTCTCTGGCAACAAAGCATAATATCGCGCTGCCTTACTCGACGATTGACGATGTCCGCAGCGCCTACAATTTCGATAATCTACAGAGCTTTCTCGATTTGTATTATTTGGGGGCGTCGGTGCTGCGGGATGAAGACGATTTTTACCGCTTAATGTGGGATTACCTGTGTAAGTGTAAAGAAGACAACGTGGTGCATGTTGAAATGATGTTCGACCCACAAACCCATACCGAGCGCGGCATCGGATTTGAGGTATTTATGCCAGGTTTTACTCGTGCGATGCATCAGGCAGAGCAAGAATGGGGGCAATCGAGTCTCTTGATTATGTCGTTCTTACGCCACTTAAGTGAAGACAGTGCGTTTGAAACCCTCGATGCTGCCATGCCTTATTTACCTATGATTGCAGCGGTTGGCCTAGACAGCTCTGAGCTGGGTAATCCTCCGGAGAAGTTTGCTCGCGTTTTTGCAAAATCGAAATCTTTGGGGTTGTTGCGTGTGGCACACGCCGGTGAAGAAGGGCCCGCTGAATATATTTGGAGTGCGTTAAACGAATTAGATGTGCATCGCATCGACCACGGTGTACGCAGTGTTGAAGATACCCAGCTAATGACACATCTTGCCAGTAAGCAAATGCCCTTAACCGTGTGCCCTTTGTCTAATATCAAGCTATGCGTATTTGATAAAATGGCGGACCACAATATTCTCACCCTATTAGATGCAGGTTTATTGGTGACGGTTAATGCTGACGATCCAAGCTACTTCGGCGGTTACCTAAACGACAACTACCACGCATTAGCGGCTAATTTGCCTATAACTCATGAACAGGTCAGAACCTTGGCTGAAAACAGCTTCAAGGCAAGTTTTTTGGACGATGTGCAAAAGGCCCATTGGCTTAGCAAAGTGGCCTTGCATTTATAAACTCAGTTAACGCAAAGGAATGCGTTTTTCATACTCGGCAGTGGTTTTAAAGATTTGTTCAGGAAGTACTTTCTCACAGCTTTAATCAAAGCGTGTCTCATAGCATAAAGAAAAAATAACTTTGAAACTTACCAAGCAGGCTGTTGTTGCGTTCGCAGCGTTCGCAGCGTTTAGCTCTTTCGCTATAAGTAGAACGGTCGGGGGGTAGATAAAGCAGAGCAAAGCACGATCATAGTGCAACATGCACCAATATACCCCCGCGGTTTCTAGTAAACGCGTTTAAAAATTGTCTAAAGAAATTTAACTTATTGATAATAATGTCTTTTTCAATGTTGGCACCATAGGTGCTAACAATATCATCGAATGCACTTGTGTTAATAATAACGTTAAAAACGAAACACAAACTGACAGAATTACCTCGTTGTAATTTCTAAGTAAGGCAATGTAGCCCGCAATGACTTTCCGTGTCCTGGAGTCATTGCGGGTTTTTTTTTGAGTAAATTTTCTATGAGAATTCATCATGAGCGTTGAGAAATTTAATTTGCTGTCTTTCACCGGCAAAATGAAAACCCTACATCTATCTTGGATAGCTTTTTTTATAACATTTATGGTGTGGTTCAATATGGCGCCCCTAAAAGGCGCTATTGTTGATGGTGTTGGCCTGACTCTCAGCGAATGGAAAACCCTGCTCATTATTAACGTTGCCTTGACGATACCGGCGCGCGTGATTATTGGGGCGTTAACCGATAAGTTCGGGCCGCGGATTGTTTACTCCGCCTTAATGGCGATATGCTCTATACCCTGTTTTATGTTTGCCCTTGCTGACAGCTTTGCCCAGCTGCTTATCGCACGTTTTGCATTAGGTTGTATCGGTGCAGGCTTTGTTGTGGGAATTCGAATGGTGAGCGAATGGTTCCCACCGAAAGAGCTTGGCACGGCCGAAGGCGTTTACGGAGGTTGGGGCAATTTTGGTTCAGCAGCTGCTGCCTTTACCTTGCCCACTATTGCTATTTTGTTTGGTGGCGAAGACGGTTGGCGCTATGCCGTAGGCATTACCGGTTTAATGAGTTTATTGTTCAGCTTTGTTTACTATAAAAACACCACAGATACCCCGAAAGGCTCTACTTATTTTCGCCCTAAAAACCTAGGCGGAATGGAAGTCACAAGCGTAGGCGACTTTTACTTGCTGCTGGTGATGAAAACACCCATGTATTTGGCCCTCGCGCTACTTAACTGGAAGCTTTCACCACAAGGCGTATCGCTATTAGGTGAGGATGTTACATTAGCAATATATCTGGGTTTAAGCGCATTGTATGTTTACGACGCGTACCTCACCTACAAGGTGAACAAAGACTTATTTACTACCCCGGTTGCCGAGGTACATCGTTATTCGTTCAAACAAGTGGCGGTGTTGAATATTCTGTATTTCGCGACGTTTGGCTCTGAACTAGCAGTGGTGTCTATGTTGCCGGCATTCTTCGCCGAGACTTTCGAGCTCAACATGGCGACGGCGGGTTTATTGGCGGGTATGTATGCGTTCATGAATTTAATGTCGCGCCCTGGTGGTGGCCTAATTTCGGATCGCTTCGGCCGTAGAAAAACCTTACTTATTTTAACCGCAGGTTTAGCAGTGGGTTACTTTTGCTTGAGCTTAATTGATGCCACATGGCCGATTTGGCTGGCGGTGGTTGCTGTTATGGCGTGCTCGTTCTTTGTGCAGTCTGGGGAAGGGGCGGTATTTGCAGTGGTGCCTTTGATTAAACGCCGTTTAACGGGGCAAATTGCTGGTATGACAGGGGCGTACGGGAATGTCGGAGCAGTGGTCTACTTAACGGTGTATTCTGTGGTTGATACATCGACCTTCTTTGTGGTCATTGCTTGTACTGCTGTGCTTGGGTTCGTGGCCTTGTTATTTATGAAAGAGCCAGAAGGAGCGATGACGGAAGTGCGTGAAGATGGTAGTGTCGAGCTTATCAACGTTACATAAGGTAACGTAGCGTTCAGTTTGTTTATATGAGAAAGAGCATTGGAAAAACTTGAATTAGAATTTGGCGGTTTTTCCAGCGAAGGGGTAAAGGCAGAAAATCAAGACGCCTTTGCCGCTTACTTACCTAAAGAGCCAGATTTAACCTCTAAAGGTGGTGTTGCCGCCATCGCTGATGGCGTTAGTGTGTGTACCCGCGCTAAAGAGGCAGCCATTACCTGCGTTACCAATTTCATTCAAGATTACTACCAAACCCCGCAAACCTGGACGGTAAAACACGCTTCTAGCAAGGTATTACAAGGTCTCAACCGCTGGTGCTATGGTCAGCACGACTATGAGCACGGTGGTCACAGTCAGATGGTAACCACCTTTAGTAGTATGATATTCAAATCGACTACGGGGTTTATTTTACATTCAGGCGACACGCGTATTTGTCGCATACAAAATAATGATTTTGAGCAACTCACCGCAGATCATGTATCACGGCAAGGACGCAATAACGTTTTAACACGTGCGGTGGGAATAGAAGCGCATTTAGACGTTGATTTTCGTACCGTTGAACTTGCCAAAGATGATATTTTCGTTTTAACGTCTGATGGGGTGCATGAATTTTTAAACAGCAAAACACTGATTACACTCGTGACAGCCTCGGATACCTCCTTAGAGCAGCGGGCTCAAAATGTTGTTAACGCAGCCATTGCCTCAGGCAGTGACGACAACCTTACGTGTTTGCTGGTACAAGTGACTGACCTGCCTAATGCCAGTTTAGATGAGCATTATCGACAAATTATGCATTTGGCCATGCCACCGGCACTAGAAGTGGGCATGAAGCTTGAAGGCTATCGCGTGGTGCAAACACTGTTTAACGGTACGCGCAGTAGTTTGTACAAAGTCGTAAACGAATTAGACGGCAAAACCTATGGCTTGAAAACGCCCTCACAACATTTTGTTGATGATCCTGTTTATCTCAGTGGATTTTTGCGTGAAGAGTGGATAGGGCAGCACATCGCTCATCCCAACATTATGCGTATTCATAAGCGCCCAGATGACGCGAAGTTTATGTACCATGTTTGTGAATACATCGAGGGGCAAACATTACGCCAATGGATGCACGATAACCCAGCTCCATCTATTGAGCAGGTGCGCACTATTATTCGTCCATTGGTACTTGCGTTGCGTGTGCTGCAGCGCAGAGACATGGTGCACAGAGACGTGAAGCCTGAGAATGTGATGGTGGATAGTAACGGCGAAGTCAAGCTGATTGATTTCGGTACAGTGCTGGTGAATGCCTTAGCAGAGACCAATTCGCTGCCCCTTGAGAAAATAGCCCTAGGCTCGGTTCACTACATTGCACCCGAGTATTTACTTACGCAGAACAGTGATTATAAGTGCGATATGTTTTCTGTGGCTGTGGTGGTGTATGAAATGCTAACCGGGCACTTGCCGTTTAAAACGTTTCGCTATCAAGATTACATTCCTCGTTCCTTCGATGAATGGGATTACCAGCCATTACAGACCTTTCGAGGTGATTTACCCCAGTGGTTAGACTTAACGTTACGCAAATCGCTGCAGCCAAATCCGCTATTTCGTTATGATGCGTTTTCTGAATTTTTAATGGATCTATCGCAGCCCAACCCGACGCTGGTATCAGCAGCAAACAAACAACCGTTGATCAAGCGTAACCCGTTATTAGTCTATAAAGGGCTGTGCGTTATTCAGCTGGTTATCATTCTGTATCTTTTGAGCTTGCTCTAAGTTTTATCATCTACGTTGAACCATTTTAGGTCACTGTTTTAGCGTTGTTGTTGCAACAGTTTCAGAATCGTTATTAATTCAACTTTTAGCGCCTTTATTACACCCTATAGCAATCCCATTAAATGATTTTTGCTAAGTGGCTAAGACGCTAATTAGTTAATGAAGTTGAATTTACTAGCATTATCGATGTGCGACTAGAGTGCGAATAAAGTACGAATAAGGTGCGAAGAGTGTGCAAAGAATGTGCGAAATTGCACCGCTTTGGTTTTTGTTAATACATGTCCTTTTTACTGATTAAAGTTAACTTATTGTTTTTATTTGATTTTAAAAGTTGGCACTGTTGATGCAGTAACGAGTTTGCAACAAAATAATAAAAATGTGCATATGAGAAGTGCATTTAAAATGCATGGATAATTGCATTTATAAAGCATGTGTTTAAAACACATATATTTATAGAGAATGCATAGCGCAGCATGAAACATATTTGTAGGTTTGCCATGGCGGCGGAACTACAACCGGCAAAGTAGCCCACAACCATCCAAATTTTGGATGGTTGTGGGTTTTTTTTTGGAAAATTTTGGAACTGATACGGAGTAGGAAATGGTTAATAACAGATTGTTAAACTCGCTTGTACATACCGTGAAATCGCTTCGTTTTGCGATGATTTCGGCAGTGTGCACAACCACGTTAATTGGGCAAAGTGTATCGGCACAAGATTTGGGATGGCCAGAAAAAGAAGAGCTAAAATTCGGCTTCATTAAACTTACCGATATGGCGCCACTAGCAATAGCTTATGAAAAAGGCTACTTCGAAGATGAAGGCTTGTACGTCACACTTGAAGCACAAGCAAACTGGAAAGTGCTACTCGACCGGGTGATCGACGGGCAATTAGACGGGGCCCATATGCTCGCAGGCCAACCATTGGGTGCAACCATAGGTTATGGCACAAAGGCTGACATCATCACTGCCTTCAGCATGGACTTAAACGGAAATGCCATCACCGTTTCGAACGATATTTGGCAGCAGATGAAGCCAAATATTCCTCAGGAAAACGGCAAGCCTGTACACCCTATTAAAGCCGATGCCCTTAAACCGGTTGTTGATAGCTATAAAAAACAAGGTAAGGCATTCAAAATGGGCATGGTATTCCCTGTGTCTACTCACAACTATGAGCTGCGTTACTGGTTAGCCGCCGGCGGTATTCACCCAGGATATTATGGGCCGAATAATGACGTGAAAGGCCTGATTAATGCTGATGCTCAACTATCAGTTACACCGCCACCGCAAATGCCGTCTACCATGGAAGCCGGCACTATTTATGGTTACTGCGTGGGTGAGCCGTGGAACCAACAGGCAGTGTTCAAAGGCATAGGCGTGCCGGTGGTTACCGATTACGAAATTTGGAAAGACAATCCTGAAAAAGTTTTCGGGGTAAACAAAGCGTGGGCTGAAGCGAACCCCAATACCCATATTCGTGTGGTTAAAGCGATGATCCGCGCGGCTATTTGGTTAGATGAGAAAGACAATGCTAACCGTCCTGAAGCGGTACAAATTCTAGCGAAAAGCCAATACGTAGGGGCAGATGCAGAGGTCATTGGTAACAGCATGACCGGCACCTTTGAATATGAAAAAGGCGATAAGCGCTCTGTGCCAGATTTCAATGTGTTCTTTCGTCACAATGCCACCTATCCCTATTACAGCGATGCTATTTGGTACTTAACGCAAATGCGTCGTTGGGGCCAAATCAGTGAGCAAAAATCTGACGATTGGTACAAAGAGATCGCCAAGCAAGTGTATCGTCCTGATATTTATGCTCAAGCGGCTAAGTCTTTGATTGCCGAAGGTAAAGCAAATGCAGCTGATTTTCCTGAATTTGCCAGCGAATCAGGCTTTAAAAAACCACAAACGCACTTTATCGACAATATCGTTTATGACGGCAGTCAGCCTAACGCTTATCTTGAAAAGTTTAAGATTGGCTTAAAAGGCGACAGCAAAATTTAATCGCAGTTGAAGAGGTTGGGCAGAGCTCAACCTCGGCTTAGAGGAACCTATTATGACTAGAGCACAAACGGCATCATTCATCTTAACACCGGTGAAAAGCGTCAATGTCAGTATGGTGTCATCGTGGCTAAGAAGCGCTGCATTGCCATTACTGGGGATCTTAATATTTTTAGGCTTGTGGGCAGTGCTTGCCAAAAACATTGATACATCACTCGGTAAGTTCCCTGGCCCAAGCGATGTATTCACCCAGGCTCAAGTATTGATTGACGAGCACGGTGCGCAGCGAAGCAAGGCCGACGCGTTTTATGAGCGCCAAGAGCTTCGTAATGCCGCACGCGTCGCCAAAGCTCCAAGCTACTCCCCAACTATTCGTGCATTTACCGGAGCACCAACTTTCTTTGATCAAATATGGACTAGCTTATACACAGTCACAGTTGGCTTCTTGATCGCCTCGGTCATAGCGGTACCACTGGGAATATTATGTGGCTTAAGTAAAGCATCATATGCGGCTATTAACCCGTTGATCCAACTCCTTAAACCGGTTTCACCTTTAGCGTGGTTACCGCTGGTTACCATGGTGGTTAGTGCGGTGTATGTCAGTGAAGACCCAATGTTTTCGAAATCGTTTATCACATCAGCGGTGACTGTGTCTTTGTGCTGCTTGTGGCCCACTTTGATCAATACTGCAGTTGGGGTTTCAAGTATTGACAGTGACTTGCTCAACGTAAGTAAGGTACTTCGATTAGGACCTTTTTCACATGTGATGAAAATTGTGATGCCATCGTCAATCCCGATGATTTTTACCGGACTACGTTTGTCATTAGGCATAGGTTGGATGGTACTTATCGCTGCAGAAATGCTCGCGCAAAACCCGGGGTTAGGCAAATTTGTGTGGGACGAGTTTCAAAACGGAAGCTCAGAGTCATTGGCTAGGATCATGGTCGCGGTATTAACGATTGGCTTAATTGGTTTTGCATTAGACAGGCTGATGTTGTCGTTACAGAAGAAAGTGAGCTGGGACAAAGGGGCGGTGCTTCGTTAACAATCTTTGGCAAAAATGCCATTGGCTGTGTAAGCGAGCTAAACCTACTTTTAAACAAATCGGGAACGAGAAGGCAGAAATAATGACCCATAAACATCATTTAGAGCTAACACAAGTAGGGATTGATTTTCCCACCCCAAAAGGCCCTTTTACGGCGTTAACTGATGTGAACCTGCGCATAAACAAAGGTGAGTTCATATCTCTGATTGGTCATTCAGGGTGCGGTAAATCTACGGTACTTAACATCATTGCGGGCTTACACAAAGCGACAAGAGGCGGTGTAATCTTAGACAACCACGAGGTGAACGAACCGGGACCAGAGCGCGCTGTTGTGTTTCAAAACCATTCCTTGTTGCCATGGTTAACGGCCTATAAAAATGTCGAACTAGCGGTTAAGCAAACCAGTAAAGGTCGCAGTAAAGCAGAAATGCGCGACTGGGTTGAGCATAATTTAGAGCTGGTTCACATGAGCCATGCGGTAGACAAACTCCCAGCTGAAATATCCGGTGGTATGAAGCAACGTGTCGGTATTGCCAGAGCGCTAGCCATGGAGCCCAAAGTGTTGTTGATGGATGAGCCATTCGGTGCACTGGACGCGTTAACCCGAGCACATTTGCAGGACTCCATTATGGAAATTCACGCTGATTTAGGTAACACAGTGGTGATGATTACCCATGATGTTGACGAAGCGGTACTTTTGTCAGACCGCATCGTAATGATGACTAACGGCCCATCAGCCACCATAGGCGAAATTTTGGATATAGAGCTTGCCCGTCCCAGAGACCGCTTAGCACTGGCTGATAACCCTCAGTACAACCATTATCGTCACGAAGTACTGACTTTCCTATATGAGAAGCAACGCAAGGTCGAATCGGTCGCCGCTCATCGCAAAAAATCGCACGTGAACAGCAAGGATACAAGCGCCAATGTCGCTTAACACAGGCCAATGGCCATACGGGTTATCTGCCACTGATGTAGGTAGAACCAGAGGATAAGCAGACATAGGCGCTGAGCTAATGAACGCCACTCTTTTGACTGGCGTTAGGCATAGTGCGACTAAAAACCAAATATAAGCTCGGCGTAACGGGCACAAACACATTCTAAATCACACACTATTAAGGGATATATATGAGCATGCACATCGTAAAACTTAACAGAAAGAAATCTACACTTGCACTAATGGTTGGGTTGGTATGTGCTGGGGCGACTTTGGGACAGGCACATGCAGCAGAGCAGAGCAGCATTACCAGCGCCTTAAAAGAAGGCACTGCAGCGGTTAACCTGCGGTTGCGCTACGAAGATGTTGATCAAGATAGTAACGATGCCAGTGCATTAACCTTGCGCACTATGCTCAACTATACCACTGATAGCTACAAGGGCTTTTCAGCCAAAATAGAAGTTGAAGACACGCGCATTGTATTGGGTCAAGGTGACTACACCGTTGGCCCTAGTGGTTATAATCCTGGGCAATATTCGGTTATTGCAGATCCAGAGCATACTGAGCTTGATCAAGGCTACGTGCAATACCAAAATGCCGGTGTCACTGCAAAGTTTGGTCGTCAAATTATCACCATGGATAATCACAGGTTTGTGGGGCATGTGGGGTGGCGTCAAGATTGGCAAACCTTTGACGGGGTAAGTGTTAAGTACGCGGCCAACAAAGACTTAACTTTAAACTACGCTTATTTAAGCCAGCGTAATCGCATCTTTGGTCAAGATGCTGATTTAGACAGCAAAGATCATCTCTTCAATGTTGGGTACAGCACCTCACTTGGCAAATTAGTAGGCTACAGCTACTTGTTAGAAGTCGATAACGACATTGACAATTCACTGGATACCTATGGTTTTAGTTTTAATGGCGGCACAAAAATAGCGGACACCTCTGTCTTGTACGGTGTTGAATATGCCACCCAGAGTAGCGAAACGGCCACCACTGATTTTGATGCGGATTATTTGATGCTAGAAGCAGGGGTGAAACTGTCGGCAGTGACTTTAAAACTAGGTTACGAGTCACTAGGCTCTGATGACGGTGCTTATGGCTTTTCTACGCCGCTTGCCACCTTGCATAAATTTAATGGTTGGGCGGATACCTTCTTGAGTACGCCTGCAGAAGGGCTGGTGGATGTAAGTGTATCAGCATCTGGCAAATTGGCAGGCGGTGGATGGTCTGTGATTTATCATGATTTCAGTGCCGATGAGGACTCAAGCACGGTGGATGATTTAGGCAGTGAGATTGACTTCAGTTATGTGCGTAAATTTGAAGGCGGATATGCCACAGGTATTAAATATGCCGCTTATTCAGGGGATAGTGGCCGTCAAGATACCGATAAATTATGGGTTTGGGCAAGTGCCGCATTCTAACAGCCATTTTAGGGACATTATTTAGTGGAGTTGGTATTACCTGGCAGTTTTAAACGGACCACGTTTTAACCTAAGTGTTCAACACCCAAATATACCACGAGTGAGTCACGAGCAAGTACGAGCGTCGTTAAATATTGAGCGGCGTCCGGCTTGCTTTTTTTACATCATATTATCCTAAAGTAGTAAAAAAGCAGCACGATTGAATTAGCTTTGATAAGCTAGGCTACGAACGCCATTTCGCACGCTATTTTTTATTAATTTCAAGGATATATATGTCGGAATTTGAATCCATCGCCAATACAAGCTCTTACTTTGTCGGCTGGTTTACCCTCGCATTGATTAACGCCGGTTTAGCTCAAGGTAAAGGCCGTAACGGTCTTATTTGGTTTATCGTATCTTTGTTTGTGGGACCTTTTGCAACTTTGTTGATAGTCGTATTCGAAAACCTTAATAAACAGCGCCATTTTTAAGTCGAGATGATGATGAATAACCAGGGCGTGAATACCCAAAGTAGAGGCGCCGCTTTTATATTGGGTGTGTTTTTATGTGCGGGATTGGTTGTACTGGGTTTTCAGATAAGCAGCGCGGTAATCGAGTATCGCCAATTCGAGCGCAGTGTGACAGTGAAAGGCTTATCTGAACAGGAATTCCCCGCAGACATTGTCATTTGGCCAATTCAATACACGGTGGCGGATAACTTTCTTGACGCACTTTATGCATCGATTGAAACCAACACGGGTCTCATTTCAGACTTTTTACAGCAGAATCTCATCCCACAGGCGGACATCAGTGTATCCGCCGCAGCCATTACTGATAAATCGGCCCAACAATATGGCGGTAATGCCACACCTGCCTTTAGATTCACCGCTGTGCAAACAGTGACGGTCTATTCTGGCAATATCAGTTTGGTGCGCGAGGTCATGGGGAAACTGACTGAGCTGGGCAAAAAAGGCATAGTGCTCAATCAAAATAACTATCAAGCCAACGTGGAATATATTTTCACGCGGCTAAATGATGTTAAACCCTCGATGATCGAAGAGGCCACGACAAAAGCAAGAGAAGTGGCCGAAAAATTCGCTAAAGATTCAAACAGTGTGCTGGGCAAAATAAAACGTGCCTCACAAGGGCAATTCAGCATTACCGCGCGAGATAGAAACAATCCCCACATTAAAAAGCTGCGAGTGGTTTCAACAGTAGAATATTATCTGTCTGATTGATGGCATTCTTATCACAGTGATGGCTCAGTTACTTAATACCTTTGCGCCTTTCTAATTGGCAAGGGTATTTTTGCGTCGGTTCAAGCTTGAATCTAAAAAGCAGAGTAGTGACAGACCTTAGAGCCATTTTGAAGCGTTGAGCTCAAATTTACTGTAGCTGAATATATTTGATCAAATGACCGACTTCCGAGATGGTTATAGTCAGCTATGAATTCTGTCGCCATAAGCGCATTGTACCTAATAAATAAAAGATACCGTAAATGCAGCATATAGTGGAACTTACCATCCAAAACGTCATTGAATTTTGGTGAATGAGGGGATTTTTGGTAAGAAAAGGAACGATTAACCCAGTGACCCCACGCACCAAGTAAATACCGGTAATGACGACTAAACACGTCTTGATAAAGGGTAATTTGAAGATTAACCCTGCACCGGATAAGGCATAAAGCCCCCAAACAGTTAGAACTGTCGCGATAACCAATGTCGCAATGGTCGGGTATAAGTCACCATTAGCAGCCATTTGAGCCATGTGCTCACTAGCACCAAAGAAGCGATACCAGCTTGGACCACCATAAATGCAGCTAACGTGAAGCAGTGCTGCAAAAAAGCTTAAGTAGCCAGCGCTAACAAGTAAATTATTTCTTTGCATTTACGCCCTTTTGACCCTTAGGCATCTTACGCTATTACTACGAAACACCTTTTATTAAGCCAAGCCGCTTCTTCTTTTAGCGTGTAACTATTTAGGCAAATTTTTGCTGTAAATAATTAATGATTTCAGATGACTCGTACATCCAGGTGTCTTGGCCGTCTTTTTGAATACGCAGGCAAGGCACTTTTACGGCACCGCCGCCTTGTAACAAAGCAGCCCTATGCTCTGAGCCCTCTTTCGCGTTGCGCTTTTGCATAGGTAAATTAAGTTTGTGTAACGCCCGGCGCGTTTTGATGCAAAACGGGCAGGCGTAAAACTGATACAGCGCATAATTGCTTAACTCAGCCTCCACTTTAGCTTGTGCTTCAGGACTACGTTTCTGTTTGCGGGGGCGGGTTATTAAATCAATTAAAATGATCAATCGACCTAAGGCTTCGCGGATAAACCTAATAATAAACTTCATTTCTTGTACTTAACTCTTTCATTTAACCATTAAACTAATCGGCGCATTATAAGCATGATTGCTGCTAAAAGAGAGTCAATAATGATAACAAAACATTTCACTCTTTTTTTGTGACGCCATTATCTAAGAAACCATTTTATTAAGCTGTATCCATAACTCAGCACGAGCCTTTAAAAAAATCCGTACACGCCTATAGCAATAAATACCACCGCTGCAAATACCCGGGTCAGTGAAAATGGAATGCGCTGCATAATATAGTTACCTGCAAATACCACTGGTACGTTCGCCAATAACATACCGAGCGTTGTCCCCATCGTTACCCATAAAAAGGATTGGTACTGCGCCGCTAATACCACTGTAGCGATTTGTGTTTTATCACCGATTTCAGCGATGAAAAACAGCACCAACGACACCACAAACGCGCCGTATTTATCCAAGCTTGTATTGGGCGCATCGTCTTTATCGGGAATAAGCAACCACAAGCCCACTGCAATAAAGCTGGTGTTGATGATAGTTTGACCCATATCGCTGGTGAGGAATTGGCTTATCCAACTCCCAAACCATGCGGAGATACCATGGTTAAGGAGTGTAGCTATTAAAATACCAGCGATTATCTGCCATGGTTTTTGTAGGCGAGTCACAAGAAGCAAAGATAGAAGCTGTGTTTTGTCACCCATTTCGGCAAGGGTAACGGTCAACGTTGAGGTAAATAAGGCGTCCATTTGAAGATGCTCGTGCGGGATACTAAACCAAAGGCAAATAGACACCTCCCGCAATGGGGCGCTATTTGCCTTAGGTCTTGCCGATATCAACAAGAGTGAATGTTGATACGAAACTGCCATAAGCCATGAGGGCTCAAGTATGTTGACAGTCTCACTCGAATGAACGAGCGGGCTACTCCCCTAAGACGCAGGCAGGGTACAGAAACTCTGACTGTGCATCAAGTGTTAATCTGACGAATTTGTCATTTACGTCACGCACTTCTCGTGGCAAGGGCAGGGGGAATATTTGCTGCCTTCTTAGCTGGGCCATATACGGCTAATTGCCCCACCACCCACAGCGCTAACATGCCAAGAGGGATGTAATACCAAGTAATAGGGTCTAGGCTGAAGGCGTCTACCAGCACGATATTCAGCCCTACGGTTAACATAGCGCCCAACACCACGCCGACTGTACTGATAAGCAGGTTTTCTAACATGAAATAACGAACAATTGCTTGCTGACTGGCGCCTAAAGCTCGGCGTGTACCTATCTGTTTTTTACGTTGATTCACGCTAAAGCTTGCTAGCCCCACAATGCCAAGGCCAGTAACAATGACCAAGATCACCATGACCGTTACCAAAATTCGGATCATCGCACTGTTGTCGCGATAGGCGCGAACTCGCGTTTCATCAATGCTGCGCATATCTCGTAGAATACGACCTGTGTTGCTTTTCGCTAGCAGACTTTCAACTTCGGACATAATGCGATCACGTTGGCCGGGTTTGGTTCGAATGAAATAGCGGCTCGTTTCAGCATCGCGAATTTCTGGTGTGAGCATCACATTCTCGACGTTGTCCCAGCCCACCCAAGGCGCTTGCAATTTATCGATAATGCCGGTGATTATCATGGGTTCAATATCATTAATGTACACCGTCTTGCCAAGCGCCCCTAAGCCATCATCTGGGAATAAACGATTCGCCATAGCAAGTGTGATGATCACTTTGTCTGGCCAGTGGTTTTGACTTGCAACGCGCGTTTGAATGTCGGTTGCGCGAAAGTTTTCACCGGCGACTAGGGCCACATCCAAGGTGTTTAAAGCGTGTTCGTCTACCATATACACAGCGCTTCCAGTGCCATCAAACTCGGCTCCAGGCTGGGTTTGTAATCCCATCGACCAACCACTGTTACTCATTGGAACAGCGTTGATTTGAATGGCATCTACCACGCCCTCAAGCGAGCGGATCAGGTTTAGGTCTTCTTTACTGGTCACTAACGTGTTGAAATCATTGGTAAATCCCACGCTTGAAAGATAAAAACTATTCGCTTCATCGATACCACTCGGGCGTTTCATTTTTTCACTGCGCTCATGAATAATATAAATAGCGTTGACGACTATGGTCATGGTGAAGGCGATTTGCAAAGCAATTAGTATGGCGCCGACTTTGTTGCGCAGCAGCGCTCTTAATATCGGGCCCACTTCCCAGTTTTCAGCGAAAAAAGACCGTTCTTTTTGTTCATTCATTATTCAATCCTTATTGACTTTTAAGCTGACTGGCAGGGGCGATGTTGCATGCGCGCCACGTTGGGTAAAGGCCAGCACAAACACTGGCAAATAATGACAGCAGCAATGCAGTAGCTATCATAGTGCTATCTAATGTGGCCAAATCATTAAGCTCATCGCCGTAAAGGTGGCGGATACCCACTAAGCCGAGCAGGGCAAGTAATAAGCCCATTGCACCACCGGCTAAACCAACCGCGCCAGTCTCGACCGTATACTGTAAGAATAAATCTTGTTTGGTCGCGCCAACCGCTCGGCGCAAGCCAATTTCCGCGGATTTAGCGCTGAACTTAGCCAGCTGTAAGCCTATGGTATTGAGCAAACACACCACTAAAAACATAAAAGACAGCCACATCATAATTTGGGCGTCATCAGCCACGACTTCTTGGTCGTCCATCCATTGCATCACATTGAGTAATCGGTTGTTTAGGGGGCGAGGGAAGCGCCCAAGCTCTTTTTGGTCATTCACGTAATTGTTCAGAAATGTCAGATACGTTTGTTTATCTTGCTCGGTTTCAAGCTCTACCCACATTTGAAAGTTAATGCATTCTGATTGTAAAAATGCCTGAAATCCTTCCCCTTCAGGGGATTTCCAACAGTTGGTATTGCCCCAATTAGGCAGCTCAAGTTCTTGTTTTAGATAGAAGGGCATAAATAGCGCTTCTGGATCGTCAAACGCACCGTTGTTTACGTCATAGAACTTTGGCAAAGGTTGCCAAGCATCGAGTACGCCGATAACGCGAAACGATTTGCCGAAGATGACGATGTTTTTACCCACGGAATTTTCTCCCCCAAACACCTTGTCATTAGTCTCTTTGCTTAAAACTACAACCATCTGGCGGTCTTCGTCGGCTTTTTGGTCCCAGCCGTTGCCATATTGAAAGGGCACGCTAAACATAGGGAAAAAGTCACTAAAGGCTAAACGGATCGAGGCTTCGAAAGGATTTATGTCCGGGTTATCTGGCTGAATGATGGCCCCTGATTTGGCCATAGCGGTTTGCCTAAAGGCTTTTTTCGCTGCCATAAGGTTGGTGGCTTCTGTCCAGGTCAGCTGATTAGGCGGGGTGTTTGGCTCATCGTTAAAGCCAGTGTTTGGATCCCAGCTGTCGACTTGTACATGAAATAACTGGCTGCTTTTTTCAGGGATAGGATCCCCAGACATTAAGTAATTGACTGTGATAGTGGTCATGCTTGCGCCGATGCCAAGGGCGATGGCTGCAATCATTAACCCTGTGAGTATGGGATTACGTTTAAAACTGTTAAAGGCAAGTTTGAGATAATAGTTGAACATGATAGGTCCTTATTTAACCAGAGCAACAGCAGGTCCGTTATCAGTTGCCACTGCGTTCGGCATATCCACTTTGGTGCTAAGCGACTCATTCATTTCACTGACTTTGCCGTCACGCACATGTATATTGCGCGTTGCTTGCGTTGCCAAACCCGCGTCATGGGTCACCATAATGATGGTGGTGCCATTAGCGTTGATGTCTTTGAGTAATGACATAACGCTTTGGGCCATATTGCTATCAAGATTTCCTGTGGGTTCATCGGCAAGTAAAAAACGTGGCTCGCCGGCCAGCGCCCGCGCTATGGCAACTCGTTGTTGTTGCCCGCCTGATAGTTGGGCCGGCAAGTGTTTCATGCGCTTGGCTAAGCCAACCATTTCAAGGCTATTTTCGATGCGCTTTTTTCGCTCTTGGCGATTAAACCCGCGATAGCGCAGGGGCACATCAACGTTATCAAACAAGTTCAGGTCGGGGATGAGGTTGAAGCTTTGAAAAATAAAACCAATCTTTTGATTACGCAGGCGACTACGAGAGGCATCGTTTTGGTGACTGATGTCAACGCCATCGAGTTCAAAGCGGCCCTCTTCGAAGGTCTCAAGCAGCCCAGCGATATTCAAAAAGGTGGTTTTACCCGAGCCTGAAGGGCCTGTTACCGCCACAAAGTCGCCTTCGTTTACCTGTAAGTTGAAATCACGTAGCGCGTGAGTTTCAATTGAGTCAGTACGATAAACTTTCTTGATGTCAGTCATGGTTAGCATGGTGTTGTTCCCTGTATTTGTTAACGTGTTTCAGCGTGTTAGGTGCTGTTCGTCTACGTCTTATTATGAGAGCTGTCGTGTTTTTTTGAGCTTCTGTGTTTACTGTGCCTAAATTTTTATTGGCGCTTTGTTTATCTGCATGTTCTCTATCTGGTCGCTCTTAGCCAGGTCATTTTCGAGTCTCGCTTCACTGAGTAATGAGTACGGTTTGCGCATCATTGAATTGTTCAGTGCTTGATATGATCACCTGTTGGTCAGCACTCAAACCCGACAACACCTCAACACTGGATAAACTGCGTACGCCGGTGACAATGTCAGTGCGTTTAGCTAAATTACCTTCTACAACATAGGCGATACGTCCCGAGCCACTTTCTAAAAATTGTCCGCGAGACAACATCAATACGTTAGAACGTTTGTCCATCAGGATGCGGGTGGTTAAACGCTGATTTTGGCGTAGGCCTTGGGGCTGAATTAGCGCATTGCCTTGCTCGTCTTTAATGGCAAAACGGACGCGGCCGGTGACTTGGTTATTTTCGATTTCTGGGGAAATAGTGACTAATGCCGCAAGGTGCTCACCACCGTTGATGTTGACAATCGCTGGCATGTTTATCGCTAAGTCATCGGCGTAACTTTCTGGAATATCAACCTCAAGTTCAAACTCTGATAAGTCGACCACACTTAAAATGGCTTGATTCTTTGCTACCTGATTTTTTTGTTGGGCCGCTAAGTTGCCCACAATGCCACTCACGGGGGAGCGCACGTCAAGTTTGTCAACTTTTCTAGCCAAGTCACTGACCATCAACGCTTGACGCTTTACCAAAAGTTGTTTTGATTGCACCTCAAAGGCCAAACTTTCCTTGCTCAAATCGGCATCTTGCTTGGCATGTTGAAATACCAGCTTGGCATTTTCGAGCTCATCTTGGGCCTTTTCGAAATCTATTTGACTAATAGATTGGGTGCCAAAGGCTTTATCTGCTCGGCGCTTTTCACGGTCAGCCGCGACAAGGGCAACGCGCGCTAAATCCACTGCTTTTTGATTTTCCAATGCCTGTTTTTTAGCCTGAATTCGCTGGCGGTCGAGCTCCATTTTAAGCTTTTGTAAGCTCGATTCTTCTTGTTGCAACTCGTTGGTTAGCTCTGGGCTGTCAACACTGGCAACTACTTGTCCTTTGGTGACAGAATCCCCTGCATCTACCAACAAGTTTATCGTGCCTTGTGCTGGGCTATACAAACGCGGGCTGACTGCTGCCACGACTCGCCCCTGAACGGATAAATCGCGCACTAAATCGCCCCTAATCACTTTTCCTAGGTGGATCCGTTTGGCAGAAATACTGGTGTCGGACGACCGCCAACTGCTTATTGCTGGGGCAACAGCCCAGTACAGTGTCAGCATGCTAATAACGCACACTGTGGCTATCCATAGGGTTTTTGATGACTTATTGTTGTTAATTATTGTGTCTTGGGCGCTGGTATCTGAAATACCTTCGTTAGTGGTGCGCCCAGTGATTGGCGTGTTCATGCTTATCCCTGTTTTTTGTCTTAATCATTGGGTAAGTCGAACGTAAAAGGGTAAAGGTTTAAATTTAATGAAATTTAATTTGGATGAAACAGTGAACGCTTGAAAGAGTGATAGTAGGACACATAGAAAAGCCAGCACTGTTGTGCTGGCTTATAAAGGCATACGCGTGTTAAATAGGCGCCGTGTATGCGGTATATTTTACACTGGCGCTTCTCCTAAACGAAGCTTTCTCTACAACGAGACTTTTTCGTGATCGCCCATTTTTTCCGGTTGCACTTTGCCACCAAACGTTAAGTTGACCATCGCTTTGAAATCAGGGTCAGCACACCACACCTCTGCTTCATTTAGTTCAAAACGCAGCATTTTAAGGCTAGGATCGTCTTTGCCGTCTTTGTACCATGCTGCAACGTGCTTAGACCAATACTTGTCGATGATCTTAGGATCGGTTTCTTCTACCAAAGTACCTGATATACAGGCAAATACCTTATGATCTTTACTGACGAATTGCGCCATAGCACTACCACCTGCAGCGCTACGATTGGTTTTGGTGGTATAAAACCAAAATGCACTGTTGGCGTCTTTATCTAATTGAGCATGCATAGGCTCCTGATGAGCGTTTGCGTCGGTAAGGCCAAGCATGACGATTGGGCTATCAGCCATGGCTTTCCACATTTTTTCGCGAATATCGTTAGACATT
>OJDH01000033.1_pt1 | contig 117490 bp, 111 predicted proteins | sample 1592761 | NCBI WGS metagenome assembly OJDH01 (sample SAMN05416855, study PRJEB24817) | seawater metagenome | isolation source: Sea water | place: Canada:Atlantic | collected 2013-11 | reverse complement strand
TGCTGTTCGGCTAATCGTTCCCCTTGCCGGGCCGATAGTGGACTTTCACCACCAAGTCATCCAGCCACCACGTGTACTGGAACAGCGCCAGTCACGGCGCTACGCGCCATGCCTGGCGCACAAACGTAAAAAGCGCTCCGAAGAGCGCTTTTTGAAATGGGGATAAGGTTAATAGCTACCCCGCACCAAACGACGATGCAACGTTAGTCAGAAGAGCCGTCTTCCTCAGCCAGCCCATCATCGCGTCGACGAACCAGCACCTGGCCCAGCACAATGCCCAGCTCGAAGAGCAGCCACATCGGCAACGCCAGCAAGCTTTGTGAAATCACATCCGGTGGCGTCAGTAACATGCCTAATACAAAGCAACCAACAATTATATAGGCTCGCTTGGCTCGCAGGCTTTCAACCGAAGCAGCACCGGTCCAGATCAGCAGCAAAGTTGCTATCGGAATCTCAAAGACAATACCGAACGCAAAGAACAGTTTAAGCACAAAGTTCAGATAACTGCTGATGTCCGTCATCACCGCTACGTTCTCTGGCCCGACACTGGTAAAGAAGCCAAAGATGATCGGAAACACAACAAAGTAGGCAAAAGCAATACCGGCATAGAACAGTACGATACTGGACGCCAGTAAGGGCACGGCCATTTTCTTCTCATGACTATAGAGCCCTGGCGCTATAAAGCCCCAAGCCTGATGCAGAATCACCGGCATCGCCAGGAAAATAGAGGCCATCAAGGTCAGTTTGAACGGCGCAAAAAAAGGTGAGGTTACATCCGTTGCTATCATCGTCGTACCCACTGGCAGCAATGCTGTCAGTGGTTCAGATAACAGGGTGTATAAATCATTGGCAAAATAGAACAGGCACAGGAATATGGCCAGTACGATCAGCAACGCGCGAATCAATCGCTGACGTAGCTCCACCAGGTGAGACACCAGTGGCTGTTCCTGATCATTGCCAGGCTCGTGGTGAGAAGAGTCGCTCATCAGCTTTGGTTATCTTGCTTCTTATCTGCGTTGACAGAAGCCACCGGCTGCTCAGTGGCTGAGCGCTCTGATGGATCTGCTTGTTTACCCAGTTGCTCCGAAGATACCGCACTTTGTGACAATGGTGACTCGTCACCAAAGGCATCAGTAAACGGCGTACGCATATCGTTCAGCTCACGGTCCAGCTTGTCTTTACTGACCGCTGCTGTGCGCTTCATCTCTTCGATACGCAGTTCTTCCGAGATCTCCGACTGGATCGAACTCACCGTACGGCGAATACGACCTAACCAGAGCCCGAGCGTACGTGCGGCAACCGGCAATTTTTCCGGTCCTAGTACTACCAGTGCAACTACTGCAATAATCAGCAGCTCGGCAAAACCGATATCAAACATCAGTCATCCGTACGCTTATGGTTGATTTTTCTTATCCTCATTCACAGCAGGCTTATCCTGAGCTGCGAAGTCAGCATCGTCTTTTTTCAGCTGGGGAGAGTCATCGTTAGCTGTCGCCGCAGGTTTATCGTCCGCGGTTGCTTTAGCCTCATCATCGCCGATCGCTTTTTTGAAGCCTTTTACAGCGTTACCAAGATCACCACCTATGTTGCGCAATTTCTTGGTACCGAATAACAGAATCACAATCACCAGTACTATGGCCAATTGCCAGAGGCTAATACCACCCAACATAACATTCTCCACCCTGATCGGCATCACGGCCATCAGATATCTGGTTAAAATCACTACCCTGCCACAATTTATGCGGTTAACAGGTCTGTTCCAGCCTGACGGCCGGTTGTTACTCGTTACTTAGTACGGGATGCTTTTTCTTCCAGCCCGGACATGCCAAAGCGCCGCGCCAGCTCATCCAGTACCACCTGCGGAGATTCTCCGAGGTGAGACAGCATCACCAGACTGTGGAACCAGAGGTCCGCCGTCTCATAAATGACATCCTTGTTATCACCACTGTTCTGCGCATCTTTTGCCGCCAGAATGGTTTCAGTGGCTTCTTCGCCCACCTTTTCAAGAATTTTATTCAGGCCTTTGGCGTGCAGACTGGCAACATAGGAGGAATCAGCGCCTGCCTGACGACGCTGCTCCAGAATTGTACCCAGCTCGGTTAATACTTCACTCATAGCGACTCTTCACATTTCTCAGTCAGATCACTGGTTGTAGATACTGGCGGGATCTTTAAGAACCGGATCAACCGCAACCCACTTCCCATCTTTATACACCCGATAGAAGCAACTTTCGCGTCCGGTGTGGCAAGCGATACCACCTAACTGTTCAACAGTCATAGTAATAACATCGGCATCACAGTCCAACCGTAACTCATGCAGAATCTGCACATGTCCGGACTCTTCACCTTTGCGCCACAGTTTTTTGCGGGAGCGGGACCAGTAAATCGCCCGCTGTTCCTGAACGGTCAGCTGTAAAGCCTCCCGGTTCATCCATGCAACCATCAGCACTTTACCGGTTTTATGATCCAGTGCGATGGCCGGGATCAATCCATCGTCATTCCACTTCAGTTCTTCAAGCCAATCTGCAGACATAACGTCAACTCAGTCTCTACACATTTAGAAAACCAGGACTACCGGTCACCATCAGTGGCGGCGTCCCTTACAGCATACCACTGTCTACTTGCGCAACAGCAACCAGCTGCCAGCCGCGATCGCCAGCCAGCTGACGGCGGGCAGTTCCGCCGCCCATTGCGCCCATTGCGGCTGCGCAGACACCAGCACCGCAGCAATCAGCAGTAAGCCAGCCCAGCGGCGACGTTCCTGTTTGCGCTGCACCCTGCCGGTAGCCTCTGCATACGCTTGCAGATCACGCGCGCGGGTCTGATCAAGCTTGCGCAGCTGACCCAGAGCGTCGTACACCAGTTGCGGCAAATGAGGCAGCTTATCCAGCCAGTCCGGTGCCTGCTGTTTGATCGCACGATAGACGCCCTTCGGCCCCATCCGCTCTTTCATCCAGTTTTCCAGGAACGGCTTACCCGTCTGCCACAGATCCAGTTCAGGGTAAAGCTGACGCCCCAGCCCCTCGATATTAAGTAACGTTTTCTGCAGTAAAACCAGCTGAGGCTGTACTTCCATATTGAACCGTCGAGCAGTCTGGAACAGCCCCAGCAGCACCTGGCCAAATGAAATATCTTTCAGCGGCTTCTCAAAAATCGGCTCACAGACACTGCGAATTGCCGTCTCGAATGCATCAACATTGGTATCCGGCGGCACCCAGCCAGAATCCACATGTAACTGAGCCACCTGGCGGTAGTCACGCTGAAAGAAGGCAAGAAAATTACGCGCCAGATAGCTCTGATCTTCAGCGGTCAGAGAACCCACGATACCGAAGTCGATAGCGATGTATTGTGGGTCTGCCGGGTTATCCAGTGAGACAAAGATATTGCCGGGATGCATATCAGCATGGAAAAAACTGTCGCGGAACACCTGAGTAAAGAAGATCTCAACGCCGCGTTCGGCCAGCAGTTTGAAGTCGGTATTCTGTTCTTTAAGGCGCTCAATTTCAGCCACCGGAACACCATGAATCCGCTCCATAACCAGCACATTCTGGCGGGTATAGTCCCAGTAGATTTCAGGCACATAGAGAATAGGAGAATCAGCAAAATTGCGTCTTAACTGAGAGCCATTGGCTGCCTCTTTACGCAAATCCAGCTCGTCGAAAATAGTCTGCTCATACTCTCTAACAACGTCCACTGGACGCAGCCGCTTACCGTCCTGCCACAGGGTTTCTACCACCCGAGCCAGTGAGTACAACAACGCCACATCTTTACGGATGGTACGGTCTATACCCGGGCGGATAACCTTCACCACTACTTCCCGGCCATCTTTCAGCACGGCCGGGTGTACCTGGGCCACCGAGGCTGACGCGATCGGATTCACATCAAAACGATCGAACAGCTCACTGACCGGGCTTTCCAGTGCCGCTTCAATCAGTGACTGCGCCAGCGCCCCTTCAAACGGCGGCACTCGGTCCTGCAGTTTTTTTAGCTCTTCGGCAACGTCATCTGGCAGCAGATCACGACGGGTAGAAAGCATCTGGCCAAACTTGATAAATACAGGACCAAGCGCTTCAAACGCCAGTCGCAGCCGCTCCGCTCTGGGTTTTGTCGCAGGCACAAAAAAACGCCACGGCAGCAATAGCAGAAGTAAACGCAGGTACCAGGGTAATGGCAGTTGCAGGAAAAAGGTATCCAGTCGGTAACGGATTGCTACCCGACTGATCGTCAGAAGGCGTGATAGTCGTCGCACGTAAACCACTCTAATTCGTGTGCTAAAAACAGCGGGGCTCGATTATGACGGATTATCCGGCCACTGTCTGGTTTCTTCCGTTCTGTTTCGCACGGTAGAGCGCCTTATCCGCACGAGCGAACAGCTTGTCCAGATCATCAGAGGCGGTGATCTGGGTAACACCGAATGACATGGTGACATTCACCGGCTTACCGTAAAAATTGAATGGGCTGCTCTCAATAGACTTGCGCAGTTTTTCCATCGCCTGCACGGCGGCAGCCACTTCGGTCCCTGGCATAATAATGACAAACTCTTCACCACCATAACGGGAAAGCATATCGCTGTTACGACTCTGCTTGTGCAGAATTTTACCCACCAGCCGCAGCACTTTATCGCCCGCCAGATGACCATAGCTGTCATTGATGTTTTTGAAATGGTCCAGATCAGCCACAGCAAGGCTAAATCCCTGTTGATAACGGCTCCAGCGCTCCAGTTCATGGGCAATATGCTCATCATAAGCCGCCCGGTTGGGCAGCCCGGTCAGAGGATCGGTACGCGCGCGGTGCCGCTCCTCTTCCATATGCACTTTCACCTTTTCCGTTTCCTGCTCCATCTGTTCAACTTTGTCGATCAGAGAGCCATAACGGCGCTGCAGGTGGTTATCACGCTGCTCTTCCTGCTTACGCAGATCGTCCATAGCCTTGACAATACCAACCAGCTGCTCAGATACGGCATGTTTCAGATCACCCAGATCATGAGTGCCTCTGACCGTTGCCGACAGGCGGCGTACGTCAGAGCGTACCTGGCTTTCCAGCGCCAGCTGGCTGGCACCGACCTGATGCTCTTCACGCTGATTTTCCGATAAAAAGTGCTGCACTTCGGTCAGTTTGGCACTGAGTGTACGCAGGTAAACCTCAAATTCTTCACTGTTGTCACTGCAGGCAGCTTTAACCAGCCCGCGGACACCATTCAATACCGCAGGTAACTGATTCAGAGACAGGCCTTTTTCAACCTGTTCACCAACCTGATGCAACTGACGACGGGCACTCATGGGTACCGTCAGGCTTTCCAGTACTCCCAGTACCTCAACACTGATGCGCTGCAGTAACAGGTCACTGTCGCCTTCCAGCGCCTCATTACTGAGCTCGCTGGATGCTGCCGGATGACTACTGGCCAGATCCATCATCGGTTGCTGAAAATCAATCATGTCCGTCAGCAACTCGGGTAACTGCCAGGTCTGTTCAACAGCATCATGGCCCCGCTGTTCAAACTCAAGCAGGGCTTCAGCGGTCGCTTTATCACTGACCTGACGGAGTTGTTGCAGCCAGCTCAGAATAGAACTGAGCATCGACTTGGCCCGTTTTTCGCGTTGATTATCCAGCAAACGGATTTTATGCTGAATACTTTCACTCAACGGCTTCAGATCATTGAACTGTGAGGCCTGTAACGTACTGCGCAGAGTTAACAGATCCTGATCAAGCAAAGCATCCTTCCCTTTTAAAGGGATCGTCATCGCCGCCAGCAAGTGCTTGAGCTGGCCTTCCACCTGCTGAGCGCGCAGCTGAGATTGCTCCAGCTCCATGGCTAAAGTGCGATATTTCCTTTTCCAGGTATCCTGCTCGCTCAAAACTAACCCCTGTCGACTCGAATCTGTATCGGTACTGACCTCAGCCAGACTGCCAATGTTAAGCCATGGCTGCGCTGTACTCTAGCCCGATTTCCTGTCAATCGACCATTTCATCATTTAGCAGGAGGGGCGCTTTGAATTCAACAGCAGCCACCCACAACCGCCAGTTAAAAAAACCACCCTGAAGGGTGGCTTAGATATCCGCAAAACTCAGCTTACTGTGCTGCATTCCGGCGCTCTTTCTCCACCAGATAATTCACCACATCCAGCATTTTATCCTGGCCACCCGCCATATGGCCGGTAATACGGTACTTACCATTCACCACCATGGTCGGCACACCTTCTACACCATAGCTACGGACTTTAGAGTCACCCTGCTTCAGCTTGGAGCTGACCGCAAACGAGTTGAAGTATTTGTTGAACTTACCAGTATCAACACCCAGATTGCCGTAAAACTCCACCAGATCGTCCTGGTTACTGAATCGACGACGCTCAACATGCACCGCGTTAAACGTGGCCTTGTGCGTTTTATCCAGTGTTTTCATCAGCTCAGAGGTGTAGTAAGCACGGGCCATCGGTTCCCAGCTACGGCCAAACACCACGGGAATACGCTTAAAGTCGACATCTGTCGCGGCTTTTTCCTGCCAGGACTCAAGGGCAGGCTCAAAGCTGTTGCAGTGTGGACAGGGGTAACCAAACAGTTCGACCACCTCGACCTTACTGCCATCCTGGGTTCGTACTGCCGTATCCAGCACCTGATAATGCTTACCCGCTTCAAACACTTCTGCAGCCTGCAATGATAGCGGCATCATCAATGCCAGCCCGAACAGCATCGTTTTATTTAGCATAATTCCGATCTCCATTAGATAAGGGCCCAGGGACAGGATTAGCAAGCAGCCAGCCCTCGCCAACGGCTCAACGCGCTTTGCGCTTATTACCTGAATCTATTGCCTGACGCCTGAATAACGACTGATTTTACGTGAATCGGCCACAAAAAAAGGCAGCCAGGGCTGCCTTTTTTATTACCATCGCATTAACAATAGAGGATCTGCTTAATGCAGGCCCTGCACGTAGGCTGCAACGGCTTTGATTTCTGCATCGCTCATCTTGCCAGCGATATCGCGCATCATGTTACCAGGATCGTTAGCACGATCGCCCGTGCGGAATTTCTTCAGCTGGGACTCAACGTACGCAGCGTGCTGGCCGCTTAGCGCAGGGAAACCGGCAGAACCGTTACCCAGGCCATTTGGCGAGTGACATGCAGTACAGGCCGCGATGCCTTTAGACGCCACACCGGTACGGTACAGTGTCTGGCCAGCGTCGAGCTGATCTTTTGGTACCTGGCCCAGCACAACGTTCTGCTTGGCGAAGTAGGCAGCGATATCTGCCAGATCCTGATCATTGAAGCCATTCAGCAGGCCCGTCATTTCAACGACTGGACGCGTATTTGCTTTGATCTCTTTCAGCTGTTTGAGCAGGTACTTCTCATTCTGGCCTGCCAGTTTAGGGAAGTTCGCCAGAGCGCTGTTGCCATCAGCTCCGTGACACGCAGCACACACTGCAATTTTTGCTTTTCCATCGGCAGCATTTCCTGCCGCCTGTGCAACACCAGTGATCCCAATGGACACCAGCAGGCTGATCAGTAATTTGTTCATCGACTAACCCAGACTCTTGCTTCAGTAGTTGTGCATTGATTTTCACAGGTGTCCGTGCGGATCTGGCGTGAAAACCGACTATTCCTCACCTCCTGCGACTAGAGCAAAACCCTGTTCACAGGTAAAATTTGGCGGCATTATAACCTGATATCCACTTAAACTGGAACGATATTAACCTATTCCAGCGCGCGGCAGCCTTAGACCTATGTCAATGAACGAAGCAACAATTCACTACAATCAGGCACGCTTTAACAAGAGTGCAGCCAAATTACAGCAGTGTCCGACGGATGTTGGCGCGGAGGTTGCCTTCGCCGGTCGCTCCAACGCGGGCAAATCCAGCGCCATCAATACACTGACCAACCAGACCAAACTGGCCCGGATCTCCAAGACACCCGGACGCACTCAGCTGATCAATTTCTTTGATCTGAATGTTGAAGGCACTCGCATTGTCGATCTGCCCGGTTACGGTTTTGCCAAAGTTTCACTGGAGATGAAAGAACACTGGCAGCGCCACCTGGATGACTACCTGCAGAACCGCCAGTGCTTGCGCGGCGTGGTGCTGGTAATGGACATCCGTCACCCAATGAAAGAGTTTGACCAGATGATGATCAGCTGGTGTCAGCAGACTGGCATGCCTTTGCATGTACTGATGACCAAAGCTGACAAACTGAAGAAAGGCCCAGCCCAGAGCACCGTGCTCAAGCTGCGCAAACAGCTGACAGAGATCCTGGGGGACCAGGTCACGGTGCAGAAGTTCTCGTCATTGAAGAAAGATGGCGTTGACCAGCTCCAGCTACGCCTGAACGACTGGCTACTGGCAGAACTGGACGACGAAGCGTTCGATGAGGATGAGTTTGATGGGGGCGACGCCGGAGAGGACTAACCCGGCCCGCAACTAAATCAGCCAAAAAGAAGCCCGGCATCCAGGAAGGGGAACAAGGAAATGCCGAGCTTCAACGCATGCTTATTATGAAGAGTACCGAGGCCGTACCACAAATTACACAACACCGGCGCTCTTAACATCCGATAACCGGGTTCAGACTAAGTTCCGTACCCGGTCGTTGTTTTTTATTCATGCAGGGCAATCAGTGCGCCTGCTCCCAGTTATCCCCCACCCCCGCTTCCACCAGCAATGGTACCGCCAGCTCGGTTGCAGCGGACATCTGCCCCTTCACCGCCTCAGTAAAATCAGCGACCTGCGCCTCAGGCACCTCAAACACCAGTTCATCGTGAACCTGCATAATCATCCGTACGTCGGGGTAGGCTACCGGTAACCAGTCTGCCACCCGGATCATCGCCAGCTTGATAATATCCGCTGCCGTGCCCTGCATCGGCGCATTAATCGCCGTACGCTCTGCTGCCTGACGACGCATGGCATTGCTGGACTTAATCTCCGGCAAGTAGAGGCGTCGGCCCAACAGGGTTTCTACGAAACCCTCTTCCGCTGCCTTCAATCGAATTTCATCCATGTAACGCTGTACACCCGGATAAGTCTCGAAGTAATGCTCGATGTACTGACCCGCTTCATTACGGCCAATACCCAGTTGCTTCGCCAGACCAAAGGCTGACATGCCATAGATCAGGCCGAAGTTGATCGCCTTGGCACTGCGACGCTGATCACTGGTGACCTCATCGACGGCCACTTTAAACACTTCTGCGGCTGTCGCCCGGTGTACATCATCGCCATGACGAAAGGCATTGAGCAGACCTTCATCACCGGACAGGTGCGCCATAATACGAAGTTCTATCTGTGAGTAATCTGCCGCCACCAGCTTATAGCCATCGGGAGCAACAAAGGCTTCACGGATACGGCGACCTTCCGTCGTACGGACGGGTATGTTCTGCAGGTTCGGATCGGTAGACGACAGTCGCCCGGTTGCCGTTATCGCCTGGTGGTAAGACGTATGAATACGCTTCGTTGCGGCGCAGATCATTCGGGGCAGCTTATCGGTATAGGTGGTTTTCAGTTTGGCCAGGCTGCGATGTTCCAGAATCAGCGCCGGCAGCGGGAATTCCAGCGCCAGCTCTGCCAGCACCTCTTCTGCCGTCGATGGAGCACCTTTCGGGGTTTTCTTCTTCACCGGCAGGCCCTGTTCTTCAAACAGGATCTGCTGCAGCTGTTTGGGCGAGCTGAGATTAAACGCTTTACCCGCCATCTCGAACGCCTCTTTCTCGATCTGCGCCAGCCGTTCGGTCAGCTCAATCGACTGCTTACCCAGAATGGAAGCATCCACCAGCGCACCGTTGCGCTCAATCTGTGACAGTACTGGAATCAGCGGCTTCTCAACCTGTTCAAACAGATTAAGCAGGGCCTCAGTTTTACTCAGCCTGGCGTGAATCGCCTGATGCAGACGCAGGGTAATATCGGCATCTTCCGCCGCGTACGGTGCCGCCTGCTCCAGCTCAATCTGGTTAAAGGTCAGCTGTTTTTTGCCCTTGCCAGCGATCTCTTCAAACTTGACCGTACTCACGCCAAGAAAATGATCCGACAGCGAGTCCATATCATGGCGGGTCGCGGTGGAGTTCAGCACATAGGATTCAAGCATGGTGTCGAATGCCACCCCACGCAGCTCAATGTCATAGCGCGCCAGCACATTCATATCGTATTTCAGGTGCTGGCCGACTTTGGCCTGGCTGGCATCTTCCAGCAGCGGTTTAAGTTGCGCCAGCACCACCTCACGGCTGAGCTGTTCCGGCGCCCCCATGTAATCATGACCAAACGGTACGTAAGCTGCTTTGCCCGGCTCTACCGCAAAGGACACCCCCACCAGCTCAGCAACCATATAGTCCAGCGACGTAGTTTCGGTATCAAAGGCGAACAGATCTGCCGCTTGCAGTTGTTCAACCCAGCGATCCAGCTGGGCCTGCTCCAGTACGGTTTCGTATTCCACCGTCACCGGCGCAGCCGCCGGGGCTTCGTCAGCCGCACCGGCATCATCAATCAGCTGTTCGCCAGCGTGCTGTAACTCTTTGATCCAGCTGCGGAATTCATAGTGCTCAAACAGTTCCAGCAGCGCCGCCTTGCTCACTACAGGCAAGCCGAAGTCATCAATACTCTGTTCCAGTTCAACATCCAGCTTGATAGTGGCCAGCAGGTAAGACAAATCTGCCGCTTCGCGATTATCCAGCAGCTTTTTTGCCATACTCTTGGAACCGCGAAAGCCCAGTGCCGCAATATCATCCAGATTGTCATACAGGGCACTCATACCACCGATGCCCTGCAGCAGTGCCAGTGCCGTTTTCTCGCCGACCCCGGGCACCCCTGGAATGTTATCGACCTTGTCGCCCATCAGCGCCAGATAGTCGATAATAAGTTCCGGCGGAATACCAAATTTCTCTTTCACACCCTCTACATCCATCACCGTATCGGTCATGGTGTTGATCAGCGTGACATGTTCGTTAACTAGCTGTGCCATATCTTTATCGCCGGTGGAAACCACCATGGCACGCTGTTTCTCGGTCGCCTCCCGGGCGTAAGTACCGATTACATCATCGGCCTCAACCCCCTCCACCATCACCAGCGGCAGCCCCATAGCGCGGATAATGTTGTGGATCGGCTCCACCTGCGCCCGCAGGTCATCCGGCATCGACGGCCGCTGCGCCTTGTATTCCGGGTAAATATCATCACGGAAGGTTTTCCCTTTGGCATCAAAAATCACCACCACCGGGCTGGCCGGATACTGCCGTAGCAAGCTACGCAGCATAGAGGTCATCACCCGGACCGCGCCGGTCGGAGTGCCATCGGCGGCGCGCAAATCAGCCTGCTGGGAGGCAAAGAACGCGCGATAAAGATAAGAGGAGCCGTCCACAAGGACCAGCGGGAGGTTGCTATTGCTCATCGGGTATTCCGTTCAGAAACTGGGAGTTGAATGGCGTCTATGATGCCATATTTCCCAACCGATTAACGGCTGATCGAAATCACTTGGCCCGCCCGCCAAAACGCCGTTTAATAACCCTGATAAGGACTGGTTAATTACGAGGATCTGCCCATGTACAAACCCCTGATTTTTGCCGTTGCACTGCTCTGCATGCCGCTGGCCCAGGCTGAACAGATACCCGGTTTTGATGATGAAGAACCGGTCGTAACCATCCGCCATGGCGACGATAAAACCTTTTACGAATACCATGTTGGCGGCGAGCTGCGCGAGATCAAAGTGGTACCAAAATCCGGCCCCGAGTACTACCTGGTGCCCGTACTGGGTTCAGACGAGTATATTCGGACTGCCGAATCCCAGCTGCTGGTACCCAAATGGATTCTGTTCCGCTGGTAATCCCTGACACTCCCTCGCCCCGGTAATCCCACTGCCGGGGCTGTACTGCGCCGCCACGGGCTATATAATCCTCGGCAGCCTGTCAGACTTAGTACTGATCTACTGCGAAAAGCCCGGATCTGGTCAGTTTTTGCGTTATTACTCGTTTAATAGCTCGCTATTCGCCTCAAAATAACGCAAAAACTGCCTCAAACCGGATCTTTCCTCGCGACGATCGACCAAGCCCGACAGGCTGCCACCCACTGAATATTCATCCAGCTTTTTTTGATCAGGCCGCCCTATGGACGTTACCCACATAATCGACTCCCTTAATGATGCCCAGCGCGAAGCCGTGACCGCCCCGCTGCAGAATATGCTGGTGCTGGCTGGTGCTGGCTCCGGTAAAACCCGCGTGCTGGTGCATCGCATCGCCTGGCTGGTTGAAACCGAGGGGTTGTCGCCGTACTCCATCATGGCGGTAACGTTCACCAACAAGGCGGCCCGCGAGATGCGTGGCCGGATTGAAGAGCTGCTGGGACTGAACCCTCATGGACTATGGGTCGGCACCTTCCACGGCCTGGCACACCGACTGCTGCGCGCCCACTGGCAGGATGCCGGGCTGGTCGAAAACTTCCAGATCATGGACAGTGATGACCAGCTGCGGCTGATCAAGCGGCTGTCCAAAGAGATGAACTTCGACGACAGCCGTTTCCCGCCCCGTCAGTTCCAGTGGTATATCAACGGTCAGAAAGATGAAGGCCTGCGCGCTGCCCATATTGATCCGGGTAACGACAGCTTCCAGCAGGGCATGCTGGCCATGTACAGCGCCTATGAAGGGGCCTGTGAACGTGGTGGCATGATCGACTTCGGCGAGCTGCTGCTGCGCGCGCTTGAGCTGCTGCGCGATCGCAAGCCTGAACTGTTAAAGCATTACCAGGAGCGTTTCAGCTACATTCTGGTGGACGAGTTCCAGGACACCAACGCTATTCAGTACGGCTGGCTGCGACTGCTGGCCGGTGGGGCGCAAAAACTGATGGCCGTGGGCGATGATGATCAGTCGATCTATGGCTGGCGTGGGGCCCGGATTGAGAATATTCAGAATCTGGCCGAGCACTTCCCCGGCACCCAGACCATCAAACTGGAGCAGAACTACCGCTCCAGCCAGAATATTCTTAGCGCCGCCAATGCCGTGATCGCCAACAATACTGGCCGACTGGGTAAAGAACTGCGCACCAGCGCCGCCGACGGCAAAAAGCTGAAGGTGTACTCGGCATTCAATGAGCAGGACGAATCGCGCTTTATCGTTGACCAGATCGATAAGTGGATCAGGGACGATAACAAGCGCGCCGAGGCTGCCATTCTGTACCGCTCCAACGCCCAGTCACGGGTCATGGAAGAATCGTTAATTCGCGCCGGTATCCCCTACCGAATTTACGGCGGCCATCGCTTCTACGACCGGCTGGAGATTAAAAACGCACTGGCCTATCTGCGCCTGCTCAGCAATCGCGACGACGATACCGCCATGGAGCGGGTGATCAACGTACCCACCCGTGGCATCGGCACCCGTACCATTGAAGTGCTGCGTGATCACGCCCGTAACACAGGCGTGTCGATGTGGCGCGCAGCCACCGAGATCGTTACCAACAAAGCGCTGCCCGCCCGCGCCAGCAATGCCCTGCTGGCGTTCCTGGAACTGATCCAGCAAATGGACGAGGGCACTCAGGGCGTTGAGCTGCATGAGCAGACCGAACATGTGGTCAAATGCTCCGGGCTGATTGAGCATCACCTGAAAGAGAAAGGTGAGAAGGGTCAGTCGCGGGTGGAAAACCTTGAAGAACTGAGCGCCGCCGCCAAACAGTTCAGCAGCCAGTGGGATCTGATGGAACAGGAAGGCTTCAGCGGCCCGCTGGCTGCTTTCCTCGATCAGGCCGCACTGGATGCCGGTGATGCCCAGGCTGATGAGTTCCAGGACAGCGTGCAGCTGATGACCCTGCACTCCGCCAAAGGGCTGGAGTTTCCGCTGGTGTTCCTGGCCGGAATGGAAGAAGGGCTGTTTCCGCACAAGATGTCTGCCGACGACCCAACCCGGCTCGAAGAAGAACGCCGCCTGTGTTACGTGGGCATCACCCGGGCTATGCAGCAGCTTTACCTTACCTACGCCGAGTCCCGCCGGATGCACGGCCAGGAAAACTACAACCGGCCGTCACGGTTTATCCGCGAGATTCCAGATGAACTACTGGAAGAGGTCCGCCTCAACGCCAGTATCAGTCGCCCGATGATGGCCGGCAAGTTCCAGCAGAAGAAAAGCAGCCTGTTCAACAGCCCGTCACTGGCCAACGCCGAAGTGCCCGACACCGGCCTGGCGCTGGGCCAGCGGGTCGACCATGCCAAATTTGGTGAGGGCACCGTGCTGAATTTCGAAGGTTCTGGCCCAAAAGCACGGGTGCAGGTGCACTTCGACGATGAAGGCAGCAAATGGCTGGTGGTGGGTTTCGCCAAACTGCAGCCACTATAAGCTATTGTTGCCCTGACGTTTGTCAGGGCAGCGATACCTGACCGTTACTACTCAACGCAATAAACAGCCGGTTGCCCGGTACAGCAGGGTGTACTGCCATGCTGGGTGAGGGCAGAAACAGGATATGGCCTTCATAATCGCTGGCGTCATCAGTGCTGCAATCGCCATCTGAGTCAAAGACAGCACTGAAGTTGATAAACCCCTGTACTGGCGCCACCGGGCTCTGTTCTGGCAGTGCACTGTAATAAGCCAACGACGGTAATGCCTGGTCACCGGTTAATGCCAGACTTCCCGTTGCCTGACCCTCCCAGCTCACACAGAGCGCAGCCCCCACACCCAGCTGATTCTGAATAACCAGCTGAATGCCTCCCCCCAAGAAACTGGCCTCAGTAATCAGCGGCATCGTCGTACTGGTCAGTGCCGGATACTCTTTTTCATAGGCCTGTTCTGCCGTACCTGCCGCAGAAAGGGTACCCGGCAAGCCATCCAGCCCCAGGCTTTGCAGCTGAATATTATTACCATACTGTGCCGTCACCCACTGGTCGTCGGCACGGTCTGACGTACCCTGATCATTCAGACTGACCCGCTGAAACAACCAGCCACTATTGTGAAAATCCTCTGCTGACTCGGCGTTTGCCGTCCCCCAGCCGTCACGGAACACCGGCTGTTCGTGCTCGCTGCCCAGCGCGTCACTGAATAGCTCATAACCCGTGGCCTGCAGGTAAGGGCCCTGCCAGCCATCATCACGTAAATCCGTCCAGCTGTAACCCTTGTCACCGCAGCTTTGCTGGGTGAAGTACAGCAGTGTCTGATCAGCCACATCACAGTGTCCAGGCTGTAACAGTTCCTGTAACGTGGCCGGTAAACGACCAACATCCACCACAAAACCCGACAGCATGGCCTCCCCATTCAGGGTATGACGGGTATCACCCAGCACCGCCATCCGTATCTCGGCTACCCGCTGCACCGTGGTTTCATGGCGTTGCTGGTTACTGGACACCAGATAGTACTCAGTGGCCAGGCTGGTGATCATGCCCAGTATTGAGATAACAACGATCAGCTCCAGCAGTGTAAAGCCCTGCATCTGCCGTCTGCCCTGCATCTGCCGTCTGCCCTGCTTCGCCACCTCAGGCCCCTTCATCATGTCCCCTCACCACCTGCACCAGATCATCCCCAGCCCCCCCATCATCCTTGCCATCAAGGCCAAAGCTCTGCAGCACTATACAGGCGTGACTGTTGTCAGGGCATTGAGGATGGCCGGATAAATAGAAATCAACACGGTATTGATAGGGCTGACCACTGATGCCTCGGCGTAACCAGCGATCGCCGACATAATCTGCAAAGCAGTAACGGTTATCGGCTTGTGCGTTGATGTGGTGGCGAAAGGTATCGCTCAGTCCATTCACGTGCTGACTGGTAAACCCAATGGCAAAAAGATCCTGGTCTGGAACCTTATCCGGTGATTGAATCAGCTCGCAAACGGTAGCTGAAACCGCCAGCGCGCTTATCGATGCAGGCTCAATATAGGGGCCATTCCAGCCCCGGCGGCGGCTGATGTTCCAACGCGGTACGGTCGCCGGGCGGACAAACAGCCAGCTCAGGTCAGCTGACTCACCATTATCCTCGGCATTGCCCAGCTTGGGGAAATAACCCACATCGCGCTGATAGCGATTGATCGCCCGTGCAACCCGTATCATTTCCACCCGTGCCAGATCCTGCGCAGCCTGCTGCTCATACTGACGATAGGCCGTACTGACCAGCCCAATCAGGCTGCCTAGAATGACCAGCACCACCATCAGTTCCAGTAAGGTGAAGCCCCGCTGAAAACGGTCTACCTGCCTCGTCTGAGACCGCCGCCGGTTGCTCATTACTGGCCGGAGGTCACACGGATCATCGCTGAAAAAAAGGCGTAGTAGACAAAGCCCACCATGCCACCAACGACAATGGTCATAGCAGGTTCGATCATCGCAATCATCCGGGCAATACGGATTTCGGTCAGGTTCTGGTAATAACGTCCCAGCTCGCCCATCACAAATTCCAGCTCACCACTGCGCTCGCCAATCCCGGCCATGTATTGCACCATTTTAGGAATACTGTCCTGGCGCAACCCAACGGCCAGGCTGCTGCCATCGAGAATGCCATCCCCCACCCGGCTGATACAGCGCGACAGATGATCATTGCGTAAAATTGCACTGCTCACCCGTAAGGACTCCAGCACCGTCAGCCCGCTGCCCAGCATGACCGACATGGTCCAGCCCAGCTGCGCCATACTCGAGGCACGAATCGACGAACCCAGCACTGGCACTGACAGCAGCACCCGATCCAGCACAGTGCGGCCCAGCGCAGTGGTATAAAACACCAACAGCAGAAATACCACCACAGCAACGCCAATACCCAGCGCCGCACCGTGCTCCACCAGCCAGCTGGATCCATCCATCATCACCTGAGTACTCCAGGGCAGCTGACTGGAGCGGGCCTGCAAGGCCGTCATAAACTTGGGAATAATCCCCAGCGCCAGATACAGACAGGCCCCCACGGCAGACACCACCAGGATCGTCGGATAGATCAGACTGAAAATAAACTGCCGCTTGATCGCCGCATTACGCTCCAGGCTGTCGGCCAGCCGCTCCAGCGTGATCTGCAACTCCCCAGAGACCTCACCACTGGCGACCAGCCGTGCCACCAGCGGCGGAAAACTTCGCCCCTGGGCCTCAATCGCCGCCGCAAAGCTGGACCCGGCCTGGATCTCCACCAGCATGGCAACAACCATCCGCCGCAGTTGCAGCTTATCTGTCATTTCGGCACAAATTTCCAGCGACTGCATCAGGGTATTACCCGCACGCAGTAACAGAGTCAGCTGACGAAACAGCATCACCTGGTCCGCCACTGTCACCATGGCGTAGCGGTGCAAAGAGACATGCTTACGCCATAGCCGATACAGCCCGACCACACCAAGCCGGACCCCGCTCTGCTCAAGATCCAGCACGTACAGGCCGCGTAATTTCAGCAACTCATTGGCATAGGTACGATCTTTGGCGTCAATACTGCCAGCCGTCTCCCGGCCTTGCTGATCCAGCGCTTTATAGTTAAAACTTGCCATCATCGCTATCCTGATAAAGCAGTAATGCTTCCTGCAACGATGTTACCCCCGTCAGGACCTTGTCCCGGGCATCCTGCCACAGACTGGACAGCGCGCCACTTTGCTGTGCTGCCCGCGCCAGTTCATGGTCATTTGCGCCCGTATGGATCAGCTGCGACAGTGATGGATCCAGCAGCAGCATTTCATAGATACCCACCCGCCCCCGGTAGCCAGACCCCATACAACGGGCACAGCCGACAGGTTCATGCAACATCATCGGCTCGCTGAGCTGTAACAGCCGGAGTTGCTGCGCATCCGCTGGCACCTCCCGCTGGCAATGTGTACAGAGCCGCCGTAACAGTCGCTGCGCCAGCACCCCAATCAACGTACCGGCGATCAAAAACCGGGCACAACCAATATCCACCAGACGGCTGACGGTCGAAGCCGCATTGTTAGTATGCAAGGTGGAAAGCACCAGATGTCCGGTCATCGCCGCACGCACCGCGGTTTCTGCAGTTTCATGGTCTCGCACCTCCCCCACCAGCATCACATCGGGATCATGGCGTAAGAACGAGCGCAAAGCCGCTGCAAAACTGAGTTTATCGGACACCTGAACCTGGCTGATTCCTTCCACTATCTGCTCGATCGGGTCTTCCACGGTCATGATATTCTGCTGCTGGGCATCCAGCTCGCGCAGCGCCGCATAGAGGGTGGTGCTTTTACCACTCCCTGTTGGCCCGGTCACCAGCAACATCCCATGGGGCTGACGCACCGCCTGCTGTACCGCTGCAAGAATCGCAGGCGGCATACCCAGCGCCGCCAGTCCCAGGCTGGCGGTTTCCTGGCCAAGAATACGCAAAGTAGCACGCTCACCCCAGCGGGTAGGCAAGGTAGCAACGCGCATTTCAATCTCAGCCATGCCCGACCAGCGCTGAATACGGTAGGCAAAGCCGCCATCCTGGGCATTAAACTGCTCAGCAATATCCAGCCCGGCCAGCACCTTGAGACGGCTCATCAGGGCCTCTGCCAGTGCCTGATGCAGCGGGAAGTGGCAGTTTTGCATCCGACCATCAACCCGCATCCGTAACTGCATGCCCTGCTCCAGCGCTTCAAAATGCAGATCCGTCGCCTTGCGCAGCCAGCCTTCACACATAATCCAGTCGAACAACGCAATCGCTGTCAGCTCGGTATCAGGCACCGCATAGTGGCGGCGCAATTCGGTTTCGATTAATAACGGCTCGGCCATGGCCAGTGTCACCGGTCGATTGACAGTGCGCTGCACTGTATCCAGTGCCGCCCGGTTATCCGGGTCCGCCACCAGTACGACCACGTCATCGGCCACCATTACAGGCAGAAACAACCGGCGCAGTAAAAGCGTACCGTTCAGGCTATCCAGTAATGAAGGGGCCAGCTGAAACTCACAACGTTCCAGATAGGGCAGAGAAAACTGTTCAGCAATGGCACGAAAAAGTGCTGAGACCGGAAAGTGACCAGTGCGACAAAGCATATCGATCAAGCTGCACTGTTCACGCCGCGCCTGGATACGCAGCGGCGGTAATGCCGAAGCATCAATCAGCCCGGTCTGCACCGCGGCATTGGTGAGCACCGCATCCTGAATCGCCATTATTTACTCCTTGAGAACACCGACCATCCGCTCAAAACTGTGCAGGTCCCGGCACAGCCCACGCGCAGTATCCAGATCAATACGCTGCGCCTGTACCAGCCGGGCCAGCGCCTGATCCTGAGTCTGCATGCCCTGGCGGTTACTGCTTTCCATCACGGAATAGATCTGGCGGGTTTTCCCTGTTTCAATCAGATTCACCACCGCCGGCGTCACCAGCAAGATCTCCGCCACCACCACCCTGCCGTCATTGTTTTGTGTCGCCACCAGGTTTTGCGCCACCACGCCTTTCAGAGCATGGGCAATCCGTTGCCGGGCCACCGCCTGCTCATCGCCTGGGAAACTGCCAATCAGCCGCTCCACAACACCAACCGCATCATTGGTATGCAAAGTAGAAAATACCAGATGGCCGGTTTCGGCGGCAGTCAGGGCCGCCCGCATGGTCTCAAGGTCACGCATTTCACCCACCATGATTACATCCGGGTCTTCCCGTATGGCCGCCCTCACCGCACTGGCAAAGTCCGGTACACTTGAGCGAACTTCACGTTGATGAACCATGGACTTCTTATTGCTGTGGACAAATTCGATCGGGTCTTCAATGATCAGAATATGCTTATACTGCTGCTCATTGATTTCATTGAGCAGGGCCGTCAGGGTGGTGCTTTTACCCGAGCCGGTGGAGCCACAGACCAGCACCAGACCACTTTTCAGCCCCGACAGATAACTCATCTGCGGTGGCAAGCCCAGTGCTGCGGTAGTTTTCAGACTACGGTCAAGATAACGGATGGCCAGCGCAACACCGTACTGTTCACGGTAGATATTGATACGGTAGCGCTCTGCCGTGCCCAGGCTGAAGCCCATATCCAGCGTCATTTCACGCTGGAACAAGGCCCGCTGGGCATCATTCATCAGGACCTCGGCCATCAGTTCAACCTCATCGGCACTGTAAGTCACCGACGTAGTGTCAGCCCGTATCTGGCCGTTAATCCGGTAGACGGCGCCCTGGCCTGCCGACAGGTGCAAGTCCGACGCTTTCAGCTGGGCGCAACGCTCCAGCAGGTGAATAACTTCAGCTTCCGCATCCAGTGCCATCAGAGTTTAAGCTCCAGTTTAATATCCAGTTCGCCGGAATCCGTGCGACTGCGTACATCCATATTGCCAATACGTACCTGCCAGCTCAGAGCCTGCAGATCATCGAGGAAAGCTACCAAATCAAAATAGTGGCCCGTCATATCCAGGGTCAGCACCGGCCTGTCCATCAAATAACGTCGCAGCGCCTCCCCCACCAGCTGATCAGGCAGCGGTCGCAGGGCTGAATCACTGGTATGAAAACGCACCACCTGTAGCTGTTCTTTTTCTGCCAGCCGGGTCAGCTCCAGTTTCAGGTGCTCCCGTGGCCCGGAATGATCCAGCGGTAACAGCCGGCCACTTAATTCACGTAACCGTACCTCATATTGTTGCTGCTCCTGTTGCAGCTCGGCCAGTCGAGCCTCACTGATATCGGCCTGCATCTGTGGGGCTTTCATATCGGCCAGCAATTTTTTATGATCGTAATGCTCGCCGTTGAGGCTGCGGCGCACATCCTGCAACTGCACCCAGGCCGTCCCGGCCCAGAAAACATAGCCCGCCAGCACGGTAAAAAAACATAACAGCCAGACCATCAGCCGATCACGGGGGGGCAGTTTACGATACCTATCGGTTAACCATTGCATCCGCGCTGTTTACTCCGCTGTTAACGCCAACGTCGGCGCCGCATAAGGCGCCAGTGTAATATCTACCTGATAAGGCAGGCCCGGCAAAGCAAGGTCAAAATTCTTGCGCCGCCGCTCACGGCTGGCCGGTGAGGTCTGAAAAACTTCAGAAGTCTGCACCTGAAACCCCACGGGTTTCAGCCACTGATTTAGCATATCGACAAACTCAAGCCCTTCGCTATCACTCAGTGCTAGTGCCTCCAGCTGAATCAGCTCAGCCTTTTTCTCCAGCCGACGTAATTGCACCCCCTGACTGGCGCTGATCACAATGCCTTTCATCGCACCGGGAACAGCCAGCCGGGCCCGAGGTAGCGACAATTCAACCTGCTCGACCAGCGCCCGATAATCAACCAGCAGCACTTCCGTATTGTTAATTGATTCAGCCAGCCCACGGCGTTCTGCATGAATCCGCTGATATTCCACCACCAGCTGGCGGTCACGCTTAATCTGGCTACGCAGGTCATCCTGCTCAGCCTGTAACCGGCCGGTTTCGTAATAGATCCAGCCCAGCCCTGCCGCCATCCAGCCCAGCCCCAGGCTCAGCGCCACCCCCAGTAGCAACCTTGGCGTCACTAGCCGCCGCCAGGCGTTGGGTTCACGATCACGGGGTTTGATACTGCTTAGCAGGCTGGCCGGGATATGTTTCAGATAGTGGCTGGCCACCCCCAGCATGGCCAGGGCGCTATCGCCCACGGAGTCCGTCGTAGTGGCGACCGCTCCGTCAGGGACCGGCAGCCGACGCACCGGAATATCCACCCAGTCCGTCAGTAACGCTTCCAGTTCATCAAGCTCCGCCGCCGGTGCCTGTAATTGCAGCGTTGTCGCCTGTTCAGGTAACTGGTCCAGCAGAGCCAGACACTCATCCAGCTGGATCACTGTCGCCTTGCGCTCCTGCACTGCCAGTCGCTGTAGCTGGCTTTTCGACCCCGCCAACAAGACCAGTCGTTGTGGATAGACCTCCAGCACCGCTCGATAGTCAGACGCTGCCGTTGTCAGATATGCGCTGGCATAGCCAGTGCCGACCACCGGGTAGAGTGCTGCCAGGGTCAGCCCGTTAAGTGCAAAGGCCCCCAGCCAGCGCTGGCGGATGGCCTGGCTCACTCCGCTCACCAGCCAGTTATAGGCACTGTCCGCATCATCAGCACGGTTTTTCAGCGCTTCATCGCTCAACCGCACCGCACCATCGCTGCCTCTACCGATCTGCTGGGTACTCCAGCCGTAGGCGGCATCATCATCGGCGGCGACCAGCTTACCCTGCAGCTGCAGGCATTCCCGGAACTGCTCCGCACTGATATAACCCAGCTCAATGGCCAGATCACCAAACCGCACCATGGCTGCCTGGCCACCCAGCTGCTGGCGCTGAGCCAGCTGGGCCAGAATGTCATCCCGTTCGGCGGGGGCGATATAGTGCCGCTCAACCAGGATATTGCCGATCATCCACTGCCGATTCTGCTGACTCAGCGCAGCTTCCAGCTCCCAGTTGATCAATTCCCGCATCTCTTTTTCCGGTCGCGGCCGCAACGGGCTGACCGGCAATTCAACCAGCGAGGTAAGGACATTAGGGGTAATCAGCAGAGCGGTTTTCGGCAGGCGACGCTGTTGCGTCTTTAATTGTGCGAGGATATCGGCAATGGCACGGGTAAAATCAACGTCTCGAGAGTGTGCAAGGGCAGTAATAACACAACGCCCTTTACGCTCATGCACCAGCCCGGCAGACAACCCCGCCGCACCGGCCTGAAATACCAGTGCCGTAGCAGAGTCCTGAAACAATCCGTGCAACGCTGCGAATGAAAAATGAGCCCCCCGGCGAGAGTGAGGCCGGGTACGATCAGCATCGTTGGAGCTGAGAGCCTCCTGAAGCGGCACCGGTTTGAGTTCGTCAAATGACGACTCTGTCAGTACATCAGTCCGCTCTGCCAATAATGGCTGTTTTTTCTCAACATCCATACGCATTACACTGACCCTGACCAAAAATAACGAAGAGGCGTCCGTGTAAAATCAGGACTCAGTGACAGGGGCTGCCGCCAGAATAATCAGCCGAGGGCCACGAGAGAAGTTGTATAAATGTATCGCTTTAATATTAATAACAGTATCAACATCAACGTCAGACAAAACAGCGGCTGCATCTGGCGTTACATAAGCATTCAATACTGTACCATTTCCAGCAGCGATAAAAGCACTATGACTGATGTCGATGGGGGTAAACCCCATACCTTTCATCATAAAATGCACCAGAGAGAACGTTCCAGCTCCCGGCTTTTCTTTCAGCACAACATTGACATCTACATAGCTATCACTGATTGGAAGTCGCTCATTATCAGTAGCACTTTCACCTAGCTTACTACTGGAGATAAAACCACTGAAGCTATCAATTTTCTTGAACTTATAAACATCTGATTTGCTTTCAGCAAAACAGATGTTTGAAAATAATAACAGTAACAGTAAACTTCTATAGAAAATCTTCATATAAGCGTACCAAAAGAAGACTGCTAATGCAGTCTCCTTTAATAAATCGATACAAATTAGCCCTGGTATTTAACCAGCTCTTCAGATACGAATGTGCCGTCTGGTGAAATTACGCCCATGAACTTAACATCAGAAGATTCCGCTGCGGTGTTTGAAATTAAAGTACCAATTTTAAATAAGCCCAGGAAGCGGTTGTACTGAATTTTAGTGCCTCCACGGTAGTTTGGCGTAGCCGTCATACCACCAACCGCATTTGGATCGAATAATGAAGCACTTGGCCCCAAGCCTAGAGCAACAACAACAGGACCACCAACGAAACCAGCAGTGATAGCACCGGCGTCATCTACAGTGAAGGACGCTCCATCAAAGTCTACCGCATTCACTCCCATCAGAGGCTGCAGCTTACCTTCATAAGCAACTAAAAAATCATCCTCAAGCACGGTATGTACAGCCCCACAACCACCTGCAGTCGATGTCCGGAACAGGTTATTAATGGAGCGAACGCCATTCTCTAAATCAGCGCCCAGCGTGCCTGCACCGATGCTTGCACAGTTTGCATCACTATTGTAGTCCAACGCCATAACCTGATCCAGACCAGTGCCAGCAAGGCCATCTTTCAAAGCAGCCGTAAGCTTAAGAGCACCAAATTTAGTCGCATCCAGTGGCATTACAGAGTTTTCGCCGCCTACAACCTGAGCTGAATTAACTGTACTCGGAACTGAATTCAGTGTTAACGCTACGCCTGCTAAGGCCGTCCCATCCAGATTCAGCATCGAGTCCATGTACTTAGGAAACTGACCGTTATTCAATACCGGGAAAGTATGCAGTGCTTTGGTCAGGCCATCCATCATCGATGCGTGAAGGCCGGAACGGGTCTGCTTCTCTGCTTCAGATAGCGAAATGGTTGCAGTACCGGCGATGGCAGCGAGGATAGCAACAACTACCAGCAGCTCAAGCAGGGTAAAACCGCCCTGTTTGGCTTTCAGCTTTTTAGCTTTGCCACGCAGTTCAGCGTCCTGGATTTCATTGACATTTACTTTGGAGAATTTTGCCATCAGCGCGTTGCGCTTAGCGATAATCGTGCTCAACATTTCTTAAATCCCTGAGTTCTTAACGAAGTGTGGTGATGAACTGTTGACTAAGAGCAGACTTCCCCCACGGAAGCTGTGACAACTTATCCAGTCCGTCCAGAACATAGTGCAACAGGTATGGTCTCTGCTTCGCTCCTGAAGCCAGTTAACACATACCCTGATTTTGAAACTCCATCCCTGAAGCTTCAGCTCCCCATACAAGTGGACTAACGTCCTTTATCCGCTTATATAAGAAGCTGGATACCAGTACTGGGTACGTATAACCCGACACTGACACCGCGCTAGCGCTCAGGCTAGCAGATCTCGCTTTAACCAGGCCTTTACGGGGGATTCACCCACCATAGCCTGACTGCAATCCAGTACAAAACGATGCTGCTTACCGCAATGTAAAACAATTTCTTTCTGCCCACGGCGCAGTATTTTCATCTCTATTTTAAGATCGCCATAGCCGTCATGTTCAAACAGCTCGGCGTACAGTTCGAACAACTGTTCCAGCACAACCTTGTGCTGATCGAGTCCGGATTTTTGTTCCGTATTTTTTGAATTCACAAGAATTCCCTTTAAGCTATAGCATCTGACAAATAGATAAAAATCTCGGCCATAGCCGTTTATTTTATAAAAATATAATTAGCATTTAGATTATTGCGTAGCGCTTCCTGTCAACATCCAGAAAATCAATCCTGATAGATAATAACAGCTTTCTTGTCTCGGTCGACCTGCGGCGTTTTTTTCTCTTCAGGGTTAAACATAACAAAATAACCATCGCGCACCGATTGCCCAGAAACGGAATCACTTTTATAGATATAAAGTTGCATCAAACTTTCAGCATCCGGCTCATTAATTGCTGTAACAAGAGATTCTGTACTCTGATTATTTAGCACCGGCAAAGGCACACAACCGTAGACTAAAGTGGTTAGTAACACCAAAAAACACCTGACAGATTTCATAAAAATACTTTACCTGACAGACTACAAATAAAAAACAAACGCCCTTTTATAATAAATTCATCAACCAAACGTTAACAACACCGCTGATCTATAAACCGATTATTACACACTTATATAAATTTGATCAAAAGTACAAGAACCTATAAACAGCTTATTTACTAGCTCAAAATACAGTAGGAAAATTTCAGTCAGTAAAAATTGATAACTTTATTGACGCCTCTACCTGTATTAGTGCGTACGATTATACTCAGCCACAACATCACCAAATGGCCGTAACGACAACAAAAATAACCGTGTACTGTCTGTCGGCTGACCAGCCCCCGCCAGCTGACTGTGCTCTACGCTGCTCGCCAGCCAGTCACCCGGTATGGTGCGCAAGTCCAGCATATGCGGCTGATCAGACTGGTTACGCACCTGTAGTACCGTTACATACACCTCCCCCTGCAACCAGGATGACAGCGGCCAGGCACTTAACCCTGTCCGTGCAAACAATAATGAAAGGGGTGCCATAAACACTGGCTGTGCCTTCATTCCTGCGGGCAATGGCGCTTTTGGATCGGTTACTGTCAATAAAGTGCGACGCACCAGTCCAACATAGTCTGCCACCTCATAACGGGGCCGTGCGGCGACTTCGATTACCATTTCATGGATAGGCTCAGGCTCCATAGCCTGTTCCGCATGCTGGTCGTAGTCCAGCTCCTCGACTGCCTGCGATTTGGCAACACTTTCATCGGGGCTCATTAAGATATGCGGCGTCAGCAACATCACGTACTGATAGCGACTCTGTTCTGTACTGTCACTGCTGAACATCTCACCAATCAACGGCAGATCACCCAGCAAGGGCACCGCGGAATGGCTTTCCCCATTAGACTCACGGATCATTCCGCCCAGCGCCACAGTCTGGCCGTCTTTAGCGACCACCACAGTTTTTACATTGGCCTCTTCTACTGCATCCAGCTCAAATGTGTCGACACTGCCCGTTTTGCTGTTATACACCGGAAAACGCAAGCCGCCACGGCGAATAGAAGATGAGTCCTGCAGGATATCAATGGTCACGGTACGGTCAGCATTAATACTGGGTAGCAACACCAGGGTGTTACCAATCTTGCGCCGTTCCGTTTCCAGCGTGCTCACTGTCGAGGAAGCCCTGTCACCGTTGTCATTTGAGTTCGAAAACTCGGTGTCCGTCTCCAGACCAACCGCCACAACCTGTTCTTCACCAATGAACAGCCTGGCGGCACGGTTATTCGAAGACAGAATCACGGGGCGGGCAATCACTTTCGCCTGATTGTTTTTTTCCAGCAGCTCCAGCCGGGCATTGACGTAGCGGCTGAAGTATTCGTAAAAACCACCGGAAGCCGCAAAGCCAAAGCTGGTGACATCCTGATCACGGATCTGTGATGCGATGGTCACCAGTTGTTTCAGGTCCATGCCACTGCCAGAGCTGCTGGAAGATCCATCACCATTATTGTCCGTCGATGCCCCGGTGCTGGAATTGAGCAGGCTATCATCCAGATCGACAGTGTTCGCCGTGACATCACCGTTATACTTCACCCCAGCAACATTGATGGCATCGTTAAAACTGAGATTGAAGTCCTTGTTATAACTGTCGCCCACATCAATGCGGACAATTTTCATCTCCAGCAGGACTTGAGGCGTGGGGCGATCACTTTCTTTGATAATTCGCTCAATTTCTGCCATGGCATTTTCGTCACTGGTACGCACAAACATCAGGTTATGCATGGCATTGGTGGCGATAAAAATTGGCGTACTGGTGCCCAGCGCCTCTTTGACCTTTTCAGCATCCAGTACTTCAGAAGCACCGAGCTGGCGCATCTCCCCAGCTGTCAGATTTTCATCCGTCAGGGTATTACTGATTTTATCAAAGGCTGTACTGTTGACGGTGCCCGAACTCTGACTGGCTGAGGCTATAGCGTCGCTATCACCTCGTACCACAGTTGCCTCTTCTGCCGAGTCGAAAGGCAGGCCGTCAAAATCATCATTGTTGTCTTGTAACGCAAGATACACTCGGGAGCCAAACAGATCCCGCACTGTCTGTGCCGTCGCCCGTACATTTTGGTGTCGCAGGGTAAAGGTGCGGATAATGTCATCCCGGTAGATCACGATATCGCCCTGATACTGCGCTTCTGTCATCAACAGGTAGCTGTCATTGGCTTTATTAAAGCGATACCAGAGGCCACTGACGCGGGCCAGCATATCAATCGCATGCCGTAACTGCGTCCTCTGTAACATCAGATTAACCCGGCCAACACCGGCTTCACGGGTCACCGCTATGTTGGCACCGGTAATCGAAGCCAGCATCCGCACGGCGTCTTTTACTTCTGCATCCTTGAATTCAACAAACTCAATTTTATCTTCCGCTGCATGCGCGCAGACAGCCATAAGGAAACAAAAGGCCAGTAAAATCCGTTTTACGATTATGCTCATCTGGTTCTGACAGCTCGCTACTGAACAACAATTTTTTCACCGAAGTTACCCACTTCGATAATCAGATTCAGTTTGTTAATTTCCACAATATTAATCACCGCATCCTGGCTGATCTGTTGCAAGCCGACTTTATCACCGGACCTGACAACAAAAGTGCCGATGCCATTTACATCCAGCAAGCCGACCTTTTCATCATGCTGCTGAATGAAGCCCCGATACTGCATTCGCGGAAAGCCACCGTCCTGCTGACCATTTTCACCGCTACCGATACTCATATCACTGATTAATGCGACCGGGTCCACACTGGACATGCCTGAGGGGATAAACTGCGGAGCGTCCTCGCGTTGACGGGCTTTATCGGCCCGCTGGATCTGTTCACTTTTTTCAAACGGATCACGGCTTTTTTCCCGATCCAGGCGACGATCCAGCTGTTTGTTTACTGCTTCGTAATAGGTCTCGATGTTTTTCAGGTTATTAATCAGGTCCGTACTGGAACCCAGCATCTGACTGGCGGGGGAAATCGGGGGGTCATTCGCTGCTCTGGCGATCAACGGCAGCCATAACAGAAGAAACAGCAGAGGCATAAAGCGCATAGCGGATATCCATTCCAAAACCAGTAAATAGCAAACAGTAACTCCCTGTCACTGCACTCAAAGACCTTCTCGCTGTAAATTGAGGTAAAACAACCAGAAACACCTGCTCGCGTCATTGTAATGGCCATAGGGCGTTAGGCACACTAGTCGCTTGTACTCTATACAGCACCGACTAACCTGTGTTAGGAACGAGGCCGACAGTGACTAAGGATGTAGAAATGACGGACACGAATATGCGGCAGGATCTAACACTGGTGTTTTTACGCGTCTGCCTGGGGGCAATCTTTATTTACCATGCCCGGATGAAACTGGGATGGATGGAGTTTTCCATCCTCTGGGAAACCGATAATCTGATTCACTATACCTACACCCAGCTGGGGCCCTTTATTCAGCTGGTATCACAGACGCTAAGCTTTCTATCACCCTCACAGGCTGAATTTATGGCCATTATGGCAGCCCTGGTCGAGTATTTTGCAGGCTGGGCTATCCTGCTGGGCTTCCTGACACGTACCGCCGCCCTGCTGCTGTGCATATTAATGACTGTCGCCATCTATTTTCACCTGCCCTATGGCTTTAACGGTGCCCAGGGTGGCTTTGAATGGGCCATGCTCTGTCTGGCCGGTAGCCAGAGTTTGCTGGGCGGCGCGGGGAGGTTTTCGATAGAAGGCCTGATCAGCGCCATTACCACCGCCGAAAGCCAGGCCTGAGTCCGGTTCATTCGTCCCGCGGTAATCGGCGGATATGCCCGGCCGGGTCGATTGCTACCAGCACCACTTCCGCTTCCGTTACTTTACGCAGGTCGCTGCCATTAGGGCAGCGACCCCAGGCTTCCACCAGCAAACGAGCCGAACTGTGGCCCTGATCTACCACCCGGGTATAAAACGATAGCACCGTGCCCACCAGCACGGGCGACATAAACTGCATGGAGCTCACTGATACGGTAGCAATGCGGCCTCTGGCAATCTGCGCAGCGCGCATCTCGGCCGCCAGCACCACCTGCGAGGTCACCCAGCCGCCGTAAACATCACCAAACATGTTAGTGGCATCACTCAGTGCCGGGCGCTGCAGTGTCAGCTCACCTTGCGGTTCAAGAATCAGATCATCCGTCTTTGGCATGTTCACACCCTTCCTTTCACTCTCAGCAAAAATATTATGAATGTGGGCAGCCTGCCAGGAATCACTGTCAGGCGCCTGCTGGCACGGGCTGACAATACTCCACACCTACACCTAAGTCTAACCCGACAACACCGCAACAACGCTGCCTGTCAGCTCTTTTGACCAAATGTTACAGCTGTCATATTTCTGTCACAGGGCGATTCTATAGTGCAGCCATTACATAAAACATCGTACATATTTTAATCTTTCTCTCTCAGGAGCGATGCAATGAAACCGATGAAGAAGCTGTTTGCTGCCGTAGCGATGACCGCAACCTGTGTCAGCGTAAACGCTGCAGATCTGCTGGACCCTAACCTGCCTGTTTACCAGAAAGCTTCCGGCGTTTCTGGCAACCTGTCCAGTGTAGGTTCTGATACCCTGGCCAACCTGATGACCCTGTGGGCGGAAGAGTTCAAACGCGCCTACCCGAACGTCAACATCCAGATCCAGGCAGCGGGTTCTTCTACTGCACCACCGGCACTGACTGAAGGCACCGCTAACCTGGGCCCAATGTCACGCAAGATGAAAGACAAAGAACTCGAAGCGTTCGAGAAAAAATTCGGCTACAAGCCAACACCGGTTGCCGTTGCCATCGATGCGCTGGCTGTTTATGTACACAAAGATAACCCGGTTAAAGGCCTGACCATTCCTCAGGTTGATGCCATCTTCTCCTCCACCCGCAAGTGTGGCGCAAACGCTGAACTGACCAACTGGGGTCAGGCGGGCGTTAAAGGCGGCCTGGCATCCAAGAGCGTACAGCTGTTCGGTCGTAACTCGGTATCCGGCACTTACGGTTACTTCAAGAAGAAAGCCCTGTGTAAAGGCGATTTCAAAAACAACGTAAACGAGCAACCAGGTTCCGCCTCTGTTGTACAGTCCGTATCGACGTCTCTGAACGGTATCGGCTACTCCGGCATCGGTTACAAGACCTCTTCTGTGCGTGCCATCCCACTGGCCAAAAAGCCAGGCCAGCCATTTGTTGAAGCGTCCCCAGAGAACTCTCTGAACGGTAAATACCCACTGGCGCGCTCCCTGTACGTTTACGTGAATAAAAAACCAGGTCAGCCACTGGCGCCGCTGGAACGCGAATTCGTCAAAATGGTGATGTCTAAAGTGGGCCAGGAAGTGGTTATCAAAGACGGCTACATCCCGCTGCCATCGAAACTGGTTGAGCGTCAGATGTCTGCGCTGGGCATCAAGTAAGCCCAGGATAGAAAACACCCCTGAACGGTTGTTGATAAGGTCAGGGGTGCGCGAAAAAGTCAACGTCAAGAAGTCTGAAAGCGCACCTCGAAAACAAGCTAACTCATTGATTTAGCGCCGAAATAATCACAAGACCTTCACGCCGTACACAACCGTTCAGTCGTCGGGAGAGCCACGGATGGCACTCCCGCTTATTTATGCCTGCAGCTTGTAACAAAACTGTCATTATTCGACAGTACCTTAGCCGCATCATTAGTCTCTCAGGTTCTTCAGGACGTTCATGCGATGAGCATTGACAACAGCTCCCATATTCCAGACCTGGATTTCAATACGCCCGCTCAGCAGCGGCTGCGTAAAATCCGTAAAGCGAAAGATCAGTTCGCACGTGGTGGTATCGCCGTGGGCGGTATCAGCGTTATTGTCGCGATATTGCTGATCTTCTTCTATCTACTCTACGAAGTCGCTCCCCTGTTCGAGTCAGCGAAGATCGAGCGCTGGCAGCAGGATGGCCAGGAAGTCCAGTCATATGCCCTGCCCGGCGGCGGCAAAACCCTGTATATGACCATGGAAGAACAGGCTGAAATCGGCCTGCGCGTCAATGATCAGGGTGAACTGTTCTTCTTCAATACCCGTACCGGCGAGATGCTGCTGCAACAAAAGCACCCACTGACCGATAACACCACTGTCACCAGCTTCACCCTGGCGTCAGAAGAAAGCCGCACCTTTGTGCTGGGCCTGAGCAATGGCCAGGCGCTGGTGATGAAGCATGACTACAAAGCCACCTACCCGGATGGCAAGCGTGTTATCACTCCTGAGGTTGTCTACCCACTGGGTGAAACACCGATCGATCTCAGCGACGGACCAATTGAGCTGCTGGCATTGAACGGCGAAGAAGGCGAGTGGCGTATGGTTGGCGGCACCGAAGCCAACCTGAGCGTGGCTGACCTGTCACTGGAAGAAAACCTGATCACCGGCGAAGTAGAAGCCAGCACCGATATCCAGGCGCTGCCAAAACTGAACCTGGCGGCAAACAAACTGCTGCTGATGCCCGATCGTCGCTGGCTGCTGATTGGCGGTGCCGATGGCAAAGTGGGCGTGGTTGATCTGCAGGCTGCAAACGGCCCGCAAACCACCCAGGTTATCGACGCAACGGCCGGTCAGATCACCGACTTCACCCTGCTGCTCGGTGGTAACTCACTGCTGGTGTCAGACACTAAAGGTGAAGTATCACAGTGGTTCCTGGTACGCGATGAAAATGCCGCCTGGGTCCTGACCAAAATCCGCAGCTTTGATGGCAACAACACCGCTATCAACGACCTGACCATTGAGCATCGCCGTAAAGGCTTCGCCACCGTCGACAGTCAGGGCACGCTACGCCTGTTCAACACCACTGCACACCGCACTGCGCTGGAAGAGACGGTTGCCCAGGGCAACGTCGACGGCATCGCGCTATCACCCCGCGCCAATGCTTTGCTGGTTGAGAACAAGGGCCAGCTGGCGCTGTGGGCCGTCCACAACGAACACCCGGAAATATCCTGGGACGCGCTCTGGGCGGAAGTCTGGTACGAAGGCTACGAGGAACCGGACTACGTCTGGCAGTCTTCTGCGTCCAATAACGACTTTGAGCCAAAATACAGCCTGATGCCACTGGCATTCGGCACCCTGAAAGCCGCGTTCTATGCCATGTTGATGGCAACACCGCTGGCGATCTGTGGCGCGATCTACACCGCCTACTTCATGGCACCGGCGCTGCGCCGTAAAGTAAAACCCATCATCGAGCTGATGGAAGCGCTGCCAACGGTTATCCTCGGCTTCCTGGCGGGTCTGTGGCTGGCACCATTCATGGAACTGCATATGGCCGGTATCTTCGTGGTGATGTTTACCATCCCGCTGGGCATCCTGCTATTCGCCTTTACCTGGACTCAGCTGCCCAACCGAATTCGCTTCCTGCTGCCCGATGGCTGGGATGCCGCAATTCTGGTGCCGGTGGTCATTGCCGCCACCCTGTTCGGTTTGTGGATTGCCCCGGGTATCGAATCACTGCTGTTCGGTGGCGATATGCGCCTGTGGATCACCAACGATCTGGGCATCGCCTACGATCAGCGTAACGCGCTGGTAGTCGGTATAGCCATGGGCTTTGCGGTTATCCCAACCATCTTCTCCATCACCGAGGATGCCATCTTCGCAGTACCGAAAAGCCTGAGCTACGGTTCACTGGCGCTGGGTGCAACGCCGTGGCAGACCCTGGTACGTGTGGTCATGCCAACCGCAAGCCCGGGCATCTTCTCTGCGGTTATGATCGGTATGGGCCGTGCAGTCGGTGAAACCATGATCGTACTGATGGCCACCGGTAACACACCGATTATGGACATCAACATCTTCGAAGGTATGCGTACTCTGGCGGCAAACATTGCCGTAGAGATGCCAGAATCCGAGGTCGGCAGTACTCACTTCCGCATCCTGTTCCTGGCCGCCTTCGTACTGTTCCTGTTCACCTTTATGGTCAACACCATTGCAGAAGTGATTCGTCAGCATCTGCGTAACAAATATGGCTCCCTGTAAGCTGTGAGTGAGAGAGGAGAAAACTGATATGCGCGTCTCATTCACCGAATGGACAAAATCTGGCTCCCCCTGGGTCTGGCTGAATGCCGGTGCGGTAGCCATCTGTATGATCATGGTAATCGGCCTGCTGTCGCTGATCGCTGTACGTGGCCTGGGCCACTTCTGGCCCGCCGATCTCGTGCAGGCCAGATACACTGAAAACGGCAACACCATGGTCATGGCCGGCGAAATCGTCGAACAGGAGATGGTCCCTGCTGCTCAGCTGCGGGATGCAGGCGTTAACGTCCCCGCGGGTATGGATTTCATGCAGCGAGATCTGGTCAAAGTCGGTAACCGCGATGTTGGCGGCAGTGACTTTATCTGGGTGCTGGATGAGTTCATGAGCGAACGCAACCAGCCAGACATGATGTTTGCCGCTGAGCGTCGTGAATGGGGTAACTTCTATGGTTACCTGCGCGGCCTGAAAGAAAACGGCAAACTGGTGGCCAGCTACAAGGGTTATCAGAAAACCGACGAATACATGGCTCTGTGGAATAACTTCCAGACCCGTATTGAACGAACCCTGGATATTCAGGAGCAGATCTCAGACATTGAGAAAGGCACCATCGGTTCGATCAACTACAAGCTTGAGCGTCTGCGCCTGAAACAGCGTTCGCTGGAGCTTAAAGGGGTCACCGACCAGAGCCGTTATGCCGAGATCGACGACCGCCGGGTTGAGCTGAATGCCGAATACCAGGCCCTGCAGCAAACGCTGCTGGACCTGTACGAAGGCTTCAACCGTGACACCCTGGTGGCTGAAACAGCGGCAGGCCAGATCATTGAGATCAGCCTGGGTAAAGTTGTCCGTGCGTTCCTGCCGAACAACATGAGTCTGGGTGACAAAGTGGGTCACTATATTGCCAAAATCTGGGAGTTCATGAGCGATGAGCCCCGTGAAGCCAACACTGAAGGCGGTATTTTCCCGGCTATCTTCGGTACGGTGATGATGGTAATGCTGATGTCAGTGATGGTAACGCCGTTTGGGGTTGTCGCTGCCGTCTACCTGCGTGAATACGCCAAGCAGGGTTTTGTTACTCGCCTGATCCGTATCGCAGTAAACAACCTGGCCGGTGTTCCGTCGATCGTATATGGGGTATTTGGTCTGGGCTTCTTCGTTTACTTCCTGGGCGGCAACATCGATGATCTGTTCTTCCCGGAAGCCAAACCGGCACCTACTTTTGGTACTCCCGGCCTGATGTGGGCGTCTCTGACACTGGCACTGCTGACGGTACCGGTTGTTATCGTGGCCACCGAAGAAGGCCTCAGCCGTATCCCACGCTCCGTGCGTGAGGGTTCACTGGCACTGGGTGCAACCAAGTTCGAAACCCTGTGGAAAGTGGTACTGCCAATGGCCAGCCCGGCAATGATGACCGGCGTCATCCTGGCGATTGCCCGTGCAGCTGGCGAGGTTGCCCCGCTGATGCTGGTGGGTGTAGTGAAACTGGCACCGAGTCTGCCGCTGGATCTGAATTATCCGTTCCTGCATCTGGACCAGAAATTCATGCACCTGGGTTTCCACATCTACGACGTTGGCTTCCAGAGCCCGAACGTAGAAGCGGCCCGCCCACTGGTGTACGCCACCGCACTGCTGCTGGTTGCCGTGATTGCACTGCTTAACCTCTCTGCCATTGCGATCCGTAACCATCTGCGCGAGAAATACAAAGCGCTGGAAATGTAATAACGCTGCATAGCGACAGGCACCTGCGCCAACACAGCGTCAGGTGCCTTAACAGGAAGATTCTGATGATGAACACTGAAGCCAAAACACACTCAATCGACATCGCCTCCATGCAGCGTGACAACCGAACGCTGGATCTGGCAAACGAAGAACACACCCTCAAGGTGAACAACCTGAAGCTGTACTATGGCGATAACGAAGCCCTGCACGGCATCGACATGGTGATCCCGAAGAACCGCGTAACGGCATTTATCGGTCCATCGGGTTGCGGTAAATCTACGTTGCTGCGCTGCTTCAACCGCATGAACGACCTGGTTGATGGCTGCCGCATTGAAGGCGAAATCCTGCTGGACGAGAAAAACATCTATGACCGTGCCGTGGAAGTGGCCGAACTGCGTCGCCGCGTTGGCATGGTATTCCAGAAGCCAAACCCGTTCCCGAAAACAATCTACGAAAACGTCGCCTACGGCCTGCGTATTCAGGGCATCAACAAAAAGCGTGTACTCGACGAAACCGTTGAGTGGGCACTGAAATCCGCCGCGCTGTGGGATGAAGTCAAAGACCGCCTGCACGAAAGCGCACTGGGCATGTCCGGTGGTCAGCAGCAGCGTCTGGTTATCGCCCGCACCATCGCGGTAAAACCTGAAGTACTGTTGCTGGATGAACCGGCTTCCGCACTGGACCCGATCTCCACCCTGAAGATCGAAGAACTGATCCACGAACTGAAAAACGATTTCACCATCGCCATCGTCACCCACAACATGCAGCAAGCGGCCCGAGTCTCTGACTACACCGCCTTTATGTACATGGGAGATCTGATTGAGTTTGGTGTCACCGATACACTGTTCACCAACCCGAGCCAGAAGCAGACCGAAGATTACATCACCGGTCGTTACGGCTAAGCCAGATCAGGCGACACAGAGGATGTGACGCCTGCATTGTTTTACCCTTAACCGTATAAACGCTACTTGGAGAGATCTACCGTGGAATTCGACAATGACAACTATTCCTCCCACATCTCGCAGCAGTTCAATGACGAGCTGGAGCAGATCCGCACCCACCTGCTGACCATGGGCGGCGTGGTAGAGCGTCAGGTACATGACGCCATTGAGTCACTGCTGATCGGCGATGCCGAGCTGGCTGAACAGTCCCGTCGCGTTGATAAACAGATCAACGACATGGAGCTGATGATCGACGAGCAATGCACCACCATTATCGCCCGTCGCCAGCCAGCAGCCAGCGACCTGCGCCTGATCATCTCCGTCTCCAAAGCGGTCAGCGATCTGGAACGCATGGGAGACGAAGCCGCCAAAATCTGTCGCCATGCCATCGAGCTAGTTGAGGAAGGCGACAGCCCGCGCGGTTACCAGGAGGTCCGTCATATCGGCACCCTGGTACGCGACATGGTGAAAAACGTACTGACGGCCTTTGCCCGCAACGACACCGAACTGGCGTACCGAGTCGCCAAACAGGACAAGTCTGTCGATCAGGAATACCGCACCGCCATGCGCTCCCTGGTGACCTACATGATGGAAGATCCACGTGCTATCTCCAGCGTCCTGAACGTCATCTGGGTACTGCGCAGCCTGGAACGTATCGGTGACCACGCCCGTAATATGGCCGAGCATCTGATCTATCTGGTATCGGGCACCGATGTCCGTCACCAGAGCCTGAAGCAGATCAAGAAAGCCGTGCAGGACGATATCGAAAAGCGCTGAGCCCAGCGGCAACACCGTTCATGAAACCCGGCGCAGGCCGGGTTTTTTATGCCCGCTTTACCGCCATTACTGCCAAAGCCACCGATGCCCCCAGCGGCCGGTTCCAGCACCGCCTGGCACTCGACAGATCCATCTGAAACGTCTTTGGCGAAGGTCTTTCTCCCTTAGCACAACACTTACTAATTGTCCATTACTAATGCTATTAACTGAAAAATAATTCTAAACTTTACTCAAAATTGCCGCTACCATACCCCGGACATATGGAATACCAGGAGCTGCTGGTAATGGACCGGTAGTCATGGTTAACCGTCAAATAAGAACCAAGGATGATAAAATGACCCAACGTTTTTCAAAAAAGGCCCTGATTGTAGCCACCATAATGACCAGTTCTTTGCTGAGCGCCCCGAAGCATGGCGACAGATGGAGCTGGCACTGCTTCGGCAACCGTTCAGGCCCCTATCACTGTTGGTCAGACCACAGCCATCAAGTTCGGTAACATCACCAACGTTGCTACTGCCACCTGCGTCATGACGCCCGGTAATGACACCCCATTAGGCACAAGCTGCGCAGGTGGCACTACCACCGCTGGCGTATTCGCCATTAGCTCCGAGGCAGCCACTCTGGATATCACTCTCAGCATTACTACCCCGGTTAAGGGCGATGTCACCTTCGCGCCCATCTGGTCTAATGGGGACGCCGATTTCGCTGCTGGAGCAACCGGTACCATGGCTGCACCAGGAGGGTCGTTCGATATAAACCTCGGCGGCACCCTGACCAACGGTGCTTCGCCGGTATCTGGCGCACAGTCATGGGACTACACCGTTGCTGTAACTTACCAGTAACAGCGTGAATAGCATTCATCTGTTGCTAACGGGGGTGCTGGCGACTGCCAGCACCTTCCTGGCAGCAGAATCCACCTTTAGTGCCAGTACCCCGGTCAACTTTGGTCGAGTCCTGGGCCTGACGCACAGCGACTGTACGTTCAATATCGGGGGCACTGGGTTAAGCGGAATGGCTTGTCTGGACAGTACAGGCACACTGGGTGATATCACAATCAGTGCCACTGCCAATCAAACCTACACCGTCACGCTATTCCCACCGGCCGGGCCTTCAAACCAGATCAGCTACCAGCCGTTACTGGTTAACGGCAGCCCCAGCGCCACCGTTAGTGCTGATGCTGACGGCCGCTTTACGCTACAGATCGGCGGATTTTTAAGCACCGGTGGCGCGACTCCCACCGCTGGTAACCCAACCGATTTTATCTATACCATCCAGGTAGACAGTAACTAATGACCCAATTCAGACCTCACGCCCTTACTTTTACCCTGCTGTGCACTCTGTTGCCCAGCCTGCACAGTCAGGCGCAAAGCTCGCTGATGATTACCACCCCACGCGTGGTAGTAGAGGGACGAGAGCGTAGCGCTTCCGTTCATCTGAAAAATGCGGGCGACAGTACGGGTAGCTACCGGGTATTTTTTCGCGAAAAAAGCATGACCGACAATGGCACCGTGAAAAAAATAGCTTCGGATGCACAGCCGGCCTGGAGCGCGGCCACTATGATCCGCTTTTCACCCCGTCGCGTTACACTGGCACCTCAGCAAAGCCAGCGGGTCCGGCTGGCACTGCGCAAACCTGCCAACCTGGCTGACGGTGAATACCGCAGTCACCTGGTCTTTCGGAGCGAACCGGAAAACCTGACCAGGCAAAGCAATACCAGTCAGATCAGTACCCAATTCAGACCCACCTTTGAGTTCAGTATTCCCGTCATTATTCGCCACGGCCGCACCTTCGCTACCGCCGCTCTGAGCGATCCCGCACTGATTCAACAAGACAAACGCCAGGTGCTGCGCCTGACTCTGAACCGCACGGGTAACCGCTCACTGTATGGTGATTTTCAGGTATCTGGATTGCAGAGCACTACCGATAGCGGCACAACCTTATTTGAGCAAAAGGGACTCGCCCTCTACCCCCCTCTCAATGAACGCGAAGTTCAGCTGGAATTACCGAAAAATATTCCGCTGCAGCAATACAGCCATCTCAAAGTGGTGTTTCAGGAACGACCCAAATACGGTGGTAATGAACGTGCTGAGCTGATGTTCTCCCCCTGACCGCTCATTTAACGAGCGGTCAGGTCGGTAAAGAGTGACAGAGCACCCTCAAATTTACAGACTACCCATGCCCAGACACAGGAACCCCGGCAGGGCCAGATCACCGGAGCAGTATGCTATCAGTCCGTATCTTCTATCTGCTCCTTCTGCTTATGCTGAACCTGCCAGCCATTGCTGAACCAGTACCGCTCGAGCCAACCGAAGACGATCTGATCATTGTTGAACTGCAGCTCGAACAGCAACTGCTATCCGATAGCCTGTTCGTCTACAGCCTTGATCCTCAACTGTTTTTGCCCCTGGAAGAGCTAGCCAGCCTGCTCAGTTTCTCACTGACGGTGGACGCCGAGAAGCGCACTGCCGACGGCTGGTTTATCACCCCTGAACGCACTTTCAGCCTGGATCTGGCCAGTCGCACTGTCATGATTGCCGGCATTAAACATGACCTGCCGAAAAGCAACGGCATTATAAAACGGAACGGTGATCTGTATGTCCCACAACCGCTGCTGGAGCAGTGGTTTCCGATTCACCTGGCCTTAAATTTTTCCGATATGCGGCTCACCCTCAGCAGCGATGAGCCCCTCCCTTTACAGCAGAAACTTAAGCGACAGAAGAGCCGGAGGCTGCCGTCAGGCCATCTGCCAGATAACACCCCCATTCGCTACCGTGAAGACCGCTACCACTGGGCCAGTTACCCAACCCTGGATCTGACACTTGACTCCGCGTTTGACGGAACAGACAGTACGAACACCCTGACAACATCACTGAGCGCCAGCGGCGACCTGCTCAAGCATGCGGCATTCCTGAGCTACAATTATAATGACCAGACCAGCAGCCCGAACATCCGTTTCAACCTGTCCCGTTATGCCAGCACACCGGACCAGCGCCTGCCAGGCGGCCTGTTCAGCTATCAGCTGGGCGACCTGTCCCTCCCCGGTGACTCGCTGATATCCAGCGGCGGCAACGGTGTTGGTGTCGCTCTGACCAGCTCGACTACCCAGCAGAGTACTCGCTACACCAGCACCGTCATTGAAGGTGACGCCCCTCCCGACTGGGAGGCAGAGCTGTACCGCAATGGCAGCCTGCTGACATTCCAGACCACAAGCAGCGATGGCATCTACCGATTCGAGGACGTCGAACTCTGGTATGGCAGCAATAACTTCGAGGTTCGCCTGTTCGGCCCCCAGGGCCAGACACGTATCGAGCGCAGTTCCAGCTACATCGGCAACAGCCTGCTGCTACCCGGCAATTACAGCTATGCCTTTTACGCCATCGACGAGAAAAACAATCGGCTGTTCGGCGAGCAAACAGCGATCAAAGACCCGCGCATCAACAGCGACATTCGTGCAGAATGGAACTATGGACTGACCAATAACTGGTCCATCGGGGCCGCCTGGAACCATCTTGACCGCACCGAAAACGACCAGTCAACCGAGCACAACTACCTCTCCCTTAGCAGCGACCTGTCCCTGAGTAACGCGTTCATCCAGACAGCTTTCAGCCATGACAGCGAAGGCGGTAATGCTGCTCTGTTATCATTACGCTCAACCCTGGGCAACCAGAGCATCAGCCTGCAACACCGCTACTTTGATGACTTTATCAGTGAAAAAAATTCGACCAGCAGCCCACTCAGATACGATACTCAGCTCAGGCTCAACGGCCATTTAAAAACCGATCGTTTCATTAGTTACGGCCTGGCCGCAAAACAGGAAGTACTGCTCAATGCTGCTGATCGCTATGAGCTGAGCGGTCGTCTGTCAACCCAGCTGGCAGGCATCAACCTGACTCAGAGCCAGACCTTAAATAAGAAATCAGGAACAGCTGGCGTCAACTTGCCAGGCTCCCTCAGCGCCAGTCGCTCGACCTCCCACGGCGGTATATCTGCGGTATTGAACTACAACCTGAATAACGATGGTGCACTACTAAACTCAGTCTCCGGCAGCCTGCGCAATAAGATAAACAGCCGACAGCACAACTTGCTGCGACTGTCCTATTCGCCAGGCTCCAATGACAGCTGGTCGCTCCAGGATAACTTCACATGGAAACTGGACCAGGCCAATCTGACGCTGCGCGCCAGCACCGATGACAAGAATGCCTGGCGAGTAGGTGCCGCCATCAATTTCAGCACAGGCTTCGATGACGTCCGCCAGCGCCCCTGGCTCAGCGCCCAGTCCAGCAGCAAAAGCAGTACACTCAATACCCGGGTATTCCTGGACAAAGACAACAGCGGTACCTTCAGCACGGGCGACCAGCCTCTCACTGGTATAAGCCTGACCGGCTCCGGTATAAACAGCGACCTCCAGACCAATAGCACAGGCAAACTCCAGCTACGCAACCTGCCAACTTTTCGCCCCGTCACATTAGGTATCGACGATTCCACGCTGGAAGATCCTTTCTGGCAACTTCGCGAATCACCCGCCCCTATCTATATGCATACGGGTGCCAGGGCTGAGCTGGAGCTGCCGGTGATTGCCGTGAGTGAAGTTGAGGGCCGGATGTTCACCGGTGATAATGACGGCCAGTACCCGATCAAATCAACCCGCATGCTACTGGTCAACGAGCAGGGTGAAAAAATCGCCACCGCCTGGTCGGAATTTGATGGCATGTTCCTGTTTGAAAATGTGCCGCCAGGCAAATACCGCGTGCAGGCCGACCGGGAGTTACTAAACAAAAAAGGCCTGTCCCGGCCGACATCACAGCCGGTTATCGCAACGATGGACGGTGGCGTAATTAACATTGGCACAACCGTGCTGTACAGCAGAAGCGTCGTACATGCCGCCCCGGCACGAAGCACCCCGACAGCAGCAGTAGCCGTCAGCACAATAAGGGGCCGAATTTTCGCTGGCAACAGCAACGGGCAACAGCCTATCGCATCCGTCCGTATGCTGCTGACCAACACACAAAGCGCAGTCGTAGCCTCCACCGCATCCGGCTCAGATGGCGAGTTTCTATTTGAGGGTGTCGTACCGGGGAGCTATCACGTGAAGACAGACGACAATTCGCTGAACGAAACAGATTTATCGATACCATCACCACAATCTGTTATTGCCCCCGCACATAGTACAGACGTCAATATCGGCACCACCGTGCTATACAGTAAAAGCGTGGTAAGCGCGGCATCAACACAACAGAGATCCTCTGCAGGCAAGAACAAGCCTGAACAGCTATCGCCCAGTGACAAGCCAGACAAACCATTACGTATTGAGCAACAATGGCTAAACGCACAGCCGGCCAACCATTACGCTGTACAACTGATGGCTGGCTATCAGGCACACAGTCTGAAGAACTTCACTGAACGTCACAATTTGAAGAACACTCGCTATTACCGAACTCGCAAACACAACCGTGACTGGTTCGTGCTGTTACAGGGTATCTACCCTGATCGACAGCAAGCACTCAGTGCCGCCAGCCAGTTATCCGCCACTATGCGTAAAAACAAGCCATGGATACGCAGTGTACGCAGCATACAAAAGCAATTCACCGGCCCTTCTGGCAACGGATAATCCCCAGGCCTGCGGCGGTTGTTTACAACACGGAGTGAACAAAGCAAGGAAGCCGATAGGCGCAGGATAAACGCAGAGGGTAAATTCCAGACGAAAAAAAACCAGCATGCGCTGGCCTCTTTGGAACATCTATCTGTATGTTGCTGCACCAACTACTACTGAATTCAGTTAATAATTGGTGCAGATGGGGAGACTCGAACTCCCACGCCCTTGCGAGCACTAGCACCTGAAGCTAGCGTGTCTACCAATTCCACCACATCTGCATCGAAAGCGGGGGGAATAGTATCCATGCACCGCCAGCCTGTAAAGCACTTTTTAAACTTTTTTGAATAAAAACCGGCAACGGCGCAACGAAAGCTGCGCCTTATCTATCAATGTGTTACCAGCTGTTCAGTTTTCAGACAGCGACTGACCTGAGTGCCCAGCTGCTGCAAATACTCGGTATAGCCCCGGGGCGACACCGTTGCATCCAGCGCCAGCGGGTCCAGCTCGCCGTAGCCAACCGGCAGATCATCCACCACCGCTTTCACCACTGCCGCTTTAAACTGTGGTTCACCAAACACGCAGACCGCGGCATTGGCCTGTAACTGATCACGAATATTACTCAGGTGACGCGTGCCCACCGGACGACCCGGGTCAACAGTAAAGGCCCCCAGCATCTTCAACTGGTAGCGATCCATAAAGCGGCCGTAGGCATCGTGGAAAACAAAAAAGCCCTTACCCTGCAGCGGTAACAGATCCGCCGCCAGCTGCTGATCAACCTGAATAAGCCGACGGCTGAACTTCAACAGGTTGGCTTCAAGCTGCCCCTGGTGTTGCGGGTAGAGCTGGCTCAACCGAGCCGTGAGTTGCTGAGCGGCCTGCAACGCCTGCATCGGGTCCAGCCATAGATGTGGATCAACACCGCCATGGTCATGCTCGTCATGATCACCTTCATGCTGATCAGGCTCATCTGTATGGGCCGCATGTTCTGCTGCCGACTCATCGGCATGTGCATCCGCAGGCAACAACGTCAGCGTTGCTACTTTGCTGCTGACCAGGCTTTTCTGCAAAAACAGCTCCAGATCCGGCCCCACCCACATCAGCAGATCCGCCTGTGCCAGTTTACGTCGGTCTGAAGGCTTCAGCGCATAATGATGCGGTGACGCCCCCGGCGGAATCAGCACCTGTGGCTGGGCCAGTTCACCCAGCACCGCCGCCGCGATCAGCTGTAATGGTTTCACCGAGGTGACCACGTTGATGTCACCCGCCTGCGACAGGCCGGACAGAGAAAGCAGCAGTGCTGCACAAAAACCTTTAAACTTCATTTTCTGGTACTCAAAATTCAGGCGCACACGCCAACGTATTTACCAGCCCTGCCATCGTCAGAGCAGCTGGACACCTGGTGCTTCAGTTAACGACAATGGTTATACTATAACATTAAAGTTTCAGATCGTAGCCATGACCCATCAGTCCATCGCCTATCACCATGAACACAATCACAGCCACTGTATCGAGCAGGCGCTGGGCCAGGCACGCAGCCTGTGCAAAGCCCGCAAGCAACGGCTAACCGCAATCCGTGAGCTGGTACTGCGATTGATATGGCAGAGCCACAGGCCACTGGGGGCGTACGAGCTGCTGCCCGCACTGGCAGAAGCAGGCTTTAATTCTGCGCCGCCCACGGTTTACCGGGCGCTGGACTTTCTGCAGGCCCAGGGGCTGGTACATCGCATCGCCTCACTCAACGCCTTTATCGGCTGCCCGTCACCGGACGAAGCCCATGACGGCTGTTTCCTTATCTGTGAGAGCTGCCGCACCGTGGTCGAGCTGGCGGCCGATAGCATCATCAACACGGTGCAACAGGAAGCGCAGGCCATGGGCTTTGCCGTCCGCCAGCAAACCATCGAAATCAGCGGCCTGTGCCCTAACTGTCGAGATAAAAACGCCTGATGGCTACCCACAACGATCTGATCCGGCTGGACCAGGTGAACGTTCGCTTCGGCGACAATCACGTGCTGCAAAATATCAGCCTGCCGCTACACAACGACTGTATCACCACACTGATCGGCCCCAACGGAGCCGGTAAAACCACCCTGGTGCGGGTGGTACTCGGCCTGATCAAGGCCAGCAGTGGCACCGTCTGGCGGCGGGACAATCTGCGCATCGGCTATATGCCGCAGAAACTGCAGATTGATCGCACTTTTCCGCTGACGGTCGAGCGCTTTTTGCGCACCTCGGGCATCAGCCATAAAGACAGCCTGATAAGCGCGCTGGCCGATGTCGGTGCCGCCGCACTGTACAAACAATCGATACACAGCCTGTCCGGCGGCGAAATCCAGCGCGTGCTGCTGGCGCGCGCCCTGTTGCGCGACCCTAACCTGCTGGTACTGGACGAGCCGGTGCAGGGGGTCGATATCAACGGTCAGGTCGAGCTGTACGAGCTGATCGCCCGCATCCGCAAACAGCGCGGCTGTGGGGTGCTGATGATCTCCCATGATCTGCATCTGGTGATGTCCAGTACCGACCATGTGATCTGCCTGAACCACCATGTCTGCTGCTCCGGTCACCCGGAACAGGTCAGTAACGATCCCTCATTCAATGATCTGTTCGGCGTCAAGGGTGCCCAGGCACTGGCGTTGTACAGCCACCACCATAACCACCGCCACGATGGTCACGGCGATGTCATCAACAAGTCCGGAGATAACTGCTGTGCTGAGTGATTTTCTGCTGTACGCCCTGCTCGGCGGACTCGGCGTAGCCGCCATTGCCGGGCCGCTAGGGGCCTTTGTGGTGTGGCGACGGATGGCCTACTTTGGCGATACCCTGGCCCACTCCGCCCTGCTGGGGGTCGCACTGGGACTGCTGCTACAGATCAACCTCAATCTGGCAGTGATTGCAGGCTGTGTACTGCTGGCGCTGATCCTGGTGGCGCTGCAACGTCAGCGCGTGGTGGCCACCGATACCCTGCTGGGCATCATGGCGCACAGCTCGCTGTCACTGGGACTGGTTGCCGTCTCGCTGCTGGATAATGTCCGGCTCGACCTGATGGCCTACCTGTTTGGTGATCTGCTGGCCGTCTCACGCGACGATCTGTACTGGATCTACGGCGGTGGTGTGCTGATTCTGGGGTTGCTGTACAAACTCTGGCAGCCACTGCTGGCCATCACCATCAACGAAGAACTGGCCCAGGTGGAAGGCGTGCCCGTGGCACGGGTACGACTGGCATTGATGCTGCTGATTGCAGTGGTTATTGCGGTAGCGATGAAAATCGTCGGCATTCTGCTGATCACCGCCCTGCTGATCATCCCGGCCGCCTCCGCCCGCCGACTGGCAGTCAGCCCGGAACAGATGGCCATTGGCGCAGGAATCCTGGGCTGCAGCGCAGTGATTCTGGGCCTCACCGCCTCATGGCATGCCGACACTCCGGCCGGCCCCTCTATCGTGGTAATGGCGACGCTGCAATTTATCCTGCTGTACTCGCTGCCCATTCGCAAACCCCAATGATTCAGACACTGCGTCGCTATCAACCCAGCGCCGCCCAGCACCGCGAAGTCTGGGCGCTGGCCTGGCCACTGATGCTATCCAGCATCACCGTGCCCTTGCTGGGTCTGGTCGATACGGCGGTGATCGGCCACCTGCCAGATGGCCAGCACCTGGCCGCGGTCGCCATTGGCGCGATGATTTTTTCTATTCTGTACTGGGCCTTCGGCTTCCTGCGTATGGGCACCACCGGGATGACAGCCCAGGCCTTTGGCGAAGAAGACGGGACGAAGAACCGCCGCCTGCTGGCCCAGTCACTGGTGATGGGCAGCGTGATTGGGCTATTTATCCTGGTGCTGCAGACGCCGATCATCGAGCTGGCGCTGCAACTGATGGACGCCGCCCCTGAGGTTACCGCCGAGGCCCGCCAATATGCTCAGTGGCGTATTCTCGGGGCACCGGCAGTACTCTGTAACTATGCCCTGCTGGGCTGGTTTGTTGGCAACCAGAACACCCGTATCCCGCTGCTGCTGTTACTGGTCACCAACCTCAGCAATATGCTGCTGGATATCATCGCCGTATACGGGCTGGGGATGTTTGCTGACGGCATCGCTGCGGCCACGGTCATCGCCGAATACCTGTCTCTGGCACTGGGGCTCTACCTCAGCCGCCGTATTCTGCGCCGCACCAGCGGCCAGCTGGAACGGCAACGGCTGTGGCGCTGGGCCGACTATTATCAGCTGATTGTGCTCAACCGTTATCTGTTTGTCCGTACTCTGGCAATCCTGTTTGCGCTGGCCTTTTTCACCGCCCAGGGCGCCCAGCAAAGCACAGTGATACTGTCTGCCAACGCCGTGCTGCTCAATTTTCTGCTGATTATTTCCAATGGCCTGGACGGCTTTGCCCATGCCTGTGAAGCCCTGGCCGGACGCTTTACCGGGGCCCGTGACCGCGACGGTTTCTACCGCGCAAACATGGCCGCGTTACAATGGGCACTGGTGGCCGCCGCCGGTTTCACCCTGGTGTTCTGGCTGGGAGGGAGCTTGATTATCCAGCTGCTGACCAGTATCGAGCCGGTACAGCAGGCTGCGCTCAGTTATCTGCCATGGATCTGGCTACTGCCAGTCTGCGGGGTCTGGAGTTTTCTGCTGGATGGCATTTTTATTGGCACTACACAGGTCAAAGCGATGCAGCACACCATGCTGCTATCCGTGTTCGGGGTCTATCTGCCCGTCTGGTATCTGAGCCAGCCACTGGGTAACCATGGCCTCTGGCTGGCCTTTATTGCGCTCTTCCTGGCCCGCGGCCTGAGCGGTGCTCTGGTGTACGGGTGGCTGTGCCGACATAACCGCTGGTTCAGTCATCAGGCCCACGACTAAAACCCCGCTGTTATCGACCAGACCCCAGGACAGTTACGCCTGAGCATCCAGCAACGCCGTAATAATCGGCACCGGTGTCATCAGGTGGCTGTACATCAAGGCGCTGGCCTGCTCAGCATTGCGCGCCAGCAACGCGTCCACCAGCTGCTGGTGCTCCTGGCGTTTACCTTCCAGCGCTGACTGTGAAAAAACCGTGTGCCGCAACCATACCTGACGGTAGCGCTCGGCCTGATCCAGCAGGGAGCTGCGTACCTCCAGCAGTTTCGAAGAACCACAGCCTTCCGCCACCGCCGCATGAAATGCCTTATGGCGGGCATCCCAGATATTGAGCATATCGTCCGGGGTATCGATCTCATCGACCCGCGCCAGGGTATGCGCTTTGCCGATAATGTCCGCCTCCCACTGTTCATCACCGCGCTCAATCGCCAGCCGCACAATCAGTGCTTCAAGGTGAGCGCGGGCGTCATAAATATCCTTCATCTCATCCAGCGACATCTCCGCAACCCGAAAGCCACGCTGGCTGATCGCCGTCACCAGCCGCTCTGCCACCAGCTGGGACAGCGCTTCGCGCATCGGCCCGGCACCAATGTCGTAGTGGTCTTTCAGGTGGCTCATCAGCAGTTTATCGCCTGGCTTGTGACTGCCATTGATAATGTCCTGCTTCAGCAGCCGGTAAGCCTGACGGGCCAGACTGGGTTGTTCATTCGGGTGCGGGGTGAGTGTATTCACGTTATGCGCTCTGCCTGACGGGTTCAGCGAGAAGTATATCTGGCTGGAAGACAGAGACAATGCAGCAGAGAAAATCCACAAACTATAAAAATGTAGATATTTTTTAATTTTGAATATATTATCCATTTCATCTTGAAGCGTTGTCACCAAGGATAAGAAGAAGATGAACAGCATTGTGAACCTGGACACCCAGTACACCGGATTTTCTATCAAGCCATCGGAGCAGTGCCCTGAACGCCTGATCGAGCTGTCTTTCCCGAAAGCAACGGTTGACGCTTTCCTGGCAGCAACCGCTGAGTGGCCGGTACAGGCGCTGGAATACAAATCTTTCCTGCGGTTCCGGGTTGCCAAAATCCTCAACGACCTGTGTGCTGGCCAGTTACAGCCGCTGCTGATCGACACCCTGGTGGACCGCAACACCGGCGCACTGCTGATCAAACCTGAAGGTCTGGATGATGTTTCCCAGGCTGAAGACATGGTGAAGTTCACCACCGCGATTGCCCATTGCTACGGCCGTTCCAACTTCGATTCCATGAGCGGCCAGTACTACGCCCGCTTCGTGGTACAGAATGAAGACAACTCTGACAGCTACCTGCGCCAGCCACACCGCGTAATGGAGCTGCACAACGATGGCACTTACGTACCGGAAGATACTGATTACGTACTGATGCTGAAGATCGACGAGAAAAACATGGACGGTGGCAACTCTCTGCTGCTGCACCTGGATGACTGGGAAGATCTGGAAAAGTTCTCTACCAGCCCGATGGCTTACCGCGCAATGCGCTGGGCTGCGCCACCAAGCAAGAAAGTCGCAGCAGATGTATTCCATCCGGTATTTGATCTGGATGCAGAAGGCCAGCCGATCATGTCTTACATCGACCAGTTCGTGCAGCCTGCCGACTTTGACGAAGGCAACTGGCTGACCGATCTGTCCGAATCCATCGAGAACAGCCCGGCCATCAACGGTATCCGTGTTGAAACCGGTAATTTCCTGCTGATCAACAACCATTTCTGGTTGCATGGCCGTGACAAGTTCACCGCTCATGAAGGTCTGCGCCGTGAACTGATGCGCCAGCGCGGTTACTTCACGCATAAGAAAACTGTTCGCAAGCCAACTCAGTAAGCGAACAGCTGAGATAAAAAAGCCACCGCCGTTGCGGTGGCTTTTTACGTTCAGGGCGTGGAGCCAGCGACTCAGAGCGCGGTGTCTTTCAACGCCAGATACGGCTCCAGCAGATGCTGGCGCATCAGCCGGGCCGCCGTTTCACTGTCTCGCTCCATCACAGCATCAATCAATGCCTGATGTTCTTTCTGATTAGCATCAAACACCGCCTCATCCAGCATATTCTCCTGCAGCCAGACATTACGATAGCGCGATGCTTTTTCATACAGTGCCCGCCGCACATGCATTAGCGTTGGCGATGCACAGCCTGCGGCAATGGCGGTATGAAAGCCCTGATGGATCACCTCCCAGCGCTGAATATCCTCCGGGCTAGCTTTATTCAGCAGATGCGCAGAACGCTTCACCTTATGATCCGCCGCCAGAATACCGGCCTCCCAGCTGTCATCCCCCAGTTCAATGGCTTTATTCAGACAGAGCACTTCGATCTCGGCGCGGGTGTGATAAATATCCTTCATCTCGCTGGCTGAGATCGGATGCACGGTAAAGCCACGCTGATTTTCAACCACCACCAGCTGCTGCTCAATCAGCTGCGACAGCGCTTCGCGCAGCGGACTGACACCGATCTGATAACGCTCTTTCAGCCGCGCCATCTTCAGCTTTTCACCGGGTTCAAAGTAACCGCTGAGAATGTCATGTTTGAGCGCACTCAATACTCGGGTGCCAAAACTGACGTTGTCTGGAGCAAGGGTGCTGTGGCCGGGTTCTGTCATGGTGCAATCTGCAAAGTAGTGGAGTCGGAAGACAGTGTACTGGAAGACGACAGAACAATTAAATAACGTTGGAGTCAACAAACGTTGACATAAATACATAATGACGACATTATTTATGTCGCTGGCATTCAGGCCAGCACAGCCCACTGCAGCACCGCTCCCTGACGCCGTGTTGTACCCCTGATCTCTCTGAACCCCGGTGTATAAACACTATGATTTACGATTACCTGATTATCGGCGGCGGCATTGTTGGTGCGTCTACGGCATGGCAGCTGAAACAGCGTCACCCGGACAAAACGGTGCTGCTGATTGAGAAAGAGTCGGTGTATGCGAAACACCAGACCGGCCATAACAGTGGCGTAATTCATGCGGGTGTGTACTACGCACCGGGCAGCCTGAAGGCGAAGTTCTGTAAAGAAGGCGTGCAGGCGACGATCAAATTCTGTGACGAGAATGGCATCAAATACGACCAGTGCGGCAAGCTGCTGGTTGCCACCAACGCGCTGGAGCATGAACGGATGCTGGCGCTGTACGAGCGCTGCCATACCAACGGTATTAGCGTAGAACTGCTGGACCAGCAGCAGCTCAACGAACGCGAGCCTGACATTGTCGGCGTCGGCGGTATGCTGGTGCATGACACCGGCATCGTCGATTACCAGCAGGTGACCACCGCAATGGCGAAATGCTTTGAGCAGCTGGGCGGCAAAACACGCCTCAACACTGAAGTCGTTGGCCTGCGTGAAACAGCCGACAGCGTGACCGTCGATACCCTGAGTCAGGGCCAGAGCGAACAGTTCCAGGCGCGCTTCCTGATCACCTGTTCCGGCCTGATGGCAGACCGCACCACCCGCATGCTGGGCATTGAGACTGATTTTCAGATTATTCCGTTCCGTGGCGAGTACTACCAGCTGGGCCCGGAACATAATCAGATCGTTAAACACCTGATCTACCCGATCCCCGACCCGGATCTGCCATTCCTGGGCGTCCACCTGACTCGAATGATCGACGGCAGCGTGACCGTTGGCCCTAACGCCGTGCAAGGCTGGAAGCGTGAAGGCTACGGCGCGATCAACGTCAGCGGCAAAGACATCTGGGATATGGTGACCTTCTCCGGCTTCTGGAAAGTACTGAAGTCCAACCTGCGTGTTGGCCTGAATGAAACCTGGAATTCCTGGTGGAAACCGGGCTACCTGAAAACCGTGCAGAAATACTGTCCGAAGCTGAAACTGTCTGACCTGCAGCCCTACCCGGCCGGTATCCGTGCTCAGGCGGTGATGAAAGACGGCTCGCTGGTACATGACTTCCTGTTCGCCGAAAGCTCACGCAGCCTGCATGTGTGTAATGCACCCTCCCCGGCTGCCACTTCCGCCATCCCGATTGGCGGTTACATCTGCGACAAGCTGGAAGCCAAGCAGAGCAAGTAACTCTACCCTCCCGATATACCCTCCTTTATACGGGCCTCAGATTGAGGCCCGTTTTTTATGGGAACGAGCACAGCGCTCGAAACTTGCTATGGCAAGGAGCTCAGACACTGGCGGCTATGGACTCCTGCCTTCGCAGGAGAGACGGGGTTCTAGTAAAACTCACCGCATCTCGATTTCTTTCACAGCCTCAGAGCGTGGGAACGAGACAACGCGGCTATCCAGAAAAACGCCAGGCAAAAGAAAAGGCAGCCGAGGCTGCCTTTGTCAGATCACGTTGTGCTTACCAGGTTTTGTTATCACGAATAACAAACACATTACCCTGGGCATGACGCAATACTTTCTCAGCATTGGACCCCAGCAGGTAGCTGGAGATACCCGGCTTACCGGCGGCAATCAGAATCACATCCGGCTGAAGGCGCTGCTCTTCTTCCAGGATTTCATCGTAGATCACCCCTTTACGGATATGGCAGCTGCCCCGCATCTCCTGGGGTACGTTCTGTTCAAACACTTCAGCCACGCGGTGCTTTACATCGCGGCGGACTTTATCCGCGATCTCACTGGAGTACTGACCAAACATAGTGTTGTGAACATGGTTGGTATCCACATACAAACTGTGGATAGTACCGCCATCTGCACCAAACAGCTGGCGAGCAACAGCAACCGCACGGGGGAACATTTCAACATGCTCCAGATCGACTGGAATCAGGATATTGCTATACATTTCGTTATCCCATGACCTTATTTGGTAGCCACATTACGACTTCCGGGAAGAGCAGACAGAGCACCAGCACCATCAGCTTGAGCAGTATGAACGGAGTCACCGATTTATAGATGTCGAGCATCGTGACATCCGGTGGGGCGATCCCTTTCAGGTAGAACAGCGCAAAGCCGTAAGGCGGTGTCTGTACCGCGATTTCGATGTTGAGAATCATCAGAATGCCGAACCAGATCGGATCGAAGCCCAGATCCACAACAATCGGGGTAAACAGCGGCGCACACATCAGGACGATAATAAACTCATCGATGATGAAGCCCAGCAACAGCATCATCAGCTGCATCAGCAGCACCACACCCAGTGGCGGCAGATCCAGCCCTTTGGTGAAGTCGGCAATCAGATCCTGAATGCCCATCAGCAGATGGAAGTTACTGAACAGTGACGCGCCCAGAATGATCCACATCGCCACACTGACCAGCATCGCCGTTTCAATACCGGCACTTTTCATCAGCCCGTAACGGAAACGCTTGAAGAAAAATGCCAGCACCAGCGCACCCACCACGCCGATCGCACCGGACTCAGTCGGTGTCGCAATACCGCTGATAATACTGCCCAGTACAGCGAAGATCAGCAGCACAGACAACAGTCCGTTGCGCAGGGTCTCCATCTTTTCCTTCGGCGTCATTTTAGCTTCAGCACCGGTGCCCAGTGGCGCGCGTTCCGGGTTAATTTTGCAGCTGATAATAATATAGGCCACCAGCAACACGATGGTTATCAGTGCGGGTACCACGGCGGCAATAAACATTTTGCCGACTGAGTTCTGAGTCGATGCTGCGAACATGATCATCGGTACGCTTGGCGGGATCAGAATACCCAGACCACCACCGGCCATGATCACACCCAGTGCCAGCCGCTTGTCGTAACCGCGTTCCAGCATCGGTTTCAGGGCAATACTGCCGGAGGTCATGATGCCTGCACCGATAATGCCGACCATGGCACCGATCATGGAGCAGACGCCGACGACACTGATGGCCAGTGAGCCGCGAATCCGACCGATCACCAGCTGGCTGGCGTTAAACATGGCATCACCGATACCCGAACGGGTCAGCAACTGGCCCATGTAGATATACAGCGGAATCGCCAGCAGGATAAAGCTGAACAGGGTCGACTCAAACGTACTGGGCACGATATTGAAAATGCCCTCGCCCCAGGTCATGTAGCCCACAGCCATGGCGATACCGCCCAGCGCGAAGCCAACCGGTGCGCCCAGCGCAAATGAAACCAGGATGCAGAGCAGCAGAATGCCCGTCAGTACTTCAATTCCCATGAGCGTCCTCCGCGTCTTCATCCGCTTGCGGCACCAGATCGGTACCCGTAATAAGGTGGTAAGTATCTTTAATCATATCGCTGAGGAACTGCAGAATAATCAGCGAAGCGGCGACGATCAGCATCATCCAGAAATGGTGCATGGGCGGTGCCCACTCACTCATACGGCGGTAATTAAACTGCAGCGCTTCACCAAACTTCTGGTAAGACGCAATAATCACAACAGACATAAAGAAAATCGCCAGACAACCGGTGAACAAATTAAAGACGCGTTTTGTATTGGCTGAAACGGACAGGTACAGAATGTCGACGTTGATATGGGCGCGCTGCTGTTGTGCGTATGCACCACCCAGCGCTGCCAGGTAGCCAGAGAAAAACAGCGACAGGTCGTAGGCCCAGATAGTGGGCTTGTTCAGGAAATAACGTGCAAAAACTTCGAATGCAATAACCAGTGCGATCATCGGCATCAGCACAGAGATGCCTTTACCGAGAAACGTGACCAGCGACTGGACGCCTGAACAATAGAGTCTGAGAGTTGATGTAAGCATGCTTATTCAGCTTTCTTCGACAGGTGGAAGAGAAGGGCTTTACCCATATGGCCACCCGCAGTGGCACCGGGCTAAAACAGCAACGGCTGGCAGAGCCAGCCGTTGCTGTTCAGTAAACAGTGATGCTTACTGTTCTTTCAGGATGGCGATCAGCTCTTTGCTGAACTTGTCCTGTTTGGAGTATTCGTCCCACAGGGACTCACCCGCTTTGGTCCATGCAGCTTTATCAGCAGCGCTTGGTACCGGGCTCCATTTCATGCCTTTGGCTTCCATGTCAGCAATCGCCTGCGCTTCCCACAGACGGGACTTGGTCATCTGCTCACGTGCGTGTACAGATGTTGCAGAACGTACGATCGCCTGCAGATCCTTCGGCAGTTTGTTCCAGGCTTTCTGGTTAACAAATACTGGCAGTACCTGAGCGCCGGCCAGTGGCAGACGGTACATGAATTTTGCTACTTCAGCGTGGTTGCCATCGCGGTGGTCGATCAGGTTGGAACCGATAGAACCATCGATTACGCCCGTTGCCAGACCCGTGTAGATCTCGCTCCAGGTCAGAGAGACTGGAGATGCACCCAGGTTACGAACGAACTTGCCGTAAGCGCCTGGCGCACGCAGTTTCAGGCCTTTGAAGTCTTCAATGGTCTTGATTTCTTTCTTGGTCAGCAGGTAAACCGGTGGCTGAACGTATGGGTCCAGGTACTGCAGGCCCTGTTCGCCGTAGGCTTTGGTCAGAACTTCGTTCCAGCCTTTTTCGTGGAACAGTACGCTCAGCTTACCTACGTCAGCGGTGCCACCTGGCAGACCCACTTCAACGATACCGGCAGGCAGTTCACCCGCGTTCATTGGCTGGAACGTTGCGCCCATGGTGATCAGACCAGTTTTCACCGCGCCCAGGATACCTTTAGTATCAACACCTTCACCTGCGTACATCATTTTAACTTTGATGCGACCGCCAGACATCTCTTCGATGTTCGAAGCCAGGTTGCCGTAAACCTCACCGAACGCTGTACCACGGGTGTACAGGTTAGCGAAACGCCAGTTGTGTTCCGCCGCCTGAGCAGTAGACGCAGCCATGGCACCCACACCCAACGCTACAGCCAGAGAGCTGGAAATAACCTGTTTTTTCAGTTTGCAGAGAGTTAGTCGCATGTCGACCTCTTTGTATTTGTTTTGTTTTAGGAGCTGGTGCGCAAATACCAGCATGACACAGGGTTCAAAGTACCAAAGGGTATGCGCGCATTACATCGGCCTGGGTGCGTGTAAAGGTTGTGAAGTATCAAACATTAGCTAACCACATGATAACAAATGACTTACTCATCAACCTCAGCGCATTTCCACAACCGGTCCAGGCCAAAAGGATAAAGCGATAACCCGGTTGTCATATTTTTATGGCAAGCAACTTAATCCACGCTGTTGCAGGCAGAGCCGCAATTCACCGTGGCTAAAAAAAGCCCGCCAAGGTGCTGGCGGGCATAAGATGCAAGCTTGTTACAACGGACGTCAGAGCATTCGAGTCCGGGGTGAATCACTGCCTGAAAGCAGCGGTGCAAGGCTCAGGCCGCCCGGTTTACACCGCTAAAAACGGTAACTCAGTACAGTTCAGCAACGGCGGCGCGAATCGCCGCGACCAGCTGATCAATCTCTTCTGGCTGAATCGTCAGCGGTGGAGAGAAAGCAATGATGTTACCCATGGCGCGAATCATCACACCCAGTTCGTAACACTTCAGCTGCATGGCACCACCAACCGGTGTCGCCGTGCCTTCTGGCTGGGCAAACTGCACCGCACCGATCAGGCCGTAGTTACGTACGTCGATAACCTGTTCAAGATCCTGCAGACCGTGCAGCGCATCTTCCCAGTACTGGCCAATCTCACCGGAGGCACGCTCCAGCAGGCCTTCCTGCTCGTAGATGTCCAGTGTGGCCAGGCCTGCCGCACAGGCAACCGGGTTGGCTGAGTAGGTGTAGCCATGGTAGAACTCAACGCCACCTTCAGGGGCAGCATCCATGATGGTGTCGTGGATAGCATCGGCTACAAACACCGCACCCAGCGGTACGATGCCGTTGGTAATACCTTTGGCAGAGACAATCATGTCTGGCACAACGTCAAATTCTGTTGCCGCAAACGCAGATCCCAGACGACCCCAGCCAGTGATAACTTCATCAAAGATCAGCAGAATGTCGTGTGCCGTACAGATCTCACGCAGGCGTTTGAGGTAGCCTTGGGGTGGCATAATGACACCACCAGCACCACTGACAGGCTCAATGATCACCGCCGCGATGCTGCTGGCATCGTGGAATTTAATCAGATCTTCCAGCGCTTCAGCACCCTCAAGATCGTGCTCCGGCAGGCCACGGCTGAAGGCATTCTTCTCGATGTCCAGGGTGTGCGGCAGGTGATCTACCTGCAGCAGCGGACCAAAGCCTTTGCGGTTTGGCGTCAGACCACCAACGGAGATGCCACCGAAGTTCACCCCGTGGTAAGCCATTTCACGACCGATCAGCTTGAACTTGCCGTGTTTACCACGGGCACTCTGATACGCCAGGGCGATTTTCAGCGCACTCTCAACGGCTTCAGAGCCGGAGTTAGCGAAGAACACCTTGTTCAGCGGGTCAGGCGTGTGCTTGATCAGGCGTTCTGCAAATTCGAAACCGATGTCATGGCCGAAGCTGAACGGTGAGGTGTAATCCAGTTCCAGTGCCTGTTTGCCAATCGCCTCAGCGATCTCTTTACGACCGTGACCGGCGTTAACACACCATAGACCGGCCGTCGCATCCAGAATCTGCTGACCTTTATCGGTGTAGCAATACACACCTTCGGTACGGCTGACGATACGCGGGTTAGCTTTGAAGGAACGGTTTGGCGTAAAAGGCATCCAGAACGCGTCCAGACTACTGTAATTTTTCATCAATAAATCCACTAAAAACAAAGATGAGCGAGTGATGGTTACGATAATAGGACGCAGCGGGACTAAAAATAGCTACGATTCGATCTGAAGATTTAGTCCCACCAAACATTGATCACTCAGACCAACGCTATCCTGCCAGCCTGTTACAGACTGGCGACTGCCAGGTAAGGAGGGGCTTAAACGCCACCCATGCAGATGTATTTCAGCTCCATGTAGTCATCCAGACCGTGGCGGGAACCCTCACGGCCGATGCCAGACTCCTTAACCCCACCAAAAGGTGCCAGTTCGTTGGAGATCAGGCCTTCGTTCACACCAACCATGCCGTATTCCAGCTCTTCTGAAACACGCCATACCCGGCCGATATCACGGGTGTAAACGTACGCTGCCAGCCCGTATGGGGTATTGTTAGCGCGCTCGATCACTTCTTCTTCAGTGTCAAAACGGAACAGCGTAGAGATCGGACCAAACAGCTCAGCCTGAGCAATTTCCATCGCTTCAGTCACGCCAGTCAGAATGGTTGGCTGGTAGAAGCGCTCACCTGCGCTGGATCGCTCACCACCCACCTGAAGCTGCGCACCCTCTTCACGGGCACGCTGCACCAGGCCATCAATCTTGTTCACGGCGGCTTCGTTGATCAGCGGACCGATATCGGTGCTGGCGTCCATCCCGGTACCGATGACAAAGCTCTCTACTTCCTGCTGGAAGCGGGCAACAAATGCATCGTAGATACCGGCCTGCACGTAGATACGGTTAGTACAGATACAGGTCTGGCCCGCATTGCGGTACTTAGAGGCGATCGCACCGGCAACAGCCGATTCCAGATCCGCATCATCAAAAACGATAAACGGTGCGTTACCGCCCAGTTCCATCGATGCTTTTTTCACGGTTGCCGCCGACAGGCCCAGAATGATCTTGCCTACCGGCGTCGAGCCGGTGAAAGACACCTTCTTGACGATCGGGTTGGTACACAGTTCACGACCCACATCGATTGGACGACGGGTAGTGATCACGTTGATAACACCGGCAGGGACACCGGCCATCTCAGCCAGTTTCGCCAGCGCCAGCGCACACAGCGGCGTATCTTCCGCTGGCTTGATCACAATGGTACAACCCGCCGCAATGGCCGGAGCCGCTTTACGGGCGATCATGGAAATCGGGAAGTTCCACGGCGTAATCGCAGACACCACACCAATCGGCTGCTTGACGGTCAGCAAGCGGGTGCTGGTCATATTGGACGGGATGGTTTCACCGTAGCTGCGCTTGGCTTCCTCACCGAACCACTCGAAGAAAGAAGCACAGGACAGCACTTCGCCTTTGGCTTCACGCAGGGGCTTGCCCTGTTCACGGGTCAGCAGCTCGGCCAGCGCGTCGGCGTGCTCAACGATCAGGTCCGCCCAGCGGCGCATGATCGCAGCACGTGCTTTAGCGGTGGTTTTCTTCCAGCTTTTGAAAGCAACCTGTGCCGATTCAATGGCCTGACAGGCATCTTCAGGGCTCAGGTCAGGCACGCTGGCCAGCTGAGAACCATCAGCCGGGTCAATCACTGCCAGTTTTTCAGCAGCACCAGTATCAACCCACTCGCCATTGATATAAGCGGATTCTATTACGAAATCATCGAAACGCATTGTTGTTGACCCCTTACTTTTTTACACTGGAATGACCACTACGGTGGTTGTCCACAAATGAGGTAGATCTGTCGTTTGTCCGCAATATAGCAACAGTGATGTTGGCAACAGATGATGATCTGTTAACGTTCAGTTTTAGGAAGTAACTCATAAGTTTGAAAAACTACGCGTTAGGACAAGTTGGCGATATTGAGCTGAAACAGCTGCGGATATTCAAATCTGTGGTAGATAACGGCGGTTTTTCAGCCGCCGAGACCGAGCTGAACATCAGCCGTTCTACCATCAGCATTCATATCTCCAATCTGGAATCCCGTCTGAACCTCACCCTTTGCCGTCGCGGCCGTGCAGGCTTTGCACTGACAAAAGAAGGTTCAGTTATCTATGACATGACCAGCAAACTGCTGGCATCGCTGGATGAGTTTCGCCATGTCGTCAATGAAATGAGCCAGAACCCGGCCGGGAATCTGCGCATCCTGGTCTCCGATGGCACCAGCCTGGACCCCCGCGCACGCTTTCCGGAAATGATCGGCCAGTTTTTTGCCCAGGCACCGGATATCACCCTGCAAAGCGAGGTGTCGTCCATGGCAGAAATAGAAAAACGGCTGCTGAATGACGAGATTGATGTAGGCCTGATCCCCTACCATCGGCAGATTGCCGGGCTGGAATATCATCACCTCTACAGTGATATCTGTCGCCTGTACTGCGGTAACACCAATCCGCTATTTGCGCTGCCAGATGCCGAAGTGACCGGTGATGTTATCAACCAGTTCACTGCCATCCAGCCCGGCCTGAAACCCAATGATGAGGCAACCGAACAGCTCTCCAGCATGAGCCTGCAGGGCACTGCCTACTTCTACGAAACACGGCTGGCGATGATTCTCTCTGGCAAGTTCATCGCATTCCTGCCGGAAACCTATGCCCGGCCGTATATCGACAGCGGTCAGCTCAAACAGGTTGGCGATGATGAACGCTGTTACAACCTGGGCACAGCAGCGGTCATCCGTAAACGGGCGCAACAGAACCAGCCGACTGAGATATTCCGCAACATTATTTGCCAGATGCATCCCTCAGCTGATTAGCGTAACGCCGGGCAAGGATGCCCTCCATCTGCTATTGAGAGATAGACGCCTGAGCGTCTCACTGCTACAACACCTCTACTTCGCACCGCCTGCTCCGGGAGATCATGGATGTTTCTTTTTCAGCGTTATCTGACTGCCACCAGCCTGCTGTTACTGGCCAGTACTGCACTGGCTCTGCCAATGGACCGGCTGCGTTTCCCGCCAGGCTTCAAGGTGGAGCAGGTTGCTCACATCGATAACGCCCGCCAGCTGGCGCAGGCGCCGGATGGCACACTGTTTGTCGGCAGCTACCGGGCCGGCAAGGTGTATCGACTGGGCACCACCGCGCAGGGCTATGCCCCGCCTGAAACCCTCCTGGAGGGTCTGCCCCTGCCCAGCGGGGTAGCGTTTCACCAGGGCTCACTCTATATCGCCGCGCTGAACCGGATTCTGCGGCTGGACAACCCGCAGGCTATGCAGCCCTCCGCCCTGGTCACCCTCACCGACCAGCTGCCGAAGAAAAAACAGCACGGCTGGAAGTACCTCAAAGTCGGCCCCGATCAGCAGCTCTATTTCAATATTGGCGCGCCCTGTAACAGCTGCCTGAGCGAGAATCCGCTGTTTGCCAGCCTGGCCCGAATGCCGCTGGCAGGCGGGCCGGTGGAGGTCATCGCCAGCGGAGTGCGTAACAGTGTCGGCTTCGGCTGGCATCCAGCGGATCAGGCTTTATGGTTTACCGATAATGGCCGCGACTGGCTGGGCGACGACAGCCCGGATGACGAACTTAACCGGCTGGCACAACCGGGCCAGCACTTCGGCTTTCCCTACCAGCACGGCAACGGTCTGGCTGATCCACAATATGGCCAGTATCCGGTCCCGGCCAGTCAGCCACCGGTCGCGCTGCTCGGCGCCCATGTGGCCGCGCTAGGTATGGCGTTCAGCCAGCAACCGCCCTGGGCTGAACCGGGTGAGACGGCACTGTTTATCGCCCAGCATGGCTCATGGAATCGAACAGAAAAGGTGGGCTATCGGGTGGTGCGGGTACGCCTGAATGGCAATAAGGTAGTCGCGGTCAAGCCATTTATCAGCGGCTGGCTGCGCCATGGCAGCTACTGGGGCCGCCCGGTAGATCTGATGTTTACTCAGGATAAGGAGGGGGCTGATCGCAGCCTGCTGATCAGCGATGATTACGGCGATGCCATCTATCAGATGACACCGCTGCCGTAATCAGTTTTAGGCGTGTAGCCCTGGTCAGTGATCGCTGCGACTCATACCCGGATTAGGATGAAACAGCAGCGGCTGGGCATCCGGCGCGGGGCCGTCTGCCAGCTGATTGACCCGGGTTTCCAGCTCGGCTGGCTCCGGCTCACCGTCCAGCCGCATGGTGTCGGAAAAGTCGCACTTCACGCATTCACGGTGCTCACGCTCTTCATCGCGATACATCCGCAAGGTGTCCATTTTACTGCAACGCGGGCAGACAGCGCCCGCGACAAAACGTTTAATGGGTGTACTCATCAGTCTCTCTCTGCCCGGTTCAGGCGCTAATGCCGCTGTGGCGCAACAGGGCATCGACCTGCGGCGCACGCCCACGGAACTCGGTGAACAGTGTCATCGGCGCGCGCGAACCACCCTGTTCCAGCACCGACTGACGGAAAGCAGCACCGGTCTGCGGATTGAAAATGCCCTGCTCTTCAAACAGTGAAAAGGCATCCGCCGACAGTACTTCCGCCCATTTGTAGCTGTAATATCCCGCCGCGTAACCGCCCGCAAAGATATGGCTGAAGCCATGCTGGAAACGATTGAAAGCCGGGGCCTGCACTACCGCTACCTGATCACGGATTCGCTGCAGCACCGCCTGTACCTCGGTTTCACCGGCTACATACTCCATATGCAGGCAGTAATCGAACAGTGAAAACTCCAGCTGGCGAGCCATCATCATACCGGACTGGTAGTTTTTCGCCGCCAGCATTTTGTCGAGCATCGCCTGCGGCAGTGGCACTCCCGTCTGATAATGACCGGCAATCAGCGCCAGCGCTTCAGGCTCCCAGCACCAGTTTTCCAGGAACTGACTTGGCAGTTCCACCGCATCCCAGGGCACACCGTTAATGCCGCTGACATCAGCGACATCAATGCGGGTCAGCATGTGGTGCAGACCGTGGCCAAACTCGTGGAACAGGGTGGTGACTTCGTTGTGATTGAGCAGGGCCGGGTCATCCCCCACCGGAGCGCTGAAGTTACACACCAGATAGGCCACCGGCAGCTGGATAGACCCATCATCCAGGCGACGACGCACCCGGCAATCATCCATCCAGGCACCGCCACGTTTTTTGTCACGGGCATAAGCATCGAGGAAGAACCGGGCGATCACTTCGCCCTCACGGCTGATTTCAAACAACCGGGCATCGGCGTGCCAACTGTCGAACTCGGCCACTTCCTGCACCTGAATATCAAACAGACGCCCGGCAACCTCAAACAGCCCCGATAGCACCTGTGGCATCGGGAAATAAGGCCGCAGCGCTTCCTGCGAAACGGAGTACTTTTCTTCTTTCAGTTTTTCACCGTAGAACGTCAGATCCCAGGCCTGGGGGTCTGCCAGGCCCTGTGTCTGAGCGTAGGCCGCCAGCTCGTCGTAATCACGCTGGGCCACGGCCCGGCTTTTCTCTGCCAGATCGGTGAGGAAACCCACCACCTGGTCCGGTGTTTCAGCCATTTTAGTGGCCAGCGAGTACTCACCGTAATGAGCAAAGCCCAGCAGCGCGGCCAGTTCCTGACGCAGGGTCAGGATCTCGGTCATCACTTCGGAGTTATCCCATTTTCCCGCATGAGGGCCCTGATCGGAAGCACGGGTGCTGAACGCTTCGTACACTTCACGGCGCAGGTCGCGGTTCTCAGCGTGGGTCATCACTGCCAGATAGGAGGGGAAATCCAGCGTAATCAGCCAGCCATCCAGCTCTTTCGCTTCGGCCATCTGCTTCGCCGCCGCCAGTGCCATCGGTGGCAGACCCGCCAGCTCGGCCTCATCGCCAAGCAGTTTCTGCCAGCCGCCGGTGGCATCCAGCACATTCTCGGAGAAGCGGGTACTCAGCTCAGACAGCCGCTGCTTGAGTTCGCCAAAGCGTTTTTGCTCAGTCTCAGGCAGGGCAATGCCCGACAGTTTGAAATCACGCAGCTGATCTTCAATCGTTTTCTGTTGCGGCTGGCTCAGCGCAGCAAAGTCGGCGCTGTCGCGGATGGTCTGGAACGCCTGGTACAGCGCGGCGTTCTGGCCCAGCTCGGTCCAGTACTGCGACAGTTTGGGCAGGCAGGCATTGTAGGCATCACGTAGCTCATCACTGTTGACCACCCCATTCATATGAGACACCGGTGACCACGCCTGGGCCAGCCGGTCATTCATCTGTTCCAGCGGTGCCACCAGACTGTTCCAGTCCGGTGCCGTCAGCTCGCTCAGCAAAGTGCTGATCGCGGCGCGATTGTCCGCTAGCAGTTGATCAACGGCCGGTTCGATATCCGCCGGGCTGATCTGGCTGAATGGTGGCAGCAGATGGTGTTGCAGCAATGGGTTGCTCATGGTGCGGTCTCCCTGTGTCAGATCTGACTGTTTATGGGGGCACAACGGCCCCGCTTCAAGCGTCCAGTACCAGCAGCTGGTCCAGGCTGTGCAGCGCAGCGACCAGCCGCAGCGCCTGATCAATCGCCTGAGATGACTCGCCACTGTGCAGCAAATCCATCAGATGGCTGCGGTAACAGGGCATGCCGCCGTTGATGGCCGAAATCGCCACGGCATAATAATGGTAGGCGGTTTCATCCCTGACACCGGTGTCCTGTAGTGGCGGCATGGCCAGCGCCTGCAGCGAACCACCGGCACCGATTTCAGCCACCATGCGCACCTGAAAATACGGATTGGTGATGCCCATGCGCTCCACCGCTTTTTGCACAATGGCCTGGGTTTCGGCAGCGGTATGTTGGCGGATCAGCGCCGCCAGCTCCCGATTGCGCAACGCGCAGGCGGTGGCCAGGGCGACGCCGTAACAGTAATGCTCGGCCAGTTCAGTCTCTTCGTTCAGGGTACGACGTAGCAAATTAGCCAGATCGTTGCTACCTTCAGGCAGTCTATCTATCAGTGTATTCAGCATGCGCTGCTCCAGAAATCGTCGGTGTTTCTATTTATGTGGGTGTTTACGTGGGTGCGTTATCGGGTATTAATGCGGCCATTGCGGGCCGTTACAACTGGCATCCCGTGCAGCCAGCCGGGATAATCTGCAAATGTAATGCTGCCTGACGGTAGAGTCGCCACAAAGGCATCAGTTCCCGTCAGCATGCTGACTGTAAAGCTAATGTAACAGCGCCACTCACCCAGGCGCGAGGTGATAATCATGAATATCCGCCCTTATCAGGGAATCACGCCCCAGCTGGCCGCCCGCGTTTTTGTTGATCCCAGCGCCGTGGTCATCGGTGATGTCGAGCTGGGCGAAGACTGCTCCGTCTGGCCATTAACGGTGATTCGCGGCGATATGCACCGTATCCGTATTGGTGCCCGCACCAGTGTCCAGGATGGTTCCGTGTTGCATATCACCCATGCTGGACCATTCAATCCTGACGGTTTTCCACTGCTGATCGGTGACGATGTCACCATTGGCCACCAGGCGATGCTGCACGGCTGCAGCATCGGCAGCCGGGTACTGGTCGGCATGGGCGCCATGGTGATGGACGGTGCGGTGGTCGAAGACGAGGTGATTATCGGTGCCGGTTCGCTGGTGCCACCCGGCAAAACCCTGGCCAGCGGCTTTATGTATATGGGCCGCCCGGTCAAACAGATTCGTCCACTGACCGCTAAAGAACGGGAATTCTTCACCTATACTGCCGGTAACTATGTGGCACTTAAAGATAAGCACCGGCAGGAAAACTGGGCTCACACCAGCAATGACGCCTGACCCAACCCCCAGCACCACCCGGCCTCTGTTTTATCTGAGTCTGGTGCTGGCCTGCAGCCTGCTGACCGGCTGCCTCAGGCCGGTCTCGCAAATCCCGCCCACGGTCTGGCTGGACCGTTACCAGCTGGACGAAAACCAGCACCCCGGCCAGCTCCATTACTGCCAGACCGTCGGCTGTCTGCAGCGTAGCCGCCTTCAGCTTACGCCCGATCAATGGCAGCAAATCACCCGCCTGTTCCAGCCCATCGCCGCCAGCCCGGCTGAAGAACGTCAGCAAATCGCCCAGGCTATCGGTCAGATGGAGCAACTGGTCGGCCCGCTGGCCAACACCGCCAACGATGAAGGGCGCAATGTACTGTTCCCCGACAAACCCGGCCATCAGCTCGACTGCGTCGCTGAAACCAGTAACAGCACCCAGACCCTGCTTTTGCTGCATCACCAGCAGCTGCTGCACTGGCACCGGCCGGTTCACCCCGCCCATCGCGGCCCACTACAGCTGAGCGCACCGCATTTCAGTGCCGTCATTCAGGACAAAAGTACTGAGGCACTCTGGGCGGTTGATTCCTGGTTTCTGGATAACGGCGAGCCACCCGTGGTGGTGCCGCTGGCCCGCTGGCGCAAAGGCTACAGCCCACCCTGAAAGCTGATTCTAACCAGGAATCACTGACTTTGGTCAAAAGTAACACCAATGAGTTTGATAACGATTCTTATTTTGTTAATATTCCCTTCACTTTGATCACTCTGCTGAAAGGTTAATAACAATGAAGTTTCGCAAGTCTCTGATCGCGCTGTCGCTGACAGCCGCAGTACTGACCGGCTGTAACCAGGGCAATGTTCAGTCTTCCGCACCGGCAACGGTATCTAACCAGGCGGTACTGACCACCTATGCAGACATCGCTCATGCCACCTTTGAAGACGCCCTGACCACAGCGCAAGCACTGCGTGTCGCGGTTAAACAACTGCTGGCAGCCCCTACAGACGCGAACCTGCAGGCTGCAAAAGATGCATGGACCGCAGCCCGTGTTCCTTACCAGCAGACTGAAGCTTACCGTTTTGGTAACGCCATGGTAGATGACTGGGAAGGCCGCGTGAACGCATGGCCACTGGATGAAGGCCTGATTGACTACGTCGCAACAGGCTACGGCACCGAGTCGGATGAAAACCCGTTCTACAGCGCCAACGTGATTGCCAACACAACCCTGACCCTGGGTGGCAAAACAATCGATGCCACGGTTATCGACAAAAAGCTGCTGGCTGAAACCCTGCACGAAGTGGATGACGTTGAGGCCAACGTAGCCACCGGCTACCACGCCATCGAATTCCTGCTGTGGGGCCAGGACCTCAACGGCACCAACCCTGGCGCAGGCCAGCGTCCGGTGTCTGATCTGGATACCAGCAACTGTACTAACGGCAGCTGTGAACGTCGCCGTCAGTACCTGATGGCTGTGACAGATCTGCTGATCGACGATCTGCAGGAAATGGTTAATAACTGGACGGCTAACGGTGCTGCCCGTCAGGATCTGTTCGGTAAAGGCGAACAGGGTGGCCTGGCCACCATGCTGACCGGTATGGGCTCTCTGGCCTACGGTGAGCTGGCAGGCGAGCGTACCAAGCTGGGCCTGATGCTGCATGACCCGGAAGAAGAGCATGACTGCTTCTCCGATAACACCCACTTCTCCCACTACTACGACGCCAAAGGCATCAAAAACGTTTACCTGGGCAAATACACCCGCGTAGATGGCAGCGTCGTCAAAGGTGCAAGTCTGGCCGACCTGCTGGCAGCCAAAGCGCCCGCAGTTGACCTCGAAATGCGCCATAAGCTGGAGATCACCGAAGCCGCTGCCCAGGCGATGGTCAATGCCGCAGCTAACGGTCAGACCTTCGACGTGCTGATCGGCGAGAATAACGCCCAGGGCAACCAGCTGGTGCAGAACTTCGTTGATGCGCTGGCCGACGAAACCAAAGCCGTCGAAGGTGCCATCGCGGCACTGCAGCTGGACGACATTGAACTGGAAGGCTCCGACAGCCTGGATAACCCGACAGCAGTACTGGCTGATTAAATCAGCCTGCAGCGCGGGTGAATCAGCGGCGATTCCGGGCTGGCACACTGCCAGCCCACGCCCGCGCAGCTTTTCAGGGGTTCCCCCATGACACACCATGTCACTGCATTTTTACTGATGAGCAGCCTGCTCGTCAGCGCATCGGCGATGGCATTAGCCAGCACGCCGGGCACCACCGACGTCAGCCAGCCCGAACCTGGCGAACAGTACCCGGGCGGCAGCACCAGCCATAAAAAACGCCACGATAAAAAAGCCTTCAGCCACCCCTCCGCCAATATGCGGTTTGCGCAGACGCTGGACTTTAAAGTGGGTAATGGCATCTTTAAAAAAATCTGGGTGTCTTCCCCCTCCAGCACCACCGCCAGCGATGGCCTGGGGCCACTGTACAACGCCCGTTCCTGTATGCGCTGCCATATCCGTGATGGCCGGGGCCACCCGCCCGAAGGAAATTTCCCCACTGATAACGCGGTGTCGATGTTCCTGCGTCTGAGTATCCCGCCGCAGAACGACAGCCAGCGTGAAGCACTGGCCAGCAGCCGGCTGGCGGTGATTCCCGAGCCGACCTACGGTGGCCAGCTACAGGACTTTGCTATTCAGGGACTGCCCATCGAGGGGCGGATGAATATCCGGTATATCGAACAGCAGATCAGCCTGTCTGAGGGTGAAACCGCCCAGCTGCGCCAGCCGACGTACAGCATCACCGAGCTGGGCTTTGGCCCGTTGCACCCGGACACCCGGCTGTCACCGCGCATCGCCCCACCGATGATCGGGCTGGGCCTGCTGGAAGCGATCCCTGAACAGGCGATTCGTACCGCTGAAGATGCCAGCGATCGCAACCACGACGGCATCTCCGGCCGGGCCAATACCGTCTGGAACAACGTAACCAATCAAACCACACTGGGCCGCTTCGGCTGGAAAGCCGGGATGCCAACGCTGGATCAGCAGAACAGCAGTGCCTTTAATGGCGATATTGGCATCAGCAACGCACTGTTCAGCGCCCCCGGCGGTGACTGTACCGAGCATCAGGTGGTGTGCCTGAATGCGCCCAATGGCAACACTCCGGCCCAGGACAACCTGGAAGCGTCCCGCGTAATGAGCCAGCTACTGCTGTTTTACAGCCGTAACCTGGCCGTGCCCGCCCGCCCCGGTTTTAATAAGCCCGATGTGCTGGCTGGCAAAGCGGTGTTCTATCGCAGCGGCTGCCAGGCCTGCCACACCCCGTCATTTCGTACCGCCGCCGACGCACCCGGTGCCGAACAGCGTAACCAGCTGATCTGGCCCTACAGCGATCTGTTGCTGCACGACATGGGCGAAGGACTGGCGGACAACCGCCCCGAATACCAGGCCAATGGCCGTGAGTGGCGGACACCGCCACTCTGGGGCATTGGTTTGACGAAAATCGTTAACGGCCACAGCAATTTCCTGCATGATGGCCGCGCCCGCAGCCTGCTGGAAGCGGTGTTGTGGCATGGCGGCGAAGCCGCTGCGGCAAAACAGGCGGTTATGGCGATGCCAAAACAGGACCGCGCGAATCTGATACGTTTTCTGGAGTCACTATGACACTGCATAAACAGGCCTTTTCTCTGTTCAGTACCAGCCTGCTGCTACTGGTTGCCCCCCACCTGCAGGCCGCCCCCAGCGAAGCGCAATGGCAGGCTTTCAGCAAGGCGGCTGTCAGCGACCATATAATCCCCCGTTACCAGACTCTGAACAGCAGCAGCGCTCAGCTTAGTCTGGCCGTCAAACAGCTCTGTCAGCAGCCCGATGCCGCCAGCCTGGCCAACAGCCAGCAGCAATTCCATCGCACCATGACGGCCTGGCAGGGTATTCAGCATGTACAGTTCGGCCCGGTACAGACGCTGATGCGTAACTTCAGCCTGCAGTTCTGGCCGGACAAGAAAAACCTGGGCGCCAAACAGCTCAACGTGCTGCTCAGCGCCGAAGACAGTAACAGCCTGAGCGCCGAACGCTTTCGCACCGCCAGTATCGCGGTGAAAGGCCTGCCCGCACTGGAGCGACTGCTGTTCGCCAAAGATGCGCTGAGTCAGTACCAGACCCATCCGTTTCGCTGTCAGCTGACTACCACCGTCGCTGATTACGTCGCGGGGATGGGCCATGACATTGTCCAGGAATGGCAGCTGTACCAACAGGAATTCCAGCAGATCGATGGCAACGGCTACTACGATGACACCACTGAAGCGGTCACTGATCTGCTCAAGGCGCTGGTCGAGCCGGTGGAAGTGGTACGGGATATGAAAATTCTGCGGCCGCTGGGTAAATCTGCCGAGCGTACCAAACCGCGGCGCAGTGAGTCATGGCGCAGTGAGCGCTCCATCGACAATATGGTCGCCAACCTGGAAGCATTACATGAGCTGTACCGTACCGGCGGCGATAACAGCCCGTACAACCTGCTCAAATTGCAGGGTGCCAGCGACCAGGCTGAACAGATCGAACTGAGCTTCAGCCGTATCATCGCCCAGCTGAAAGCGATCCCGATGCCACTGTATCAGGCCGTTAAAGACCCGCAACAGTACAAACAGCTGCAGGTGATCAGTGGCGAGCTCAAAGCTCAGACCACTGCACTGGAAGGCGCGATGGGCCCGCTTGAAATCCAGTTGGGATTCAACAGCCGTGACGGGGATTAATCGCCGCCAGCTGCTGGCCGCACTCGGCGCAGGCTTGCTGCTGCCGGTCATCGGGGTGCAGGCCGCCAGCCCGCTACGCTTTGCCAGTGCCAGCCAGGACAGTCAAAAACAACACTGGCTGGTGCTGTTTGATGAGCAGGGCAACAGCCTGTTACGCCATCCATTGCCCGGCCGGGCCCACCATGTGGCAGCCCACCCCACCCAGCCCTGGCTGATGGCGGTGGCCCGCCGACCGGACCGGTTTATCGAACTGGTCAATCATCAGACTGGCCAGCCGGTGAAACGCATCAACAGCGGCCCGGATCGGCACTTTTATGGCCATGCGGTATTCTCTGCCGATGGCCGCTGGCTGGTCGCCACCGAGAACCATATTCCCAGCGGCAAAGGCCGAGTGGTCATCCGCGATTGCCAGCAGGATTTTGCCATCGTGGCGGACCACCCCAGCTATGGCATCGGCCCCCATGAGCTGGCCTGGCTCAGTGATCAACGTACCCTGGTAGTGGCCAATGGCGGCATCAAAACCGACCCGAACCAGGGCCGGGCCAAGCTGAATCTGGACAGTATGCAGCCCTCACTGGCCTATATCGATAGCCAGTCCGGCGCTCTGCTGGAACAGGCACAGCTGCCTGACACCCTGCATCAATGCAGCATCCGCCATATTGATGTTAACGCTCAGGATCAGGTCGCCATCGCCCTGCAGTATCAGGGCGAGCTGGTTGATGAGGTGCCGCTGATCGCGCTGCATCAGCGCGGTCAGGCGGTTCAGCCACTGCACTTACCCGACGCCACTCGCCAGCAGATGAAACAGTACTGCGGCAGTGCCCGGTTCGACCGCAGCGGCGCGTTTTTCGCCATCTCGGCACCCCGGGGCAATCTGATTACCTTCTGGCAGCGCGACGGCCAGTTTATCGACAGCATCAAAGTACGCGACGGCTGTGGGCTGGCGGCAACCGATCAGCCCGGCGCGTTTCTGATCAGCAGTGGCAACGGCCGCTGCTATCACTACAACCTGCGCACCCGGCGTAAAACAAAGCTCCCTCAGATCGGCATGCAGCCGCAGGCCTGGGATAACCATATGGTGCATGTGACGGCGTGACGGCGTGGGGATACTTTCGTCCAGACGTAAAAAAGGCGCTTGCGCGCCTTTTTTTGTGCCCTGTTACTGCTCAGACATCGATATCGTAATCGACAATCAGTGGCGCGTGCTCAGAAAAAACCTGATCACGGTAGACCGTGGCCGCTTTGATCTGGGACCGAACATTGCCGGTGGTCAGCTGGTAATCCAGCCGCGCACCTTCATTCAGTTCACGGGCACGGTTGTAACTAGGCCACCAGGTATACTGGTTATCAACTTTGTTGATCTCGCGGAACGCATCCACGTAGCCCATATCAACCAGTGCTTCATCCATCCACTCACGCTCGTCTTCCAGAAAACCGGAGACTTGCTGATTGACATACCAGTTACTCAGATCCACCGGTCGGTGGGCAATCTGATAGGTACCGGCAAAGATAAAATCACGGCGTTTACGCAGTGTCTTTTTCAGGTGGCCCATAAACTGCTGCATGTACTCGCGCTTCACACCCTGCGCTTCCTCATTGGCCAGGCCAGAAGGAATGGTCAGGGAAGACACACTGACTTTATCGAAGTCAGCCTGAATAAAGCGACCATGAAAATCACACAGCTCAAAGCCCAACCCGGTCATGATTGCTTTGGGAACAGTACGGCTATAGATGGCAACACCGCTGTAGCCATCTTCAAAGGCATCAAAGAAGTAAGGGTAGTAACCCTCGGGGTGATAACGTTCATCATCCAGCTGATACTCCTTTGCACGCAGATCCTGCAGGCACACAACATCTGCATCCTGCTTAACCATCCAGTCGAAGAAACCCTTCTCCGCTGCCTGTTCAATACCCTGGGTGTTAAAGGTAATGACACGCATATCTGCTAATTTCACCTCAACTTGCGCGCAAAGAAATTTGAATTACTACTAAGGTTGGAATTGTATAGACAACTGACAGCTATTGAAATTGCCAGGCCCCGTGAAATGGCGATTTCAGGCCAATATCTTTCAACGTAGACTGATTTCCCGGCCACAACCAGCATTAGCCCTGCCGCCGGCGCGGAATAATCGCTAGAATAGGCCGCGTTCAACAACCTGCCAGCGGAGATCCTCCCATGCTCGACTACCAGCGCGACTTTATTGAATTTGCCATCGAACAGAATGTACTGCGTTTCGGTGAATTTACCCTGAAGTCCGGCCGTACCAGCCCCTACTTCTTCAACGCTGGCCTGTTCAACACCGGCCGGGCACTGGCCCGACTGGGTGAATTCTACGCCGCGGCAATTGCCAATGCTGATATCGAGTTTGATGTACTGCTGGGCCCTGCCTACAAAGGCATCCCGCTGGCTGCGACCACAGCAGTCGCGATGGCCAACCAGTACGATAAGGATGTGCCCTACGTCTTTAACCGCAAAGAAGCCAAAACCCACGGCGAAGGTGGCAACCTGGTGGGCGCGCCGCTGGAAGGCCGGGTCATGATCATTGATGATGTAATCACCGCAGGCACCGCTATTCGCGAAGTGATGGCCATTATCGAACAGGCCCAGGCGACCCCGGCCAGCGTGGTGATTGCGCTGAACCGTCAGGAAAAAGGCACCGGTGAACTGTCGGCCATTCAGGAAGTAGAGCGTGACTACAATATGCCGGTTACCAGCATTGTCAGCCTGAATGATCTGATTGCCTACATGGAAGAGAAAGGCGGCATGGCCAACGAGCTGGCAGCCATTCGCGCCTACCGAGAGCAATACGGCGTCGCCTGAGCCAATCACAGTCTGCTGAAAACAATAAAGCCAGCACGGGGTGCTGGCTTTATTACAGGCGACTCGCCTCTACTTTAAACGGTACTTAGAAAGCGAAGCAGAGCGCATTACTATTCTGCGCGTAGCTGCTTGCCGTTGTCAGGCGGGTCTTAACGCCCATATCTGTCGCAAACACCGTTCCGGCAACCAGATCGCCATCATCCGCCGCCAGGTCAATTTTCATCGCCTGTTCTGGACTGATGTTATTAAAGCAGAGCACCGGCTCGTTCAGCTCACCGGTGTTGTACTCAAAACCGGCAACCCCACCAAAGGTATTGGTCGGTATTCTGGAACCCAGCCCCCATGTGGTGCTGCTGGCCTCTGGTACAGAAATACCCAGTAGCCCGGCACTGATCAGGTGTTGCCACATCAGGATTGACTCGTCTTTGTCATTGCTGCTCCGCCAGTTACCAGTCACGATACCATTGCCAGTATCAGAGGCTTTACTTATGACACCATCCTCAAAGCGACCAGCACCTGAATCATCACCCGGGTAGGCGCGATAAATATCCTGATAGCTGTAATAAGCCGCCTTTACTTCATTATGAAATCTGATCAGGCTTTTAATTTTAGCATTTTCGATCATCTCCTGGCCTTTCAGGGCACCGCCCAGCAACAAGCCGATGATCACCATCACAATTGCGATTTCTACCAGGGTAAAACCGCGTTGAGCGTTCCGTTGCAGCATATGCAGCCTCTTGAATCACAGTTAACAGATATGAGTAAATACAATTATCTATCGAGTGACTGTATTAAAATACATATCCAATACGCTCGCCAGAGTATATTTTTCTAACAATCGCTATTATTTTAATTAACAACCACTCATATAAAATAATTTCATAAACCATACCCATTAAAAAAGGGAGCTAAGGCTCCCTTTTCACTATCACACTACACTCAGATTTCCCAGCACTGGGTAACTACAGCAGCAGCATAGGCAGTATTATTGGCCTGGCGAATATCACCGGTGTCGCCATTACCATCATCGTTCAGCTCATCCAGCGAGCGGGCAACATCCAGCGGCAGCGCTTCAAAACAGAGTGAGCGGCCCAGGGTTGCAATCGTTTCCTGAACACCGATACGACCACCGTAGGTATGACGTGGCTGATCCTGACCAGCCTGACTCAGGTAGTCCGCTTCACGCAGGTGCAACCAGAACAGGCGGGATTCCTGGTTGTTGGTGGTGCTGTTCCAGCCGCTGGCAATCTGGCCGTTGCCCGAACCGTTCTGATTATTGTTCAGGCCAAAACGATCAGCGGCACGGTTATCATCCCCTGGCAAGGCTGCGTAACGGTCGCGGTAGGCATACATCGCGGCAGATATTTTGGAATAGTCATCCTTGATACGCTTGATTTCAGCGTTAGCGATCAGCTCCTGACCTTTGATCGCGCCGCCCAGCAGCAACCCAATAATAATCAGTACAATGGAAATTTCGACCAGGGTAAAACCCTGCTGTGATTTTTTAGCGCTCATCGAACAACCTTTAACTATGAGGGAGTAATCTAATGAGGCCAATATATATTAATGAATGAATGATCGTTAGAGTAAATTTTGCTTACTTACTCAAATATAGCGATTTTATTTTTCTCTGTACGACAGGCATAAAAAAGCCGCGCGAGTAGCGCGGCTTTTTAGCAGTGCCGAGTATCAGATCTTCATACAGAGAACGTTCTGACCTGCAACATAATCAATGGCTGTACCAAGAGTACCAGAAGCGACACCACGGACCGCACCCGTTTTGCCCTCGCCATCGTCATAGTTATTATCGATGATCAATGCAATTTTCTGGTCAATATTGGCAAAACAAAAAGCATGATCACCCATATCAGCTCCATCACTAACGGGCGTAATATCACCACCAAAGGCGTTACGTGGCATAGTGAGGTCGGTGGCTGAACCAGAAATCAGGCCTGCAGCACGCAGGTTGGCCCAAAACTTCCCTTGGTCAGCATCTTCAACAATACCGTTTCCGTCACCATCATAGGTATCAGCAGAATAGCCATGCTGAGTCTCAGCTTTTTTATTATCGCCAGGTAACGCCCGGTAAATATCCTGATAGGAATAAAACGCCGCTACATACTGATCAAAGTCCGCTTTGATACGCTTGGTTTTTGCGTTCTGGATCATTTCCTGACCCTTCAATGCACCGCCGAGCAACAGCCCGATGATAACCATTACAATCGCAATCTCGACCAGCGTGAAACCGCCCTGTTTCTTTTGCTTACGCATAGCATCCTCGAACGTAAAATGAATAATTTGAACAACAGCTTAACGTCTGGTGATAACAGTGCACAGAGTATATTTTTTGTACCTGGCAGTTATTGTTATTGATCAAATGCTAGTTTAAAAGACGCTTTATTATCGCAGCTGGTCACCTGAATATCTGCCCGATAACTGCGCAATAACTCGCGGCAATGGTACATGCCCACACCCCGGCCTTTTTCACCGGTCTGGCTGGAAAGCGGCTCAAATATACGTGCCAGTATATCGGCCGGAATAGGGGTACTTTGTACAAATTCAATACTTGGTGAACCCTGCTGCTGAATACGCACTTTAAGCAGCTTAACCTGGCCATGCTGCAACGCATTGGCGTAAAGGTTCTCCAGCACGGTATCCAGCACCGGCGCTGGAAATTGCACCGTGCTATCGCCCTGAACAGTCAGGCTAATACCAAAGGCATCAGCTTTGTGCTGGCAAAAAGCCGCCAGCTCAATCGGTTCAGCATCCAGGGTATGGCCCGCAGGCTCAAGCCGCAACAGAATTTCATCTGCCTGTTTCTGCGCCAGTGCCGAAGAACGGACAATTCGGGTAAATACTTTCTCACTGACCGGGTATTCAGCCCGCCCCAGCAGAGTATTTTGCAGCTGAATAAACTGGGCGAGGTTTTTAATATCATGCTTCAAAAACAGCATGCTACGCGATGCCTGAAGCTGTGCCTCTATCTGTGATTGCTGCTTGATCAGAATGTTCATCCGAATCAGCATCGACAACGTCCGCACCAGCACTTCCTGGAAAATCCACCGTTCACCCATCGGCTTATGTCGCCAATACAGGGTCAGATTCAACTGAGCATCGGTATGCACTTCAGTGAGGATGCGAGTGTGTCGGGAGGAGCCTCCAACACGGGTGGATACGGGCTGGCCATACCAGTCCAGCTGGTACTCCAGGCCGGAAAACTCTTTCAGTGAGCAAAGCAGGACGGGAAGCTGACCCAGGAAACACAACAGGTCCTGCTCACATTGCTGATTTAAAGCATAAACCTGATCGATCAGCTTCAACGCCTGCTGGCCCCGCCGGTAGATCGCCCACGCCGCCAGCATAACAACCACCCCTCCGATAACCAGCAGCGTGGGAATAAGCCATTTAATCTCGAGTAAGTTCATACTTTTTCAACAGGTAGTAGACATTTTCCCGCTTGATCCCCATCCGCCGTGCCATCTCATGCACATTAAAATCGGTTTCATGCAGTATCGCCGTCAACAGTCGTTTTTCCGCTTCATTGCGTACCGCTTTCATGCCCTGGTCCACCGGGGCGTCAATCACCAGTCGGCGGGCACCTTCCGTCTGCAGGCGTTGCTCCTGCTGGCGAAACATCGCCGCTCGTTTGACGGCCAGTAGCAAATGATCAACAGACACCGGCTTGGCGATAAAATCAAACGCCCCGGCTTTAATCGCCCGATAGACATTAGCGTCCTGATTCTGCCCCGTCAGTACAATCACCTTGAGATCGGGGGTGTTAACAGCCAGCTGCTCCAGCACTGCCAGCCCTTCTTCAGCAGAGTCGGGCTGCGGCGGTAAACCCAGATCAAGTAGCAACAGATCTGGCATGGGCTGCGCTGCCAGCGCACTGTGCAGCTCAACCGGGTTGGCATAGCAGGCAACCTCATAGCCTTCATCTTCCAGCATCCAGCCCCACATTTCCCGTAAGGCGGGGTCGTCTTCCAGTACTGCTATATGAAGCGTCTCAGAGTATGCCTGCATCACGCATCTGCCCTTTCAGAGTGTTGGCATGAATCCAGATCAGCTGATCATCGAAGAAATCAGCTTCATTGGTACGAGTGGAGTCCATTACAAAATCAGCATCGCCATCACAATTCTCGCTCTCATCAGCGCTGGCAGCAGCACAGCCAGCGGCCGTCTGGCCTGCGTTTTTACCGGCACTGGCAATCACCGCAATCACGTTAGCAGCAATAACCGCACCGCTACTGTCAGTGATGGTCAGGTTACCATTGCCATCGCTACCAGCGACCGGAGGTGTTTTCAGATCAAATGCCGGGGCTTGTTCATTTTCAAAAAAACAGACGGATTCAGCTGCACCACTACAGGTAGCCGCCGCCACCTGGGTGTTAATGGCATAGAGCACCGGGACATCCCATGGCGGCAATGGCTCAAGCCCCAGTGCCCGCCAGGGTAGCGTGCCGGAACTGGCGGTACAGGTGTCACCGCTGGCTAACAGTTCAGTGTTCTGCTCACCGTCATTATTGGTATCAGGACAGGGCAGATAGCCCTGCGACAGTGCAAAACTGAGCAGTGAGATCTGCGACTCTTTCAGGTAGTTATCGGTCTGACTATAGATCGCACTATCACGAAAGCCCTTAAAACCGGCCAGCCCACCGGCAAATACAAGGGAGATAATCACCATCACAATGGCGATTTCGACCAGGGTGAAACCGGAGGCTACGCGAGCATATAAGCGACGATTACTTGTTCTTGCCATCTGGCTTCCCTTTAACGGCTTCTATCATTTAAGGCGTCCCCAGCTTGGCTTTTTCCATATTGGTAAACTCGGCCCACTTTTTATTATCAATATAAAGCGCACCTGGTTTATCTGGATCTAGTGATATAACGCCATCAATCACGGTTCGAACTCCGCCCTGCTCAACTTCTCGCAGGCTCCCCAGGCTGCTATCAACCCAAAGGGTATCCTCACCGTCACGGCCATCAAGCAGGTCCACCGCATCACCAGTTTCAGCCGCGTTGTAAATAATATCGTCCTTGCCAGGGCCACCGTACACTATGTCTACGCCGGGGCCACCATAGAGCTGATCATCACCGTCACCGCCCAGCAGAATATCGTCACCACCACCCCCATACAGCACGTCCTTACCTTCGCTGCCATACAGTAAATCATGGTCCGCACCGCCATGCAGTATATCGTTCGCTTTACCGCCCACCAGCAGGTCGTTTCCATCGCCACCGTACAGTTCATCCTTACCGTTACCACCGTAAACGATATCGTCGCCATCCCCGCCATCAAGAACAGAGTCTTTGCCATTGCCACCTAACAACAAATCGTCTTCGTCAGTCCCCGTTATCGTGTCCTTGCCATTTTTGCCATCCTGACAGCTCAGTTCCGGGCCAGCAGGGCATTCAGTGGGAATGTTATCCGGGTCGGGGTAATTGGCATCCGGGTCTGTCACCTGATCAAGGAAGGGGTTCTGACTCAGCGGGTCACTGTCAACACTTACACTGTCCAGCTTCGCTTCTTTTAGATCAAATTCACTGAGCCACACCAGCTGATCATCAAACGGCTCTGGCGCTTCAGCTGCACGGGTGATAGCCAGAATAAAATCGGTATCGGTGTCACAGTTTTCATCTTCATCGTCACTGCGTCCACCGACCGCACAATCAACAAAGGTTGCCTGGCTGTTACTACCGTAACTGACCAGCACCGCCAGCAGGTTCTGCGCCAGGGTCTGTGCACCAGCATCAGTGCTGTCCTTCACTTCCAGATCACCGGGGGTGCTCACCCCGGTTTTCAGGTTGAATGACGAGCTATCAAAGAAACAGGCGGTTTGCTGATGGTCAACCGGGCTACAGTTATCAGCCGCCGCCCCTGAAGCGGCTTCTTGATGGATGGCATAGAGCACCGGCGCTTCCCAGTTTGTACGTGCTCGCAGGCCCAGCTCAACATACGGCAAGGTCCCCTCAGCGGAAGCGCATGCCGGTGTGCCCGTATTTCCCTCGCCGTCGTTATCCGTATCCGGGCACGGCAGATAGCCGTTCACACCGGCATAATCGAGCATAGCTTTGCGCGCATCGGCCAGATAATCCTGGGTCGAACTGTAGCGATCATTATCGGCATAGGTGCCAAACTGACTGGAAACACCCGCCAGTAACAGGCCAACAATTACCATCACAATAGCAATTTCAACCAGGGTAAAACCCCGCGATGGACGTGTGTTGCCGAGGTGAAGCAGACCAGTCATTCAGGTTCCCTCCCGTTATAGGGCCGGTTTAATCAGTTAGCCAGTAGCAGGCCATGCAACGACAGTTTATCCAGCCAGATCATCTGATCATCGTAGCTGTTACCAGGGGCAGTGCGGTGGGTGGTGTGAGCGAAGTTAGCATCACCATCACAATTTTCTTTTTCATCGTTGCTGTCGCCACCAGTATTACAGTTACTAAACGTTGCTGCGCTGTTCTGGCCATAACTACCGACCATTGCTACCCCCTGGCTAACCAAGACTTTCACCCCGGTAGCCGATTGCTCAGCATCGTTGATATTCAACTTGCCCGTCTCACCTGCTTTAGTTGCCAGATTATATTTTGTCGTATCGTCAAAGAAGCATTCGGCCTCATTGCTAGCATCACAGTCATGATTATCCACCCGGCCATGTACGGCATAAAAAGCAGGCTGCTGCCAGGGCGTCTCGTTTGCCAGCCCGAGGTCCAACCAGGGTAATGTACCTTCAGACTCTTTGCAGGTTTCATTCACTGCAGTGCTGCGATCCTGAACCCCGTCCCCATCCGTATCCGGGCACGGCAGGTAGCCTTTAACGGCCGCAAAGGTCAGTAATGCTTTGCGGCTTTGCTCCAGATACAGCTCGGTCTGCTTATAGGTGGCATGATCACGCCAGGTACTTAACGGGCCGGTGACCCCTGCCAGCAGTACACCAATAATGACCAATACAATGGCGACTTCAATCAGCGAGAAGCCAGGCTGTTTTACTTTGTATCGTCGCATTCTGATTTTCCTGTTCAGGGGCAGACTTCCTGCCCTGCTTCATGCCAGTCGCTGAGTTCAAACCAGGCCTTTTTATCAACCGGTGTCACTCCACACCAGTCGCCATCAACAGCACTCCGGCTAACCCGGGCCTTGATTATCCGGTTCCATTCCTGCTTGGTGATCGGTAATACAATATCGTTGAAGGCACTATCAGGGGTTGCCCCATAAGTGCTGTAATCGGCGTCCACATCAGCATTTTCACCATCAAGGTAATCACTCACATCCGGTACGGCCTCACCCCGGCTTTGCCCAGACAGAGTGCTACCGGCATAAATCAATAAAGCAATATACTCAGTACGACCATTCAGCTTGATGCGTGCCGGATTTAACCCTGTATTCAAAGGGTAACAACGTGAGTCACTACCGTTGGTCTCCGTCAGCGAACCACAGCCAGCTCCATTAGTATTCACCGAAAATCGATTATCCAGCACATACCATACTCGCGACCAGTCCAGCCCTTCAGCTTCGAAAGACACGTCTTTGTCTGACAATCGGCGTGGTAACCAGCCTCGGGAGACTTCACCATTACAGTCGCTGGCGGCGACGGCCTCAGCTGTCAGTGTTGGACACGGTAAATACCCAGGACCTGGGGTATCTGTATTCCCACTATAGATTTCCGGGTGCGTCGCCGCGTAGGTCAGCAGCCGCTGCTTTACATTCTTCAACTGGGCCAGCACTTTGCGGTCACCCGAGGCTTTACGCTCAACAATGGATTTGCCCACCCCGGTGACAAAAATACCGGCACCGGCACTGAGAACCAGTGCCATCAAAACCAGTAACACATAGCCCTGTTGCTGCTTTCTCATTCTGCTCTCCATGGCCTATCGGATTAACCCCTGGCTGCTACGCTGACGTAGTTCTACGGCTTTTTTCATCAGCTCCAGCGCACCTGTTTTACCTGCAACACCAGTACCTTCAGTGGTACCCGCAGGCGTAACTCCATGATCGGTACCAATCACCGGCACGGTCGATTTCAACAGTACCGGCTGATAATCGTAGGCCTCTGTCACCTTATGGCTTTGCCGATTAAGCACCTGGTTTGGTTTGAGTTGCCAGGTTTTTCCATCGAGAATCACGGATAGCAAATCGCCATCAAGCCACAATTGCTGCACCACCAGCCGATCGACACGGGACTGCCAGTGACTCAGCGTGCCCTTCCGGTTATTAATCCATAGCAGAGGCTCCAGCCCCTGACGAAATAGCACCGCTTTGTAAAAAATATCCGGGTCCTGCTGCGGTATCTCTTCGTTCATCGCTTCACCCGTCAGCGCATGATGGCGCTCCCGATCAATCTGCTGACGCTCGATTACCGTAGTGAACAGCCGGGCCAGAAGATCAGCGGGCTCCGGTTCTGCAAATACCGGGGTGGAGAAAGTCACCAGGGCACACAGCAGTGTGGCGAATTTCATTAATCATGCTCCCGTGGCACAGCCTGCATCAGATGTAACTCACAGCTGATGTCGACATTGCCCTCAGCGCTATAAATCAGCCGCTTACCGGGAGCAACATCCGCCCTGAGTTCACACCGTTTATTGAAATACATGGGGCTGATACCTTCATCCAGCTTATGCATAACCATCAACAGGTCTTCCTCATGCTGCCCTTTGAACGCTATTGTCAGATTAAAACCACTGTAAATCTGCTCGCGAGCATTGAGCTGCCGTTTCAAATCAGGGCTCAGCTCCTGCTGCGCGCTAAACTGCAGTGCCATCCCACCCAGCGCGTATTCTCTGGCCAGCTTCTGCAAACCATCTGACCAGCGCAAGCGGTCGGCTTCACCTATCAGATGTCGTTCTCGTAATGCCTGAAAGCGCTCCAGATAGGTACCCGCAATATTCACCTCATCCTGCGCAGTTATCTGACGACGGCGGGCTTTATCCAGCGCCGTCTTCTGGGTGCTATATTCCTGTTGCAGCTGATCACCCCACCACATGGACAGGTAAGAACTTCCCCCCGCCAGTGCACAGGCCAGGCAGAACACAATACCCGGCCACAAATATGGTGAACGGCGTGACCGCCGGGCTGAAGGTTCAGGATTTTTCTGTTTCATATTTCAGCTCAATCCTGACTTCAAATTCATGTTCGCGGCCTTCCTGATCCGCCAGATTGATACTCAAATCACTATCGGTACCGGCATCAATATCCAGATTGCCACGTTCCGCTTTGTTCACCCCGGGCAGGGTCTCAATCGCCTGCATCACCGCCGTCAGCCGGCCACTCAGGATCTTCAGCGAAGTGTCAGGCTCCGTTTTAATTGACACACTCAATATCAGCTTCTGCTGGCCGAGCAGGTGTAGCTCGGGTCGTTCCCAGATCACTGATTTCAGTCGAAACTCAGGATACTGCTTCAGGACCTGGCTGACATTGACCAGACTGGTCGCTAGCCCGGGTAAGTCTCGCTGCGCCAGTATAGCTTCAACAAATTCAGTGCTGTCCTTCACATCATCGGCCCGGGCAGGCAGATTGGCCTTTGCTTCATATCTCCGCGCCTGCAACATATAACGTTTTTCCAGGTGTGACATGTCCAGCAAAATACTTTGGTGATTAAACGTTTTTACCACCAGTGCTACCGCAAACAACAGGCTGCTGGCCATCAGTAACAGCGAACTGAGCCAGAGTGATCGGCGAATCAGAAACTGCTTACGCATCGCCAAATAGGGAGCGGGTTTATAGTGGGACCCAGGCCAGCCTCGAGTGAAATGATTCAGCACCAGCGCCAGCGCTGGATAGTCCCTTAGCAGACCCGCATTACCCTGAGTTCCCAAACCAACCGCTTTTTCAATCACCTCAGTCTGGTCATTCAGATTACAGGCCCCTCGCAACCATGCCAGCTCCATCTGATCCCAGCCAATCAGGGTGTAACGAAACTGCTGACCAAACGGCACCAGTCGTTGCACCATAATGAAACGTTCAAAACCGGCCTGCTCTTCTCTTAGCTCTGCAGGGTCATCACTGCCCAGCAATACCTGACGGCTCAATCGGACAACGCCCTCTACCACCAAAATTTGACGATAGATTTTGTCAGCCGTTTTAATCAATAGTATTTCAGCCTTATCTGAACCACTCTTTCCCAGCTTTCGGCCCATACAGGCCGTTGCAATCAATTCCGACAGGGAGTGGATATGGGTCACTTGCAGCGCCAGTTTTTCCAGCCCGGCGATCAGTATATCAAGCGCACGAGTATCACTGAGCCCTACCACCTGGGCCTGCTTTTCTGCCCGCCCTTCGGCGGTTTTCTGGCTGCCTACCCAACGGGTATACAATAGCGCCTCATTCCCTTTACGACGTCGCAACATCCGCTTAAGCAGGGTATCCTGCTCCCAGGGCATCACCCGGGCGACAGATTCGGTGAAGCGGTCTTCGTCGATCAGGTCAACCATCAGGTTCACGGAGACGCCCGCTGGAATATCACTCAGTACTTCCACAACGTCGGTCATGGTAAACGGGCAACCCAGCTCCAGACGCCGCAATAACTGACGGCCTTCCGTGGCCACCAGCGTCAGTTCGGCATTGGACAGGCAGATCAACAGTCTCACAGGCGTTCTCTTATATCTGAGTAATGATGTCGTAAACCGGACCAAGGACAGCTGACATTACCCAGCCAATAATGATCGCCATGGTAATCGTCAGCAGTGGCTCTATCGCAGGCTCGATCCGCTCAATCATTTCCTTGGCTTCGCGGTCATAGAAATAGCTGATATTGGTCATCGCTTCATCCATCCGGCCGGTATTTTCCCCCACCCGAATCATGCGGGTAACCAGCGGCGGAAACTCGTTGGTCAGTTCGAAGCTCTCATGAATAGAGCGCCCATCATTAATAGATGCACCTACCCGGTCCAGCGCCCGTTCCAATACCGCATTACCCATAATATTTCGAACCCGACGGATAATATCGGGCAATGAAATTCCCGAGGAGTACATCACACCGATGGTGTTGGCCATGCGGGCAAGTTTAATCTTGCGAATGATCTCACCAAACAGTGGCAGCTTGAGGATCATCCGATCCCAGCCAAAGCGAAACCCGGCCGAGTGTTTAAGCAGAACTTTGATGCTAACCACCAGCACAACAGGCATCGTCAGAATGAGATACCAGCAGTTAACCACGAACTCCGAGGTGGCAATCAGCGCCACCGTCGAAGGCCCCAGTTCACCGCCCATATCGGTCACAAACTTGACGATGTCGGGTACCACAAACACCATCATGAACATAAACACAGCAGTGATCACCACCAACAGGATGGTAGGGTAAATCATGATTTTTTTAGCTTTGGACTGCAGCTCATCCTGCCATTTTTTCATATCGGCCAGCTGACTCAGGGTCTGCTCCAGGCTGCCACTGTCTTCACCGACTTTGACCAGGTAGATAAACACCTTGTCAAAGTGCTGCGGATAGGCGGCCAGCGCATCGGAAAACGATTTACCGCCGGCCATCTGGTCGTAGATATCACTGAGAATCTCTCGCAGAGCACGATTTTCGGTCGAGGCTGCCATATCGTTGAGCACATCCATCAGCGACAGGCCCGCGCGCAGTAACTGCTCCAGCTGAATGGTCAGCGCCACGATGTCACGCAGTGTGACCCGCGCCCCACCGAAGCTGATGTTAAGACTGCGCTGCTCCTTGATACTGAGAATATCAACGCCACCTTTAGCCAGACGCAATTCCAGTTCCTGCTCCGAAGCTGCACGGCCGGTGCCATTAATCCGGGAGCCTGCGCTATCAATACCGACGTACAGGTAGTTTCTTATCTTAGCCATCGTAATCAGCCTCCCAGCCGTTCGGTCAGATCCACCACGCGGCCCAGTTCTTCCAGTGATGTTTCGCCCCGGATGACTCGGCGAATACCCGCCTCCGCCAGTGACAGGTAGCCTTTACGCTCCACCACTGCCTGCAGCTCTTTGTAAGAGGCCTGCTGCAGTAACATATCATCCATTTCATTATCGAAGCGGACGGTCTCCATAATCGCCAGCCGCCCTTTATAGCCACTGAAAGTACAGCGTTCACAACCCTCTGGCTCATACAGCTGCAGCTCACTGTCGGCGTCCACGTGTAGCAGCTGGCGTTCAAACGCTTCAGCCGGGTGCGGTTTACGGCAATGAGTACAGAGTTTTCGCACCAGCCGCTGGGCGATGATGCCTGCAATATTGGTACTGAGGATGGTGGGTTTTACACCAATATCAAACAGCCGGGGAATAGAACCCATGGCGGAATTGGCATGCAGGGTGGCAAAGACTTTATGACCGGTCATTGCCGCGCGCAGGGCCATCTCTGCCGTTTCCTGATCACGGATCTCACCCAGCAGGATGATGTCGGGGTCCTGACGCATCAGCGAGCGAATCCCGGCCGCGAAGTCCATGCCCGCTCCTTCGTTAATACTGGTCTGGCGGATCATGGTCATCGGGTATTCCACCGGATCTTCCAGTGTCATGATGTTCACATCCACCTTGTTCAGCTCGTTGAGCACAGAATACAGGGTGGTAGTTTTACCCGAGCCAGTCGGCCCGGTCACCAGCACAATACCGGTTGGCCGGGAGATCATCAGCCGCACCTGGTCGAGCGAGTCGGGTTCAAGATCCAGTTTCTCCAGCGGCACGATACCTTTTTCCCGATCCAGGATACGCAGCACAAAGTTCTCGCCGTGGCTGGTCGGCTGTGCGGAGGCACGAAAGTCGATTTTACGCCCGGAGACCGTCAGGGTAATACGGCCATCCTGAGGCAAGCGGGATTCGGCAATATCCATATCGGAGATAACCTTAAGGCGCACCAGCATGGCCGACCAGAAACCTTTCTGCAGCAATCGCACCTGCCGTAAAACACCATCGATACGGTAACGGATGCGGACAAAGAATTCTTCTGGCTCAAAGTGAATATCCGAAGCTCCACGCTTAACCGCGTCCGTCAACAGGCTGTCCACCAGCCGTACCATTGGCTGTGCATATTCATCCAGCGCCCCGGCATTGAGATCAACAGTACCTGACTCAAGTTCGCGCAGAATGCCGTCAATCGACAGTTCATAGCCATAGTACTGATCGATGGCATCGCTGATATCCCGCTCATTGGCCAGCAGGGGGACCACACTGATGCCCGTCCCTACCTGACGACGCAAACGGTCGATTAGCATGATGTTATCAGGGTTGGTCGCGGCAACTCGTACCCGCTTTGCCTCTTCGTCAAAATCGATCGGCAATACGGTATTGGCGCGGGCAAAGCGCTCGTCAAGCAGCTTCAGGGCCTGGGCATCAGGCACAATGGTCTTGAGATCCAGTGAGGTAATCCCCACCGACTCACTGACACTTTCCTGCATCTGTTGTGGGGTGAGAAAGCCTAAGGAGAAAAGTACCTCACCCAGTCGGCTACCACTGCGACGCTGTTCATACAGCGCAATTTCCAGCTGATCCTGGTTAATGATGCCTTTTTCGAGCAGCTGATCGCCGAGTCGTTTTGGCTTGGCCATCGTCTAATTCCCCAACTGGCCCAGGGCATCCAGCCGCTGACGCACCGATGCTATGTTGATACCGCTACCTGACTGAGAGCCCAGCATCAATGCCTGCTCATAGTAACGTCGGGCAACGCTGTATTTGCGCAGGTGATCCAGCGCAATTGCCACATTCAAGGCATAGGAGGCTTGCGCCGGGTTCAGCCGGTGGGCATTAAAAAAGGCTTGCTGAGCTTCATGCCAGCGTTTCTGCCTCGCCATCGTCCGCCCCAGCCGGGCCTGTGCACGAGCACTATCGGGGTTACTCGCCAGATAGTTGCGTAACCGGGATTCCATATCGACCAGGTCCAGCCCGGTATCGGGTAAACCAATCAGTCCTTCGAAAGCAGAGTCATCCGTCGGATCATAGTCCAGCAGCTGTTTGTAGTAGTACGCCGCCTTGCCAAAATCACGCTCAGTGGCCGCAATTGCCGCTAGCCCCATCACCGCATCACGACTAAACGGATCTTCTGCTAAGGCTTGCTGATAAAGTTTCAGGGCCGTTTTCAGGTCGCCGTCCTGGAAAGCACGATAGGCCGACAGTACCCGTGCCTCGGTGTGACGGCGCTCAATACCCATCCTGGGCTCGCTTTCCAGAATGCCCTTCTCCATCACCGTTCGTTTAACCGTGACCCGCCCGGTGCCCTTAGCAACGCCAGCATAAGCGTCGGTTCCCGCCGATTTCAGCACACCTGAACCAGGCTCACCCTGTAACGTAACGGAGCCACTTTTGCTGGCCGCACGGTCCGCCTCCAACGCTGTTTCAACCGCCTTAGCCACCGACGCTTCAGACGTAATAACCGCTGATGTCACAGCTGTAGATTCAGGAGTCGCCACTACTGTACTGGCTTCTGTACGAGATTCCGTTGTAGTGGTGTCCGTGGAGCGGGTGACACCAGGCGAGACCCCTTGCCTGACTGATGATACGCCCTCAGCCACTGCCTGGGGCAGCGGGGCAACCGGTGTACTTGGCCGCATACTGGCCGGCTGCTTATAACGCGCTAATAGCTGGCTATTCTGTTGCAGCTGCTCTTCGTACATCAGATAACCCCAGCCACCAGCAGTCAAACCAATCGATAACAGCACAGACAGTACCAGCACACGCCGACGACGACGACGGCGTTGCAGGGCATTAAGCACCATTTCCGGTGCGGCATCGAACGCCGGGGCCTGGTTATCAGGACGACGGGGCGGGTCAGATTCAGCCGAAGTCACCTGCTCCGGTACAACCTCAGCCGGAGACGGTGCCACTTCAACCAGGCCTTTCGTTTCTGGCACGGTTGTTTGTGGTGCCTCGTTTGTCACCGCCTCGGCCTCCACAATGGGCGCTTGTACAGCTTCAGGCGTGGCTGACACCTGGGGCAAAGGCTCAACAATGGTTTCTTCTGGCCCGTTCACCACTGTTTTCTGAACAGTAGAGTGGCCCTCAGAGACCGCCTCTATCGACGGAACAGCGCTATCTGATGCTGCCTGAGAGGGCTCCTGGGGGACGGCAGACTCTATCGATTCAAATTCATCATCATCCAGCAATGTCAGGCTGGTTGTCACCGATGCCGGGGTTGCAGCCTGCCCTGGCTGTGCAGCTGCTACCTCAGGCAAGGCTTCATCGTCATCAAGCAATTCAAGGGTAAATGAAGCCAGTGGATTGGGTTCGGGTTCGGGTTCGGGTTCGGGTTCGGGTTCGGGTTCGGGTTCGGGTTCGGGCAACGGTTGCTCTTTAAAACCAAGCTTGTCGAGCGATTCGTCCCCTTCATCGATCAGACTGAGGGAAAAGCCACTTTTACCCGTATCCTCATCCTCAAAGGGCTCAAACCCATCGACATTATCCAGCTCATGCCCCTGGTCTTTGCCCTGCAACAAGCTCAGCAGCTGAGTGCCACTCTGGCCATTATTCTCCGCTGACTGCGGCCGCGGGCGTACCGGTGCCGGTGCATCCGTGCCCATGCGCTGTTTTTCTTCCGCTGCTTTTTTGAGCGCATCCAGCAACAGACTCATCAGAATGCCCCTCTCTTAGGCGCAGCAGCACGCTGACCCGGCAGGTACTGACGAAACCCCTTCAGGTCACCATATTCAACATCCGGGGCTTCAACGATGATCGGCCGGATAAAGATCACCAGCTCGGATTTCTTACGATTTTTCCCCTGCTGGGCAAAGGCATTACCAAGGCCAGGCACTCGCTCCAACCCAGGCAACCCCTGGCGCTGATCATCATCAATATCCTGCATCAGGCCACCAATGACTGCGGTCTGACCATTTTTCACCTTCAGAACCGCTTCCATTTCCCGTTCACGGATGACCGGCACGCTGCTCTTAATATCATCCGAGTTAGCCAGCGAGGCCGCTGCCAACCGCACAGCCGGATCGTCCACATAACCGACAATCCGTGAGATCGTTGGCCGCACACTGAGCGTAACCTCATCATTGCTGCTGATAAACGGGGTTACGCTCATGATCAGACCCACCGGTACGGTGTTCAGCTCCGAGGTATAGGTAATTTCAACCCGGCCGTTATCATCTTCTTCCCGCTCCCACGACAGGCCAAAATAGACATGGTTATCGACGACTTTCAGCAGTGCAGTCTGGTTATTGATGGCCATAATTTTCGGGCTGGAAAGCACGCGGGTATCGCCATAGCGCTGCACCATCTGCAGGTTAACCGCCAGCTCACCGCCAAACAGGCCAAAAGTGCCCGTGGAGCTTCCATTAAGGTCGGTCGGCGACACAGCGGAGCCCAGCGCGGTATAGTCAAGATCGGCAAAGTTACTGCCGATTGTCGACTGGCTGATCTTGAAATTGCCGTTCTGCGATAACGCCGCCCAGTCAACACCTGAGCGGAAGTCATCAAACAGCTCAACCTCAACAATCGTGGCCTCAATTAGCACCTCTTTACGAACACGGTGCATCACCCGATCCAGAAACACCTGTAGCTGCTCATGGGTTTTACTGTCAGTGAAAATAGAGACAACGCCGGCTTCGCGGTTAATTGCCACATCATTTTCAGCACTGACTTCCGTAGCGTCCGAACTGCTATCGCTGCTCGATGACGATGAACTGTCACCGCTGGATGATAAGCCACTATCCCCATCATCATTATCCTGGGTACTGTTAGTGTTCTCCCCTCCTGCAGGTTGCGGCGCTGTCTGCACGGAATAAAAAGCGGCGCGTTCACGTAGCAACTGATCATTAATGCGTTCGACTTTGGCACTAGTCACCTGCGCCAGCAGGTTTTTTGACAAGCTGTCCCAGAACCGGGACTCTGCTTTGGTGGAAACCGCAGTCTGGGAACCATTGGTGTTATCGTTAGACTCACCCGGACCTGCCGATACCGACATGTTGAGTACCACCTGACTGTCCACAGAGCGCTCAACATTGAGGTAATCCACCTCATAGGTACGCCAGATCGGCTTGTCAGGTTTCACCAGCAGATAACCTTCACGCAACTCAAACACCAGACCAGCCTGTTCAGAGATACGCTTAAGAATATTTGGCAGCGTCTGATCAATGGCATTAATGGTCACATTCCCGACCACACCATCAAACACATCCAGTTCCAGTGATGCATCGCGAGCCAATGAATACAGCAGTTCAGCGACCGGAATATCAGCCGCCGAAACGGTAAATAGCTCTAACGGCGCTTTCTGTTCCGGCACCGGCAGATAAATACTGTTTTCAACCGTATCCGGAATCTCTTGCAGGTTGGCGATCTCAGGTACAGAAGGGGTCAGGTGGCCATTACCAGACTCGCGCTGCTCGATAGGCTCCAGTCCGTCCATAGAGGTACAGCCCGTCCATAGGCTAGCAATGGTCAGCAACACAATGCCCCTGACCATATAATTCAATCGAAAAGTTTCTGGCATTTTCACTCTAGCAAAGTCCCGCTTCAAATATGAGTCATGGGATCTACCGCCCGCGCCTGCAGCTCAGATTTTACATCAGACAATGCACGTACATAGGGTCGATATCGCGTAACGATGTCCGCAGGTAGCCGTTGCAACATATCTCTGGCCATTTCCGGCGTGGTAAAGATACCCAATAGTACAACGGCGACCTGTTGTTTTTCCTTTTCATAGCCATAGACATGAAGCTGTGCTTTTAACGAAGCAAGCACCTGACTATCAATAAAATCCTGGGCGTCCTGGTAGCGAACACTCATCAGCTGAACAGTGTAAATATGCCCATTTTCAATACTTGAGAGGACCCACTTCAATGTCTTCCTGTTACGGCTTAGCCATACATTGTCTGAAGCAAGCAATTCTGGGGCAGAGGCCGGTGCAGACAACTCCTTCACCGTGGGAGCAACAACAGCACTGCGCTGCCATTTAAACAGCGACCCCATCTCAATGGAGAACCACTGCATGGAAAACAGGGCTAACAGTAATAATAAAAAAAGCCCCAGACTCCAATAGGGCAATCTTACCCCTTTGTTAGCAGTTTTTTCGCCCAGGGCCTTATTTACCAGTACTGCGGTGATCTCCCGACCACCGGAAGAGAACGCGGCCAGCAGTATTTTATCAGCCAGCAAGTTTACCCGCCGCGGGTACCCCTGTGTCTGACGATAAATCTTCCTCACCACCGACTCGGAGAAAAGATCATTACCAATATAGCCCGCTGCGCGTAGTCGAAAGTTCAGATACTCTTTCAGTTCACGCCGTTCAAAAGGCTCTATGGTCAGAGAAAACGCGATGCGATCCTTAATCTGGCGAACTTCTGGTGAATCAAGCAATGCATCAAGCTCGGGTTGACCAAACATGACAATTTGCAGCAGTTTATCTACCTCTGTCTCCAGGTTACTCAGTAACCGCATCTCTTCCAGGGTATCCAGTGGCATTGCCTGGGCTTCATCAATCAGCAGCACAACCTGCTTACCGGCGACGTGGCCATCCAGCAAGTGTTGCTGTAACCGCCCGACCAGCTGAAATTTAGGCTCCGAGCTCTGATATTTGATGCCCAGCTCATTACAGATAAACATCAAAATATCGCGCGCTGGCATATTCGGGCTGTTGATATACACCAGCCTGACTGGACTGTTTTTTAGTGTTATGGCCAGCTTGCGTAGCAAGGTGGTTTTACCACTGCCCACCTCACCAACAACCTTGACGATCCCTTCGCCACGCTGAATGGTATAAAGCAGCGCATTAAGCAGCTCTTCACGCCGACCGCCCCCAAAAAAAGTGCGGGTATCCGGAGTGATTTTAAAAGGAGCCTGCTTCAGCCCGAAGAATGATTCATACATGCGTGTTTGCAGTCCACCGCGAAGAGTAAAGTTAACCTGGCTAAATATGGGGAAGCGCGGCCTATAGTACTAAAAGGGCGTTTATCCCGTAAACGACAGCACCCATGTCCTTTGATCTATCATCAACTTTTTGTTAGGGACATGCGCCGAATGGTCTTTATTGAATGTATTCACAAAAAGGCTTGACCCTAACCTGAAAACCTTGTTTAATCCGTCCCGCGTTGCCCAGATAGCTCAGTCGGTAGAGCAGGGGATTGAAAATCCCCGTGTCGGCGGTTCGATTCCGTCTCTGGGCACCAATTACTTCAAGCCTCGTTTTCTTTATAAGAAACGGGGCTTTGTTGTATCTGGGTAACTGAAAAGTACAACCTGCATACAACCCAACCCGCGAATACCGACAGTGCAAAAACCAATCCGCCACTCTATCTGCTTACGCTGTTAATAACACCCGTTACACAACAACACAGACCACTAGCCCAACCCCAGTCGCTTCAACAATCGATGGAAGTTGCTACGGTTCACTCCCAGGCTACGCGCTGCGGCCGCACGATTACCTTCACACTGCGTCAGCCGCTGATTTATCAGCTGGCGCTGGTAGTGCTCCAGCACCTGCGCCATCGACAGTGCATCAGCATCCGGCGCAGCCAGCGCAACTGCCGCCACCGCGCCCTCTTTCGCAGGACTGCGCACGGCACGACTCGCCTGTACAGGTGCCGCCTGCTCCAGCCCCAGATGCTCCGGCGCCAAAACCACGGACGCCTCACGCGCTAACGAACCTGCCACCTGACCCGCTCTGGCCCGCAGCGCAGCACGGCTAAGCAGGTGCTCCAGCTCCCGCACATTGCCCGGCCAGCTGTACTGCTGCAGCTGCCGCCCGGCCTCTGCAGACAATCGCAGCGCGTGAACATCCAGCCGACGCTGGCTGGCTTCCAGCAGGTAACCGGCCAGTAACAGAATATCCTGGCCGCGTTCACGCAACGGCGGCACCTGCAATGGATACACCGACAACCGGTGATAGAGATCGGCCCGGAAACGCCCTTCGGCCACCTCATCCGCCAGATCTCTGTTGGTCGCCGCCACGATGCGGACATTCACCTGTAAATGCCGATCACTGCCCACCCGCTGAATCTCACCGCTTTGCAACGCCCGCAACAACGTGGCCTGCAACGCCAATGGCAACTCGCCGACTTCATCCAGAAACAGCGTGCCACCATCAGCGACTTCGAACTTGCCCGCCCGCGCGGCCAGCGCCCCCGAAAACGCCCCTTTGACATGTCCGAACAGCTCACTCTCCGCCAGATTTTCCGGTAGCGCCGCGCAGTTTACATACACCAGCGGCTGCTCTGCCCGACCGGACAGACGATGAATCTGCCGCGCCACCAGTTCTTTACCCACCCCGGTCTCCCCCAGCACCAGCACATTCAGATGAGAACGGGCAACAATGGTGATCTCTTCCTGCAGCCGCTTCATTGGCGCACTCTCGCCCACCATCTCCGGTGCCTGATCCGCCTCCTGCAACACCCGCACCACCTGCTGCTGCCGCTCAGCATGGGCCGTCAGCGCATCCATCCGCGCCGCCGCTTTAACCGTCGCTTCAGCCAGGCCAATAAAGGTACGCAGTTCAGTGTTATCGATCTGGTCGAAGGTCGCCGGGTTCAGCGCATCCAGCGTCAACACGCCCCAGGGCTGCTCATCGATATAGAGCGACGCCCCCATACAGTCATGCACATGCAGATGCGGATCTTCACCGTTCATCAGGCCATCGTACGGGTCCGGCAGCGGGCTATCAGCGGCAAACCGTACCGGCACCCGGGCATGCACCAGACAGTCCAGCCGGGGATGCTCATCCACCCGGAACCGCCGCCCCATGGCTTCAACACTCAGCCCATCCACTGCCAGCGGCCTGAGGTAGTCGCCGTCAAGCTGCAACAGCGCCGCCGCATCACAGGGGAAACTCTGCTGCAGGGCAGCCAGCAGGCGCTGGTAACGCTGCTCGGCAGGAAGGTCGCGGGAGAGATCAGCCACAATGCTGATCAACCCTTCGGAGAAGGCTGCTGTTGTCATAAAGATAACCATTGTTGTACATATGACACCATTATAACAGTTGTCATTGGCACAACAAAGGCTTCCAGCCCTTTAATATCAACAGGTTAAAAACTGGCACGTAACTTGATATGGAGTAGCTATTCAGAATAAAACCATCAACTACCGAGGCCGCCGTTATGACCCGATTCCCAATCCTTCCCGCACCCCTGAGGTGCAAGGAGGCCCAGCATGATTGAGATGTTCACCAAAGGCATGGCCCGCAATATGTACTACGGCGGCGGGGTGTTCTTTTTCCTGTTGCTGGTCGGCCTGACCCTCGACACCCTGCGCGAACTGCCGCAACGCGACCACCGCGAAAACATCACTGAGTCCGTGGCGCGTGGCAAAACGCTGTGGGAAGAGAACAACTGCATCGGCTGCCACAGCCTGATGGGGGAAGGCGCTTACTTCGCCCCTGAGCTGGCCAACGTATTTGACCGTTACGGCCAGGGTAATGAGCAGACATTCGCTGCATTTATGCAGTCCTGGATGGCGATGCAGCCACTGGCGATCGAAGGCCGCCGCAAAATGCCGCAGTTCAACCTGAGCACAGCGCAGGTCGATGATCTGTCAGCGTTTCTGATCTGGACCTCGCGGATTAACGACAACGACTGGCCACCGAATAAGGAGGGGTAAGTAATGAAATTTGAATCCCAACGGGTCGCCATGCCCTACTTCATCTTCGCCCTGGTGTTATTCACCGGACAGATCCTGTTTGGTCTGATCATGGGCCTGCAGTACATCATCGGCGACTTCATGTTCCCGTACCTGCCGTTCAACGTTGCCCGGATGGTGCACACCAATCTGCTGATCGTCTGGCTGCTGTTTGGCTTTATGGGTGCCTCCTACTACCTGGTGCCGGAAGAGGCCGGGGTCGAGTTGCACAGTCCATTACTGGCAAAAGTTATGTTCTGGGTCTTCGCTTTTGCTGGCGTTGCCACCATTCTGGGTTACCTGCTGGTGCCCTATGCCGAGCTGGCCCGGCTAACCCATAACGAACTGCTACCCACCATGGGCCGGGAGTTCCTCGAACAGCCCACCATTACCAAGATCGGTATCGTGGTGGTCGCCCTGGCCTTTGTTTTCAACATCGGTATGACCATCCTTAAAGGCCGTAAAACCGTCATCAATATGGTGCTGATTACCGGTCTGATCGGGCTGGCGGTGTTCTTCCTGTTCTCGTTCTATAACCCGGATAACCTGGTGCTGGATAAGTACTTCTGGTGGTGGGTGGTACATCTGTGGGTTGAGGGTGTGTGGGAACTGATCCTGGGTGCCATTCTGGCCTTCGTACTGATCAAAGTAACTGGCGTCGACCGTGAAGTGATCGAGAAATGGTTGTACGTGATCATCGCCATGGCACTGATCTCCGGCCTGATCGGCATGGGCCACCACTATTTCTGGATCGGTCCGGGTGAATACTGGCTGTGGCTGGGCTCTATCTTCTCCGCCATCGAGCCGATTCCGTTCTTTATGATGGTGATGTTTGCCTTCCGCATGGTGCGCCAGCGTCGCCACCAGCATGGCAATGAAGTCGCCACTCTGTGGGCACTGGGCACCGCGGTAATGGCCTTCCTGGGGGCGGGCGTCTGGGGCTTTATCCATACCCTGGCACCGGTCAACTACTACACCCATGGCAGCCAGATTACCGCTGCCCATGGTCACCTGGCCTTCTTCGGTGCTTACGCCATGGTGGTGATGTGCATCATCTCCTACACCATGCCAATTATGCGGGGCCGCCCACAGGGCAACACCGCCACCGCACAGAAGCTGGAACGGTTCGCCTTCTGGGCCATGTGCAGCAGCATGCTGGGTATTACCCTGGCACTGACCGTCGCCGGTGCATGGCAGGTTGCTCTGCAGCGTCTGCCTGAAGTGGGCGCGCTGAGCTTTATGAACACCCAGGCCAAACTGGTACCGATCTTCTGGGTGCGTGAAGCCTTCGGGGTGCTGTTCTTCCTCGGCCTGGTTGCCTATCTGAGCAGCTTCTTCGTCAGTGGTGCGCGTACCGTACGTACCGCTACCGTCACGGAAGAAAGCACTGAGCAGGCAGCACAGAAAGTCTGCTGCGGCAGCTGCAACTGAACCACTGAGGCAGTAAGAGATTCACCCTCGTTCAACACGCCTTAGGCAAATGGACTGGCCTCGGGCCGCACTCACCCACAGGATCGAGTGCGGCCCATTTTTTACAAAATAATCAAGATCATACAGATACATAGCAATGCCTTAATTTACGTGCTGAAAGGCGCTGAAAACCCTGTTTAACCGGATATCCCACGAGGTCAGTAATGGAAGAATTTGTCGGCAACATCTGGCATCGTTTTATTAGCCGCCAGAGCGCCACGGCCTTTCCTGCGGCGGCCGTAACGCTGGAGCCGTTACTGCCCCAGCTGGCACCGTTCTTCCGTGCTTTGGGCGGCCCGGCGGGTTTGCAACTGGAGGGAGCTGAGCCCCGTCCATTTCGCGCCCCACGGCGCTTGATGCAAAAACTGGCGGGCAGCCATACCCATTTCGCCGTTTGCTGGCAGGACGGCCGCAGCCTGCGCCTGCCACCGACTATTGCTCAATTTGATGATCCAGCCCTCAACGAAGCACTCTATTTCTGGCTCACCGCCCTGGCGGCTCAGCAACCACGGCTTGACCACTGGTTTGAAGACAATCAGCGTGCCACCGCCACACTGCTGAAAAAACGCCCGGGCCTGGCGCGTAGCTATGATGCGCTACTGATGGCAACCCTGGAGCAGCGCCAGCAGTTGATGCTGGACGACGCTGCGCTCGACCGTGAACAGGCTATCCAGCAAGCCCTGACCAATCCGGGCAGCGTCAGCACCCTGCCACGCGCCTCGAGTGATCCGTTACCGGTGCCACTGTGGCTCTATCCTGCCCCTTTACACGCCGTGTCGGTGGCCGTCGAGGATCAGCTGGATACCCCGGATGGCAAGGGCTCTGCGCCCTCAGAGCAGTTACAGCAACCCCGTAAACAGGCGCGACGGATTGATGACCGTAAAGAAACCGACGGCCTGATGATTTTTCAGCTGGAAGCACTGTTTACCCGCGTCGAGCATGTCGAGCTGGACCGGGTACAGGAGGAAGATCTGGACGATGACAGCGGCCCGGAAGATCTGGATATTATCACCCTGTCGCGCCAGCGCCGGGCCGGAGCTGGCAAGCTGAAATTCGATCTGGACCTGCCCGCCCCTCAGCATGATGAGTTGCCACTGGGCGATGGCATCCGCCTGCCTGAATGGGACTACCGCCGTCAGCAGCTGCGCCCGGACTACTGCCTGTTACAGCCTATGCTGGCAGATGACGCCCTGCCTGCGGCCTTGCCAGACCACCTGCAAAGCCCAGCCCGCCTGCTGCGCAACCGTTTCAGTTGCCTCAAGCCACAACGCAGCTGGCTGCGCAGGCAACCCCAGGGCGAAGAGATCGAACTGGACAGCTGGCTCGATCACCTCACCCAGCCCGGTCGCAGCAGCGAACCGGTAGCCTGCTTTCGTCAGCGCCAGCCAGTCGAACGCGACCTGTCCTGCCTGCTGCTGGCTGATATTTCCATGTCCACCGATGCCGGTATCAACGCCGACCAGCGGGTTATTGATGTGATTCGCGACAGCCTGCAGCTGTTCGCCGAAGCCCTGAACGCCAGCCGCGACCGCTTCGCTATCTACGGCTTCTCTTCCATTCGCAACAAACAGGTGCGCTATCACCTGCTAAAAAACTTTAACGAACCTTATGCCGACCCGGTTCGCGGTCGTATCCAGGCCCTGAAACCCGGCTTCTACACCCGGATGGGCGCCGCAATCCGCCAGTCGACTGACATTCTGCAACGCCAGCGCAGCCAGCAGAAACTGCTGCTGATCGTCTCCGATGGCAAACCCAACGATATTGACCACTACGAAGGCCGCTACGGCATTGAAGACACTCGCCAGGCCGTTCAGCAGGCTCGTAAAGCCGGACTGCAGCCGTTCTGCGTCACCATTGACGAACAGGCTGCAGATTACCTGCCTTACCTGTTTGGCGACCGTGGCTATGCCGTGGTCAGTGACCTGAGCCGGTTACCGACCCTGCTACCAAAACTGTACCTGAACCTGACCCACGCACACTGACAGGACACACCCATGACCACACAGCGCCCTTACCTGCCCCAGCACAACGAAATTGAACTGTTCCAGTGTGCCGCCAGCAACCAGCTTCCGGTACTGCTCAAAGGCCCCACCGGCTGCGGTAAAACCCGCTTTGTCGAACATATGGCCGAGCAGCTGAACCGCCCGCTCTACACCATCGCCTGTCACGATGACCTGACCGCCGCCGACCTGGTCGGTCGCCACCTGATCGGCGCCGAGGGCACTTACTGGCAGGATGGCCCGTTGACCCGCGCCGTGCGTGATGGGGCTATCTGTTATCTGGATGAAGTGGTCGAAGCCCGTAAAGACACCACCGTGGTACTGCATCCGCTGTCAGATCATCGCCGTGAATTGCCGATTGAACGCACCGGCGAACGGTTGCAGGCCCACCCGGATTTTATGCTGGTGATTTCCTACAACCCCGGCTACCAGAACCTGATGAAAGGGTTAAAACCCAGCACCCGCCAGCGCTTTGTCGCCATGAGCTTCGACTACCCGGATGCCGAACACGAAATCGTTATCGTCTGTCAGGAATCCGGGCTGGAAAAACAGACCGTCAGCACCCTGGTGGCGCTGGGCAACGACCTGCGTCGGCTGAAGGATCATGACCTGGAAGAAGCCGCGTCTACCCGCCTGCTGATCTACTGCGCCCTGATGATCAAAAGCGGCACCCCGGCCCTGCTGGCCTGCCGCGCCTGTCTGGCCCAGCCGCTGACCGACGACAGCGAAACCCTGGCCGCCATCGACCGGCTGATCTGCAGTTATTTCTAAAAGATATCGGCTTGTAGCAGCGACGTCTCGTAGCGTCCCGTGCCGATATCTGACGCGACGGGACGTCGCTGCTACAGAGAATGCATGCTGTAAACGGGTGGTAAAATAACAAACGGAGTGAGTAATGACTATCGCCGTACAGCCCGAAATATATGATTATTCAATTGATGATCGTACCCCAGGCAGCATCGCGGTGTGGATTCTGATCTATGCCGAGCTGACCGAGTTTGCGCTATTTTTTCTGGTCTACCTGATCACCCGCGCCCACAATCCGGAAGTGTTCAGTGCCGGTCCGACCCAGCTTAATACCGCTGCCGGTATCGCCAACACCCTGGTGCTGATCACCAGCAGCTTCTGTATGGCCCGTGCCATGGCGGCCATCCGCCGCAACAACCCGCAGCGCTGCATGCACTGGCTGTGGCTAACACTGGCCTGCGCCGCGACCTATTGTGGCATCAAAGGCTGGGAATATCTGTGGAACGGCGCTCACGACATCTACACCCGCAAAAACCTGTACTTCACCCTGTATTACTACCTGACCTTCAATCACCTGCTGCATGTACTGATGGGTATGGTGATTATTTCATGGATGCTGTTTCGTACCCGGCTGGGTAGCTACAGCGCCACCGACCATGAAGGGCTGGAGAACGGGGCCTGCTACTGGCATATGATCGATCTGGTGTGGATTATCATCTTTCCACTGATCTACGTACTGGGCTGACCTGGGAGTCGCACAATGTTGACCTTATCCGATAAACACAGCTGGTACGCCCTGCTCGCGCTGACCCTGAGCAGCGCGCTGATTGCTGAAACGACACGACCGGAGTGGGGGCTGATGCTGTTTGTCTGCGTCACAGTGGCGTTAAAGGGTCTGCTGGTGATTGATAACCTGATGGGGCTACGTCACGCCCACGTGGGCGTGCGGCGGCCAATGCGACTCTATTTTGCCGTGCTGACCCTGCTGATTGCACTGGCCATGCTGTTTCCAGAGCCGCTGGCGCGGCTCACAACACTCTGACGACTGCTCAGGTTAGCGAACACTCACTTATCTTCAAACAGGTGTGGATAAAGACTGCGGGCCTGCTCGTCGGACATGTCCCGCAATCGCTGCATATTGCGTTCCGGGATCTGCTCCGGGTTTTTATAATGGGCCAGCGCCCGGCTCATCTCGCCTTCACGGATGATATGCACCGTTGCGTACGGTGCCCGGTTGGTCCAGTGGCTACGATCATCCTCCGGCACCCCGGCAAACAGATAATCGGGATGAAAGCTGGCCAGCTGAAACACCCCTTCCAGGCCTGCCCGTTTCAGCTTTTTCTGCATAACATTGAGCACATCCAGATACTGATAAAAATCCTCCAGTGCCGGAATAATCAGCAAGGTAGTCGACAGCGCTGTTTCTTCCGCCTGCTGCAGCCGGTCCAGCTCGGTCAGGAACTCAGCCACAATCACAGCATTATCCTGCGCGCCACACAGGGCATAACGGATCGTTTCTTTTCTCACCACCGGCGCGGCAAAAGGACAGAGATTCTGACCTACGACGACGTTTTCAACCCACTGTCGGGTCTGTTCGATAATCTGACTGTCTGCTACCACGCTCATTCCTGCAATAACCTGCTCAACGGAGGGCGAATCATGACGGACATTCGCCTCGGGTGGTAGTATTGGCGCACGTTTTTACCGGAAGTAAGCTTGTGCCCATTCCCGCTGCCCTGAGTCAGCCTCAATTCAATACTGCCTGGCGCGCACTGCGCCGCCCGAACCAGCTACAGGCGCCGCTGCAATGGCGCAACTGGCTGATGGACCCGGGGTCGCTAACCCAGCGGCTGATTCTGCGTAGCCGTGGCCAGTTTCGGGTCGAAGTGATTCGCCAGCACTGGGCCGTGCCCACCGCCAGCGAACGCAAGGCACTGGGCATGCGCTGTCGGGAGAAGGCGCTGATTCGTGAAGTACAACTGATCGGCAACGACCAGCCCTGGGTCTATGCCCGTTCCGTGCTGCCTGCCACCACCCTGACCGGCCGCCAGCGCATACTGTCCCAGCTGGGCTCACGCCCGCTGGGGCAGATGCTGTTTCGTGACCCGACCATGCGCCGCAGTCCACTGCAGATCAGCCCATTACACCTGACCACCGGCCAGACCGCCTGGGCCCGTCGTTCTGTCTTCACCCTGGCTAACAAACCATTACTGGTCTGTGAAGTTTTTCTGCCCGCCCTGCTCGAGGTAGAATAGGCCACACCTTTTTCCCTGACTCAGACGCGGGCCCAGCCGATGCAGCAATCGATCCAATCTCCGCCCTCCCGGACAGACACGCTCAAGGCGTATAGCCAGTTGATGCGGATCGACCGCCCCATCGGCACCTGGTTGCTGATGTGGCCGACTCTGTGGGCACTCTGGATCGCCGCCGATGGCTTCCCGCCCTGGCCAACATTGCTGATTTTTATCGCCGGGGTTTACCTCACCCGCGCCGCGGGCTGCGTGATCAACGACTATGCCGATCGCAATATAGATGGCCATGTCAAACGGACCCGCGAACGCCCCCTGCCCTCGGGTAAAGTCAGCGCCCGTGAAGCACTCTATCTGTTCGCCGGGCTGATGCTGACCGCGTTCGGCCTGGTGCTGCTGACCAATCCGCTGACCATTATCATGTCCTTCGGCGCCCTGGCTCTGGCCGCTTGCTACCCGTTTATGAAGCGCTACACTCACCTGCCACAGGTGGTGCTGGGGGCTGCATTTTCCTGGGCCATCCCCATGGCCTTTACCGCCATTCAGGGCGAGCTGCCGTTGTACGCCTGGTTACTGTTCATGGCTAATCTGCTGTGGACGGTCGCCTACGATACGTTCTATGCCATGGTCGACCGGGATGATGATCTGAAAATCGGCGTCAAATCCACCGCCGTGCTGTTTGGCGATGCCGACCGGCTGATAACCGGTGCCCTGCAACTGCTGACCCTGGCCTGCCTGATTGCCGTGCGCGTACAGACCGAACTGTCATGGGGGTTTGATCTGGCGATGGCGGGTACGGCCGGGCTGTTTGTTTACCAGCAATGGCTGATTCGCCACCGTGAGCGAGATGACTGTTTTAAGGCCTTTCTCAATAACCACTATGTCGGCATGTTGCTGTTTATCGGCGTGGTGGTGGACTACTTCCCGCTCTAAGTATGCGACCTCTGATTGAACGCTCCAAAAAAGTCATGACACAGCACAGGCAAGAAAAGCACCGCTGTGTCATATTTGTGTAACACAAACGACTTGTAATGGTGCGATCAATATTTCAGAGCCAGAGGCTGAATACTCATGTCTTCTTCCAAACGCGTGCTGATCGTCGACGACGAAGCACCAATTCGCGAGATGATTGCTGTCGCACTAGAGATGGCGGGATATGAGTGCATGGAGGCAGAAAGCGCAAACGCAGCCCATGCACTTATCGTCGATAACAAACCGGATATGGTACTGCTGGACTGGATGATGCCCGGCACCAACGGTATTGAATTTGCCCGTCGTCTGCGCAAAGACGAAATGACCTCCGATGTGCCCATTATCATGCTGACCGCCAAAGGCGAAGAAGACAGCAAGATCAAGGGGCTGGAAGCCGGAGTCGATGACTACATCACCAAACCGTTTTCACCCCGTGAGCTGGTCGCCCGGCTCAAAGCCGTGTTGCGTCGCACCACACCAAAAGGCATTGAAGAACCGGTGACGGTTGATGCCCTGACGCTGGACCCGATCTCCCACCGCGTCACCTCGGAGAGCAAGCCGGTCGAGCTGGGCCCTACCGAATTCCGCCTGCTGCAATTCTTTATGACCCATCAGGACCGCGCTTACTCTCGCAGCCAGCTGCTGGATATGGTCTGGGGTGGTAATGTCTATGTCGAAGAACGCACCGTCGATGTCCATATCCGTCGCCTGCGCAAAGCACTGGGTGAACGCCATGACTATCTGGTGCAGACCGTTCGCGGTACCGGTTATCGCTTTTCCGCCAAGGTCGCCTGAGGCCCCTTATGCAGAACCCCCGCCACTCAATGCTCGGAAACCTGCTGGTCGTACTGATCAGTGCCGTAGTGGTTGGTTTTATTCTCGGTTACCCTGGCTGGCTGGGGCTGCTTGCCCTCAGCGGCTGGTGTGCAATTCAGATTCACCAGTTCAGTCGGCTGGTACACTGGTTGCAGAACGAAGCCGATAAAGAACCACCTGAAGGTACCGCCCATTGGGGTGATCTGTTCGATGAACTGTCACGCTATCAGAAACGCCATCGCTCTCGCGAGAGCTACCTGCGCGGGGTTATCACGCGTTTTCAGCAATCCTCTGCAGCACTAAGCGATGCGGTGGTGATTATTGACCGGGATAATAATCTGGAATGGTGGAACCGCTCGGCTGATCGCTTGCTGGGGCTGCGTGCCGTCTCTGACCGGGGCAAACCGGTGATGAACCTGCTGCGTGACCCACGCTTTATCCGCTATTTTAAAAAATCCAATTATAACGAGCCACTGGACCTGCCTTCCCCGGTTAACAATGATCTGCAGATCCAGTACCAGATTAGTGAATTCGGTGAAGGCGACCGTTTGCTGGTGGCCCGCGATATTACCCGGTTACTGCAACTGGAACAGACCCGGCAGGATTTTGTTGCGAACGCCTCCCATGAGCTGCGCACACCGTTAACGGTAATCCGCGGCTACCTGGAAACTTACCTGGAGCAGGAACTACCTCGGCCGCTGATACGCGGGCTGGAGCAAATGCAGCAGCAATCCCGACGGATGGAAAATCTGGTTTCTGACCTGCTGTTACTGTCCCGGCTGGAAGCAAGCCATCAAATTTCTGATGAACAGCCGATCCAGATCCACGGTATGTTGCAGCATATTTTCCAGGACGGTCAGGCGCTGGGCCGGGATAAGGGCCATCATCTGAGCCTGGAAACAGACAAGGAGCACGACCTGCTGGGGCAGGAGATTGAACTGTACTCCGCCTTTTCCAACCTGGCATTTAATGCCGTGCGTTATTGCCCGGCGGAAGGTGAAATCAAGCTGCGCTGGTGGGTCGATAAGGACGGTGGGCATTTTTCAGTACGTGATAACGGTACGGGGATCGAATCGATTCACTTGCCACGACTGACCGAACGTTTCTACCGGGTGGATGAGAGCCGCTCATCTTCCAGTGGTGGTACCGGGCTAGGGCTGGCCATTGTCAAACACGTACTGGCCCGCCACGGGGCAACACTGACCATTAAAAGTAAGGTAGGTAAAGGCAGCACGTTCAGCTGTCACTTCCCACTGGATATGGTTGCCAAAGCCCAGCAAACAGAGCCCGATGAGGACGAGGACAGCAACGACACAGCTGACGCTGCCATCAACCCCTCAGACAAACAAAGCAAGGCCACCGGCTGAGCCCCCCCATCAACCGTCCCGGTTGATGGGGGCTTTTCTCGACTAGCGCTGCAAATCCGGCTGGTCTGCGTACTCTTCCACCCAGTAGATCGTTGCACCCACCACGGCCGTTGGCATCAGGATCAGGTTAAGAACCGGCACCAGCATACCCAGCTGTACCAGGCCACCGAAGCCCAGCGCGGTCATGCGGTGTGATTTAAGCAGCAGCTTCATCTGACCAAAGCTGACCCGGTTGTTATCCATCGGGTAGTCACAATACTGAATCGCCATCATCCAGGCACCAAACAGAAACCACAGTAGCGGTGCCAGCAGGTTTACCCCGGGGATAAAGGTAAGTACCAGAATCAGTAAAAACCGCGGCAGGTAGTAGCTCAGTTTGGCAATCTCACGACCCAGCGCCAGGGGTACCATCCTCAGCAGCTCCTGCCAGCTATCTCCACTATCGACCTTGCCCCGCAGGCGCAACTCAACTTTCTCTGCCAGCAGGCCATTAAAAGGTGCGGCGATAAAGTTGGCGACAATATTAAAGCTGTAATACACCAGTATCAGTACCAGTCCGGCAAACATCGGCCACAACAACCAGTCCAGAAACGACATCCAGCCAGGTAACTGGTTCATCCAGTACGCCACCCAGACATCAAACTGATCAATCAGCAGCCAGATCGCACCGGCAAACAGAATAATATTGACCAGTAACGGAATCAGTACAAAGGTGCGTAGCCCCGGAGTGTTCAGCATACCGGCACCGCGCAGCAAATAACCGGCACCGCGTAATGGATTTCCTGCCATGGGTCTTACCTCACAAAGTACAGTGCCATGCGGATGGCCACGGCCACCAGCATCAGGGTCAAACCAGAACGGTTGACCAGGAACTCGGTCCGGCTGAAACTGATGGTGGGCTGCCAGAACATCAGCAGCGATTTAAAGTCACGGGTGCGTCCGGCATACATCGCCAGAGACACCAGAAATGCCAGCAGTCCAATAAAGAACAGCACCTGCTCAATCATCGCCAGATAGATCACCGTTATCCCTCTATGTCGGGCGCAGCGCCGTACTCGGCCGCGCGATATTTGCATCATATTGCTGCACCTGCAGTGCTGGCACAGCCTAACAGAAATCCCCTATTATCACCTCTATGGGCAATAACACTGACAGGAGTACACCATGAAAGCGATCCTGCTTGAGCGCTTAGACCTCGACCAGCTGAGCGTACAGCAGCAGCCTGTACCGGCACTGAAATCCGGCGAGGTACGGGTACGTACCGCCGCCTGTGGGGTCAATCCAATCGACTGGAAAACCTGCAGCGGCGGTGGCGCGGCACCCTTTATTGGTGAGCTGCCCTTTATTCCGGGCTGGGAGCTGTCCGGCACGGTCGACGCGGTGGCTGAAGATGTGACAACCCTCAAGGTGGGTGACCGGGTGCTGGGGCTGCTGCGCTTTCCTGAGCGGGCGGGCTGTTATGCCGAGTATGTTGCCGCCCCGGCCAGCGAGCTGGCGTTGTGCCCCGACGCGCTGGAGCTGATACCCGCTGGCGGCCTGGCCCTGGCAGGTCTGACGGCCTGGCAGGCGCTGTTTGATAAAGGCAGCCTGCAACCCGGCCAGCGGGTACTGATCAGCGCCGCGGCTGGCGGCGTCGGTCACCTGGCTGTACAGCTGGCAAAATGGCAGGGGGCTTATGTGATCGCAACCGCATCGGCCCACAACCATGACTGGCTGCAGCAGCTGGGGGCCGATCAGTGCATTGATTACAACGACGGCGTTCTGGCTGATCAGGTACAGGATGTGGATCTGATTCTGGATGGTATCGGCGGTGACAGTGGCGAAGCTTCACTGGCCTGCCTTACGTCAAATGGCATGCTGGTCACCCTGCCGTCGGTCACTAAAGATCAGCTGATTGCGGCCGGTGATAGCCAGGGTAAGCGGGTAGAGCCGCTGCGTGTGGCTGCCAATGGTAAACAGCTGGCCGAGCTGGCTCAGCTCTGCGCGGCGGGTACCGTCAAACTGACGATCGCGGCGACGGTCCCACTGGAAGACGTCGGGAAGGCATTCGCTGACAGCGCCACCGGTCATGCCCGAGGCAAGATTATTCTGACGGTGTAACACACCCGATTCAGCCCATTAGCACCCTGCCTGCAGGGCGTTAATGGGCTAAAAGGTTCAAGGCTGGTCGGTATCCGATCCTTCCGCGACCGTATCCGCTGGCACACCACCGGCACAGAAAGACTGCTGGCGACGTAACAGGAAGCGACAGCCGTCATGCACGATACCTTTGTCGGTACAGAAGTAGCGTGCCCACTCTTTCTCTTTATCCAGCATCTTGTTACGGAACGGCGGGATACCTTCACATAACACCGGGTTCGGTGTCGCCACAGTCAGACAGGCCTTGAGAAAAACCCCCTGATTAATGGTGCAGGTATTACCTACGCAGCCCTGCAGGTTATTCAGCGCCGTATCCATACACTGCTGCGTATCCACCGTGCGGCCATACTGTTCACCCTGGCGCTGATACTGTTTCGCTTCTTCAGCCCGCTGGGTATTCCAGTTTTCCAGCCAGCCCGGCCCCAGTATCACTGCTGCAGCCACCAGCACCGCCACCAGCAACAGTGCCGTTTTCCATACTTTCATCGGTACATCCTGTTAAGAAGGGTTGCGTGGTGCCGGCACGTAGAGTCGGAACAGACAGATAATCAGCCCGATACTGGACAGCAACATACCACCATTAACCAGCAACGGCTGACGCGCCATCAGCGAGATAAATGGCTGGGTGGTATTCAGATCACAAAGCTGATCAATATAATCAAACGAGCCGCCCGCTTTGAGGCAATCTTCCACCAGCGACTGTTCGTACATATAAAGGCCCATCAGCACAACGGCGGGCACCACCAGTAACAACACACCAAGTTTTAACATCAGTCGTCTGCACGCACGCCAATATTGGATACGCCATCATTGGCGGCGAGGGTTTTCAGCCCCTGCATCAGTGCTTTGTTCGGCTGCTTACTGGCACTGATCTGGTCCAGTACGTCCTGCTGGAAGGCATCTTCAACCTCCATCAGTTCATGGGTATTGATCATCCGCAGCAGCTCTTCGTCGGACAGCTGGTCATCCGCTTCGGAGAACTCAATGAAGGTTGCTACACACTCGCGGGACAGGTTCGCCACATCACTGGCCAATTCTTTATCTGCTTCCAGAATACAGTCCAGTGTCTGGATCAGCGCCAGTACGGCATCACGGGCGGGCACAGCACCGTACATGGTGAACTCTTCCAGGTCGGGCATATTGGTTTCAACATGACCAAGCTGAACTTCGAAGTTCATTTTGGCGCCGGTATTGGCCAGAAAGTCCCATACGCCGTCCAGCACGGTGCGTATTTTCTGATTATCGCCAAACTCCACCAGATCGGAAAACAGGGCAAAGTTGGGGTACATACGCTCACTCAGCGCAGCACAAAAAGCGGCCAGCTGCCAATCTTTCAGGGCAGCCAGCTGGCGGTCAATCTGCGGCAGTTCAGACATACAATTCTCCGATCTCTGGGCATAGGTGCAAAAACCGCCCTATTGTAAGCCATTTCCAGTCTTTTGCAGCCCTGAAACGCCAGCTGCAGCCGGGGTTTTTACGTATTTATTGAACGGTTAGCCTGACTCACTGTGAAATTAACGACTTAGTGGCCTTGAACAACAGACATCAAGTGACCCAAACAGCGAAATTGATATACTTTGCAGCTATTTCAAGGCAGATGCCTGAGAAGCGGATAGATACCGTCGTCGCCGTTTACGGTCACCTTCGGCCCGCCTCCCAGGTCCGATAACTAAAATCACAAACCACAACGGAGCCCAGGATGCAGCAACCCACCTTCCTGTCCGGTCTGATGCGCAAGCTTGATCTACTCAGTGAGTGGACAGGTAATCTCATCTCCTGGCTGACGCTTGCCATGGTGCTGGTCACCTTCGCAGTCGTCGTTATGCGCTACCTGTTTAACGTCGGCAATATCGCCCTGCAGGAATCTGTCATTTATATGCACAGCTTCATCTTCCTGCTGGGTGCCGCTTACACTCTGAAACACGATGGCCATGTGCGGGTCGATATTTTTTACCGCCCACTGGGCGAGCGCGGTAAAGCGATCATCAATCTGATCGGTGTACTGTGCCTGCTGCTACCGGTGTCCGGTTTTATTCTATACATCAGCTGGGATTACGTTGCCAGTTCATGGGCACTGAAAGAGGGCTCTCAGGAAGCCGGCGGACTGGAATATCGCTATATCCTCAAGGGCGCAATTATCGCCATGCCGGTGCTGATTATGCTGCAGGGAGTGGCTGAACTGATCCGCAGTATCCTGGTGCTCAGTGGCCAGGAACACCTGCTGAAACCGGATGAGGAACACGCTTTATGATTGAACTGCTGCCACTGCTGCTGTTTGTCGGCGCTATTTTTATTCTGTTACTGGGTTATTCGGTAGCCTTCTCGCTGGCGGGTACTGGTCTGCTGTTCGCGGCCATTGGGACAATGACCGGCGATTTTGACTCGGTCTTCCTGCAGGCGATTCCGAACCGGCTGTTTGGCATCATGAATAACGATGTGCTGATTGCCGTACCGCTGTTTGTCTTTATGGGGGTCATGCTGGAAAAGTCCCGTATCGCCGAAGAGCTGCTGGACACCATGTCAGCCCTGTTCGGTACGATGCGGGGCGGGCTGGGTATCTCAGTCACCGTGGTGGGGATGCTGCTGGCCGCCAGTACCGGTATTGTCGGGGCAACCGTAGTAACCATGGGCCTGCTGTCGTTACCCACGATGCTACGCCGGGGCTATGACCCGAAAATTGCCACCGGCATTATCTGTGCGTCCGGTACCCTGGGACAGATCATTCCACCGTCCATCGTGCTGGTGTTGCTGGGTGATGTGATCTCATCCGCCTATCAGCAGAGCCAGCTGGATCAGGGGATCTTCTCGCCAGAAACCGTCACCGTTGGTGATCTGTTCCTCGGCGCACTGATTCCCGGCCTGATGCTGGTCGGGGCCTACATTGTGTACCTGATTTACCGCTCAATCGTCACCCCGGCGGCGATGCCAGCCATCCCGCAGCAGGAGCTCGATGACATCGACAATCTCTGGGCGCGGGCTGCCAAAGCGCTGTTACCACCGGTCTTCCTGATCGGTGCCGTACTGGGGTCAATTCTGGGCGGGCTGGCGACGCCAACCGAGGCGGCGTCCGTCGGTGCCGTGGGTGCCATGGTGCTGTCGATCTTTAAGCGCAGTTTCAACCTGAAAGTACTACGGGAAGTGATGCGCTCGACCACTCAGGTCAGTTCGATGGTGTTTATCATCCTGGTGGGCGCGTCTATTTTCTCACTGGTGTTCCGTGGTTACGGCGGTGATGATCTGGTACGCGACTTCCTGACCGACCTGCCCGGTGGGGTCTTTGGTGCCATGGCACTGGTGATGCTGATCATCTTCCTGCTCGGCTTCTTTCTCGACTTTATCGAGATCACCTTTGTGGTGGTGCCGATTGTTGCGCCGATTCTGCTGTCCATGGGACTGGACCCGGTCTGGCTGGGCATTATGTTTGCTATCAACCTGCAAACTTCATTCCTGACCCCACCGTTCGGCTTTGCGCTGTTTTATCTGCGCGGCGTGGCCCCCGCAACGATCAGTACCAGTCAGATCTATCGGGGGGTGGTGCCCTTTATCGCCATCCAGCTGGTGATGCTGGCGGCACTGGCGGCCTGGCCTGCACTGGCGACCTGGCTGCCGAATCTGGTATACGGTTAAACACTGAGCCAGGTGTAAAGCACACATAAAAAACCCTGCCGAGGCAGGGTTCTATCAAAAGCAGACCTGGGTCTGCTTTTTTATTGCCTGGCGAAAGCTCAGCTCAGGTTACGGCCGTTCAGGTAGGCCTGCTCAGACACCGCATGCCACTTGGTTGCCTGGTCACGGAACTGTACAAAGGACTCGTAAACTTTTTTAGTCATCGGGTCTTTATCCGCTTCTTCACGTACCACCGCGTCAGACAGCAGACGCAGTTTCTGCAGTACCTCATCCGGGAATTTGCGCAACTCAACACCGTGCTGAGTGACCAGCTGTTCCAGCGCCTTGTTGTTCTTGGCTGTGAAGTCAGCCAGCATATCCTGGTTGGCGATTTTGATTGCAGAGCGCACAATCATCTGCAGATCTTTCGGCAACGCTTCCAGTGCAGCTTTGTTAACGAAACACTCCAGCGTAGTACCTGGCTCATGCCAGCCCGGGTAGTAGTAGTATTTGGCCGCTTTGTGCAGACCAAACGCCATATCGTTGTAAGGGCCGACCCACTCAGTCGCGTCGATAGCACCGGACTGCAGCGCCGGGAAGATTTCCCCTCCAGGCAGCAGCACCGGTGTACCACCGGCACGCTTGAGCACTTCACCGCCGAGCCCAGGCATACGCATTTTCAGACCTTCCAGGTCAGCAACGGAGTTGATCTCCTTGTTGAACCAGCCGCCCATCTGTACCCCGGTGTTACCGGCAGCACCTGGGACCAGACCGAAAGGTGCGTAAGTTTCTTCCCACAACTCCATACCACCACCGTGGTACAGCCAGCCGTTCATCTCCTGGGCTGTCAGGCCGAAAGGTACGGCAGCGAAGAACTGTGCCGCGCGACTCTTACCTTTCCAGTAATAAGAGGCACCATGACCCATTTCAGCTGTCCCCTGAGAGACTGCATCAAAAATCTCCAGTGCACCCACCAACTCTTTGGCACCGTACACTTTTACGTCAATGCGTCCGGCACTCATCTCATTGATCAGTTTTGCCAGGTGGTTAGCACCCGTACCCAGGCCTGGGAAATTCTTCGGCCAGGTGGTTACCATTTTCCAGCGGATTTTCTTTTCGGCATGAGCCGGTGCAGTTGCAACGGCTGCACCTGCGGCAGCTGCCAGGCCTGCTGCTTTAATCAAGTCACGACGTTTCACGCGTGCACTCCTTTGTTATTATCCTCGGTGAAGGTACAAAAAGTACCACGCCCCCTGTCAGGTCGCAATTTGGCAGGTGCAGCAGACAGGGTGAGCTGAGATAACAACATTGATATACTCGGTGCAGTTTCTACAGGTCAGATGAGAGATCCTCTTGAATTCGTTCAATCTGCTGCAGTCCATTGCGGATGCGCGGCCAAAGCTGCGCAAGTCAGAACAAAAGGTAGCGGACTATGTCCTTACCCAACCGGATGAAGTCATCCATATGCGCATTGTCGACCTGGCTTCCGAGGCCAGCGTCAGTGAGCCTACGGTGGTGCGGTTCTGCCGTGCGCTGAACTATGACGGCTTCCAGGATTTTAAACTGACGCTGGCTCAGGGGCTGGCCAGCAGCGCCAACTTTGAGCAGTTCTCACTGAACAGCAAAGATACGGTCAGTGAGTTTAAGCAGAAGATCTTCGACTCCATGATCGGTAATCTGATCAATATTCGCGATCGACTGCCAGCAGAATCACTGGAGGATGCGATCACCGCCCTGGCCACCGCCAATCGGGTTGAGTTCTATGGTTTTGGTGCCTCCGCACCGGTCTGCACCGACGCTCAGCATAAATTCTTCCGGCTGAAGATATCGGCTGCCGCCTACGACGATCCCCATATGCAGACCATCTCCGCTGTCACCCTGGGTGATAACGATGTGGTGGTAGCCATCTCTCAGACGGGCCGTACCAAAGACCTGCTGCATACCGTCAAACTGGTCCGGGAAACCGGTGCCACAGTGATCTCCCTGTGCCCGGGCAATACGCCTCTGGCAGACCTGGCCACCATTCCGATCCATATCGATGTGGAGGAAGATAAAGACCTCAGTACGCTGATGTCTTCCCGTGTTCTGCATCTGGTAGTAATCGATGTACTTGCAGTCGGCGTTGCCATGCGGCTGGGCCCTGGCCTGCTGGACCACCTGAAAACGATTAAGCGTTCGTTACGATCCCTGCGTCAGAATGACAAACGCTTACCGGTGCGCCGTCCGCCCAAGTAATTTTCCACCTGCCCGTCACACTTTCATACCTCTGCAGTCAGGGTGTCACAATCCTGACATGGCGCACTTTTACTCTTTCTCCCACTAATCACTGGTTGATATTTAAGCAGTAGTGCGATAAAACGCAATTGAACGCTGTTTCTGCCCCGGGCACACAGGATTGTTCCCGGGTTCTTCGACAGCGGCTGTTGAGGAGAAAGTGTTATGCAACTACGGAAGAACACAGACACCACACAAACTCTGCCCACTGAAATCTTTGATGTACTCGTCGGCTTTAAAGAGGAGGAAAAGATTAAGCAGAAAAAACGCGCCTCGCAACGTTCCCTTGCCGCCCGCCGTGCAATAGAACGCCATCAGGAAGAGAAGGTTTTAGCGCACGACATTGATGAAGAGTTCTGGTTTGAAGATAGCTGACCCCATCGGTAGAGCCGATGCGTCATCGGCTCTACCCGAATTCAAGCTCAATCTGCCATTGCCGCCAGCTCAGCGCCTGACTCATCTGCAGTACGGGTAATGCCACGCTTTGGTAACCGGATAGTAAAGCAGGTGCCCACACCCGGTTTGCTCTTCACGGTAATAGCACCATGGTGGTCTTCAATGATGCCATAGGAAATTGCCAGCCCCAGCCCGGTACCTTCGCCCACCGGTTTGGTGGTAAAAAAAGGGTCAAACAGCTGGGAAACATGTGCCGCAGCAATACCCTGACCATTATCAAACACCTGTATCTCAATATCCTCAGCCCGTTCACGACTGCGAATTCCGATCACCCCGCCCTCTTCACCAACAGCCTGACCCGCATTGACCAGCAAGTTCATAAACACCTGGTTTAGTTGCCCGGGGCTGCAGTTCAGTAACGGCAGTGGTTTGAGGTCTTTATGGATGGTACAACTGTATTTAAGCTCACTATTGACGATTTTGAGCGTCGTCTCCAGACACTGGTTCAGGTCCGCTTCTTGCTGCTCAGCCTGATCCACATGTGAGAATTCTTTAAGTCCCTGCACAATGTCGCGAATTCGCCGGGACCCCTCCAGGGTGTCTACCATCAATTCGCGGATATCATCATGGATAAACTCGAAATCCTCCGCTGTCATAAAGGTATCCAGTTCACGCTTATGCACCTGCCACTCGGGGCTGGCAGGCTCCAGTTGCAGTAAGGGCCGCACTTTCTGTTCCAGCCCCTGATAGCTCTCAACGTAACCGTTCAGGCTGGCAATGTTGCTCATCACAAAGCCAACCGGATTGTTGATCTCATGGGCAACCCCGGCTGCCATCTGGCCCAGTGATGCCATTTTTTCTGATTGCAGCAGCTGAGCCTGGGTTTGCTGAATCTGCTGATTTGCACCTTTGAGATCATCATTACTCTTCATCAGAGCGGCGGTACGGCGCTCAACCCGATCTTCCAGGGTCTGATTCAGCTCTTTCAACTCAACCTCATACTGATCCCGCTTCTGCTGGGTTGCTCTCAGCCGGTCAATCATGACATTGAACGCCTGCCCCACTTCCGCAATTTCATCCCGGCTACTAATAGGCACTTCAGTTTCCAGATCACCCCGGGCGACATTTTTCGCCGCCCGCCGCAATGTTGCCAGTTGTGAAGTGAGGTAGGTTCCCAGTACGAAGGAGAACAATGCAACCAGTACCATCTCAACACTGGCAATCGTGATACTCCAGCTTTGAGTGGCAGAGATAGCTTGCTCAAGTGATGCGGTATCAATACCAATCTGCACCCGACCATACACCTCGCCACCCTCGACAATGCTGGCCTGTACATCGAACACCCCATCATCAATCAGTTCTGGCGACTGGTCGGGCACAAAAGGTTGAGCCAGTAGTACCGCATCACCTGAAGCAGCAAACACATTACCATCAGCCCCTACCACCCGGGCATACTCCATGTCCGGGTTGGTCATCAGCTCATAGGTAAAAGTTTCCAGTGATGCCAGATCATAGGACAGGACAGCATCCTTTGTGGTGGTTGCGAATAACGAGGCGGTTGTCTGCGCTCGCTTGAGCAGGCTGTCGTAACTGGTACTGCGCATATACCCAAGTGCGGTATACACCAGTAACAGCAACAGCAGCCCTTCAATGAGGGCGATACCAAGGATTGTTTTCCAGCGTAAGGACATCGTGTTACTGCTTGATCAGCTGGTCCAGCATGTTAAGGCCAAGATTACGAACATCATCCCAGTCTTTATCCTGTGCCAGCTGCATCCCTTTGAAGTTGATTGTTTTCAGTAGCGCCTGACCTTCCGGGTCAGTGTTCATCCCCAGCAGTGCCTGACTCAACCGTGAGACTGTGGCGGAATCAACAGATGGATGAGCAGCGATCGCATGGGGCGTAAACGTCCGGGTCGTCCAGAGCACTCGTAACTGAGCTCGGACTTCAGGAGCCGTGTTATTAAAAGTGCGCATCACCCCGCCGCCCGCCGGAAAATAGCCTTTAGCGACATTGAGGTACACCGAGTCATGGGATGAAACATACGCGGCTTTAAACGGAATGTTATCCGTAGTCAGTTGTGCACGGGGCAATACACTGGCCGCAAACGCCGCCGGGGCTGGAAATGCCAGCTTCTGATTAGCCAGCTCAGATAGGCTCTGCAGTGGGCTGTCCTTGTGAACGACCATGATCCCTTTGATCTTTTTGTCTTTCTGTCGAGCCAACGCCTGATAACCAGGCTGACGGTTAAAGACGGTGTAATGATAAGGGTTCATATAGGCAATGTCGTATTGACCATCGGCCAGTCGCTTTTCGAAGGTAGGAATGTTTTTTGCGGTACCGAAGGTATAGTCATCACCGGTTTTAGCGCTAATATAGCGCAGGATGGGGGTCCATTTTTTAGCCAGTTTTTTCGCCGACTGCTGTGGCACTATCCCAAAGGCCAGCGTTTCCGCCTGAACGGATACTGCCCCAGCCAATAACACTACTGCCAACATCGTTGATCGCATCGCCATTACCTCCCTATAAGCTTTTGGCTTTATGAGTGTAACTGCAATTTACAGATGTCGCTGAAATTTAACCAGAGAGAATGGTAAAGCCCGACAGTCTGGCTGGCAGGCTATACGTTGACGACGAAGGCGCGCAGTTACTCAACGGTAACCGACTTAGCTAAATTACGCGGCTGATCCACATCGGTACCTTTAAGTACGGCAACATGGTAGGACAATAGCTGTAAAGGAATGGTGTAGAGAATCGGCTCCAGCAACATATCAATATCTGGCACTTCAAGTACTGCCACTCCATCTTCAGCTTTCACCGACTGAGTGCAACCGGCAAACACAAACAACTCGCCACCGCGGGCGCGGACTTCCTGCAGGTTCGCCTTAAGCTTGTCCAGCATATCATTACGTGGCGCAACCGTGACTACCGGCATATCTTTGTCGACCAGTGCCAGCGGGCCATGTTTAAGTTCACCTGCCGGGTAGGCCTCTGCATGAATATAGGAGATCTCTTTTAATTTGAGGGCGCCTTCCATCGCCACCGGATAAAGACTCCCACGGCCAAGGAACAGGGCGTGCTGCTTCTCTGCAAACGCCTGAGCCATCTGCTGAATACTACCGCCCATCTCCAGTGCTTCACGCAGCAGTACCGGTAACCCAGCCAGTGCCTTAACGATGGCCTGCTCCCGCTCAGCTGTCAGTCCATTACGACGACCCAGTGCCAGCGTTGTCAGCATCAGAGCAACCAGCTGGGTGGTAAACGCTTTGGTCGATGCAACGCCAATTTCAGGCCCGGCATTAGTCATCAGGCTCAGGTCAGACTCGCGTACCAGTGAGCTGCCAGGCACGTTACAGATCGCCAGACAGCCCAGCACCCGGGATTTCACTTCACGCAATGCCGCCAGCGTATCAGCGGTTTCACCGGACTGTGAGATCGTCAGGAACAGCGTACCCTCAGGAATCACAACCGTGCGATAACGGAATTCGCTGGCAACCTCCACATGACATGGAATACCGACCAGATCTTCAATCCAGTACCTGGCGATCATCCCGGCATGGAAACTGGTGCCGCAGGCAATAATTTGTACCTGCTTAACCTGATCAAACAACGCTCCAGCATCTGCACCAAAGGCTTGCTCCAACAGGCGATCATTGGCAATACGGCCAGCCAGAGTCTGCTCAACTACCTCAGGCTGTTCATAAATTTCCTTGAGCATGTAGTGTTTAAAGTCGCCTTTGTCTGCAGCGGTAACACCATGTTCATAGCTGATCACTTCATGTTCGACAGGCTCGCCTGCTGCATCCCAGACTTCGATGCTTTGCTGAGTCAGCAGGGCAATCTCACCCTCGTTAAGGAACATAAAGCGGTCGGTAACCTGTAACAGCGCCAGCTGGTCGGAAGCGATAAAGTTCTCACCACCCAGCCCGACACCAATTACCAATGGGCTACCTTTGCGCGCAGCAACCAGCTGATCAGGGTGAGCCGCACTGATAACACCCAGCGCAAAGGCACCATCCAGCATTTCGACAACAGCCTGAACAGCTTCGCGCAGTCCTGCTGTCGTTCCCAGCTCTCGAGCAACCAGATGGGCCACCACTTCTGAATCAGTATCCGAGCTAAAGGCAATTCCATCAGCGATTAGCTGCTCTTTCAATGGCTCAAAATTATCGATGATGCCATTGTGTACCAGAGCCAGCCCGTGGCCAGACATGTGTGGATGTGCATTCGCTTCAGTCGGCTTACCATGGGTTGCCCAGCGAGTATGTGCAATACCCACAGCCCCAGTTACCGGCTGCTCTAACAGCGCATTCGCTAATGACTGTACCTTACCTGCACGGCGCAACCGGTTGATTTTATTGCCATCCCAAACGGCCATCCCGGCTGAATCATAGCCGCGATATTCCAGACGACGTAAACCTTCAAGAAGGATCTCATTTACAGGACGCTGTGAAATAGCACCAACAATTCCGCACATATAAAATACCGTTAAAACTTGGGCAATGCTGCCCGAATGATTGTCTTAAGTGGGCCAAAGAGACCCAAATGCACCTTATGGGTTAGCGCTTTACTGGTTTCTGCCAACCGCTGATATTACGCTGCTTACCACGCGCAACGGCCAGCTCACTATCAGCAACGGTCTTGGTCACCGTCGAGCCTGCTGCAACGGTTGCCCCTTTACCAATCGTTACAGGGGCCACTAGTGAAGTATTCGAACCGATAAAGGCATCAGCACCAATCTCTGTACGGAATTTATTCACACCATCGTAATTACAGGTGATTGTACCCGCGCCAATATTGGCACTAGCACCGACCTGAGCATCACCAATATAGCTAAGGTGACTAACCTTGGCACCAGCCCCTATCTGGGCTTTTTTGGTTTCAACAAAGTTACCAATCTTCGCATGGGCTGCCAGTTCAGTACCCGGCCGTAAGCGGGCAAACGGGCCGACATCACACGCTGGCCCAATATGGGTCTGTTCCAGATGTGAGTTTGCTTTGATATGCGCGCCAGATTCAATAACACAGTCACGGATAACACAGTTTGACTCGATAGTGACCTGGTCACCCAGTGTTACCTTACCTTCCAGAACGACATTGACATCGATCATCACATCCTGGCCATGGCTAACGGTCCCACGAATATCCAGCCGCGCAGGGTCTGCCAGACTTACCCCGGCAACCATCAATGCTTCAGCCTGCTGACGCTGATACCAGCGTTCCAGCTGCGCTTGCTGAATACGGTTATTAACGCCCTGTACTTCCTCTTCTCTCTCAGGCTGGATCGCGGCTATTTCCACCCCATCCTGCGCTGCCATGGCGATAATATCAGTCAGATAATATTCACCCTGGGCGTTTTCAGCAGAGAGCTGTGGCAGCCATTTTGACAGTCGTTCACAAGGCACTGCCATAATCCCGGTATTTGTTTCATTGATTGCCAATTGTGCTGTATTGGCATCTTTCTGCTCAACAATCGCAGTCACCTGACAATCATCGTTGCGCACAATACGACCATAACCAGTAGGATCGGATAGCTGAACAGTTAGCAAGCCAAGCTTACCGGTAGCGGCAATATCGACCAGAGCTTGCATCGTGGCTGAACTGGTCAGTGGAACATCACCGTACAGTATCAGGACAACACCAGAGCCCGTAATTTCAGGCATCGCTTGTGCGACCGCGTGCCCTGTTCCCAGCTGTTCAGCCTGTAATGCGAAGGTAAGCGACTGCCCCTGCAGGGCTGCTTGCAACTGCTGTGCACCATGTCCAATAACAACATGAGTTTTGATATCGCCCAGCTTAGCTGCTCGGTCGAGCACATGCTGAACCATCGGCTTGCCACCGATAGGGTGCAATACTTTCGGTAATGCTGATTTCATACGACTACCCTGACCAGCAGCCAGTACCACGACATCTATCGACATGTATGCTCCAAAATACTTAAAAAGGAAGTTAAGGAAGCTCTATGGCCGTAAAGCCTGCTGCGTCAGGGCAGCCAACCTGAAGTTTATAATTGCAGCTGATTTTACCTTGATCCCAGAGCATTACTACGGAGATTCACGATCAACAGCCTACTGCGTCAAAAGTGAATATTAGCTGATAATAATTAACTCTGTGTTAACAGCGAAGGAACTGGGTTCAATATAAAAATCACGCACAACGAAAAAACCCCAAGCACAGTGTGCTCGGGGTTTTCTCTTAATTAGAT
>OJDH01000032.1_pt1 | contig 118340 bp, 104 predicted proteins | sample 1592761 | NCBI WGS metagenome assembly OJDH01 (sample SAMN05416855, study PRJEB24817) | seawater metagenome | isolation source: Sea water | place: Canada:Atlantic | collected 2013-11 | reverse complement strand
GCAGCGTCAGATGTGTATAAGAGACAGTGCCCACCGTTCTGCTCTTTGTAGCTATAATCAATCTGGTTGCTTTCTTGGCGCAAATTATCCTGTGAGTATGATAACAGCCAAGTTTGTGTAGCCAGTAAGCCATTTACAAGAAGTGTTTGCTTACTGAGATCGCTTGCACCATACACCATGAGGCTCTTGTCTTTACCCACGACTTCGAAGTAATCACCTGCCATGTAAGTTATGACTTGTTGGTTATCGAGTTCATTAATATAAGTTGAACCAGCCTCGCCTTGAACGCCTGAGGTAAGAAGCAATCGTTGACCAGCCATGCAGAAATGATCTGTCGCGTCAAAAACGACCGGCTTGTTATAGCCATCAAGCAATTTACTGCTACCGCATCGACTGATGGCAGACACTCCCTGTAAACTCCAACCCACCCCTGCTGTGCTTTCACCAGTTTGACTGGAATATGCCAAACTTAATTCAGGTTGCACGCCCGCGATACCACTTGGTAGGGTGAACGGCAGTGTGTAAGTTGCTGCGCCAGATTCATTCACTCTAAATTGCCCAGCAGTTACATTATACAATGCCGAGTCTCTTACTTTGGTCGGCAAAGGGAAGCTACTTTCAGCAATAGAGTTCGGGGCAGCCTCCGGCTGTAAAGCAGCTTCTACTACGCTATCTCCAACTAAAACGGAAACCGTGTTTGACCATTGACTGCAAATTTGTTCGTGGTAACACGCTTGTACTTTGTATTGGTAACTACCGCTGGCCTTTGTTAAGTGATATTGGTTTTCGCTTGGGGTACTAGTTAACACAGTATCTGGCTGATTATTAATCCCTTCCGAAATTCGGTAACTTACAGATAAAGACTCACTCGGGGCAACTAACGCTTGCCAATTTAAAGAAAAGTCACCTAAGACAGCTTCAGATGCGCTTAATAGAAGATCGTCAAATAACAGGTCGCTTGGATCTAAAGGGTTAAAACCAAGGGATATTTCTAAGCTATCGATAACACCGTCATTGTCTGAATCGGCATTTTCATCACAGTCACAGTAATTGAAAAATAACTTGGTGCTGAGCGAAATAGAGTTAGCACTGTAGGCGTAATAGTCGTCAGTTTGTACTAAGTTGTATGCTACCTCACTGCGCGGTACACCATTGGTGAGTTCATCTACCCACTGGACTCGAGTTAACCCACCAGCTATGCCTTTGTCTAACTCAGATGGAAACAAATAACTGAACAAGGTATCAACAAACTGTGTATTTGATTGCGATACCGGGAAGCGCAATTGGCCTTTGCTTGAATCTAAAAAAGCGGCGGTAATTTCATTAGTACTTGTGCCGCTCCAATTTGCGTAGGCAAAAAAGGTAAGTTCAGAATGAGAGGGCGCGCGCCCGAGTAGCCCGTAAAATAGTCCTGCGATAGAGCGAATTGGCACATTACTATCTTCTGGTATTTGCCAATCAGGTAGCCCTGCTAAATTAGATTGAATTAATGAACTGTCGATATCTTGCCAACGTAACGCAAACGGCCCTAAATCGTTTCTGTCGATGATGTGGAGTTGATCATCCTCTGTCGTAACGTGTAAGTCGCCATTGCTAAATACATGCGGCTGCTGTTTGATGCCCTCAAGCAACGGATACATAAAGTTTTCGGCGCCTGTCGTCGCGTTCAGGGAATACAGGCCTCCGACATCATTGCCACCATTTTCAACTGTGCCAATATAGAGCGCTTTTTCTACCTTATTGCCGTGATATGCGTTTGGTTCGGACAATAACTGTGCTTTGGCGTGAATTTCCCCTCGCACCCGAGTTTGCCAAAGAATATTGGCTTGATAATCAAGCTTGTATACGAAACGGTTTGTTGCCCCGAAAAAAATAACATCATTGTTATTATTATCTTTGTCTAACGTTGGGGAGGCTTTTATTTCTGCATCATTAGGTGCATTGGGTAATGCAAATGGCCATTGGTTGAGATTATTCCCGTTTTTCAAAGCGTGTATTAATTTACCTGAACTAACATAAATAACCCCGTCAGCGCTTACCGTAGGGCTTGCATCTACTAAGTCGATATACTCACGATCGCTACTAGTTGAATCGTTAAACTCAATACTAGTTTCGCCCAAGTTCGTTCTTATATGTAAGCGTAACCCGCCATTTTTTAGTCCGGCGATAAGCGTACTATCCACAGCGATACGATAACGCGTGCTACCATCACCACTAGCCTGATAAACGGCTCGAGTCATTGTTTCAGCACTATTGCGTATTTGTAAATTAGCCTCATCTATACCTTGCAGGCCTATACCTTCTATTAGCAGTTCGGCTGGGTTGCTGCCATCGGCGGGAATGTAACTCACGTTATGCAGGTAAGGTGCTTGATGATTAACAGTAATATTTTGACCGTACAAGCATATATTGTCATTGTTGCAGGCGGCAACGCGATAGCTCACGTCACCGGGGGCAAGCTCTGAAATTGGGTATTGAGTATTATTGCCTCGGTAAATCTCCAACCATGTATCACTACTACCTATCTGCCCTGATTTTTTTTCTAACTTAAATTCGCGGGCACCTGGATTATTATTTTTCCACCTTAATAGGTAGTGCTCTGTTTGTGTGAGTGCCATGCCTGATTCAAAGAGTGTTTGGCCTGGCGCGTCATCAGCAATGCCCACCGTTACCTGAGCACAGGAATTACCCAATCCAACTGGTCCAGCCCCATTTGAATTGACTGCGCGCGCGCAGTAACAATAAGATCCGTTGTCAGAATAAGTTTTATTTATCGTCAGCTCTACGTCGTTAAAAGAAGTTGTCGATATATTTTTACCCAACTGTGAAGATTGAGGGCATGACGCATATTCATACCATTGGTATTGAGTCGCATTTGGCACCTTAGAAAGCTGCAATTTAACGTTGCCGCTGGTGTTAGTGCCGACGCCCGTATAACCAACCGATGGAGCAACGCTTGGTTTGGCAATATCGACTTCAAATATTTTGCTAGCAGAATAGACAACTGTTCCATTGTTGGCTATCAGCTTAAATTTAAAGCTATGGTTTCTTACTTTTCCGAGGGTGAAATTAAATGAGAATGGTGATCCCGCACCAGCAACTTCCTGCTTTTTAACTTCGTTTACCCATAATTCTACCCGACCGATAAGATTTGCAGCACCGCCTAATTTTAAATAGGTGCCTGATACATTGACACTAGTGCCCGGCAAGTTATTTGAAGCATTTATTTTCGGTACAGAAACAGTAAAAGAACCTAGAATATTTTTAGTTATCGAGTGACGCACTGGGTCATTAAGAGCGTCCCGGGCTAATGTATAGAAACTATACCGCTCTGCACTGAATGTCCCCGCGTCAAGAAACAATTGATGTGTGCAGGGAGAAGTAGTGCATGATTCAAGTTGATTTGCACAAGTTTTACTGTTGTCACCATTAGGGCCGTAACACAGCTGTATTGACTGAAGATCTGCATCGCTTGAAGTTCCCGTAAGGGTTACTGTCTCGTTTAAAGTAAAATTTCCTAAAGCAGATAATGCAACAGTAGGCGGCGCATCAACTATTATCTTAATACGTCTAGTTTTAGCTACTACCATGCTGTCCGATACTTCCGCCCAAACCCAATACTCATCCGCTTGATTAAACCTATATGAATATTCACAGCTTGCTGACTGATAGCTTGCTATTTTGCAATTATCATTGGTAGAACTGCTATTTGAAACGATTGGCTTACATGCGCCATTAATATGCTGTGCATAACACCAACGAATTGAGTTAATACCTTTAGTAGGACTATTGTTATCATCCACAGCTGTTGCAGCGAGCGTTACTTTGCCGCCCACACCTATAGTGGCGTCGTTGGTATTAGTACTAATTTCAGGAACATAATTGGGCTCAATGACAGACACTCTGCCCGTCTTCGTTGCCTTTTGGCCATACCTGTCGGTAGCCGTTACCGTGAAATTATGATTCTTTATATTACCCAGAACTTTTGTATGATTCAGACGATATGTGCACTTCTGCTGTGAAGAAGAGTTAATCGCGCAAGAGTGACGATTTACGCTCCAAGTTGAAGGCATATTTAAACTAAGGATGCCGACTAGTTTTGATCCAGAATCTGACACTGTTACCGTTACATCAATCGGGCTACCATAATTAGCAGACAGGTTAGTACTCGACAAAGCAATACTGGGCGGGGTACTAGAATGAAGGTTTACGATTCCAACGGAATGCTGCGCCTTATAAAATATATCCTGTCGACGGCATCCGTCTTGACATGTTCTAACCCGATAGCGCAGTGAAGAGATTAACTTATAACTTCCAGATTCGTTATTAAACATATCAGGTACAACGGTCAATAAATGCTTATTAGAAGCGGCTAAGGAGACATTGAAGCTGTCGAGCTCCACGTTATTTAAAGAGCAGATACGAAATCTAACTTCGAGTAGCGTTGTGTCTCTTCTGTTTAAACCTGTGCCGGTTCCTGTGCTAACGACTGGATCACTAGGGAAAAATTTAACCAAACTGTTACTTTCCGGAGAATTGGGTAAATTTAAAGGACTTCGCTGATCTACTGTCGTAAAGCTACCGCTACTACTTGGTTCACAAGAATTAGCAAGAGCGCCGCTGCTTACCATTAAATTTATGCAGATGAATAAGTTAAATGCGAGCGCTTTTGGATTCAATAAATTCATCTTATTTCTCCTTTCCTTGAGACAGTGCTTTGGTCCATTTGATGGTGACATCTTCGCTTGCTGCCTTGTCGCTTTCACTGGCTATGCCGAGTAGAGCTTTTGCTTGCTGCACCAATTTATTAGCTGTGCTTTGTGCTGGTGGGACGGTTACTACCGTAATATTTTCTAGCTTGGTTCGAATGATAATGGTGTTATTACGCTGGTCTATCACCGGAGTCGTTAGCACTGCATCACCGAGAGCCAACGCAATATTGCCGTGACTTCGATAGGTACTTTGAGTGAAATCTGAGGATATTTCGTATAAGTGACCATTAGTACTTACACTGAACACGCGCTCATCAATGATAACAGGAGCGGCTACCACGCTTGTCAATTGTGAGATTGCATCGGGAGACGTGCCTAGGCACTGCAAGTCTGAACCATTTATATGTAATCGGCAAAGCTGCCCAGTCCCATCTACTTGAGATAAATTGAAAAATAAATGTCCAGAATCCCCACCTACACTAGGCTTAAAAATAGGTTTATTGGCGATGATACCACCTACATTTTTGGTCCATTGCACTGTACCTGCGTCTGAAACACGAGATATTTTGTTATCATTTTGGGGAACGATATTAAGTTTTTTGCCATCCGAGAGCTCCTCTGACAACAGCGCCCTTTCAATAGGTAACATTTTTGCATTTTCACTCAGCACATGCTCGAGCAAAGGCTGAACATAGCGGTCTTCAGAAGGCGAAACACGAAAATCTGGTTTTGAAGGCTCAGTCGTCACAATTAACGTTTGACTCAGCGTTTGATCAAAACGATTTGCAGTAAGTGTAAACTCCGTTAGCTCGTTAACGATAAAAGGATGGTCGCCCGACTCTAGATGCGTAGAAAAGCGATGCCCTCGGTCACTAATTATTTCTATATTTGCGACTGAATCTACTTGCCACGAAAGTAAGACTGATTGGCCTGCGGGAACTTCATCAGCAGATTTACTAAAGCGGCTGATTGTTAGATCGTCACGTACAAAGTTGTTTACTTCGCGCCACTCTGAACATCCGTACCAATTACAGGCACTAACGCGAAATTTATCTCCATCGCTGAGTGGCGCCTGATAACTATTTTCAGTTAAATTAGTTGATATGTTGGTCCAAACGTTATTTAGCTTATACTCCAGCTTGTAGCGGGTCGCACCTGTGCCAGTCCACTCCAATAAGTAGGCATTTTCGCTAACCATGATTGACAAAGTTGGGGGGATTTCTGGATGCGCTTCAACGAAAAATTCTTCAGATTCTGCAGCAACACCTAACTCACAGCTTTTATCGCCACCTAAAATGTATGCACAGCCTTTGACTCGGTATTCATATTTACCAGGCCCTCGATCAGTTATCACCTTGTAGGTATTCTTATAGTTTGTACCTAGAGAACTCCATACTCCGTCGTCAATTTTTTCCTCTAATTGATAACTGTTTACATCAGCTGAAACGCTCCAATTGACTTTGATCGTATCAATACTCGGGCTAGTTACTAACACAGGGGTAGGGGCATCAAATTTTTCTACCGTTTTGTGCGCTTCAAGAAAGCCACTAGTGGGGTAACGCTGCCCTCTTAGATCGGTACAAACATATTGGGTTATTAAAGTCCCTATTGTGCTGGAGTCTTTTTTACCGCTGTTCCCACTTAAAGAAACGTTAGTCCCACTAGACGTTTCGCAGTTAGCTACGTTTTTAATATCCCAGTATAGAGTGCTTTTAATGCGTGGTTTGACAGTTGCTGGTATCCATTCAAATTGAACCACTTCAGGTTCCGGAATTGCTTCTGCAGTTAAAACACCTGACGTAGCAGAAATACCGTATCCTTCGCACTCCAAAGGGCCATTAATATAAGTACATGGCCAAACTTTGTACTCGTATCGCCCCTCGTCTCGACGTGACAGCGTTAACTTAGATGGTTCCAGCGAATTATTAACGTTCTTCCAATCACTGCCGTTAAAGCGCTCTTGTACTTTGTAACGCATTGCGTTTGGCACATCATCCCAGTCAATTAATAATTTGCCTGGGGTCGGGTTGTCGACTGTTAAGTTAGTGGGGGCATCTAGCACTTCAACGGTACGCGTAGCCTCCAGATATCCCTCTGCGGGGAACCGATTCCCCAATAAGTCTTTGCACACTCTCTTGGTCGTAACGGTGCCTATATTCACCAAATAAGTAGCTTCGTAACTTCCACTTGCCTCAACACTTTCGCCGTTACTACTTTCACAGCTTTTTACGTTTTCGATATTCCAACTAAAAGTGGAACCACCTCTGGGCTTAACTTTGGCGGGTTGCCATTCAAATTTTATCACTCTCGGTTTGGGTATTTCTTCAATGGTTATTGTATTTGATACCGCAGGTAAACCATAACCCTCACACTCCAAAGGTCCTCTTATATACGTACAAGGCCACACTTGGTACTGATACTGGCCCCCCTCAGGCTTAATGAGCGTTAATTCAGAAAAGGATAAGCTCGTAGCAACATTTTTCCATTCACTACCATTTACACTCTCTCGCACCTTGTATCGCATGGCACTAGGTACGTCAGACCAATCAATTTTAATCTTTCCCAAATTCGGATTAGAAACCGTTACATTAGCTGGCGCGTCTAACTTCTCTACTGTTCGGGTAGCATTCAAATATCCAGTTGCAGGGAAACGATTACCCAATAAGTCGTTGCAGACTCTTTTAGAGGTAATTGTTCCAATAGTAACCAGATAATTAGCTCTATAAGATCCAGCCGACTCAACTATATTTGCGTTTTTATCTTCACAGTTTTCTACATTTTCTATTGACCAGTGAAGTGTTGCGACACCACGCGGCTTAACTACCGCTGGAATCCATTCAAATTGAACGACATTTGGTTGTGGAATCGATTTTGCCGTGAAAACTTCTGAAGTTATAGGTACACCATAACCGTCACACTCTAGAGAACCCCAAATATAAGTGCAGGGCCACACTTGATATTGATACTGTCCTTGATCTCGCTTGGAAAGCGTTAACACAGAAGAGGACAAAGAAGATGCAGCGTCGATCCACTCCCCGTCATTGACACGCTCTTGCACCTTATATCTCATTGCACTGGGAACATCAGACCAATCAATTACAATTGTCCCAGGGTTAGGATTGGTAACGGTTAAGTCGGTGGGTGCATCCAACTTTTCTACAGTGCGAGTAGCCTCTAAATAGCCCTCGGCAGGAAATCGGTTGCCCGCTAAATCCGTGCATACCCTAGTCGCTGTTACGGTGCCAACATCGACTAAGTATGTAGCCTCATAAGAACCGCTATTCGCAATATTATCACCATTGCTATTTTCGCAGTTTTTGACATTTTCAATAGTCCAATGCAGTGTTGACTCACCTCGGGGTTTTACTGCAGACGGTATCCATTCAAATTGATTAACTACTGGCTCAGGATGGGGTATAGGCTCCGGCTCTAAGGACGACACACCAACGAGTCTAATTGCATCCGCTGAGGCGAAACTGGGCCCCTCACCATTGACACTAACAAAGGCATCAGTACCGGGTTCAAATTTATAAGTACCTAGTAAGTTCCACTGGCTCGCTAATGATGAATCCTTTTGATTAACAACGACAGAGCTGATTTGATCCGCGTGTCCTACATCGTATACGACATTTGCTGAGCGTTTTGTGTAGTAAGTCCACATGGCATAAACTTCGAAATGACCACTCAAGGAATACTCGCTCAGATCCCACGTTAACATCGCATCAGCGCCTTGTGATGCGTGATAGGTTCCTAAATGTGCTGAGCTATTTTGGCCTAATGTCCATGGGCCTTCTAGTGATACGGTTGGGTCTTCATTGTCTATAATATAATCTGGGAGGGAGTAAAAATTGTTTCCCAATAAATTATGCTCGTCGCCACCATCACTTGTCTGCGATTCGTACATCAAATAGACAGCGTTTGTCGCAGAGAAACTCTCACCAGCATACAAATGTGTACCTTCTGAAGATGAGCCAAAAATAACTTTACCCGGTGCACTACCCGAGCTTTCACATGACTTAACTTCTAATACGGTGCCATCTGAATCAAAGTGAGTTATTAGAGTATTTTCTGCGCAGACGATTGCTACGTATTGGCTATTAGTGGGGATGATGTATTCTTGAGCAAATAACTCTCTTGGCCAAAAACCCGTTGATTCAAGTCCATCCGAGTCAGCATGTTGAATTGCACTTATTGGTTGGGTAGATGAGACATGAAGTGCCGGACCCTTACCACTAGCGTATTCACTATTATCAGCAATTCGAACTATTTCCCCTGCATTTAACGAGTAACTAGTCTTTGCCCCCTCACTGCCATAAACAGTGATGTGTGTGTTATCAAAAAATGCTCCCACTACTGAAATGGCACTTCCCATGCCCCACACATTTTTTGCCACCGGCAAAACAGGGTAAGAATCTGTTAACTCTTGAGTTCTATGATTAACGAGTATCGGGGAGTCAGTGTCGATGAGGCCTGCTATTTCTTCATCATTACCAGCAGCAAAAGAGTGCACTTCGCCTGCAACAAGCTCAATGTTCTGCGCAACGCCGTTTATGGTTATTTGCACATTGGCATTCTGATCAGTACTCAATAAATCATATATGTGGTTTTCACGTAGGTGAGGTATAACAAATTGCGTTCCGGCAAATGCAAGAGGGTTCGGGGCATCAACTGCATTACTGTATCCACCGATAGATAAGTTCTTATCTGATGAAATGCTCGTATTGATATCAGGTATCGTATACTCAACAGATTCCCCCGAAGATAAACTATGAAAGGTTCCGTCTAGATTTAAGTGGGTCTCATCTTCAAATGCATAAATGGTGGCTGTTTTATTCACCCAATTTGAATCTAAAAAATGATATCTATTTTTGTTGAGGGCTGTTGAAGAAACTGAGAAACTCTCTGTTTGTATTTTTTGCTCGTTGGTTCTCACATATAGCGTGTAGCTTCCTACTGACAACTTACCAAAATCGTAAATATAAGAATTGGTGTCAGACATTACGGCGGAAAACCAGTTCACGCTGTCCAAACTCATTTCGACGCTTTGTACTTCAGCACCCCAAGCACTTTTTACTCTTGCTACAACCTCAAAATCTTCGATAGGGGCAACACTTCTACTTGCCGACTTCCCAGTAAAATCAATGTCAAGTGGGTTAGCAGCAGAGAGCGCAATATAACAAGACTTAGCTGTTCGATATATCGGATCACCAAATACCTCATTGCTGCATTGGGTACCATCTGTTAATAATTGCACCGCATATCTATCGCTTGCACCATACCTAACAATGATACTTCCGCTAAAATCGCAAAATTCATCTTCTCCTGCGCATTTAAGCCAGCCATTTTCAATTGTAGGAGCGGAATTATCGACATAACATGTTTTAACCACACCGTATATTGGATCCCCAAAAACTGTATTGCTACAAACAGTCTGGTCCTTAATAACCTTAGTAGCGAACTTCCCATTTGCCCCGAAGTGGACTATTTGATCCCCTGAGAATTCGCATACTTCGTCTTCAGATGCGCATATCGTCCATTTAGATGGATCTGCACCATAATTGGTATTTATTTCTTGAGAAAAGACTGGAGATACAGAAAATAGAAGGTATAAACAGCAGAAAAAGTAAAAACACTCACGTAGAGATAGTGAGAACAGCTTGCTCATGTCAATTCCTTTTGATTTGAAATCAAGGACTTAGAGCTACGACATTACTTGGCCTTGATATATGTACCCAATAGGATACACGCGGGCAAAATTGCGTCAATTTTTTTTACCATCAGTACACAATAAAGAGGATCTGACCATAAAATTAGCAATTTGCAGTTATTTCAACCTATTGGTGCGCACAATTAGTGCAATATAGCTAATGGCATTTTCATTAATTAAGGAAAAATAATGTGTCGCGACTCTGGTATTTTACCGTCGAGGCCATATATCGCCTTGTTAACCCATTTGTTAAACACGTTAAATCTGCATAACTTCGCCAAAATAGGGCCGTTACATGATCATTGAAAAAATCGCGAGTGAACTTCAGGTAAAACCCACTCAAGTACAAGCTGCCGTCACCTTGTTAGATGAAGGCTCGAGTGTTCCTTTTATTGCTCGCTATCGTAAAGAGGCCACAAATGGCTTAGACGATATTCAACTTCGCCAACTTGAGCAGCGCTTGGTGTACCTGCGTGATATTAATGACAGACGTAACGTGATCCTCAAAACGATTGACGAGCAGGGCAAGCTTACAGACCAACTTAAGCGCAGTATTTTAAGCTGCGACAACAAGACCGAATTAGAAGATTTATACCTGCCTTACAAACCTAAGCGTCGCACTAAGGGCCAAATTGCCATCGAAGCAGGCTTAGAGCCTCTTGCAGATACTTTATTTGCCGACCCGACCTTATCCCCTGAATCAGAAGCAGCAAAATACATTGCTGCAGATAAGGGCATAGCTGACGAAAAGGCAGCGTTAGAGGGGGCAAAATTCATCTTGATGGAGAAATTTGCTGAAGATGCAGCATTGCTACAAAAGGTGCGCCAGTACTTAATGGAAAACGCCCATATCAAAAGCAGTGTCGTTAAAGGCAAAGAAAAAGAAGCTGCCAAATATTCAGATTACTTTGCGCACAGTGAACGCCTAAGCAAAATACCATCGCACCGCTGCCTAGCCTTATTTCGCGGCCGAAATGAGAACTTTTTGCAAGTATCAATGGATGCTGACCCGCAAAAAGAAGAATCAGATAAAAGCTCATTCGGTGAGCACATTATTGCCCAGCATCTGGGTTTGAATTTTAGTAACCGTGCGGCGGATGCGTGGTTAGCGAGTGTGGTTCAGTGGGCTTGGAAAGTAAAAATTGCTTTGCACATGGAAACAGAATTGTTCGGTGTGATAAAAGAAAAAGCCGAACAAGAAGCGATTCAGGTGTTTGCTAAAAATTTAAATGACTTATTGATGGCGGCGCCTGCTGGGGCGAAAACTACCATGGGTCTTGATCCCGGTTTACGCACCGGCGTAAAAGTAGCAATCGTTGATGCCACAGGTAAAGTGCTAGCCACCAGCACCATATTCCCCCATGTGCCGCAAAATTTGTGGGACAAAAGCCTACGTACGCTAGGCATGCTATGTAAGCAGCACAAAGTGAAGTTAATCAGTATTGGTAATGGTACAGGCTCACGTGAAACAGACAAACTCGCCGCAGAGGTCATTAAAGCTAACCCTGAGCTGGGTTTGAGCAAAATCATGGTCAGTGAGGCAGGCGCATCGGTTTACTCTGCCTCTGAGCTTGCATCAAACGAATTACCCGATATGGATGTGTCGCTTCGCGGCGCTGTATCTATCGCTAGGCGCTTACAAGATCCACTAGCAGAGCTGGTTAAAATTGAACCCAAAGCTATCGGTGTTGGCCAGTACCAACATGACGTAAGCCAAAGTAATTTAGGACGCTCACTTGACCGTGTTATTGAAGATTGTGTAAACGCCGTTGGCGTTGATTTAAACATGGCCTCAGCGGCGCTATTAAGCCATGTGTCAGGCTTAAACCGCACACTTGCCACCAACATAGTAAATTTCAGAGATGCCAATGGCGCGTTTAGTAGTCGTAAAGACCTGTTAAAAGTAGAGCGCTTAGGGCCAAAAGCCTACGAGCAAGCCGCTGGCTTTTTACGCATAGTAAATGGCAGTAACCCGCTTGATGCCTCGGCAGTTCACCCTGAGGCTTACCCTGTGGTTCAAGCCATAGTGAGCAACTCGGGCAGTGCGGTGAATGATTTAATTGGTAACACTGAGCTATTGAAAAAGCTTGAGCCGCAGCAGTTTGTGGATGATTCATTCGGGTTACCCACAGTGACTGATATCATCAGTGAGCTACTTAAGCCCGGTCGTGACCCTCGTCCTGAATTCAAAACCGCCACCTTTAAAGAGGGCGTATCGTCACTTAATGATTTAAAGGAAGGGATGATTTTAGAGGGTGTTGTGAGCAACGTCGCTAATTTCGGTGCTTTCGTTGATGTAGGAGTTCACCAAGATGGTCTGGTGCATATATCAGCTATGACGGACAAGTACATTTCTGACCCACGGGAAATCGTCAAAACCGGCGATATTGTTAAGGTTAAAGTAATGGAAGTGGATGTGGCGCGTAAGCGTGTGTCATTTACTATGCGTTTAAATGACGATATCAACACCAAGCCGAATCAAATCCGAGGTAACAGTGACAATAATCCTCGTCAAAGCAACAGGCCAAGCGGTAAGCCTCAAAATAAGAAACCCGCAGCAGCTTCTGCTAATCAAGCGATGGGGAATGCCTTTGCCGATGCATTTGCTAAAGCGAAAAAATAGAAAAGGTTAAAAGCGAATACGACAACCGGTGACGCTGTTCACCGGTTTTTTATGTCTGTAATAAATGAATCCTTTTATTTCCATTAGTAGCCACCTTTACACAGTTTTTACATACCTGCCAGAAACTATCAATCCTCGTTTTACGTCATATACAGAGAAAAACACTCCCCAATAATTGATAACGTGAATCCATTATGACAATGAAAAAACTACTTCCTCTAGCGCTTTTAGTGCCTATTGTATTAAGTGCCTGCGCGAGCAAGCCTAAACCGCAACCTAAAGAGCCCGATATGTTCGCTACAAAGATTAAAGAGACTAACCAAAAAGTGTTTAATTTCAGTATTAGCGCGAACCAAGGCGCGGCTGGAGGTAAACCAGAGCATAGCGGTACTGGCGGCCCGCCACCGAAGAGAGGTAACAAGAGCAAAACCAAAGGTGACGATCCTAAAGAAAGGCTACTCGATGAACTATTTGCCCAACTTGAAACGAAGCTTAGCGAGACGGGTTTTTGCCGTGAGGGTTACACCGAAATAGACACTTACGAATCAAGTAGCCGACTGCATATTCTCGGTACGTGCAACGAAGCGGCAACGCCGGAGGATAAACGTCAATTCGTCAATAATTACGGTTATTAATATGAACGGCGTTTGTGAATTCAGTTTATAGAGAGTTTGGTCGGTGGCTTTAGCGGTAAGCCCTGGGGTTAATTAGGCTGAGAAGTTCAAGCCATAGCTTTTGGGTTCACTTACTCCTTGATAATACCGCTGAACAACACGCTCGGCTAATAAGGTGTTGTCGTCTCTGCTGGGCTGATTAGCAAACGCATTGCCTGTATCACTGGCAAAAACGTCACCTAGCTGCTCACTTTTTAAGGTGGCTTTAGCGACTTCAGATGTGTCTAGGTCGCGGATTGGCGTACCTTCATCAGTACCGCGTACTATGTCATCTAACTCAGGGCCAAATTCTGATTGGGAAGATGATTTATCTGCCGCGTTTACGTTTTCACCTTGGGTAGCGCTCTTTGTGTCGTTTGGAGCAACAACGCCAACACCTTCACTTTTTTCTTCTGCTAGCTCTTTGCGTGCTTCAAACGTTTTTTGGCTGGCTTCAGCCGCTACTCTTAAGTCTTGCGCCGAGGGCTCAGCAGGAGCGAGAGCTGCAGCTTTGACTTGCTGCATCTTGCGAATAGTATCTTCAGGGGAATTTTCTACTGATACATCAATAGACACCTCTCCGCCTGTGGCATAGCGCTTGCCGTCAGGCCCGGTAGTGTATTCATACTTGGGTGCGCCAGCGTATTGACCACCTGTGTTGGCATGAGCTTGCTCGTGAGTACGTACTTCAGTATCACGTTTTTTCAGCTCGTCTATTTGGGCTTTTTCTTGCTGCTCTTGCTGGGCTTGTTGTTCTTGTTCAGCGTCTTGCTTACCTGCGCTTTCTTGCTGGGCGTTATCTTGATCAGCGTTTTTCTGAATATCCGATGCAGGTTCGCCTTGGGATTGCACCTGAGGGCGCTCGTATACAAGGGGTTGTGCGGGGGTTTTTACTTTGTCATGATCGCTGGCTAACCCAGATTCTGCGGCTGAATTTTCAGACCCAGTCAACGCTGGTACTGTTTCACGCAGGGTATTATCTCTGCGCGCAGCTTCAGTGTTGATATTGGCGGTAGTAAAAACAACCGCCGTTGGGATAGGCGTTACAATGTTCATTTTATATCTTAATGATACCTACTGGTTAATGAGCCTACGCAAAGGTGTCGAGTAAAGTGCCTATGGTGTCATTGGCTACATCTAATACTTTAGCTGAGGCTTCAACTCCTATCGCACCTGTTTGAAGATCTACCACGCTGTCAGTCAAGTTAGTACTGGATGAGCTGCCCTGCTGCGTATCGCCATTTAAGCTAGCAATATCTCTGGATGCTTGAGTAACTTGCTCTGCGCCGCGCTGCACACCTTGTAAACCACTGGCAAAAGCCCCGCTGATGTTGCTGTTATTTGAAATGTCCACACTGAGTACCTCTTCTAACCTCTCATGGTTAATTATTAACCAAAAATCGACATTTTAACAGCTACTTTTTACCTGAGTGTGTTTTCCATCAAATCAACTATGAAATCCTCTGTGTGCGATATAAATGGCGCATGTGAAGCATGGGGGAAAACCGTAACGCTGTGGTTGTTGGGTAAGCTTTGCTGTACAAACCCTTGAAGCTTTGCTGGCACTAAGCTATCAAGGCGCCCCAACATCCAATGTATCGGCATTTTCAAAGCCGCTATTTGGTCCCTTAAATCAACATGCTCTAAGATATCTAACCCCGCTGTCAGTGCGGCAATATCGGCTTGAGGCGACGCTTCTATGCTGCTTTTTATTTTTTTAATATCCATTTTCGCTGAATCGCTGCCCATGGCTTGTATTGCCAAAAAGCGCTCTATGGTTTTGCTCAAGTTTTTCACCAGTTGCTGCGAAAACGCCTGCAGAATATTCGGATCAATCCCCGCCCAATCACTACCTTTTTGAAATTTGGGTGATGTGGCTATCAGTACCAACTGTTTAACATTCGTAGGCTCAAGTAATGCAACATGTTGAGCAACCAAGCCACCTAATGACCAGCCTGCAAGCACACTGTTCTGGGGGAGCACATTCGCCACACACTCAGCTAGGTTTTTTAAATCGTAAGGCTTAGGCATTATTTGATTGTTCTCACCAAAGCCTGGCAAATCAACATAAGTAACGCTGAAATATTGCTCTAGCTGCGTGGCTATTGGTTGCCAGACACCGCTATTAACTCCCCATCCATGAAGTAAAACGAGATTAGGTCCACTGCCTGCAGTACGTGTTTTCAAAGTCGTGTGCATATAAATCTACTACCCTTAGAAACTGGCATGTCAGTGTAGAGATGAAAAAAGTGAAATCAAGTGGATGGCATAGAAGTGTTCGCCCTTAATCGGCTAGGACTTACAAAAGTGACAAGCATGCAAGCGGTCAAAATAGCACAACAGTGCTTGCTGTGCAGGCAAGACAGCGACGCGCTTATTTGTGATCACTGTACGGATGACTTAGCCTTGTTTGAGTGTAAAAAATACGACTACAATCTATTGAATTGGCCCAAAGCGAAGCGCGGTTTGAAGCACCTGACGGCAAATAACGTGTTAGCGCTAGCTGATTATCAGTGGCCTTTGTCGCGATTACTCACAGGTTTAAAGTTTTCTAATAAAATCCTGCACGCCAACGCTTTGGCCAAACTTTTTGTTGCCCATGCGCTGAGAAGCCGCTGTACACTGCCTCAAGCGCTGATACCGGTTCCGCTGCACCCGAGGCGGTATCAAGAACGCAAATACAATCAAAGCATCGAGTTAGGGAAACCCATTTCAGCCTTAACTGGTATCCCGTTAGTTACTGATGTGATCACTCGACATAAAGCCACGCAAACGCAAACGTCTCTTTCGAGTGCTCAGCGAAAATCTAATATGAAAAATGCCTTTACGCTTCGTCGCCCCCTAATTTATCAACACATCGCCATATTGGATGACGTGATCACCACTGGCGCTACCGTTGAGGCCATGCACCAATTGTTAAAAAAACATCATCCAAGCTTACAAGTGGATGTATGGTGTATGTGCCTTACCCTGGAGCATTGAATAAACTGGAGAGGAATATTGCGTTGCTCAACAAACGCCTTGTGCCACGCCAATAGCCTCGAAAGTTTGGGTTATCGATAAACGCAATCACTTTACCTTTTCCAACACTGTGAGCCACGATAGAAGCGCTATTATTAATAAGCTCTTGCAACTCATCAGCAGCGTAACCAGATACGAGGGATTTTGAAGTATAACGCCCCACTGTGATAAACGGCGTTTTAGGCGCACGCATCACGACTGTGCTGTTTTTGAATGAAGGTAAATGCGAGCGAGGAAAGCCAAAGGTAAGTGGATGACTGGTATCTAATTGCGTATCGAATACCGCCCCTGCAATACGCTGCTTAGCAGCTAGTTGGTCTTTGTCTGCGTAGGTTAAGTCATTTTTTGAAAACGCGCGTTTGATTTCATCTTCACTTAAAAATGATGCCTTAAGCCAGTCTTTGTCAGCAAACCATTTTGCCGCTGTTCGCTGGCCGATCATTACCCCACCCGCAGACAACCATTTTTCCAGCAACCTAACTGTTTTCTCGGGTACTTCAGAATAATCTCCGCTAACCCAAATGATGTGACTATAGCGAGAGAGATCAAGACGAGAAAAGCGAGGTAAATCAGTGATAGTGACAGGCATACCCACGACGGTATCCAAATAATGCCATACTTCACCCACTTCATATTGTGACGTGCCATTACCACCAACTAATAACACTTGAGGGGACTTAACGGCGAACATTTCACGACTACCAATATCAATGCCTTGCGCCGTTAGGCCTGACAAGATAGGCCAAATTTTAATACTCGTTTCATTTGCAGCGCTATTAAGCAGTGCCAATAGATTGTCAGGCTGTTTCAGCGCTAATGGGATCAGTACCGAACCTGCGCTAAAACTAATATTGCCTTGATCGGTTGCGGCAGCAAAATCAGACCCTGCAATTTTAACTTGTACCCCCCCGCGGAGCAGCTGACTTAGTAACTTAGGTGCTTTTGAGTCGGCCCAAGAAAACCCATACGCGTATGGGTTCTCAGTAACTACTGGGAGAGTGTTTTTCGACTGATTATTGGGCTCATTGGCAACAGGCACTTTGCGCCACAACTTGCGCTCAACTGGGGAGTATTGAATATTAAATGCAAGTGGCAAGTTCCAGCTTGATACATCGTAAAAACTATTATCATTAAAGCTTTTACGCTCAGAAAAAAGTGATTTCACTAGGCGATATTGAGGCTGGTTTAGCGGCACAAAAATACTGCTCAATGGCTGATAAGTGAGATCATCTACGCGCATTTCTTTATCTAGGTAATTAAACCTGATTTGATGTTGCTGCAATATCGATTTAAGGTCAGAAAAGCGGGTCGCATCTTGTGATTCACTAAGAAGGTAACCCACCGTTTTATCGTCTTTTATCAGCTCGTTAGTTTGTTCGGTAAATTCTGTTGGGTAAGCCAACAACTCAGCTTTACTGGCCAGTGCGCCCTTGAAGGTTGAAAGAGATGTTGTGACTTGATTTTGAATGGTGTCAGTGAAATTAAGTTCACCATTGATAGACTCCTGTTTATGCCCGCGACTACTGGCCTGCTCGAACAGAATGCCTATGCTGCCTTGTGCGTCTGGATACGTTGAGCCTTTGCCATAATAGAAATCGTCGTAGGCTTCTTGCGTGAAATACAGCTGTTTTGTTTCATCCAGCGCAGCTGCATGAAATTTGGCTAACTCGGCTGTCAGTTCGGTATTGCGTTTAGGCGTCCAAGGGTTATTGCGCGACGCGATCCCCGGTTGAAAAAAATAACTACTATTGGTACCCATCTCATGAAAGTCAGTAAGTACGTGGGGGCGCCAGCGCTGAAATTGCGCAATACGCGCCTGTGATTCAGGGTGTGTCAGCAATAACCAGTCGCGGTTTAAATCAAACATATAGTGGTTTGTTCGTCCACTAGGCCAAGGTTGTTGATGCTCTCTGTGATTTGGATCTGCCACCAACTGCTGGCCACGATTGCCATTCGCCCACTGGGCAAATCTAGCTAGACCATCAGGGTTAATGCTTGGCTCCATGAGTACTATGTTATTTTCAAGCAACTGCTGAACAGCTTCACCTTGCGCAGCGGCTAAATAATAAGCCACCAGCAATGCAGCATTAGCACCGGATGATTCATCGCCGTGTACGCTGTAGCCCATCCATAAAATAAGTGGGTCGTCTGAGTCACTTTTTTGCCCGAAAGAAGTAAGGTGATTGTTACGAATAGATTCAATATTTTGGTGGTTTTTAGCTGCCGTAAAGGTCAGTAACAGCAGAGGTCTATTTTCATGGGTTCGGCCGGTTTCAAGCAATGTCACTCGGTCGGATTTATCAGCCAAAATGCGCATGTACTCTACTAGTTGGTCATGGCGCACATGCCACTCCCCCACAGGTGCCCCAAGGACTTGAGAAGGACGAGGGATAGCATCGTTAAACTGCGTATTGGCGGGTAAATATTCGATATCTGTGATCGCTTGCGCCGAGACAGACAAAAAAACAGAACACATAAAACCCCAAAACCAGCCGCACTTCATACGCTTACACCTTTTGTTACATCAAAATCAGCTTAAAAGTTATCCTGAAATGTTCGCATGTTTTAGCTGAAATTGACATAAGCAAAGATTATTACTTGAGTGTTTTAGTCAAGTAATTTTGATACAATACCGATATGTTTCAAATACAGGACCTTTTTTATGATTTCCATTTCAGATACAGCCCAAGCGCATTTTTGTAAATTGCTTGAAAAACAAGAGCCTGACACTAATATTCGGGTTTTTGTCGTTAACCCTGGTACGCCTAGCGCAGAATGTGGTGTTTCTTATTGCCCACCAGACGCCGTTGAGTCAACCGACACCACCCTAGAATTTAATGGGTTTGATGCTGTTGTTGATGCAGAAAGTGCTCCTTTTTTAAGTGAAGCAGAAATTGACTTTGTGACTGACCAAATGGGCTCTCAATTAACCTTGAAAGCACCGAATGCCAAAGCGCGTAAAGTTGATGACGATGCCCCACTAGAAGAGCGTATTAATTATATGATCGAAGCGGAGATCAACCCGCAACTTGCCAGCCACGGCGGCAAGGTTATGCTGATGGAGATCACCGATAAAGGTGAAGCCATACTTCAGTTTGGCGGCGGTTGTAACGGTTGTTCAATGGTTGATGTGACACTTAAAGATGGTATTGAAAAGCAAATGTTAGCCCAATTTTCTGGCGAGTTAACAGCAGTGAAAGATGCTACCGAACATGAAGCCGGTGAGCACTCTTACTACTAATTAGTTGCTAACATGCTTAAAAAGCAGCTGAGTAAATTAGTCGCTGATCCACATAAAAGCTGGGGTCGTTTTAAATACGGCCTCGGCTTTTTTGTTGCTGGAGTAATACTGATACTCATTGGCAGTCAAAATTGCGTGTGGCTGCAAATTCCAGGGCTTATAGGGCTTGGCATTGGCTGTGTGTTTGCCCTGTATGGCTATATAGGTATTTTGGCTTACCGCATGCAGAATGCGTTTAGCTTATCAAACGCCCACCGCGATAAAGATAAGCAAAGTAACCGCCAAGACTAAGGCCCCGCCCGAGCATTAATAACAAAAGTGCGACCCACAAAGCATAGTTTTGATATTCTTGTAGTAGCCACCAGCTAGGAAAAAAGAAAAACGCGGCACTAAGCAACATACTGTATTGCATTGCCTTTGCTCGAGTTAGCCCCACAAACACACCATCCAGTAGGAAACACCAATGACTCACGATGGGCAACAACCAGATGATCAATAGGTACTGCGCAGTGAAGTCTTTAAGCTCAGGCAAATCAGTCAGTATTGCGATGATCTGTTGACCAAATACGAGAAAGCTTAAGCTGTAACCGCTGGCCACTACGGTTGACCAAAATAAACCGCGCATCACCACCCGATTAATTTCACTGGCGTCTTTTTTCCCTTTAGCTTCACCTGTTAACGCCTCAACAGCGTAAGCGATGCCGTCTAACCCTAGCGCTATCAGTGCAAAAAATTGCATGATAATCGCATTACTCGCGGCCGTTAACGGCCCAAATCTGGCACCCTGAAAAATAACGAACGCCAAGCACAATTGCAGTGCTAAATTACGCACAAAACTATAACCGTTTAGGCTCATCAGCTGCGCCAGTGAAGACCATCTCCATAAGCCCCAATGAGGATTTTGTAAGCCCATTCCTCTTACCGCCACCCACACGCCAAGTATCAAAATACTGTATTCAGCAGCCACACTTGCCGTCGCGACGCCCTTAACGCCTGCATCAAACACGAATACCAGTAAGATACTTAACCCGGCATTAAGTAAATTGGCAAATATCTGAATATAAAGAACTTGCTTAGTTTTTTGTTGGCCTATCAGCCAGCCAATGATGGCCAGATTGACCAAAGCGGCTGGAGCCCCGGTGATGCGCACACTGAAATATTGTTGTATAACATTAAGAAGTTGCGCTTCCGGTTGGGCAAAATGAATTCCTAACGTCAGTAGAGGTGTTTGCGCGGCCCATATTGCCAGACCGATAACCAAAGCTACGCTGCAGCTTTGCCAGAACACTCGACTCTTGTATTCATTGTTTTGCTCGCCTTTGGCCTGGGCGCTTAAACCAGTACTCGACATACGAATAAAGCCACACAACCAATAGGTTTGCGTTAAAATCAGAGAGGCTATTGCTGCACCAGCAAGATAATGACTACTGCCCATATGGCCTAACACAGCAGTATCAACCATACCAATAAGTGGCGTGGTTATATTGCTTAAAATCATCGGTAGCGCTAACAGAATCAGCTGTTTATGGGAGGCTAAATGCCAAAAACGGTGTTGCTCATGAGCTGGAGATATAGCCAAGAAAAATCTCACTTAATAGATAAAAATAAATAAGGGAAAGCAGTTGCTCATCCGTTATGCCCTAAGCATTCAATGTTACACTAGCGCCAATCAAAGCCTCACAAAGGGATCGTTATGGATCGTATCATTTTTTATGTCATGGTTTGTCTTGGTTTTTGCATCTCAATCAACAATGCCCAAGCCAGTGACAACGCGGTTATTCTTCTGTATCACCACGTGAGCGAAGATACACCTTCTTCTACCAGTGTCTCACCTGACACATTTAACGAGCATATGACTTATTTGGCTGAAAACTATAATGTTTTACCGCTAAAAGACATAGTCACAGCGTTACAAAATAAGCAGTCTCTACCGGAAAACGCTATCGCGGTGACCTTTGATGATGGCTTTAACAACATTTATCAAAACGGTCATCCCATACTCGCTAAGCTCAACTTACCTTATACAGTTTTCATCAATCCTGACTTGGTTGGTAAAGTAAATTATCACTTGAGCTGGGAGGCCATGCGCGCAATGACTAAGCAAGGTGCCAGCTTTGCCAACCATAATTTGCGTCATGAGCATTTACTTAATCGCTTAACCAATGAAAGTGATGAAGCGTGGCTAGCGCGCCGTCTCAGCGATATTCAGCAAGCCGAAAAATTGCTAGAAGATAATTTAAGCGTACAAGATAAATTCTTAGCCTATCCTTACGGTGAATACTCGCCTGAGCTACAAACACAGCTTACTCAATTAGGTTACGTGAGCTTTGCTCAGCACTCTGGTGCTATTGCAAGCTTTAGTGATTTTTCAGCGCTTCCGCGCTTCCCGGCAGCCGGTATTTACGCGAATTTGGCACGTCTAAAAGTGAAAATGGCCAGTCTTGCAATGCCAGTACAAGATCCCTCGCCAAGTACACCACTCGTTAGTGGCGAACCTTTTACCTTCGAATTCAGCGTGCAAAGCGATGATATAAACAACGCACAAATAACCTGCTATTTTCAGGGTGACGCACAGAAAATCACCGTGAATCAAGCATTGGTCAGAGTGGATTTTAAACAGAAATTGCCTGCCGGCCGCTCCAGAATAAACTGCACAGCGCCGAGCAAACGCGCGCCCTCACGTTATTATTGGTACTCCAAACCTTGGTTTATTGCCTCAGATAAGGGGGAGTGGTTAGATTAGAGCGTTTTTCTCATATGCAGGTAGGTGCCCAATTTCATTGGGCTGTTATCCAAAGTAGAGCGCTCAATGTCAAAGCCAAATTTTTGGTAACAACGTATAGCGGGCGCATTGTCTTGCTTAACGTCTAAGGTAAGAAATTGTTTGTCTAACTCATTAGCCTTTTCTACAAAATGAGTTAGGAGTTCACTGCATATTCCTTTTCGCTGAAACGCCTTTGCAACACCGATATGCCCAATACACAATTCATCGTCTGCAGGGCGAGCAAATACTTGCTGTAAAGACTGGCATCTATTCAGCACTTCAAGCACATCAGTACCTTGGTAATACTGTGTCATGCTGTCAAGAGTAGCTTGCACATACATTGCCCCCATTTCATGTTGCCATGCACAGCCTATCCCGGCAATTTGCCCTTGCAACTCTATGACCCAATGATTACCAAAGCCAAATTGGCCATGTTGATGTAAAAAAGCTTGGTTCATATAACTGCGCGCAAAATATTGATGCTGCAGGGTTTGTTGGTTAAATAAAAGGGGAATAGCTTCAGGCGCAGAAGAGATAATCAAGGCTACCGCTTCTTGCGCGTCTTGAGCTGTTGCCTGACGTACCCGAGGCACAGTTATTTGGCTGTCGCTAAGATAGTCATGTCATGCAAAATGCGTTTACTGTCGCTCACTGCAACTTTGCCTGGGGCGAACTCTGGTTTAAAGCGACCCACAACATGACCTTGCGGGTTTACCACCACCACAGATGAACTGTGATCCACCAAGTAGTTTTCGTCGTCTGTGCTTTGTGAAGTGGAATACATCATTCCCATCGCGCGAACGAAAGGAAACAAATCAACATGTTCGCCGGTTGCAGCGATAAAATCAGGCTCAAAAAAATCGATATATTCTGCTAGCCTTTCTGTTGTATCTCGCGCTGGGTCCACCGAAATAAACGCCACCTTGACCGGGTAAGGCCCTTCAATACGTTGCAACTCAGGATAAATGCTGCTCAGGTCAGCCAGTGTTGTGGGACAAATGTCAGGGCAAAAAGTATAGCCAACGAAAACGAGCGTCCATTGATTTTGCAAGTTTTTATTGGTTAGTGGTTGGCCTCTACTGTCAGTCAAAGAAAAATCAGGCAAGGCTCTCGCTTGTGGATAAAGCTTAATGTACTGCGTTTCATCACTCTTTGGGGGCGCTATAGTCACTGCAATCACAATACCGACAATCAATGCCACTAAGGCGATTAACGCTAAATTTAATCTGCTCAAAAAGTAAATCTCATATAATGGTCAACCAGTAATACCACAAACAATACCATCAAATGAATAATCGAAAACTTAAACGTTTTCATAGCGGTGTGTTCGTCACTGGCGAATTTTAATTTCCATGCATAATACAAGAAGCCAGCATTTAATGCGCTAGAGCCTAGTAAATATATCGCGCCTGTCATGCCAATCAAATAGGGTAAAACGCCAATGAGTGCTAATAGCACCGTGTACAGCAAAATGGATGTTTTAGTAAATTCGATCCCGTGTGTGCATGGCAGCATAGGGATTTGCGCCCGAGCGTAGTCTTTTTCACGGTGAATGGCCAACGCCCAGAAATGTGGTGGGGTCCAAATAAATATGATGAGCACTAAGAGTAATGCATGCGCATGAATATCGTTCGTTACCGCCGTCCACCCGAGTAAAGGCGGTGCTGCACCAGCTAACCCGCCAATAACAATATTCTGAGGCGTAGCGCGTTTTAAATACATGGTATAAATAAAGGCGTACCCCACGAGACTGGCTAACGTTAGCAAAGCGGTTAAGCGATTAACCCATAATTCTAAGATAAGGTAACCCACCACCGTTAGCACGCCCGCAAATACAAGCGCTCGCTGAGGTGAAACTTTGCCTTTAGGCAATGGACGATTCGAGGTCCGTGCCATTTGCGCATCAATTTTACGATCAACTACGTGGTTAATAACCGCTGCTGCAGAAGATAAAAAACCAATGCCGGTCAAACCTGCCAGCAGTATCTTCCAACTGATCCAAGTTTCACTCGCCAAACACATGCCAACCAAAGCGGTCAGTAGTAGCAACATTACCACTTTAGGTTTTGTCATCTCGTAATAATCACGCCAGTGAAGGCCTGATTTATTCACTATGTTATGAGGTGCAACACCAACAGATTTACTCATTGGTCTCTCCTATGTTTTTCGATAGAGGGTGTAATTAAGTAACACCAAAATTTGTAGTAGTGCGGCGGCAACTGCATTGTGCATGACGGCCACACCGACCGGTAGACTGAATACCACATTGCTGACGCCCAAAATAACCTGAATGCCTAAAACCAATACCATGATAGTGGCAATTTTTTTAAGCAAACCAGAGCTTGCTACACCGTAAATGCGAACCGCCAACCAACACAGATAAATAAACGTAATGAAAGCACCGGCCCTGTGCACTATATGCATGGTCATACGCTGGGCATAATTGTGCGCCCCGTACTCGTAGTTATCTGCTTCAGGCAAGCTAAAGGCTCCTATGAAATCTAGGCGCTCGTACCAGTTGCTCTCGCAAATCGGCATTTCTGTACAGGCTAGCGCCGCATAATTTGCTGATGTCCAACCGCCTAATGCTATTTGGCCTGTAAGGATGGCAATCCCTATCAATCCAAACTTTCCTAGCCGTCGCGTTTGCTGATCACCACCTGGTATGCGATATGGTAGTAGGCGTAAGTAAAGCAAAAACAACGACGACAGCACAGCAAAGCCGCCTAAAAGGTGTCCCATAACGACAATAGGTAAAAGGTTAAGGGTGACGGTCCACATACCTAACATGCCTTGGAATATAACCAGGCACAGCAGGAAAAACGGTAACTTAATAGGTCGATGATAAGCACGCTTTGCTATGCTAACCACAAAGATGATCAGGATGAGTAAGCCTAGCGCACTCGCGAAGTAGCGATGGATCATCTCGTTCCACGCTTTTTGGGGCTCTAAAGGTCGTTCTGGAAACGCCAGTTCTGCAGCATTTATCTGCTCTTGCGCCACTGGCACTTTGTAATGCCCGTAGCAACCTGGCCAATCTGGACATCCTAGCCCTGCATCGGTCAACCGTGTGTATGCACCTAGCACAATCACAGTTATGGCAAGAATAAGGCCTGCCAACACCAATTTCCTCATGAACGACCCTCTAACCAATACGTGATAATTTCAGCAGCTTGCGTAGGTCAGATAAAATGTCACGACTATGCAAAATGGCTTGCTGTTGCTCAACTTGAAGTGGATAACGCAAGATCACGTTATTCAAGGTATCAGCAATGAAAATAGCATTTACCGGCTCACCTTTAAACACATTATTAACGCTTTCCGCGTTAGTTTTTAACAACTTAACAGCACTATGTTCATTCAAACGCCTAGCGACACTGGGGTCACTATCAGGTGTGCTAATGACAGTTGCACGCACTCTGTCATGCTCTTTTCCAAGCGCTGTCCATACTTGTTCAACACTGTACAAGGCATTTTCACACTCAATACTGCACTGGGAAGGTAAGACGTATACCAGCTGCCACTTAGGCTCCGCGGCTTTGTCTTGAATAGCGCTCATGTCTAATGTGGGAGATAGCAATTCCCCTTTGTTAGTCGCTGCCTTATTGAACCAATTATTATCTAGAGCCAATTTGGCTAACACCACAGGCAAAATAAAAACCACAGCTAGCGTGATAATCAAACGTTTGTTACTCGTGTTGTTCATGGGATCCCTTCTTATGTGCAGCGCGAAAACGTGCGCGAAGTGCGAAAAAGTAAACTAAAAAAGCGGCGATGCCTAAACCCATCCACTGCACAGCATAGGCATAATGCTTCTCTGGGGGCATAACCACTGGTTGCCAGTTGCGGATGAAACCATCACTGCTGTCCGTTAGCTTTATCACAAAAGGTGGCAGCTCTAACTTTATAACTTGCTCTATAAAGTGGATATCGACTTGTTGTATGACCTTAGGCCATATTGCTTCTTGCGTTGCTGTTTCGGTGATCATCGGATTGTCAGTTGGCACAACTACTCTCCCTAGTGCGCCGGATAACGTATTCGGCAAAATGACTTGCGGTAGATCATTACGCATTGAGTTACCTGCAACCCAACCAAAATTAATCAGCACGTTTTGAGTCTGACCCTGTGTTACACCATAGACATCAAACCCGGGGCGTCCTTGATGGATACGATTATCGACTAAAAAAATCTTTTGAGGATCAATTGCGCCAGTAAAGCTTACTGGCAAATCCTGAATATCCTTATCGAGAGTGAGCACCCTCTCGAGCGACAATGACGCGTTACTCGATACAGAAGCAATACTTTGCATTCTCTGGGCTTTATCTAACCCTCTGTGCAATTGCCAATTAGCCAGTGCAAACATGATGACAACTGCGCACAAAGTCACTAGTGTAGAAATCATAGGCAATCGCTTAATAAGCCTAAGCATGCTTAATCAACAATAAAAATAACAGCGAGAGGAAATAACAAAGTGCTAATCAAGATAATCATCGGAATACTACTTATCGTTATGATTTATAACTTATTTAAAGCTATGACTGTGATGCTTAAAAATGAACCAAAACAAGCGAATATGAGCAAATATATTGGAAGACGCGTATTAACCTCGGTGGCAATTGTAGTGGTCATACTTGTCGCCGTGGCCACTGGTCTTATTGAGCCTAACCCGCGTCCTTATTAATATTTTACCTTACAAGACGTATCCACAAGCCCCTTTTTAAGCCTGTGAATACGTCACCTTAATTACAATATATACACGAAGAAAAATAGCATTACCCAAACTACATCGACAAAGTGCCAATACCAACTACCCGCTTGAAAAGCGAAGTGATTTTCAGGGGTAAAATGCCCTTTGAAGATCCTGAGCAGCATGATAAACAGTATAATTGCACCCAACGTCACATGCAGTCCGTGAAAGCCGGTTAATAAGAAGAAGGTATTGCCATACACACCCGATTGTAGGGTTAGCCCCATTTCTTGATAAGCATGAATATACTCCTCAACCTGCAACGACATAAAAATCGCCCCAAGCAGCACTGTGATACCAAGCATAAGTTTCAAGCGGCCACGTTTATTCTCTTCAAGTGCCACATGCGCAAAATGACAAGTAACGGACGAAATCAATAATATGACGGTGTTAATCAGAGGTAGGCCATACCAGCCCATGGCTTCTGTTTCTGTGCCGCCGGGGGTCTGCACCAGCGGCCACATTGCTTGAAATGCAGGCCATAACACTTCATTTGTTGCAGCATTATTGCCAGAGCCACCCAGCCAAGGTATTGAAATCATTCGAGCGTAAAAAAGCGCACCGAAAAATGCTGCAAAAAACATGACTTCAGAAAAGATAAACCAAGCCATCCCTTGTCGATATGAGCGCCCTAATTGATCGCTATACAAGCCACTCATCGACTCATGAATTTGATTTCTAAACCAACCAAACAACATAAATATCAGAGTTGCAAAACCGGCTGTAAGAATATACCCACCGTAACCAGACGTGCCTTTGGTTTGTTCAATTACAAAGTTGCCTGCACCAACGGCAATTAAAAATAATGCAACGGCTCCCACTATCGGCCAAGGACTGCTATCTGGAACATAATACTTTTCATAATCTGGCTGAGCCATTATTCGTTCTCCTATTCACTACTATTCATTACAATATCACCTGCTGTCGCCGTGACGTCATACAGGGTGTATTGCAATGCAAAATAGGTAATGTCTTCAGGTAACTGTGGGTCCACATAAAACCGCATGGGCATAACCGCTGATTCACCTGCTTGCAAAACCTGTTGCTCAAAACAGAAGCATTCTGTTTTGTTTAGAAATAACGCCGCCGTACCAGGTGAAACCGAAGGTACAGCTTGACCGACAACAGGATGAGCAGTCGGATTTTTAACAGTAAAATTAATTTCATTCATCTGCCCAGGATGAACCCGGACTTGACGTTTTTCTGCTTCAAACTGCCACGCCATGCCGGTATTGGTTCGTGTGATGAAATCGATGGTTATTGTGCGGGACTCATCGATTTCCATAACCTCATAAACCGCCGCGGAGTTAGCTGTTTTACCATTCAGCCCGGTTAAGTCACAAAACACATCATAAAGGGGCACTAGTGCAAAACCGAAGCCAAACATCCCCAACACGATAGCGAGTAATTTAATGACCATCTTGCCATGACCGCTCGGCTTTTCAGCACCTGTGGTATTAGGCTCTTGCCTGTTGTCTGTCATAGCGAGTGCCAGAACATCCCTGAGTAAGACTGAGCCAGACCCTGCTGAGCGTACTGCGCATTGGTATATTCACCTTGTAATGCGAAATGCTCGGTATCATTTAGAGGAAAATACGCATCGCTTTGCAAGCTATTGCAAAAGCCAAATGCAAGTAAGCCGAAAGTAAGTGCAACAGAACGCTTCAAAAGTCGCGTCTTGGAAAATCTCTTTTTGACTGGCAACATAATATGCTCCTGTACCGCCTATTTAATAACAGGCGGCGTTTCGAACGTATGATATGGAGCAGGTGAAGGTATTTCCCATTCTAGGCCTTCAGCCCCTTCCCAAACTTGGTCACTTACCGGGTCGCCTTGTTTGCGGCATGCCTTGATAAGTAACGCCAAGAAAATAAATTGAGATAAACCAAACGCAAATCCACCTAAGCTTATCCATTTATTAAAGTCAGCGAACTGCAATGCATAATCAGGAATACGTCTTGGCATACCCGCTAGACCAACAAAATGCATTGGGAAAAACAATACGTTTACAGAAATTAATGAACACCAGAAATGCCATTTAGCTAACGTAATATCAAACATTTTTCCTGTCCATTTGGGTAGCCAGTAATACACCGCCGCCATAATTGAGAAGATGGCCCCCGTCACTAATACGTAATGAAAATGCGCAACAACAAAGTAAGTATCATGGTATTGGAAATCCACAGGCGTTATCGCCAGCATCAAGCCAGATAAACCACCTATTGTGAACAGCACGATAAACGCAAGTGCAAATAACATAGGTACTTCAAAACTCATGGAGCCTCGCCACATGGTTGCTACCCAATTAAATACCTTCACACCGGTGGGCACAGATATCAACATGGTGGCTAGCATGAAAAACATCTCTGCAAAGACCGGCATCCCAGTCGTAAACATATGGTGAGCCCATACAATAAACGACAGCAATGCAATAGATGCCGTGGCGTACACCATAGAGGCATAGCCGAATAACCGTTTGCGCGCAAAGGTCGGCACTATTTGCGAGATAATACCAAAGGCCGGCAAAATCATGATGTAAACCTCAGGGTGCCCAAAGAACCAGAAAATATGCTGGAACATCACGGGATCGCCGCCACCTGCGGCATCAAAGAAGCTAGTACCAAAAAACTTATCTGTTAGCACCATAGTCACTGCGCCGGCTAAAACTGGCATAACCGCAATTAGCAAAAATGCTGTTATTAACCACGTCCACACAAAGAGCGGCATTTTCATCCATGTCATCCCTGGGGCTCGCATATTAAAGATCGTCACTATGACGTTAATCGCCCCCATAATGGATGAAATACCCATAATATGTACCGAGAAAACAAACAGAGCCGTACTGTCCCCACTGTAAGTGGTCGATAGAGGGGCGTAAAACGTCCAACCAAATGCAGGACCGCCACCTTCCATAAATAATGAAGACAGTAAAATCAAGAATGCAAACGGTAAGATCCAGAAGCTCCAGTTGTTCATACGAGGCAAAGCCATGTCTGGCGCACCAATCATCATAGGCACCAACCAGTTAGCTAGCCCAGTGAAGGCGGGCATGACAGCGCCAAACACCATAATCAATCCATGGACTGTCGTCATTTGATTGAAAAAATTGGGCTCAACTATCTGTAGTCCGGGCTGAAACAATTCAGCCCGAATGACCATCGCCATCGCACCGCCGGTTAAGAACATGATAAATGCGAACCAAAGGTACAGCGTGCCTATGTCTTTGTGGTTTGTCGTGTACAGCCAGCGCTTAATACCGGAAGGAGGCGCATGATGTTCGTGATGATCGTTTTCGTGATGGATCGTGTCGGTTACTGTGCTCATGATCGTCTCCCTACTGCCCGTTTAATGCAGCGTTAATATCTTTCGCCTGAACTAGGTCACCCGTATCGTTACCCCACGCATTTCGCTCGTAGGTAATAACCGCGGCGAGTTCTGACATTGTTAACTGTTTAGCGAAGGCGGCCATTGCTGTACCTGATTTGCCGTTAAGCACGATATCAATATGCGCAGCCATATCGTTCAGCGCAATGTCACTCCCTTTTAATGCTGGGAATACACCTGGCAACCCTTCACCATTAGGCATATGACAGGCTGCACATGCAGAATTGTAAATTTTTTGACCATTGCTCATGAGATCTTCTTTGCTCATGTTCATTGCTAGTAATCTTTGTTCTTCCGCTTTTGCCTGTTCTTGGATGGCTTGACGCTCGCCTATCCACTTATCATATTCGGCGGGCTCTTTTGCGATAACGACCACCGGCATAAAGCCGTGATCCTTTCCGCATAATTCAGCACATTGCCCGCGATAAATACCCGGCTCATTGACCTTGGCCCAAGCGTCGTTAATAAAGCCTGGATTAGCGTCTTGCTTGATTGCGAAATCAGGTACCCACCAAGAATGGATAACATCGTCTGAGGTAATGAGGAAACGTACGCGTTTATCGGTAGGGATCACCAGAGGCTGGTCTACTTCTAAAAGGTAATTCACACCCTTGTCTAATTTGCCCGAGATTTCATCGGCTTGAGTTGCCATGCGAGAATAAAATTCGACGTCGTTATCCATGTACTTGTAGTGCCACTTCCATTGTGAGCCTGTTACCAACACCGTCACTTCCGGTTCACTGGCATCTTCCATAGCAATCAACGTTTTCGCTGCAGGGATAGCCATTACAATGAGAATAATAAAAGGGATGACGGTCCAAGCGATTTCAACTTTTACACTCTCGTGGAAGTTAGCAGGCTTAGCACCACGAGATTTACGGTGAAATAAAATGGAGTAGAACATGGCGCCAAAAACACCAACAGCGATAACCACACATATGATGAACATCAACATATGTAGGTCATATACCTCGGCGCTGATATCAGTCACACCTTTGCGCATGTTTAATTGATACTGATCTAAGTCGGACACTGAATCTGCAAAAGCGGTGCTGCAATTAAATGCACCTAACATTGCCATGACACTCAACGAAATTTTCTTCACTCGACCCCCTGCTTGTCAAACGCTTAAAATAGTGGTGATAACCATCAAACTTTACGTTCTAATTTATTATTGTAAGGTTCAGCACGCGACAAATTTTGTTACTGACTTGTTAATCGTGAAACAAGCATTACTCAAAATGGGGGGAGTAGTCCAGTTTTTTTGTATATTTTATATTCAATTGACCAAATTTTAACCAGCCTATCAGTGTGTTACGTTAACAACTTAATAACAAACGACTGAGTTAAATGATATACAAAAAAGTAATATAGGGTAGGTGAGAAGGGATGTATTCAAGGGATAAAATAATATTTTCGAACTCCATTGCGAAGCTCGAAAATAACCAATAATTTAACAACAAGCTGCTTAAAAAACCTTCAACTACATCCAGTCAGCATTACGAATAACACCAACCGCGATGCCTTCAATATTAAAAGGCTGCGTCGCTAAGTCGACTTTAATAGGTTGGAAATCTTCGTTTTCAGCATGTAATACGACTTGTCGACCTTTTCGCTCTAGCCGCTTAACGGTTACATCTTCATCTACTCGCGCAACGACCACCTGTCCATTATGTACATCCGTTGTTTTATGCACAGCCAGTAAGTCACCGTCCAAAATACCAATGTCTTTCATACTCATACCGCTAACTCTAAGTAAAAAATCAGCACTGGGTTTAAATAAAGTTGGGTCAACTTTGTAATGCATTTCAACATGCTCTTGAGCCAAAATGGGCTCACCGGCAGCAACACGGCCAATAAGCGGCAGACCTTGGTCTTCTAATTGATCTTCTAAAGGCTCAGTGAGTCTGATACCTCTTGACGTGCCGGGCAATATCTCAATCGCTCCTTTACGAGCCAGAGCCTTGAGGTGTTCTTCAGCCGCATTTGCTGATTTAAAACCAAGGTGTCGTGCTATTTCTGCACGTGTTGGCGGCATGCCTGTTTCTAGCATGGTGGTTTTAATCAGTTGCAAGACTTCTTCTTGTCTGGGAGTTAGTGGACGCATACACAGCCTGTTGTTTCATACAGTTTAACTGTGAGTATATACAGTCGTTGCTAAATCTCAAATTTTTCTTCTCTGTTGTTTAACAAAGGTAATTTTCTATAAGACCTCTGACCTGTAAACTGATTACGCGGGGTGGAAAAGCCGAATAACGTGGTATCCTATGGAAGTCTTTTATTATCTAGGTACCACTCTTATGGCATGGCTGCATAAACTGCTGCTAACAATGATATCTGTTCCGCTAAAATGGCTGGTTAAAGTCAATAGCATACCAACAGATATAGCGACCGAACTTGGGATCGACACCACCAGACCCATTATTTACCTATTACGCACGCACTCGGTCACTGATCAATTTGCCTTAAAAATTTCTACCAACTCCCTAGGCTTGCCTAAGCCCTCCGAGGCGGTGCAAATCGGTGGTAAGGAATTACCCGCATGTTTGTTTTTACAACAACCACGTTCTTTGCTTACTCGAAAAGTAAAGATCACCAAAATTGCGGATGATGTGACTCGTCTGTTCCAGATACACAGAGAACACCCAGAGTTAGATTTGCAAATCGTACCTGTTTCCATTTTTTGGGGCAGGGCTCCCGGCCGTAAACTATCCGGCTGGTCAGATATCATCGCCAATCAGGTGTCGCCTAACTGGTTGCGTAAGTTTTTTATTGTGCTGTTTTTAGGTAGAGATAACTTCGTTTGTTACAGCAAGGCCGTATCCTCCCGTACCATGGCAGATTTAAAAGGCAGTGATGAAGAAATAGGCCACAAGCTTATCCGCCTAGCAGGTACGCATTTTCATCGCCGTCGCCAGAATCTTATAGGCCCAATGGTACTCGAGCGACAAGAATTATATAATGCGGTATTAGGCGCAGATTCAGTTCGCCAAGCAGTCAGCGACGAAGCGCGCAGCAAGAAGCAGTCAAACCACCAGATACAAGCCAAAGCGAAGAAATATGTAGATGAAATTGCCGCAGATTATCGCGAAGGGTTGGTAAGAATTGGCGACCGCTTACTCACAAAAATATGGAACAAAGTATACAATGGCATTGAAGTAAAACATGCCGATAAAGTCAGAGCGTTAGCGCAAAATGGCCACGAAATTATCTATGTACCGTGCCATAGAAGCCACATGGACTACCTGCTCTTAACCTATGTCATCTATCACGAAGGTTTAGTGACACCGCATATTGCTGCGGGTATCAACCTTAACTTTTGGCCGATTGGCGGAATTTTACGAAAATGTGGGGCATTCTTCTTACGTCGCAGCTTCGCCGGCAATAAGCTGTATACCGCGGTATTTAGAGAGTATCTGGAGTTACTTTTCAATAAAGGCTATTCCGTGAAGTATTACCCTGAGGGAGGCCGAAGTCGAACAGGTCGCTTACTACCGCCTAAAACGGGTATGTTAGCCATGACACTTCAGGGACTGATTAAAGGCATTAACCGCCCCGTCAGTATTGTGCCTGTGTACATTGGCTACGAGCACGTAATGGAAGTCTCAAGCTACTTGAAAGAGCTCAAAGGCACAGACAAAAAGAAAGAGTCTTTCTTTCAGGTGTTCTCTGCGGTACGCAAGTTGAAAAACTACGGAAACGGATTTTTAAATTTCGGTGATCCGATTAATTTGAGCAACTTTCTTGATGGTGAAGTACCAGATTGGCGTGATGCACAGAATTTAGAGCCTGATAAAAAACCACGCTGGTTAACACCTGCCGTTAATACCTTAGCCAATGATGTAATGGGCCGAATCAACCAAGCGGCCGCTGTCAGCGGTATGTCACTGTGTGCCATGTGCTTACTTTCTGCTAAGAAGCACGCAATGGCACAGGACGAACTCGAACGCGCCATTGACGACTACTTAGGCTTATTAAAGGCTGCGCCTTACAGTGAGTTATCCAGCATCCCTGAGCTTGATGGCAAAGCACTGGTAGAAAGTACGTTAAAGCTCAATAAGCTGGAAGTATCCCAAGACAGCTTTGGCACTATCATCTCCCTAAAACGCAAAAATGCGGTGGCATTGACCTACTATCGCAATAATATTTTGCACTTGTTCGCCCTACCAGGTTTAGTCAGCGCCATTGTTTTTGCTCACAAAGGCTTAGCAAAACAGCATGTTATAGCTCTTGTTGGCCAACTTTATCCTTTACTGCAGCGCGAGCTATTTATTTATATGAGCCACGAAGAAGCAATGGATTACACGGACCGCTTACTTAGCACCATGATCGATATGGGTTTGTTACGCGCTGAAGGTGACACAGTGTGTCCACCCGCGGCCACCAGCAAGGCCTTTTATTCATTTTGGTTGCTCAATCGCAGTATCCAAGAAACCCTGCAACGTTATGCTGCCGTGCTGACCATCCTTAAAAAGGAACAAACCATCAGCCGAGGTCGACTCGAGAAACAAAGTAGGGAGTTTGCCGAACGCTTAGCGGCGTTACATGGCATTAATTCACCGGAGTTTTTCGACAAAAATGTACTGTCTACGTTCATTCACGCCTTGAAAGATAACGAATTAATTAACGCATCTAGCGAAGGGCAGTTGGAGCATTCAGATACTAGCGAAGCACTGCTAGCAAGTGTTGAGGAATTAATTTCGCCTGAGATCACCCAACGACTTCAGCAAATTTAAATCGCTTATGGGCTGATGAGTGAATATTGAGCACATAAAAAATGCGCTAGGTGATTAACCGAGCGCATTTTTTATTAACCGGTAGCCGCTAATTATTAGCTAAAAATACCGTTCACGTCTGATAAGAAAAACTTATAAGCAGGATTTTCGGTTTCTTCGGCGTATTGATAGCCGAGTTGCGCTAAGTGTTGCTCAAAATCAGCACGTTCGCTATCAGGGAAATCAAAACCCGCTAACACTAAACCTTCCGCAGCACCATGGTTACGATAATGGAACAAAGTAATGTTCCAGCGTTCGCCCAAGGTTTTCAAGAAGGTCATTAGTGCACCTGGCTGTTCAGGGAACTCAAACGAAAACAAGTGCTCATGAAGCAGTGCAGGCGGACGGCCACCGACCATGTAGCGCACATGCAGTTTTGCCATTTCATTGTCTGACATGTCCAAGCAAGGGTAGTCATTCGCACTCAAAGTACCCATCAACTCAGCAAATTCCTCTTGGCCTCTTCGCAGTTTCACACCTACAAAAATATGCGCTTCTTTTTCGCTTGAGAAACGATAGTTGAACTCAGTAATAATTTTACCACCGAGCAGTTCACAGAAGTGCTTAAACGCACCTTTTTTCTCAGGGATTTTAACTGCAAATACGGCCTCTTTTTGCTCACCTAATTCACAGCGTTCAGACACGTAACGTAAAGTGTGAAAATTAATATTAGCGCCACATAGCACGCCACCAAAAACTTTACCTTTGACGTCATTTAGCCTAGCGTATTTGCGCATGGCTGCAACTGACAACGCGCCTGCAGGCTCAGCAATAACTCGGGTATCATCGAAAATATCTTTGATTGCCGTGCACAGCTCATCATTGTTAACGGTAATGACTTCATCTACGTATTGCTGACACAAACGAAATGTTTCAGTACCTATGGTCTTCACTGCTACACCGTCTGCAAAAATCCCTACAAAGGGCAGTGGAGTAGGCTCACCGGCTGTTAAAGCCGCTTGCAAACAAGCAGATTCGCTGGACTCAACGGCGACAATTTTAATACTAGGCTTGAGCTGCTTTAAATACACACTCATGCCTGCGGCTAAACCGCCGCCACCCACCGCGATGAAGACGATATCCAGATTCGGGTTTTGCTCAAGCATTTCTTTGGCAATGGTGCCTTGCCCGGCTATAACGTCTGGGTCATCAAATGGCGGGATCATGGTATAGCCATGCAGCGCGGCCAAACGTTTAGACTCTTCACTGGCTTGATCGAAGCTAGTACCATGAAGCACCACATTGACGTTGGCACCACCGAAGTTACGTACCGCATCCACTTTAATGTCAGGGGTGGTTTCCGGCATCACAATAGTGGCCTGAATATTCTTGCGAGAAGCACAATAAGCAATTCCTTGGGCGTGATTGCCCGCTGATGCGGTAATTATCCCCGCGTTTAGCGCTTCATCATCTAAGTGACTTATCTTGTTATATGCCCCACGCAATTTGAACGACTTAACCGGTTGCTGATCTTCCCGTTTAAGCCATACATCATTCCCTAAAACAGCAGAGAATTTGTCTAGATGGACAAACTCGCTGTTGACCGCCACGTCATACACTGGCGACATTAAAATCTTTTTTAAATATTCTTGGGCACTGGTGGTCATTAGTCTTCCAATTTGCTTGCGTCGCGCACAGCACCTTTATCGGCACTTGTTGCTAGTAAGGCGTACGCCTTAAGCGCGAGTGACACTTTACGCTCACGGCTGACTGGCTTCCAAGGATTAGCACTTTGCTCCATTTTTTCGCGCCTTGCTTGAAGCTCTTCATCACTGATATCAACACCAATTTTACGCTGTGGGATATCAATGGTCATGCTGTCGCCTTCTTCCACTAAACCGATACCACCACCGCTAGCGGCTTCAGGCGAGCAATGACCAATCGATAAACCAGACGTACCGCCTGAGAAGCGACCATCAGTAATAAGTGCGCATTTTTTGCCTAACCCTTTGGCTTTCAAGTAAGTGGTGGGGTACAGCATTTCTTGCATGCCTGGGCCACCTTTAGGGCCTTCGTAGCGAATCACCACTATGTCACCAGCAATCACTTCGTCGGCTAAAATGGCTTTCACTGCGTCGTCTTGGCTTTCATAAATACGTGCGCGACCGGTGAATACGTGAATGGACTCATCCACACCGGCTGTTTTTACAATACAGCCCGCTTCAGCAATATTACCAAACAACACTGCCAAACCACCTTCTTCGCTAAACGCATTGGCACGACTACGTATACAACCGTTTTCACGGTCAGTATCAGCAGTCGGGTAGCGGCAATCTTGGCTAAATGCTTTCGTGGTACGGATGCCAGCAGGGCCTGCACGGAAGAACTCGAGAGCGTGAGCGTTTTCAGGCAAGGTTATATCCCACTCACTTATCACTTCACCGATAGATTTGCCTAACACGTGTGGGGTGTCTTCGTGCAACAATCCGGCGCGATTCAACTCGGCTAATATGCCAAGCACACCACCTGCACGATGGACATCTTCCATGTGGTATTGCGGGGTAGATGGCGCAACCTTACATAGGTGGGGTACATTGCGAGATAAGCGATCAATGTCGTCCAAAGTAAAAGGCACTTCACCTTCAACCGCTGCCGCCAATAAATGCAAAATCGTATTGGTTGAGCCGCCCATGGCGATATCAAGACTCATGGCATTTTCGAATGCTTTAAAGTTGGCAATGTTACGCGGTAAAACTGATTCATCGTCTTGCTGATAATAACGGCGGCACAACTCAACAATTTGCGTACCCGCTTGTTTGAACAAACCTTCGCGGTCAGCGTGCGTCGCAAGCATTGAACCATTACCTGGTAATGACAAACCAAGCGCTTCCGTTAAGCAGTTCATTGAGTTAGCGGTGAACATACCTGAGCAAGAGCCACATGTAGGGCACGCAGAACGTTCAATTTCACCACTTTGCTCGTCATTAACGTTGTCATCAACACCCGCTACCATGGCATCCACCAAATCCAATTTAATGATTTGATCTGAAAGCTTGGTTTTACCTGCCTCCATTGGACCACCAGAAACAAATATTACCGGAATATTTAAGCGCATTGACGCCATTAACATGCCAGGGGTGATTTTGTCGCAGTTAGAGATACACACAATCGCATCGGCGCAATGCGCATTAACCATATACTCAACCGAGTCAGCAATGATTTCGCGAGAAGGCAAGCTGTAAAGCATACCGCTGTGACCCATAGCAATACCGTCATCGACCGCAATAGTATTGAACTCTTTTGCCACACCACCAGCCGCCTCAATACTACGCGCCACTAACTGCCCCATGTCTTTTAGGTGCACGTGACCCGGTACAAACTGAGTAAATGAGTTAGACACCGCAATAATTGGCTTACCGAAATCCCCGTCTTTCATACCAGTCGCACGCCAAAGCGCGCGAGCACCGGCCATATTTCTACCTTGGGTTGTGGTTGCTGAACGTAACTTTGGCATTGTCTCTTCTCTCTAACTTAAATTGTTTATTAATAGTGTAAAAATCCGTCGAGGTCGCAGGTGAAACGGTATGCGCGAAAAACCTCGTCCGGTCGTCGAAATTGATATATCGGAAAATGTTGCTGCTAAAAGCAAAAAACCCCCCGAACTTTCGTGCGGGGGGTTAAAATTGTCTGACGTTAATTCAGATCTATCCCCGCGGAGAACACGTCTCCACCACTGTCACCAAAATAATTACTTTGCTGCACGAGTCGGAATAGAACATTAGATAAATTTCTAACTTAAATTGGGTAAATCGTCACTGCCTATATTGGTAACACGAACCCCCACAACGGATCAAGCAATGCTATAGGCTTTTTTTGTGTCGTTTATACACAAACACTGAGTTTGGCTATTTAGAATTTGTCATTTATCGGTATCATTCAGCCTCAAATAGCAGTGAGAATAATATGAGTACCTGGTTACATTGGATTGACTTGTTGGGCGTGGCGGTTTTTGCCGTGTCTGGCACCTTAATGGCCTATAAAAAACACATGGATGGCTTTGGCGTCGTTGTTTTAGCCTCCGTGACGGCAATTGGTGGCGGTACCTTGCGTGACATTATTCTCGATTTACCCGTATTTTGGGTGCAGGACCATAGCTTCTTCTTCGCTATTCTTGGCGCAGCGCTTTGTACCATCATATGGCTACGTATTAGCCATCGCTTTCCCCTGCGATATTTGCAAGTTGCTGACGCATTTGGTTTGGCCTTTTTTAATGTCATGGGTCTACAAAAAGCCCTTAGTTACGGCGCATCCCCGTTTATTGCAATTGCGCTTGGTACCATGACGGCTGTGTTTGGTGGCTTAATTCGTGACGTGATTTGTCGCGAAATCCCACTGGTCTTGAAAGGCGATTTGTATGCAACGGCATGTATCATTGGTGGCGCCACATACATCGCGGCATTTTATTTAGACCTATCCACTTATAGCTGCATGATCATTGGCTTTGCGGTCACATTAACCACCCGTTTAGCCGCCATGAAATGGCACTGGCATTTACCTGTGTTTAATCCCGAACACATGGATTGATGCCTTAAACCGCTTGGCTTCTTATGCTAAGTGGCGCTAACCTGCTCACTTGACTAGCCTTATGGCATTCTAGTTTGACGTGCAAAAGGCCTTGCTTATGTCATTAGCGGTAGTATTTTCAAGAGCGAGTGTCGGCATTGACGCACCGCTTATCACTGTAGAAGTGCACTTAGCCAACGGGCTGCCTTGTTTTAACTTAGTTGGCTTGCCAGAAGCATCAGTGCGCGAAGCCAAAGATCGCGTACGTAGCGCCCTGATAAATTCAGGCTTCGAATTTCCTGCTCGTCGTATTACCGTTAACTTAGCCCCCGCAGACTTACCGAAAGAAGGCGGGCGATTCGATCTTGCCATCGCTATCGGTATTATCGCTGCTAGTAATCAACTTAAAGGCGCAAGCCTAGAGGGCATTGAATTAGTAGGGGAACTTGCACTTTCCGGCGAAATACGCCCCATCAAAGGCGCATTGCCGTTTACTTATGCGTGTTTTAAGGAAGGTCGCACCGCCATATTACCCGCTGAAAATGCGAATGAAGCAGCTCTTATCAACGGCGCGAAGATAGTCCCTGCTTATCAATTGCTTGACGTATTTCACCATTTGGGCAAGCAAAAAACTCTCCCCTTGTTTACATCAAACAGCATCTCGCAAGAAGCCGAATACGGCGTTGATTTACAAGATGTGGTCGGGCAAAGTTCAGCAAAACGCGCCCTAGAAATAGCCGCAGTCGGCGGGCACAACTTGTTATTCACTGGCCCACCTGGCACAGGTAAAACGATGTTGGCCAGTCGGTTGATCACTATTTTACCGCCCATGACGGATGAAGAAGCCCTCGCCAGCGCTGCCATTCATTCGATCGTAGGCAAACCGGTTAATCCACAAACGTGGAAGCAGCGCGCTTTTCGCCACCCCCATCACACGAGCTCGGCCGTCGCATTAGTCGGTGGTGGCAGCGTGCCAAGACCAGGCGAAATATCCCTCGCTCATCACGGCGTGCTATTTCTAGATGAATTGCCAGAATTTGATCGCAAAGTGCTTGATGTACTTCGAGAGCCGCTAGAGTCGGGCACGGTGTCTATTTCGCGTGCCGCTAGGCAAGCGCAATTTCCGGCTCAGTTTCAGTTAGTCGCGGCGATGAATCCAAGCCCAACGGGCAGTCTTAATGACGGGCGCTGTACTGCTGACCAAATATTGCGTTATTTAAATCGAATTTCAGGTCCTTTTTTGGACCGTATCGATTTACAAGTTGATGTGCCTAAACTCAATGGCAATGAGTTCTCTGAGCAAGTTAAGAGCCGAGGGTGTAGCAGTAAAGAAACCAGAGAGCGAGTCGTTTTTGCACGCAATATCGCCCTTTCGCGCAGCAACAAACCCAACACTTTGCTTGGCAGCAAAGAGGTACAAGAGCACTGTCAGCTTTCAAGTGACGATCAACGTTTTTTGCAAGTTGCCGTTGAAAAGTTAGGCTTGTCACTTCGTACTTACCATAGAGTGTTGAAGGTATCCCGCACTATTGCAGACCTTGCTAACCAGCCGCACATAAGCCGCCAACATTTGGCCGAAGCACTTAATTATCGGGCCTTTGATCGTATGTTGGCGCAGCTTGCTTACAATTAAATTTTCACTGGATGTGGGCGTTTCTTGTGAATTAAAAACCTTTCAGGTTATGCTTTCTCAATCACGGCTATAGTAGCCCTTATTCTACCGACTCTGTTAAATAATTAGCCACTTAGCGATAATTTATGGGAGTTGGTATTAGCTAAAAACAAAACACCTAGCGCATCAAGGCTCAACATTGCATTCAATTTCACTTCGTAAATACACCAGAAGGCTTCACTTATGGTTAGGCTTAAGTCTCGGCGTTTTACTGACAATAATATGCCTATCAGGGACGATGTTAGTATTTTACGTTGAGATAGATACTTGGCTACACCCGGAACTCGAACGTTCACAACTGGCCACAGATAGCAGTTGGGACAGCGCATTACATACGCTCAATAATAGCTATCCAGATAAAAAAGGCCCTTGGCGAATTGAGGTTAGTGACAGCAAAAGAGCAATGTCAGCTCGCTATTACAACCCCATAGAAACTCGCTGTGAAGGGTTTGCCCCGTTAATGGTGTGGTTAACTAACGATGGCCTATCAGTGCTTCGCGAAGACTACTGGGGACACTATTTAGCCACTTGGCTATACAATTTACACTACACATTGCTCTTTGGTGAAACAGGCACTTTCGTCATAGGCTATATAGGTTTAGCAGCATTATTTTTGCTGGTGAGCGGATTAGTTTCATGGTGGCCGAAGCAAGGCCAGTGGCCTATGGCGTTCAAATTTAAACGACGCCGCACACGTATCGGTTTGCTTTACGATTGGCACAAAATATTAGGACTCGCGAGCATCGTTCCCTTGTTCCTTCTTGTTGCCACCGGAGTCATGCTATCCCTGCCACAAGAAACGAATAAGGTCCTGGAACTACTGTTTTCACCTGTGCAAACAGCCTCAAAACTAAGCGGTGTTGCAAGTACGAAAATACAGAACACAGTGCCGATTTCTGATGCAATTACCGCAGCCAGACAGGCAAAAGTTGCTGAAAATGGCGCTAACCTGCAGCAATCACGTCTCGCTTGGATCCAAACCCCCGACAACAATTTGAGCGCTCAACGATTCTATACGTTTCGCTTCCAAATACCTGAAGATCCATCTCATCGGTTCCCCAATACCTTTGTACACGTGGATGCCGATTCAGGCCAGATCATTAATATATTTTCTGCGTGGAAACATGGCCCTGCAAATAACATAAAAGGTTGGTTGCATACTTTACACAATGGCAGTGTAGGGGGCATGACACTTCGAATTTTGTGGGTAATTTGTGGCTTAATCGTATTGGCTTTATTTTGCTTGGGCTTCACTCGCTGGCGATTGCGCACGGGCAAAAAAGCTCCGCCAGCACTGAAAATGTAATCCGATCGTTAGCAGTTAAATAGCGCCTGAATAGCAGGCTCACTTTGCCGCTTACTGATACAGCACAATCCAATTTGATACGGCTCAATATCATCCAATCGAATGCGGTTTACCCGTTGGCTTATGGTGGAGTTATCTAACACTATTTCAGGCACAATACCCAAGCCACAACCCAGCGCGACCATGCTTACAATCGCTTCATTACCCGCAACTGTTGCGTACACGCGAGGGCGAATACCTTGCTCAGCAAACCAGTGATGCACAATTCGTTTTGATGGCCCCGAGTCGGGCAGAATGACAGAATGCTCACGCCAATCCACTTGGCTCAAACGGGTTAGCTGTGTTTCTTTTGGTGCGATAAGCAGCAGCGGCACCTCGCCAAGGGGTAAGAACGTCAAGTCAGGGGGAAAATCGGGGGTATGGATGGCAATGGCTGCATCCACCTCTTGTTTCATCACCTTACTAGCAGATAGAGCAGGGTCGCCGGTGTTTAACTTTATCTCTACTTGGGGATACTGGTGACGAAAGCTATCAAGTAATTTTGGCAAATGGCTTTGACTGGCCGTCACTGAACAAAACAAACTTAATTCGCCTTGAATTTGCTCGTGATCTTGTTGCAGCTCCCATTTGACTTTCTTCCATTCAGATAAGGTTTGCTGTGAAAAGCGCAGTAATTTTGCTCCAGCCGCGGTGAGTTTTACTTTTCGATTGTCCCGCACAAACAGTGGCGTGCCGCAGTCATCCTCAAGGCGTTGAATGACACGACTAAGGGTTGAAGGGCTGACAAATAACGCCTCAGCAGTTTTACTGAAATGTAAGCTACTGGCCAAATGTTGGAACAATTCCAAGCTTCGGATATCCATTTTAGTCCCTCACAAGACCGTTATTGCAGAATATGAAATATTAAGTTGCAAATATATCATTTTATTCAATAGATGAAATACCCTATTCTCTCAATCACACGAGATCGTCACTGACTTGTTGCACTTACTAGGATTTATAAAAATGGCAAATTATTTCAATACATTATCTTTACGTCAGCAACTTGACCAAATTGGTCGTTGCCGATTCATGCAGCGCAGCGAATTTTCAGAAGGCTGTAATTTCCTTAAAGGCAAAAAAATTGTCATCGTAGGTTGTGGCGCTCAAGGTTTAAACCAAGGCCTTAACATGCGAGATTCTGGTTTGGATGTTGCTTATGCGCTACGTCAAGCCGCTATCGATGAAAAACGCGATTCATTCCAACGCGCAAGCGGCAATGGTTTTACTGTTGGTACGTATAAAGAGCTTATTCCAAGTGCTGATTTGGTTTACAACCTAACCCCTGATAAACAGCATTCAAGCGTAGTTGAAGCCATTATGCCTCTTATGAAAGAAGGCGCTTCACTAGGTTACTCTCACGGTTTTAACATCGTTGAAGAAGGCCAACAAATTCGTTCAGACATCACAGTGGTGATGTGTGCACCAAAATGCCCAGGTACTGAAGTACGTGAAGAGTATAAGCGTGGATTCGGTGTTCCGACATTAATTGCGGTCCACCCTGAAAACGATCCTCAGCAACAAGGTTGGGATATCGCTAAAGCACTCGCAAGCGCAACAGGCGGCGATCGTGCAGGCGTACTTGAGTCATCATTCGTAGCCGAAGTTAAATCTGACTTAATGGGCGAGCAAACGATTCTTTGTGGTATGCAACAAGCGGCGGCCGTTCTTGGTTACGAGAAAATGGTGGCCGACGGCATCGACCCAGCTTATGCCGGGGCATTGATTCAATTTGGCCTAGAAGCCATCACCGAAGCACTTAAAATCGGTGGCGTGACCAACATGATGGATCGCCTATCAAACCCAGCTAAAATCAAGGCATTTGATTTGTCTGAGCAACTTAAAGACATGTTGAAGCCATTATTTGGCAAGCATCAAGACGATATCATCAGCGGTGAATTTTCTCGTACTATGATGGAAGATTGGGCCAATGGTGACGCTAACTTGTTGAAATGGCGTGAAGAAACAGGCCAAACAGGTTTTGAAAATGCTCCTGAATACAATGGCAAAATCGACGAGCAAGAATTCTTCGATAACGGTGTATTCATTGTGGCCATGATCAAAGCGGGTGTTGAGTTAGCATTCGACGTTATGGTTGAAGCTGGCATTTTACCTGAGTCTGCTTACTACGAGTCATTGCATGAAACGCCGCTCATTTCTAACACGATCGCTCGTAAGCGTTTGTACGAAATGAATGTTGTTATCTCTGATACTGCAGAATATGGCAACTACCTGTTCGCTAACGCTGCTATTCCATTATTGGCTGATAAATTAATGCCAAGCATTGGTACAGAGTTAATTGGTAAGCCTTTCGCTGCAGTCAGCAATAGCGTTGACAATAAAACGCTTGTAGCCGTTAACAAAGCCATTCGTGAGCATGGCGTTGAAAGTGTAGGCGACACACTACGTGGTTACATGACTGACATGAAAGCCATAGTTGAAGCGGTATAACCCTTCTAGAAACGAATAGTAAATTGAACGATTTCTGTCGTTAGGTGCTGTAAAAAGCCCTCTTTGCCCAGCCAATTTGGCTGGGCTTTTTTATGGGTGATTTTCTAAAAATCACATTAAAACAAATTCTTAAAAGGGTGGAAAGGCACGATCAAGTTCGGTTTACTGCTAAGATCTGTCACTTATGTGCGACCAATTATTTTACCCAATGAGACTGGCTTAACTTTCTAATAGAAATTTTCGATAACTGATTTTGTCTCAAACTATGTCTAGCCCTTAAATAAAACACAAAGAGTGTTACCAAATACATACAGCCATTCGTAACCATTTTTCCTTACAAATCAAAGGTCAAAAATTTAACCAAGCCAAATTAGTACAACTCTTTAACAATTTCGGTGTTTACCGAACAGCGCTGTAGCAAAAAAGAAACACTAACCAGAGACTTATCGCTGTCATCCCTTATATAGCGCGATCAGAAAGGTGGCCCACGTATTGCTTATAGGATGATCCCGAACTCCCTAAGTATGTACCCACTAACACAACAGGAAATCCAATGAGCGAAAGAATCACAAGAATGACTAAAATGGGCGATTGGGTATTTGAAGTAAAAATGGTTAGAGCACTTAAAGTAGCCAACCATGGCGATCCCTATTCAGCGGTAGCGATGCTAACGGCAAACGGCGAGCAAATGTATATTGATACACAGCTTACCAAAGACAATGAAGAGCTTTCTAAAAGTGATTTCTTAACTATTTATAAGTTCTGCGAATCATTAGATATGAAGTATGTATCTTATGACCGAATGAAAAACGGTGTTCGTAGCTCGAAAGTAATTGAGATAGAACCAGCTAAAGTTCAACGTCCTGCAATTCGCTTAGTTAAGTAAACCTTCTCAGAATTACCTACCCGCTTTAGAAAATCTTAAAATCGTATTATCGACGTATTGCTTTCATTGTTAAGGATAACAATGAGGCACGTTGCATTGCGCCTCACTATTTTTTGTCCATTGCCTGTGTAACCACTTACTCAAAACTGATTACAACTTAGTTCTTACTCATCGGAATGATTTTCAGCTCTACCCGGCGATTCTTCTGCCGACCTGCTTGCGTGGCATTATCTGCGATTGGTGTGTATTCGCCCATACCCAAGGTTGAAACGCGTCTGTTATCAACGCCGTTTTGTACTAAATAATTTTTTACACTGTTCGCACGGGCTTCAGATAATCGCTGATTCATATCATCTGCACCGGTATTGTCTGTATGCCCTTCTACCATCAATGTAGTTTTTTCATACTTGTTTATCACCAAAGCCACATCTTTTAGTACAGGATAGAAGCTACTATCAACGCTGGCATTTCCAGAACTGAATGTGATGCTGCCAGGCATGTATAAACGTAAAGTATCGCCTTCTCGGTATACTTCTACACCGCTGTCGGCAAGCTCCTCACGGAACTCCTCCTCTTGCTTATCCATGTAATTACCAATAGCTGAACCTGCTAGTGCACCTACCGCCGCGCCCCAAACATAACGGCTCTTGTCATTGTCACCAGTGCCTTTACCAATTAATGCGCCTACGATAGCGCCGATGCCTGCACCCTTCTGTGTATTTGATGCGCCGCCCATAGAATTCGACGCACAGCCACTCAATACTAGGCCCGATAGCGCTACACCAATAACTAGTTTCTTGTACATCTGACACTCCTTATAAAACGTCTTTGACCTAACTTTGCAACTGCACTTCGCAAGGCAAAATTTATAATGTGAATTATCCAACCTATAGCTGAACGATATATGAATGATTGAGAGAAAGCAGGAACTGTTCCAATGTAACCCCCGGGTATCATCTTTTGCACCAGGGGTTTAAATTGATTGATTGTTAGTTTGATAAAACTAAGCGTTGGTTTGGGGGCGTTCAGCAAACCAGAAAAACAAAGAGGTGATAACCCCGAAGGCAACGAACCCGACGGCGATAGGGGTCATTGTCCTATCAATAAAGCTACCCACAAATACCGCGACAGGAACTGATACCATACTACTTAACGACCCTATTATCGCCGCCCCAAGGCCTGCTGTATCCCCTAGAGGTTGCATTGCCATAGAGTTGAGGTTTCCAAATAAAATACCAATGCAAAAGAAGGCGGCAAACAAAATGCTGACTAAGCCATATAGCGGCGGAAGCCCTTGATATATTAGGCACATTGCAAGTAGCAAAGTGGTAAAACCTAACCAGCCAAAAACAGCCCAAGTACACAATTTACGCATACCTAAACGCATGACTAACGTCCCATTAATAAATGAAGCAAAGCCAATAGAGAAAGCCAACAAAGCAAAATACAGAGGGAAAAGCTCGCCTGTATCGTAGATCACCTGAAAAACGGTTTGAGAGGCACTGATGTACGCTAGGAAACTCCCGAAAACGAACCCCATTGCCAAGGTATAAAACATCACCATTTTATTGCTCAAAATATAGCGGCTAGAGATTGATAGCTGCTTCCAGCTAAAGGGAACGCGTTTATTTTTAGGCAATGTTTCGGGCTGGCGGCTAAAATACCAAATCCCAGTAAGAAGGCCGATAACTAAAAAGGATGAGAATATATGCTGCCAAGAAAACCAGAATAAAATAGCCTGACCAAAGCTGGGCGCGAGCATGGGCACTAATATAAACACCATCATAATAAACGACATCACCCGAGCCATAGCTTCGCCTTTATACTGATCTCGTATAACAGCTAACGCCGCAATACGCGGTCCAGATACACCGAAGGCTTGTATTACCCGGCCAACTAACAGCACGGTTAAAGACTCAGCGAACATACACACAACCGTACCCAAACCAAAAATAATCAGCCCGGTAATGATGGTAAAGCGGCGTCCCTTTGCGTCCGATACAGGGCCAAAATATAACTGGCCGAAAGCCATGCCAATGAAAAATAGCGAAACGATTAAGTGCGTATCTTGCGGGTCAGTAATCACCAAATCTAAAGCGATTTGATTTAACGCCGGCAGCATGGCATCTATGCTCAAAGCCACCAAAGAAGTCATCAACGCCATTAGAGCCACAAACTCAACTAACCCTAGGGCAGGTTTTACCTTAGCATCAGTAGTAAAGCGGGCGTTGGCCATGAGAATTCCTTTGTTAGACTAAATGATAATTCTATCATCGACTGAAGTGTGACTTGAATGTTTTATCTGCTTTGATGGAAAATTAAGGTAAGAAATAGTTAACAAATTCAGTGGGCTTAGACCTCTATTCCACATGAAATGGTGATATATCTCCGTCATAAAACGAAAAACCTAGTAGGGAATAATGATGCTTTGCGTGCTAGTACGGCTACCTGCTTTTGTCACAATAAACAGACGCCCATAATCCATCTCTGATAAATCATCAGCCTTACCGCCTATTGCGCGAATTAAGTCTGGTACAGTATTGCTGTGCCCAACCACCAGCACACTGCTTTGTTGAGCGATCAGTTTTATCAATTCTTTGGGGTTGCTAGGATCATACGAATTAATCATTAAACCTTGTTGCAGTGCACTTTGCGTTGCCGTTTCCATGGTGCGCTTATAATCTGTTGAATACACCGAGGTTAATGGCACATAACGAAAATACTCGGCCAATGCGACTGCACGTCTTTGCCCTATGTCTGTTAAGGTGGGATCTGCACCAGTTTGTTTTTCAAAATGACGCACAAAATACCATCGCTGTTGTGATTGGCTCTCAACTAGGTCGCTTGCCGCAACACGTATATTGACCGTCGCATTAACTGCAATACTCAGCACCAGTGCAATAAAAAACGCCAGTGACGAACGTAGGAATTTGACTCTTTTTATCATCACGATCCTTACTTTGCTAAATCTTTGATTCGGCCATTTCTAAGGCTGTAAATCCAGCTATGAATGCGTGTTTCTTGCCCACGCGTTTGAGCGTCTTTGAAAATATTACTGCGACGAATATTATTAGCTTGCTCGATGACATTTAATTCACACAATCTCGCCGAACGCTGCTCATCTGAAAGTGTTGCTAGCTCTTCTTAGTGAAATTTAGCGATGTCCTTTATATGCCCAAGCCAGTTATCAATCAGCCCCAATTGTTGGTCTTCTAATGCCGCATCAATCCCACCGCAGCCATAATGGCCGCACACAATGACATGCTTTACTTTGAGTACTTCAATTGCGTATTGCAGAACCGACAAACAATTAAAGTCGGTGTGCACCACTAGATTCGCTACATTACGATGTACGAAGATATCACCAGGCACCAACCCTAAAAGCTGATTAGCTGGCACCCGGCTGTCAGAGCTGCCAATCCAAAGGTACTCAGGTTTTTGACGTTTAGAAAGCTTGTCAAAAAAGTCTGGTTCAGCTTCTTTCATACCTTCAGACCACATTCTGTTGTTCTCAAGTAGCTGTTTTATATCGCTCATACATCCTCGCTGAAACGTTTGATCGGTAACTTACCCATGGCAATAGCATTACCTAAAATGACAAACAGTACCCCCAGCACAGAAGCGAAATACCATTGATACCCTTCGAATATAGTGGAAACAATCAAGGCTACTATAGGATACACCAGCGCAACATAGGCCGTTTTGTCAGAACCCATTTGTCGAATCAGTTTCATATATGCGCCAAAAGCAATGACAGAGCCGAAAAGCGTTAAGTACGTTAATGCCGCGTAATACTGCCAATGACTTGGCATTGACCACTTCGCGCCGCTTAACACAGCGAAGGTATAAATACCTAAAGCACCGTAACTCATAGCCCAAAAATTCATTTGAATAACGGGCGTGCCATGATCAAGAATGCGCTCCGATATTACATTGCCAAAACCGGCGAATAGGAATGAAGCCAAAGCTAAAGCAATTCCTAACGCGAGCACCGTATCAGCCTGTACTTGAGAAAACTCAGGATAAAAAATAAAGCCCATACCCAACATGCCAAACGCCGCTCCAATAACCACCTCCATGCGTATCGGCTTTTTTAGAATGACTTTTCGCAAAACCACATTGATGTAAATCATGCCCGAACTCATTAAAGCCACCAGCGCGCTAATAATGTATTGCTGGCTTAAATACAGCAAACTATATTCTAGGCCATACAAACATAGTCCTGCAGAAGCCATCTTGATATGTAGATGAAGGGGTAGGCGCAGCGAAAGGCCCTTTAGCACGCAGTAACCACCTAAAATAGCGGCAGCTAAAGTGAAGCGAATAGCCACAGACAAAATAGGATTAATTTCTCCTAACTGAAAGGTAATAGCGATCCACGTTGTACCCCATATCAGAGCAACTGTTGAAAACAAGACTGAATTTGACAACTAGATCCCCTGAATCAGATAGCGTTATACTGGCAGGCGATTCTAACTTCAAACGGGCAATAAGTAGCGCAATATGAAAAAAATAATCATAAGTTTTGCGGTTTTATTATTGATACTGTGTGGGCTTTTATTTTACCGCGCCAGCAGTTTTTTTGAGAATAAACAGTACGTGGTCGATGCGCCTATCATTCCAGTTACGGTTGATGAGCAAGCAGTACTATCTCGGTTCACCAAAGCGATTCAGATCCCTACTATTTCCTATGACGATCGCAATCATTTTGACCAAAGCTCCTTCTTAGCCTTCCAAGATTATCTAAAAGAGAATTTTCCGCTGGTTCATCAACAAGCCGAGCTTGCAGTCATCAATGATTACAGCTTGCTTTACCACCTAAAGGGCAGTGACCCAAGTCTACAACCTGCGCTATTCATGGGCCATATGGACGTAGTACCGGTCGACGAAGCAACAGCAAGCCAATGGGAGCAAGCACCGTTTAGTGGCAAGGTGATTGACGGCACCATTTGGGGCCGAGGAACAATAGATGACAAGATCAGTGTGGTAGCCCTGATGGAGTCCATGGAAATGCTGCTTGAACAGAATATCCAGCCTAAACGAAGCATTTACTATGCATTTGGCCACGATGAAGAAGCAGGCGGAAAAGAAGGTGCGCGCAAAATTGCTGACTTTTTAGCGACAAAAAATGTCGAGTTCGAATTTGTGCTAGATGAAGGCGGCGTAGTAACCCAGGATATGCTGCCCGGTGTTACCGAGCCTGTTGCCGTCATTGGTATTGCTGAGAAAGGCTTCGTTAATTTACGTTTGACGGTAAACGCGCCAGGAGGGCATTCTTCACAACCTCCTGAACATACCGCTGCCGGTATTCTCGCCCAAGCTATTGTAAAAGTAGAAGCAAACCCATTTGCTACAGACATGCGGTTTATTCAAGATACCTTCAATCATATAGGTTTCGCGACCGATTTAGCTACGCGGTTGCCTATGTCTAACTTGTGGCTCTTTTCGCCTGCAGTTGAAAGTATGATGCTCAAAAGCCCCAGCTCAGCTGCGAGCATTCGCACCACTACAGCGGTCACTATGCTCAAAGGCAGCTCTAAGTCGAATATTTTGCCTACTGAAGCACAAGCAGTGGTGAACTTTAGAATTTTACCCGGCGATACCGTAGACAGCGTCACGCAACACATCACTCGTGTTATAGACGACACTAGAGTAAACATTGAAGCCTTTATGACTAATGAGGCATCTCCGGTATCGTCCACCGAAAGCTACGGTTATAAATTAATTGAGCAAACTATTCGTCGCTTAGATCAAAACCTGCTTGTAGCGCCATATTTAGTTCAAGGCGGAACGGATGCCTCTCACTTTTATGGACTATCGGACAATGTATATCGATTTATGATGGTGCGTCTCAACCCGAAAACGATGAAACGTTTTCATGGGGTAAATGAGCAAATCTCTGTTAAAGATTATATCCAAGCAATTCAATTTTATTACGCAATGGTTGAGCAGGCAGCACGAGGCTAACCTGCTCATCCTATCTAATTTAAGACGACTCGTTAGGGTCGTCTTGGCGCAGTTTACCGGCCGCTTGCTCCTCAAGCTTGCGTTTTTCCGCTTCGCTTTTCTCCCCCTCTAACCGCTCAGGTTTCGCTCGGCTCGCCTCATTCACCCGATAGATATTTTCAGCGCTGGATAAATCTTGCTCATTGGTGATCGAAGCGATGGCTTCACGCTTGCGTAAAAACTGGGTAATTTCCCCAACTATGCCCTGTAACTCTTGATTGTTCTTGTCCATTTGCATGACATAACGCGGCATTTCCAAGTTTTTAGTACCCGTGGTAGCAAAAGTTGATGTCATGACGCGAGAAGTAATTATCCAAGGTGTAATGGAGCTGCGTACCACGACATTTTCAGAGCGGGTTGAATCATGAATCGACATGCCAGTAGAGACCTTACTTTCAGTAAATGTTCCTTCCGTTTTCATCCACATTAACAGGCTACTGAATTGCATTTCAGACCAAAATAAATGTGTGCCTCTGGCCAAAATAGTTGCCCCTGCAGATACAGTTAACCAACTAAATAGCAGAACCATAAACCCGCTTAACTGCAAGCCAAATGCTTGCAAAATGACGTCAACCCGAGCTTGGCTCAAACCGTCCATGTTCATTAGCTGCTGCGCCATAAATTGATACAACTGATATCCATCTTGCACAGTAAAAAAGAACAACAAAGCCCCCACAAATATCATGATTTGCGCGGCAACCGTTGCCAGAAGACGAAATGCTTTAAATTTCTCGCTAAAGGTTAACTGGCTGTACTCTGGCTGCGTTTCAATAAGTAGTTTTCCCTTAAAACTGCCCTTGCCTTGGCTTTGCTCTTGTAGCTTAGGGTCAAATTCTTGATACATGCGATTGGGAATTTCTTTATAGCGACGATTAGCTAAAACAATGTTTTCAATATTGATAAATATTTCATTCGGGTGCACCGACTCTTGTAAATTTTCACGAAATTCACTTACTTCCGTGCTTGGGTTTGCCAGCGCTAAGCGCTCACGTATCATCACCCAGGACAAAGCAATAACAGCCAAAACCAGTACGATCAGTAGCAATAAGTTCCACCATGCATCAAACGCGACAACATCGACTAACACCTGCTGAACATCCTGAGCGGTGCCGCCATCTAATTGGTTGTAGCCAAAACCGATGACGATCGGTACTACAATGGCAAACACGAGCAACTTAGCTAGACTGGCTGCCGTCTTTGCTTGCAGCTTGCGCATGTTGGGTGCAGCTAATGAATGCGACGTGCCACGCCACTGGGCAATTAAATACACTAACAATAATACAGATAGAATAGGGGTAATAATGACGCCCGCATTACCTACTAAGCCGGATGCCGACACAAAGTAAGCCGCACCAAATGCAATTAAGCCAACGATAGTGGCACACACTAAGCCACCCAACTCCTGTACAAAGTTGCGGATCGGGTAGGGGCTAAATATCAAGCGCGGTAATAGAGTATGAATAAGGCGCGCAATCCAGCCTTCGGGCTCAGTAAAGGTGGCGTTTTTTCGCCCCATTAACATGGATTCTAATTCTTGTGCGTCATAGGCCGTTTGCAAGCGTTCACGCTGGGCGTTTTGTTTTTCACTCGAATTATGATTGTAAGCGAGGGAAGTTGGCACAGAACGACCAACAAAATACTTAAATAACTGAAACAAACCAACGCCAGCATGGCGCAATCCTAAAGTTAACAGGGTCAAGCCCAGCAGCGCATTTACCCAAGCCAACACCATATCCGTCTTTAGGTCTTCCGCCACGCCTAAAAGCGCAATAACCCCAAGAACAACAATAGCCGCTCCACTGACTGCTTTTGCCATACCTTCGGGCTTAAATGGGTTGCTGATCCCCAACGTATTGGTACCAAAATCATATGCCATTGCAATACATCCTTTTAATTCTTCGTGTTTTTTATACTATTTTTCAGAAACTTAAAGGCTATTGACTGCCGATACAAGTCTTAGTTTCATTAAGGCCAATAAAGACGAGTGTCAGGCGCGAAAACGAGAGTGTAATCGCCGCGACATAATGATAGATGCGTAATTGAAAGAATGAGGTGCTTAACTTGAGATGCTTATCGTGAGGTGGAAATAAAACACAACCACCTCGAAGTATTAGGAATTAAGATGCTTTGCGCGTAGCAAGCAAAGCTGCATATGCGTCTGCAAATCCATCAAGTGATAAAGGTAAGGTAAGTTGCTTACTTTTTTCTAACGCGAATGCGACTTTGGCAAGTTGACCATCACGCATTTCCGCAAACAAGGTTTTATCGATTTTGATCACGCTCTGACATGCCACAGAGGTACATTGGGACAAGGCAACTTGAATGGCTTTGTTATCATCTATCTTAATTCCAACACCGCTGGTTTTGTTCAAATTTGGCGGCATACGCAGCATTAAAACCGGAAAGCTGTTGGACATAGAGAAATTTATGTTGGCGCCAAGCAACACCTTCTTTCCCTCTGGATCCATCGCCACCAACTGACTAACTGAACAATTTCCGTGCTCACCGCATAACAAGCTCCACGAGCCAAAATTCTGTTTACTCTGTGCTTGTACCGCACTAGAAATGCTCATGCCGAGAATAAAAAAAGCAAAAATAAAACGCATTACACTACTCCGTTTGGGCAAAAAAAAGAGGAGCCATCGCTCCTCTTTTCAATAGATAAAGTCTTAAGCGCGACGCTTTCTTGCGCGTAAGAATACCAATAAAGATAGTGCGAAGATACCAAGTCCAGCAGGCGCAGAAACCGCTTGAGGGTCGTCAACAAACTCGGTAATTGCATTTTGGTTCATGTTGATTACACCTGCAGCATCGAAGGTCAATGCAGTTACAAACGCATTAGGATCCGTTGGATCCACCATTTCTGAAGTCTCAATACCAAGAATACGGAAACGGTCAACCGCTGTAGTGAAGTCAAACTTTACACCACCAAGCAAATCTTCCCCAGTGTCGTACCAATCCATCAAGGTAACATCCCACAACCAAAGGTCATAAACGTCATCACCAAAACCAGTAGGCAACATAACCGAAGTAATGCTAGGGCCGCTATTGACGATATAGTCATAACCAACCGCTACGTCTGGGTCGATGAAAATCGGTGTTTCTGGCTCGATAATAACGAATTCAAAGTTGTAGTCAGATGGCGTTTCAGGATTAATCACTGGCAAAATCGGGTTTTCAGCGTTATCACCCGGTAATTCACCATCACGAATAGCAAATTTCCAAATACCTGCAGTACCTGTGTTGCTATCAGCTGTATCTAAATTCACAACTTCATCTGTACGTGAACCAGGAAGAGTAAAGAAATTCACCCCATCACCAGCATCATAACCCGCTTGAGCAGGTGTTCCACCAAGGCCGTTCTCACCGTCTGATGCATCACCGGTGGTCCAGTTAATGTCTTCATAACGGAACTCCACATCGAAGTTGCCAGCACCAGTGTCAGCACGGTCAATTAGGACTAACTGAAAGGTATTCGTTAGCGAACTATCTTCATTGAAAAAGCCAACGCTATCCCAAGTAATCACCATAGTTTCAGCATTGGGCGAGCCAATAAATACGTCACCACAGTCTTCACAACCTGTATCTACGTCAGCCCAAAAGGGGGCAATCATAGCAATCGTATTTAAATCAGCGGGCATTGGAATATCATCATTTTCGGTTGTGAAAAATGCTGAATTAGTTTGCGCTTGAGGCATCTCAATACAGTCTACTTCACATCCGCCGCCGTCATTGTCGATGTCATTGTCGATGTCATTGTCACCAAAGCGAGTAATGGGGAACTCTTCTGGCGTAAAAGAGCTCACGGCGCCATTGAAGCTAATGTTGCCATTATTGTTTATGTAGAAGGAATCGTGAGTACGTCCGAAAAAGTTAACGCCCGAGTCAAAACCCAAGCCTTCATAATTGTTGAAGAAAATTTCTCCGCTTGATCCATCATCATTTTTTTCTAATGCTATTTGGCCAAAACCTGACTCACCAGCTCCGCTCCAACCCTCTAACAACACACTCGCGTTGGCGGAAAGGGAAGAAACACTGCTTGCTAAAACACCACTTAGGGCGACGGCTTTAACTAACTTCTTGAAATCAAACATTTATTACATCCTTTTGTTTACATCGAAATCATTCTGAGATGCGCAATAGCAATTACTAGACCATTAGTTTAAATCTTTTTAAAAACAAATACTTAGCATTCAAATCGAGATTCCGAAAATTCGAAATGTAAAATTATTTGACAGATATTTTGAAATGTGAGGTTAATTAAATACTCTTTGAGTGGGTTTTAGGTAGTGGAAAAAAGCCAAGACGAATGCTTGGCTCGGGTAACTCATTGTTATGTTAATGTAATTTCAGTTTTGGCCCAACGAATTTGCTGACTCTGCGGCTAAGCATGGTTAAGGTTGCTTTTAACCAACCATGCACCGCGAACTGATGCATGCTATACAGTGAAGTATACACCAAGCGCGCGAGCTTACCTTCCACGAACATGCTGCTGTTAGACAGATTGCCCATTAAGCTGCCTACTGTGCTGTACTTACTCAGATGAACGAGGGAACCATAATCACTGTATTGATAGTTTTCAAACTCCTTACCTTGGAGTTGATTAACTATATTTTTGTACACTGTTGATGCCATTTGATGAGCAGATTGCGCACGAGGGGGGACCCAAGTACCGTCTTCTTGCTGAAACGCACAGCAATCACCCAGCACGTATATATCTTGATGGTTTTTGGCCCTCAGTTGCGGATCAACAAGGACTTGCTGCGCACGATTGGTTTCAAACATATCAAGCTCTTTGATCAGGTTCGGCGCTTTAACACCTGCCGCCCAAACCATTAAGTCCGCTTCGATGAGTTCGTCGTCAGCAGTGACAAATCCATTTTTCTCAGCCCTAGTTACTTTAGTGTCTTCATATAATTTCACACCAATTTTTTGTAGCGCGTTTTTGGCCGCATAAGCGATACGCTCTGGCAGTGCAGGCAATATTCTAGGGCCAGCTTCGATGATCGAAATTTCTAAACGCTGTGCCGACATGGCAGGCATACCATAAGCGCGAGATAAATTTGCAACGTGATGCAACTGCGCTGCTAACTCGGTGCCAGTGGCGCCAGCCCCGACTATCGATACACGTAGCATTGATTGCTGTGTATTAGGCTGGTTGACCTTCAACATTTGATTGAGCAACGCCCGATGGAAACGCTCAGCTTGTTCTAAAGAATCCAAGAAATAACTGTGCTCTTTCACGCCTGGCGTACCAAAATCGTTACTCACACTGCCAATCGCTAACACGAGTATGTCGTATTCGATACTGCGCTCGGGCAGAATTAACTGACCTTCTTCGTCATACAGTGCGTCCAGTGCTATCGATTTATTTTGTTCATCTATGCCTTTCAACGTGCCTTGCTGGAACTCGTATTTAAGACGACTGGCGTGAATACGATAGTCTACACCATCGGAGTTTTTATCAATAATGCCGGCAGCCACTTCATGCAAAAGTGGCTTCCATACATGTGTTCTGACCTTATCGACTAAGACCAGCTCCACAGCTGCGTGCTTACGACAATATCGGCTTAGCTGAGCAACTAACTCAAGACCACCCGCCCCGCCGCCTACAACGACTATTCGTTTCATAAAAATTACCTTTTAAAGTTGCGATAGAATGGGGTTTAACCTTGCCATGAGCTGAAGACACGAGAAATTGCGCTTGGGACTGGAATAAGCAGCCGGTGAAACAAGCAGCGGAGAATTGGCCAAGGAAAGATGCTAAATTATCAACTGCGATTAAACATCTGATTTTAAATGAATAAATGCTATGAAAAAAGCATGAAACAAAAGTAAGCAAGTACACACTAACCGCATGCTGTATAGCGAACGAACAGCGGTTCATCGAAGACGTAATGAAGTCGCCTAGTGCGTATATTGGCCGAAAAATGCTTATGCGCCCGGTGACAACGGCCACCAGAGTGCACTTATCATTCACATATAGCCAAGCTCGGGAAAAAGTAAGCAGCCATGCCGCTAACACTTTATACACTGTTAACTCCAAGTGAAACAGGGACCGAGTTCTGCGCCCTGATCATATTTATAAAAAGCTCAAATAGGCTAATTAAATAGCTACCCGCGTACTTCACCATCACCCAACACAATAAATTTTTGTGTGGTTAGCGACTCAGCGCCCATTGGTCCATAAGCGTGTAGTTTGCTTGTAGAAATGCCTATTTCTGCGCCTAAACCTAATTCGCCGCCATCCGAGAAACGCGATGACGCATTAGCCATCACCACCGCTGAATTCAAAGTACGAATAAATTGCTGAGCTCGGCTGAAGTCTTGCGTGGCAATCACCTCCGTATGCCCTGAGCTGTATGTTTCAATGTGCTCTATTGCAGCATCAAAGTCATCTACTATACGCACTGCGATTTCCATCGCTAAGTACTCAGCATGCCAATCATCTTCTGTCGCAAGGGATGCATTATCAAAATATTGAAGGCTACGCTCGCAGCCATGAACTTTCACTTTATGCTCGTTAAACAACGCTTTCACCTTTGGCATAAACGTTGGGGCGATATCTTGATGCACTAATAATGTCTCAAGTGAGTTACATACGCCTGTGCGCTGAGTTTTACCGTTCTTTAGTAGGTTGAGTGCCTTATTTTCATCAGCGGCATCATCCACATATAAATGACACACGCCCTTGTAATGCTGGATCACTGGTATTCTGCTATTTTCGCTTACAAACCGAATCAGACCTTCGCCGCCCCGTGGAATAATCAAATCAATATCTTCGTTGAGGGTCATTAGCTCATTCATGACTGCTCTGTCAGGGTTTGGCACAACAACCACCGCAGCAGGATCAATTTCGTGCTTCTCTAAGGCATAACTTATACACGCAGCGAGCGCTAAGTTCGAATGAAGCGCTTCTTTACCACCGCGCAATACAACCGCATTACCAGCTTTTAGGCATAACGCTGCGGCATCAATAGTTACATTCGGGCGAGACTCGTAAATCATAGCGATCACGCCGAGGGGAATACGCATTCTTCCCACTTGAATGCCGCTAGGCATTTGTTGCATATGGTCAATGCTGCCCACGGGATCTGCTTGAGCAGCGATATCAAAAACCGCATTTGCAATGCCTTGGATGCGCTGCGGCGTCAGTAATAAACGGTCGAGCATGGCATCATCTAAATTGTTATCTCGCCCTGCCGCCAAATCTTTCTCATTGGCTAAAATAATGGTTTCAGTTTGCGCCAACATACGCTCTGCGATGTCTTTTAACAGTGTCTCTTTTTGAGTGGCAGACAGTTTAGCTACCTGACGCGAGGCAATACGTGCCGCTTTGGCCGCTTGTGCGATTGAAAATTCCATTCTTAAACACCTTTTAAATTGATATTAAACTTCGTTAAACCGCGATAGCTAGCGTAAAACCAAATCGTCACGATGAATGGCAACCTCACCTGATGAATAACCAAGAATAGGTTCGATTCTATCGCTTCGTTGCCCCTTTATTTGCTGCAATTCACTATTGCCATATAAGGAAAGGCCTTTAGCTATTATCTGGTCTTTGAACCGAATATCAACTGCTTCACCGGGTTTAAACGAGCCTAGAACACTGGTAATACCTGAAGGCAGCAACGACGCGCCTTTGTGGATCAGCGCCTTTTGTGCACCATCATCAATGACTAACGTGCCTTTTGAGCGCAACGTATGCCGTAACCACTGAGTACGAGCACTGTCTCGGTTTTTACTGGGCAAAAATAACGTTCCGGGCTGTCGCCCTTGGGCAAGTTGCTCGAACACATCTGGATTGCGCCCATTGACGATTAACGTTTGAATCCCACTTTTAGCGCACTTTTCCGCAGCCTGAATTTTGGTGCGCATGCCTCCAGTCCCTACGCTCGTGCCTGCGCCACCGGCTAAGTCATGAATACTTTGGTCAATCTCATGTACTGTAGGAATGAATTTGGCAAGTGGATTTCTCCTTGGATCTGCTTCATACAAGCCATCAATATCAGAACAAATAATCAAGGTATCAGCTTGGGCAACTAACGCGGTATAAGCCGCTAAATTATCATTGTCGCCTACTTTTAGTTCATTGATAGCAACCGTGTCGTTTTCATTCACAATCGGCAGGGCATTGTTACGCAGTAGTTCTCGTAAGGTGTTTTTGATATTGACGTAGCGCGTGCGATTATGCAGATCATCAGACGTTAGCAAAATTTGTGCGCAGTCGAAATCAAATAAACGCGCCCAATTCGCCATCATATGAGTTTGCCCAATCGCAGCCATCGCCTGTTTTTCAGCGATCGATGGGTGATGTTTATAACCTATTTTACTGCGCCCAGCGGCAACACTGCCTGAAGAGACTAAAATCACTTCTTTCCCCTGAGCGCGGCTGGTCACAATAAATTGCGCTATGGGTAATAAGTATTTACTACTACACGCTTTACCATCAGGGGCGATTAGGGCACTACCGACTTTGATAACGGCCCGTTGCCACGAGAGTTGTGACATGAGAAATCCTACCGAGTTAATATGCCTTTAGAGTACGACAAACCCGCCTAGAAACAAGCATTAGTCGTTATAAGCTATGGCCTTTTAGGTACAAAATATGTCAAATGATATGAAGTGCTTAAAACTATACGTTCAGCAAGCTGTACAATTTTCTTACAAACAAGTTCAACACATATAAGTCTGCGGCGAGATCTTAGCTTGTATTTATAATATTATGCCCAGCTGCGGTGAAAAATAATAACGAATTCAATGCAGCTCGAAATACAAAGTCAGGGAATAAAATGTTTAATAAAATAATCACTACAGCGTTAATTTCGCTGTTATCGGTCAGTGCTGCTAATGCCGCTATCGAACAAACCAAAGGCGACTTTAAAGATAAGTTCCGCCAGTTAGATGAGTCACTTCCTACGCCAAATGTATACCGAAATGCCGCGGGGCAACCGGGTCATCAATATTGGCAACAAGCTGTAGACTACAAAATAAAAGTGCATTTAAACGAAGAAAAGCGTCGATTAGAAGCCAGCGAAACCATTACCTATAAAAATAACTCGCCTGACACGTTAAGATATTTGTGGCTGCAGTTAGATCAAAATAAATTCAGAAATGACTCCATGTCAGCAATGACTACCACCTTTGGTGGCATTGGGGCTCGTGGTCCTGCCACTCAAGGGGCAACAGGCAGTAAGCCAGCACAATTGAGCTTAGCCGCATTGCGCCGAGACCAATTCGTGGCTGATCATGAACTTGGCTACGACATTCAAAAGGTCGTTGATTCTACTGGTTCTAAGCTGCACCACGTTATTGTCGGCACGAATATGCGCATAGATTTGGCACAGCCTTTAGCGCCTGGAAAGACTGTCGATTTTGCGATTGATTTTGCTTACAACATAGTGGAAGAAGATGCCGTATCAGCTCGTTCTGGTTATGAGCACTTCCCTGATGATGAGCGTGATGGCGGTAATGATATATTCTTGCTTGCCCAGTGGTTCCCACGCCTACACGCTTATACCGACTACGAAGCATGGACCAATAAAGAGTTTATTGGTCGTGGCGAATTCACTCTCGAGTTCGGTGATTATGATGTTGAAATGACCGTTCCAGCAGATCACATCGTAAGCTCTACAGGTGTGCTACAAAATCCTAAGCAAGTACTTACTTCAACTCAACTTAAGCGTTTGAAAGAAGCTGAAACCGCAAAACGTCCTGTGTTTGTCGTAACGGCTGATGAAGCATTGGAGAACGAAAAGGCCGGAACCAGCAAAGAAAAAACTTGGAAATTCAGCGCTCAAAACGTACGCGATTTTGCATGGGCATCGTCACGTAAGTTCATGTGGGATGCCAAAGGCCATCCACAGAAAGGTTCAGAGCAGTCTTTAGTCATGGCGATGTCTTTTTATCCTAAAGAAGGCGGCGATTTGTGGAAGAAGTATTCGACTGAATCAGTAGTACATACATTAGATGTGTACTCTCGCTTTTCGTTTGATTATCCCTACCCAACGGCGCAATCGGTAAACGGCCCTGTCGGTGGTATGGAATACCCAATGATTTCATTCAACGGCCCACGTACTGAATTACAGGACGACGGCAGCCGCACCTATTCACAAGCTGAAAAACGTTTCTTGATTGGCGTGGTTATTCACGAGGTGGGGCACAACTACTTCCCAATGATTGTTAACTCAGATGAGCGTCAATGGTCATGGATGGATGAAGGGCTAAACAGCTTTTTAGACGGCGTTGCTGGTCGCGAATGGGATCCAACCATTCCTTGGGGTGTGGAGCCGCGTGATGTAGTAGGTTACATGAAATCTTCATCGCAGGTGCCTGTGATGACCCAGTCTGATAGCGTATTGCACCTTGGCCCTAACGCGTATACCAAACCAGCCGTTGCCCTTAATATATTGCGTGAAACTATTCTTGGTCGTGAGCTATTTGATTTTGCTTTTAAAGAATACGCCCAACGCTGGATGTTCAAGCGCCCAACACCGTCAGACTTTTTCCGCACCATGGAAGAAGCCAGTGGTGTTGATTTAGATTGGTTCTGGCGTGGTTGGTTTTACACCACAGATCACGTTGATATCTCATTGGATAAAATCTCTAAACTGCGTTTAGACACCAAAAATCCAGACATCGACTTTGACCGTCAGCGCCAAGAAGAGTTAGATAAGCCTTTGTCGTTGACCGACGAGCGTAACAAAGCCGAAGGTAAAGAGCTTTGGGTTGACAGATTCTCAGACATTACCGACTTCTATGATGAGAATGATCGCTTCACAGTGACCAACAAAGAGCGCAATAAATACAACAAATTTCTAAAAGACCTTGAGCCTTGGGAACGCACTGCGTTTGATCGCGCGGTGAAAGAAGATAAAAACTATTACGTGCTTGATTTCTCGAACAAAGGTGGCTTGGTCATGCCAATCATTCTTGAGCTTACCTTTGCCGATGGCAGCAAAGATAATCAATACATCCCAGCTGAAATTTGGCGTCGTACGCCTAAAGCGCTGAGTAAACTAATCGTGACTGACAAGGACAAAGAGTTGGTTAGCGTTTCAGTCGATCCGCGCTGGGAAACCGCCGACGTTGATGTAAGCAACAATGATTATCCTCGTAAGATTATTCCTTCACGTATCGAAGCTTACAAAGCGAAGAAGAGCACCAAAAAAGTGTCTCGCGATATCATGCAAGACATCAAGACCGAGCTTAAAAGTGATGACGAAGACGAGAATGATGACTAGTCATGCCTAAATTGTTCATACGTACGTTAACCGCCTTGTTGCTAATAGCAACAAGTGCGGTTTTTGCACATCAACAGAAAACAGCCATTAGTACCGTGTTGTTTAACCCTCGCACTGAAAACATAGAAGTGATGCATAGGTTTAGCCTGCATGACGCAGAGCATGCTGTACGGCATATTTTTGGTAAAAATGCGGACATTATTGGCTCAGCCAAAACCCAACAACAATTTAGCGATTACGTGAGTAAACGCTTTGCTATGAGCAAAGAAGATGGCCAATCAATACCACTTAAATCCGCTGGCTTTGAAATAGAAGGCAAATTCTTCTGGGTGTATCAAGAAACGGCTGAGCCTGAGCAATTAGATAATCTAGTGATTAGCCACAACGCCTTGCGTGATTTATGGCCCAGCCAAATCAATACCATCAATGTAGAAGGTAAGGGTGATATTCAAACCCTGACTTTTGAAGATTCTATTGAGCTTTTAAAGGTTGAGTTTGAGCATCATTGATTAAGTCAAACGCATAACAAAAAACACGTCAATGCCCGAAAGTTCTAACGGGCATTTTTATATCTCACCAAATACATTTCCCGTGTATTCTATAAACAATTACTTAAATTCTTAGAGATATCAATGGCAACACTTTCTGGTCAACCGGGGGCAAAAAGAACCGAACCTGCGGTTTGGTTACTTTTCTTAGGCGTTTTATACACGCTGTATTTCACTCAAAGTCTATTAATGCCTCTGGTTGTTACTTCACTTATAGCACTGCTTTTGAGCCCACTTGTCGCTGCGCTACAAGGTTTACATGTTCCTCGAACAGTGTCTGCATTTTTGCTCGTTTCAACCTTGATAGCGCCTTTTACGTTTCTTGGTGCAGAACTAGCCGAGCCCGCACAAAAATGGGCCAAGCTAGTACCAGAGTTGACCCAGCATGTTACCGAGCAACTCGATTCAATCAGTGATGCCATGGAAGGTGAAAACGAAAGTAATGTGCCGGCTAAAGCCGATGATGATGAATTTAGCTTCTTCGGTTTATTCAAAAATAAGGCAGAACAGGGGCCCGTTGAGAAAGATGAAAACGTGATGTCTCAACGCTTAAAGCAAGGGGGGTTAGAGATCATGCTCTCTGTGCTATCAAGTACTCCGTTGATATTGGCTCAGCTTATGACAGGGATCATTTTAACCCTTTTCTTGCTTATTTTTGGCCCTCAATTATTTGAAGCGTTTATCCAGCACTTTCCGAAAATCACCGATAAGGACCAAGCTCGATGCCTAGTGGCAACTATTCAAAAAGAGCTATCTCGCTATATTGTGACCGTCAGTATTATTAACGCCGGCCTTGGCCTGAGCACGGCTTTTGTTTTGTACTTAATCGGCATTGAAGATGCGCTACTTTGGGGCGTGTTGGCAGGTCTATTAAACTTTATTCCTTATGTGGGCTCACTTATTGGAGCAACCATTTTAACCCTCGCAGGCTTAGTTCAGTTTGGCGTGCAAGTGACTGCGCTCATTCCACCAGCCGTTTACTTTGGGTTAAATCTTGTTGAGTCTCAGTTTGTTACCCCTACCGTATTAGGACGCAATATGCAGCTTAATCCGCTTATCGTTGTCTTGTGGTTGTTGGTCTGGGGTTGGTTGTGGGGTGCAGTCGGCGTTTTGTTAGCAGTACCCTTGTTAGTGTGCATAAAGTTAACGCTGGCCCAATTAAGTATCTGGACTCACTGGTTAAAAATCATCGAAGCGAAAAGCCAATAAGCCATTGTAAAAATTGATTCAGATCAATTCTGCCCCTCAGCGATCCGCTAGCATTACGTTATCAAATCACTGAGGGGAAATAATCATGATGGCATTAATATTAACCGATCCGGTTGCTTGGGGTTCAATTCTAGGTATAGGCGTTATCGTGGCGTTGTGTTGTTATTATGCTTACCTTTTCGTACATAACACTATCGAGAATCGCTAAGTTTCATTATGTTTGGTTTTGCATTGAGAATGGCAATACCATAGCGCGTTCAGATTTTGGGTTGCCAATCATTTCGTCATAAGGTGACAAGTGAATCAACTCAGCGTGAGCGACATCACATTCTTTGAGTGCTTCACGAATATGCTCCGTACTTCTAAATGGCATCGGCCTAAGCGTAGACTTGTCATACACCACGCCTTGCTTGCCTGCTATGGTTAAGCGCAAAATGTAAAGGCTCATTTCGTGGGACTCAACTGAGGCCACTTCAATGTTAGGTTTGTTTGACATAATGTCTTGTAGCATATACTTAAGCATAATGACTCCAGTGAGTATGACCTTCAGCGCATGACAGGATCGTTTTGCTGTTGATGGCTTTTTTACTCACACAAAATGAAGTCAGATCACCCTACAATCGCCATATCCTCTTTTTGCTCGACGATGTTGGTGTATTCTTTTTTTAAGCTCGGCCACATGGCAACACTCACCACCGTAAAAGATGAAATGCTTAACACTAGCCAGAAAGGGATTGGGTGAGTCACGAGCACACTCACTAACGCTAAGTATTTTGCTACCTCAAGCCACCAACCCGCCACTTTCATTGCCAATACTTCACCTACTGACACACTGGCGAATATGACCCAAGCAATTATTAGTAGCTGTTGCATAAGCGCTAAATGGGTAATATTTAGTAAAAATACTAAGCCTACAAAAGTCGTGAGTCCATGCTGTATCAGTGCGTAGACTTTACGCCGTGTTGAAATGACTATGTCGAACTTTTTGAAACGCGTTAAATCTACTCGCCCTAAGGGGTAATCGCGCTCCATATCAGCGGGGCGCCAGCCAGTTTTGCCAAACCAGACTTTGAATTTGTCAGACCATGCTTTGGTGCGCCAGCTATCCTTTATCAATTGCTGGTAAACATGGGTGTTGGCATAAATAGGGTTCCAACTGTGTAATGCTTTACGAATACCGTAAATAGGGGGCTCTTGGTCCAACTCATCTTGAAATGAGCCAAACAACCGATCCCATATTATGAAAACCCCTCCGTAATTACGGTCGATATAAATCTGATTTTGCGCATGGTGAGCTCGATGATTAGAGGGCGTGACAAATATCCATTCCAACCAGCCCAATCTGCCAATATGGCGAGTGTGCACCCAAAACTGATAAATAAGATTGAGTGAGCCCACGGTAAGTAGCAGCAACGGATCGACACCTAGAAAGGCCAACGGTAGGTAAAATATCCAACTTAAAAAACTGCCGCTTGTTTGTCGCAAGGCGGTGGTGAGGTTGTACTCTTCACTAGAGTGATGTACCACGTGGGCAGCCCATAAAATACTCATTTCATGGCCAAATCTGTGATTCCAGTAATAGCAAAAGTCATACAGCACAAATGCAATCAGCCCAAGCCAGATGCTATCTCCCAAGGTAAAAAGCGCATAGTTGTCATATAACATCACATATATCGTGAAGGGCACTAGGGCTTTTAAAATACCGAACATACGGCTTAGTACACCCGCCGTTAAGCTATTAATCGCATCATTAGTCCGGTAGTAATCTGTTTTTCTGAAATGCTCCGCCAATAGCTCTAACGCGATCAACAGAAAGAAAAAGGGTATAGCGTAAATTATATAACTCATTGCAAAGCTGCCTAAACGAACTTATTTCAACTAATACCTTCTAAATTAAGGTGTTCGCTGCTCGTTAGCAACATTTTATTAACAAAGTTTAACAACCTCATAATTGAAAAGGTTATTAAAACGAAGTTTTGAAGGTTGCTACCTGTCAAATTAATTTCAATGAATTGAGATATATAGCCCTTGATAGATTGATCTTTTATCACAACACTATAAGTTAGCCAGTATGAAGCGACGTGCTCTTAATAAAGTATAAATATGCTCAGTCACAGTTTCAGGCCAAATTGATGCCTCTAAAGGAGTTTTTATGAGTGAAGAAGACGTAAAAAATAAATCATTAGTGCCTTATGTAGTGATCGCGGTTGTATTGATCGTAGTGATTGGCGCAGTGCTTTTTTGGCCGGCTGATAAACCTGTAGAGCCTGAGCCTCCGGTTGAAGTACCTGTAACCACTATTCCTGAAGTTGCCCCGTTACCTTTGCCAGAAGAACAGCCTATGGCACCAGAGCCCGAAGAAATGCCTGAGCCAGAAATTGAGCCTGAGCCCATCCCTGAGCCGGAGCCACTTGATACCAGCGATGGCGCAGTCAAAACCGAATTATTAAAGTTGTCAGATTATGGAGAGCTTGCTCGTCTACTAGTTAATGATGACCTGCTACAACGTTTCGTTATCACCACCAACAACTTGGCAGATGAAGAATTACCCGCGAATCATCAGGTGCTGAAAAAGCCCGAACAAACTTTTCGCACATTCCAACAAGCAGACAAAGAGTGGATAGACCCAGCTAGCTACAAACGCTATACGCCTTATGTAGATGTACTTGAATCACTTGATCCACAATCTTTGGAGCAGCTTTATCAAGAATACAAACCTGCTATCAACAAGATATTTGCAGAGATCAGCAGCCCTGGGCAAGATTTCGATGACACCTTACTTGATGCCATTGACTTATTACTTGATACACCAGAAGTACCTGTTCCTGTTGAAGTTTACACTGACAGTGTCATGTTTAAGTTTAAAGATCAGCGTTTAGAAGCCTTAGCGTCACCTCAAAAACAGTTGCTGCGTACAGGTCCTGAAAATATGCGCCGTATTAAAGCCAAACTTCGAGAGCTCAAGACCGCAATCGCAGCAGATCAAGAATAGGCCGTCTTCAATATGGACTTAGCTACACTACAAAAGCAGCTTGGCGATCAACAAGGCAAGCTGCCGCCGGTTGATAAGTGGAATCCAGATTTTTGTGGCGATATGGATCTTGTCATAAAGCACGATGGGAGCTGGTTTTACATGGGTACGCCTATTGGTCGCAAAGCGTTGGTGAAACTGTTTGCTAGTGTATTGAAAAAAGAGGGTGACCAATACTTTTTGGTCACCCCAGTTGAAAAGCTCGGTATCACGGTAGAAGACGTACCTTACGTGATCACCCAGTGGGAACAACAAGGCGATTTACTGGTATTTACGACTCAGACCGAGGAGCAAATAATCGTTAGCGCGCAAAATCCTGTTGAGTTAAAAGAAGACAGCAAAAACAACCTTGCTTTGCCCTATATCAATGTAAGACGCAATTTATGGGCGCGATTGCATCAGAACGTTTATTACCAATTAATTGAGCAAGCCGAGCAAAAGAATGACGCTTTGTATATTAGTAGTGGGGATTATCGCTTTTGTTTAGGTAAGTTATAGTCATCCTACTTTTTCATCCCTTCCAGTTAACTTTTGTCGATTAGAATCATTGTGTTGTGATCACCTTAGCGACATAACATTTTGTTAACATTTAGCACCTCGCATCGTTTTGACCTACCGACCTTATTCCCCTAATCTGAACACTCACTAGCTAAAACGAGAATAATACTATGCGAGTTTCAATGCTCAGCGTTGCCCTAGCCGCATCACTGATATGCACCCAAGCCCTAGCAGCCACCTATATACAAGCAGGTAAACTTATCCCCGCCAATTCAGACAAAGTAATGAGTGAAGTGACCGTGGTGGTTGATGGCAATAAAATCAGAGAAATCCACCAAGGCTATATTACCGGCGGCGAACAAGATGAACTGGTCGATCTTAAAACGCACACCCTTATGCCTGGCTTAATGGATATGCACACCCACGTTACCTCGCAACATAACGGCCCCTCGAGTTACATGGAGCGTTTTACCTTAAATGAAGCCGACTACGCCATAAAAGGCGTTCAGTACGCTAAGCGTACGCTGCTGGCGGGTTTCACCACTATTCGTAACTTAGGCGATGGTTACAACGAATCGGTGGCCCTACGCAATGCGATTAATAAGGGAGTAGTTGAAGGACCACGTATTTTCACAGCGGCAAAATCGATTGCCACAACGGGCGGGCATGCTGACCCAACCAACGGTACCGCAAAGAAAATCCAAGGCGACCCAGGCGCCAGTGACGGCGTAATTAATGGTGTAGCAGAAGCGCGTAAGGCGGTTCGTCAACGTTACAAAGATGGCGCTGATCTAATTAAGATTACGGCTACCGGAGGCGTGCTATCAGTAGCTAAAAGCGGCCAAAACCCACAGTTTATGGATGATGAATTAAAGGCTATTGTTGATACCGCTAAAGATTATGGTATGACAATCGCCGTTCATGCTCATGGTAAAGAAGGCATGGAGCGTGCGATTAAAGCAGGGGTGACATCCATCGAGCATGGCACCTACATGGACAAACAAACCTTTAAACTGATGAAAAAGCATCAGACTTACTATGTTCCTACCGTGATGGCTGGTAATTGGGTAGCTGAGAAAGCCAAAATTGATGGATTCTTCCCAGAGTTAGTACGACCAAAAGCTGCGACCATAGGGCCTCTGATCCTGCAAACTTTGGCTAATGCACACAAAGCCGGGGTTAAAATTGCATTTGGTACAGATTCAGGTGTATCCGCTCACGGTGATAACGGCTTAGAGTTTGTGCTTATGGTCGAAGCAGGCATGAAGCCCATAGAGGCTATTCGAGCCGCAACCTATCATGGCGCAATATTAATCGACCAACTCGATTCTTTAGGTACCATCGAAGATGGAAAGTTAGCAGATTTAGTCGCAGTCTCTGGTGACCCGCTAGACGATATCAAAAGAATGCAGCAAATCAGTTTTGTGATGAAAAACGGTCAGATATATAAAACACCTGAAGCCTAGAATTTGAGAACAGTCGAGTTGTGATGCCTTAAAAATATTGCGCGCCACACTCAACTCGGTGATTTATTTAAACCCCTTAGCACCACAATACTATTTACCACTTTGGAGCGACACATGAAATTAAGCAAACTCGCATTAACTGTTTTGACTGCCAGCAGTTTTTTATTGGCAGGCTCGGCAATGGCCGATCAACACACCCTTAAAGAAAAAATCCAAGCCGCTATGACCAGTGACATAAGAAGCACCCAAGAGACCGCACGGGACGACAACCGAAAACCCCTAGAAACCTTAGCGTTCTTTGGATTAAAACCTGATATGCATATTGTCGAGCTTATACCTGGAGGGGGATGGTACACCAAGATATTAGCTCCAGTGGTTGCTGATGAAGGGCAGTACTACGCAGCAATAGGGGCAGGTCGCGTCGCTGACACTCTCTTCAAAGAACCTGGATTTGAAAAAGCGAAAGTGACCGCACAAGATGCCCGTTTGTGGCGTGAGGACGGGGCCCGTTTCTATTCTCTTGATGTTGACTCACTCGATGTAAGCAACTTAGATATGGTGCTCACATTTCGCAACTATCATAACTTTAACGAGCAAGGCCGTCGTAAAATGAATGAAGTGGCTTTTGCCGCACTCAAGTCAGGTGGTATCTATGCGGTGGTTGACCATACCGCGCGCCATAACGAGCCAGCGAGCAATGCAAACCGCCGCAGAGTAGACCCAGTATTGGCTATTCATGAAATTCAGCAAGCAGGCTTCGAGCTAGTGGATGTGAGCGATTTGCATTACAGAGAAGATGATGAGCTTAGGTTTGAAGTCGGTGCAAAAAGCGTAACAGGGAATACTGATCGCTGGACGCTAAAATTTAAAAAGCCTTAGTTTAAAATGCTGTAAAGAAAATTAACTAATTAAAACAATCAGTTAAAATACGTCATTAACCTTTCTTAAGCACCTATTCTAGGCCTCTCGAGAAAGGTTAATAAATTTAACAATAATAATTGATAATCATTCTCATTTGCGTTAATTTAATTTTACGCAATCAACACGAGAATCGATATGTCACAGAACTTTCTATGCCCCAACCACCGCCAGTGGTTAGCAACCAACCCTATGGCCGCACATACTCATCTACGTGAAACCCAAGACACAGGCCAATATTACCGAGAGCAGGGTGCGTGGCAACAAGCACTACCTTATTTGGGCTGCGCCTATGAAACCGCTGAAATAGTGATGACCCAAGCTGATAGGCAAACCTCTTCAAAAGTCGTTGATTTCACCGCAACCGCAGTGCTATTGGCCGATACTCTGCAAAAGCTAGGACAAAAAACCCTTAGTTTAGCCATATACGATCAGGCACAAAAACGCCTCAAGCCAGAACTGACCCTCAGTTACCAGCAACCTAAACTACAGCGTTGTGTTATCGACTGTATTAAGTCTTTGGCACTAGGGGCGGGCTTTCATCAGAAGTTCATGCAGTCACAGCTCAACGAGGAGCACGCTCTTCATTAATCTTTATAACGGGTGGATAGAACATGCAAACTTATAGCCCTAAGTCACGCGACCAAGAACAGTTTGTGCCCATTCAATTACGGGTAGATGTACTTAAACGCTTATTGGCTGAACACAACGTATGCGCCGAAGAGCTGCATTGCGATTGTACTAGCAGTAAACGCATATTAATGAATCTATTGTTACAAGCCGCTGCTGTTTAGAACAGCGGCTTGTATCGAAATTACATTAATTCTAAGAGCATATAGAAAGTAAGTACTAACTTTTGTCTTTACGGATCAAGTAGCGATAGGGCTTTGCGTCCACTTCACTGGCAAGTAAAGTATGCCCCATAAAGCGACAAAAGCTAGGGATATCGCGGGTAGTAGAGTGATCATCGGCGCTGATTGCCAAGGTTTCCCCGAGTTGCATGTTACGTATGCTTAATCGCACCATCATCACAGGCTCAGGGCAACGCAGACCAAGAGCGTCAAGTTGATGATTAGCGTCCTCAAAATTAGCAGATGTCACTTCAGATCCCATAATCAACACGGTACTGCTTAATATTTGCCAAATGCTCAGCCAAATCAGGTTGCGTTGAAACTTGGGTTTGCAAGTACTCAATTAAATCAGCCAAGCTAACAATAGACACCACTTGCGTGGCAAAATCTCGCTCGACTTCTTGAATGGCAGACAACTCACCTTGGCCTTTCTCTTGGCGATCAAGTGCAATCAACACACCCGCTAGGCTCGCATCATGGGCCGCAATTAATGCCATAGATTCACGTATTGCCGTGCCCGCTGTGATGACATCATCTACTAACATAACTTTGCCAGCTAATGCACTGCCCACCAAATTTCCACCTTCACCGTGGGTTTTGGCTTCTTTTCGGTTAAAGCAGTAGGGCTTATCAACATCGTGCTTGTCAGCCAATGCTACAGCAGTTGTTGTTGCGATGGGAATCCCTTTATAAGCAGGCCCGAATAGCAAATCGTATTCAATATTTGACGCTTGCAGCGCTTGAGCATAGTACTGACCTAATTTGGCCAAATCACGGCCTGTATTAAACAAACCGGCATTGAAAAAATACGGGCTTTTGCGCCCAGATTTCAAAGTGAATTCACCAAATTTGAGCACACCACGGCCCAAGGCAAACTCAATAAACTCTTTTTGATAATCTAGCATTTATCTACCTATGTTTTGAGATGTTGATTGGCTAATTCTTAGTTAAGTGCTGCTTTTTGCTCGTCGAACAATTCACGGATACCGTGTTTTGCTAGCTCTAACATTTCGTGCATTTCTTCGATACTAAAAGGTTCGCCTTCGGCAGTACCTTGTACCTCGATCATTTTACCCGTATCGGTCATCACCACATTCATATCGGTTTCTGCTTCTGAGTCCTCTGTGTATTCCAAGTCAGCAATCGCATTGCCTTTATAAATACCAACAGAAATCGCCGCTATCATGTGTTTCATAGGGTTGGTTTTGATTATCCCTTTGCTGCGCATCCACGTTAGCGCATCAACGAGCGCCACACATGCACCTGTGATAGATGCAGTACGAGTGCCGCCGTCGGCCTGAATCACATCGCAATCTACGACTATGGTATTTTCGCCAAGCAGTTTTAAATCAAGGGCGGCACGCAATGAACGAGCGATTAAACGCTGAATTTCCAATGTGCGACCACCTTGTTTACCACGAGCTGCTTCACGATCCGAACGAGTATGGGTCGCACGTGGCAACATGCTGTACTCAGCATTCACCCAGCCTTTGCCTTGGCCTTTCATGAAACGTGGCACACCTTCAGTAACAGAGGCGTTGCACAATACTTTCGTGTTGCCGAACTCAATCAATACAGAACCTTCTGCATGACAAGTGAAATTGCGGGTAATAGTAACTGGGCGAATTTGGCTTGCAGTTCTGTCGTTCGGGCGCATGGATAACTCCTTTAAATAATTTGCGCGCATTATACCCAAATGACAGCGCGGGTTCTTACAAAAATGTGGCCAATATTGCACTTATTCTGTTACTGAAAAGGTCTGAAAAAATGTTAGCTATCGCGCATTGATGTCACAGGGGTATAATACCCATCAGTTTTCACCAAGGAATGAACCTAATGATTTACAGCATGACCGCATTTGCCCGTCGCGAACTTAAAGCACAGTGGGGTACAGCCGTATGGGAAATCCGCTCTGTTAACCAACGTTTTCTTGAAACCTATTTTCGTCTGCCTGAGCAATTCAAAAGCCTAGAGCCCATATTGCGCGAACGGTTTCGTAAACAATTACAACGTGGAAAAGTAGAATGTGCACTGCGTTTTGTAGCGAACGATGCAGCGGTCGGTAAATTAAGTTTGAATGAAGATTTGGCGCGCCAAGTGATGAATGCAGCCGACTGGGTGCAATCTCATGGCCAATCATCAGGTGTAAACCCGTTAGACGTATTGCGCTGGCCCGGTGTTATCGCCGCAGAAGAAACTGATATGGAAGGGATTCAAGCCGATGTTTTAGCTGAATTCGACGCCACTTTAAGTGATTTTATTACGGCCCGCGCCACCGAAGGTACTAACCTTAGAGCGATGATCGAGCAACGCCTTGATGGCATTCAAGTGGAAGTCGATAAAGTGACCCAGCACATGCCTGATGTGCTCAAGTGGCAAAAAGACAAGATTCTTGCCCGCTTTGAAGAAGCTAAGATTGAACTCGATGCTACTCGCGTAGAGCAAGAGATGATCATGCTGGCGCAAAAAGTCGACGTAGCGGAAGAGCTAGACCGCTTAGTATCGCATATTGGTGAGACCCGTAAAATTCTTAAAAAAGGCGGCCCAGTAGGTCGTCGGTTAGATTTTATGATGCAAGAGTTTAACCGTGAGTCAAACACACTAGGCTCTAAGTCAATCAATAGCGACATCACGCAATCAGCGGTCGAGTTAAAGGTATTGATTGAGCAAATGCGCGAGCAGATAGCGAATATAGAGTAACGATATACCAACAAATTTATTCATAAAAAAGTCCCTGTGTTAATGAAACATTGGGGCTTTTTTTATTTAAGCTGAAACAGCGCTTGATTTCAGGCGGTAGCTCTAGCGCAATTACGCCGACTTATTTTTCGCACCGCAGTTTTGCTGGTGCTACCCAAGCACTTCACACGGTTCAACCGGCAGTGAGTCGGCAAATATCAGACTTAGAAAACGAACTAGGGGTAAAGCTTTTCTGGCGTAACACCCGAGAGGTTAAACTCACCTCTGCTGGGGAAGCATTGCTCATTGAAAGTAACCGCATGATAGCGCTGCAAAAAAGCGCCACCGAAAAAGTACGTAGAGTGGCCAAAGGTGAAACAGGGCAGCTTAGCATTGGTTATATCAGCTCAGCGTGTTCGAATTTTCTGCCTGATTTAGTCAGGCAATACAGTGTTGCGCATCCAAACGTACAGGTGTCTTTATTTGATTTAACGGTTCAAGGTCAGCAGCAAGCATTTAAGAACAACGACATTGATATTGCTTTGACTAGCCCTATCTCTGACGCTGCTCAACCTATGGGACTCAAAACCGAGCTGATTTACAACGACGAGTTTGTGTTAGTTTTACCCCAAGACCATCACATCGCTAAGGTGCCTGGCATTGCGCTAATCGTGCTGCGTGATAGCCCGTTTATTATATTTAAGCGTGAAGAAGCAGTTGGTTTATACGAGCAAACATTGAATGCATTTAAAGCCGCAGGCGTGACACCTGTAATCTCTAGCCAGCCACGTTCAATGCAAACATTATTAGTTGAGGTGGGTGCCGGTTTAGGGATAGGTATTGCACCACATTGTATAAAGCGCTTGGTCAGTAATACCTGTGCCTTTGTCAAAATCAATGATGTCAGTGTTTCAATTCCGTTGGTAGCTCAATATAAACACTCACCAATGAGCCCAACCGTGTCTAGCTTCGTGAACTTGTTGGCCGAGCGTAAATCTGAAATACAAAGGTTAGTGTCGCCGCAATAATTTGAAAAATACTTGTGTTACTCATTTTCTTGTTTTTCAAATAGTTACCCTTGCCTGAGTTTCATGTGAAACACAGAAGCTTTCGAACACATGACAATCGCGCTTCATGTTCTTTACAACCTAACTGCATATATAAGCAGCATTTCCACTAGCACTGGGGTTTAATTATAAGGGCGAGTGCCCTAGTATGCCGACCACTCGAGTTAGCCACTATTTCTTCTAAATATCACTATTTAGCGATTTTAGAATGGTCAAAAACATGGCGAATACCATGGATATAAGTGTCGACAAATTTGACAGTAACTGTAAAAAACCTCGAATGCAGAAATTAACACATTGATTTTTATCATTTTTAATTATGTGGCTTGCTATATGCTTTTTATTGAAAAGAGATGTAGTACTGAGTATGCCCTAACATGGCATACCTATTTTAACTGATAGATAACTAACTGGTTTAAATGCGCAGATGTCTTGTTTAACACGAAAATTACAGCAGCAGCTTACTCGTTATATCCAACGAAATAGCAATGTATTAGCCGCTAACGATGCAGAGCAAATTCGCGATGTACTTGTGAGTAAAGGCGTATGCCCTTCAGACGTCACCACCGATCAGGTCAAAGTGATACTGCAGGACGCCCGCAGTAGCTAAATGGCGATGGACTCATTGAAGTAACGATTGAAATCTAATTTGAATTCACTGGCCAGCACCGCCTTTTCAACGCGATACTGAGAGTGAAGTAAGTCAATCTCTACTGGTTGCAAATAGTGAGCGCTGCGCACTGAATAAAAAACCTTCACCAACGGTTTAAGGGGGTTATTCTCATTTTGCTTAATCACAACAGCTATTTTCTCGCTTGAAAGTTTCACTAAACTTCCCACTGGATACACACCAATACACTTTATAAACTGCTCAACTAAGTGTTGATCGTACTTTAACGGTGTTTCCTCATGGAGTATTTTTAGTGCTTTTTGCGAGGGCATTCCCGCTTTATAGCAACGATCTGCGGTAATGGCATCATAGGTATCCACTATGGCTATCATACGACCAAATTTGGTTATTTCATCTCCTCGGGCGCCATCTGGGTAACCATAACCGTCGAGTCGCTCATGGTGTTGTGAGATGGTTTCGATCATACGCTCTGGTATACCCATGTCTTCTAATACTCGGATACCGTAATAAACGTGATCACGCATTATCACCATTTCCTGATCAGTCAAACGACCCGGTTTATGCAGGATCTCATCAGGTACTTTGATTTTTCCAATATCGTGCAAGAAGCCCGATAGGGCGAGCTCTTGCACCTCATCTTCTGGCATTTCCAAATAATTGGCAAAATTGGCTAGCAAGATAGCAACGTTCAGGGAGTGCTCAAGTAGGTAACTGTCTTTTTCTCGAATTTTGGTCATACACAAAAGTGCATTTGGGTTACGATCAATAGAAGACACCAAATTAGAGGTAAACTCTTTTGGAATGGCAATGTCAATCGGCAAACCTTTATCCGCCGCCTGAAGCATTCGCCGCTGCAGTACTTTACCTTTCTCGTGAAGCTTTGCTGCCTTACTTATCTCATCAACAAACGGAATATCCTGCTCTGGAGGTGGCTCCACTTCAGGAGAAGGCTCTTCTTCTTTTATCAGCTGCTTACTTAAATCAATGACGATAGAAACAATACCCTGCTTCTTCATAGCGGTGATCGCCGCGTTTGTCGTCACCCTTCCTCTGCTTTTGATTTTAAGATTGCCATTTTGCTCTGCAATTGAGTCTACATACATGCCGACTTCTAAATCGCTCACAGGGATAGTTTTCAACACTAAAAATAGATTCCAATTGGGTGAAGAACGCAGGTTGAGAGAAAAATAAACGATTTTACAAATTAGCGCAAATATAGCGGCACTTGCGGCGTTTTATCAATGGAGTTTTTATCGCTGCCTTGTTCACATTTGATCAATTTGGGTTTTATTTAGCACCGATATTCCGCAATTGCGTTGTAAAGAGACAATTCACGAAAAAAAATAAATTAATAACAATTTTTGTTAACAGTAAGTTAAATATCATCGATTTACATATAGTTAATATGACTTTAACGTAATCCTGCGTTTACATCTTGCTGTTAGTTCAACACTATCTGGAACACCAAGGAACGCGCCTCATTTGATGATTATAAATCAGGATCACAAGGTACATTTATGAACACACGCAAAAGATTTAAGCAGTCACTACTGACTAGCAGTATTTCACTACTCCTCAGTAGTGCAGCAACAATAACAATGCCTGTCATGGCCCAAGATCAAGCAGCACCAGAAGATGTAGAAGTGATACAAGTCAGCGGGATTCGCGGCAGTTTATTACGCGCCATGGATATAAAGCGCGATTCAAGCGGCATAGTGGATGCTATATCTGCAGAAGACATGGGGAAGTTCCCCGATACAAACTTAGCTGAATCATTACAGCGTATTACCGGTGTATCCATTGATCGCGCCAGTGGTGAGGGCTCGCAGGTTACTGTACGCGGCTTTGGCGCAGCCAATAACTTAATTACCCTAAACGGTCGCCAGTTGCCGACCACAACCGGCAGCAGAACATTCGACTTCGCAAACTTAGCCTCCGAAAGCGTATCAGGCGTTGAAGTTTATAAAACCGCTGATGCCAGCGTTACCTCAGGTGGTATAGGCGCAACCATTAATTTATCAACGCATAGACCCTTTCAATCTCCGGGCACAAAAGCAACGTTTGGCGCTAAATTAGTGGACGATAAGTCTACAGATAAGGGTGATGTTACGCCCGAAATAAGCGGTTTGTACTCGCAAACCTTTGCTGATGAAACCTTTGGTATTTCAATATCTGGTAGTTATCAAGAACGCGAAAGCGGCATGCAGCAGTTTTTAGCAGACCAAGGTTATCGCGCAAGTGACTATACGAATACAGGCTGGGGAGGTGTTCCCGCTGGTGAAGAGGGCGGTATCAATCGCCCAACATCAGGTATTTATTCTAATCCACAGCAACCTAGATATGTATTTGAAGAGCGCCAGCGCGAACGAACCAATGGACAGCTGGTTCTGCAATTTAGACCAACAGATAACCTGACCGCCACCCTAGATTACTCTTTAATCCGCAACAATATAGAAGAGCAACATACTGATGCATCTGTGTGGTTTACCTATGCAGGGGATCGCAGCGAGTCGGTATGGGCCGGTGAACCCAATGCAGTGCCATTAATCTACTCAGAGATATACCAAATCAACAGTGACGCTGATTTGCAAGATACCTCTTTAACCGTAGGTGCTTGGGGGCGCGAAGAGAGCATTGATTCTATTGGCCTAAATTTAGACTGGCAGGTCAACGACGATTTACAGTTTGCCCTAGATCACCATAGTTCTGAAGCCGAAATGAAGGCGTCGGACCCGCGCCATGGTACGCGCAACAACTTACAATTACCTTCTTATACTCGAACACGCACAGGCTTAGACTTAACGGGTGATTTACCCGGTATTGCCACAGGTAATATTGAGAACTTTAACCCTAACACCATGCGCTTGTCGGGCAGTTGGTTTGCTAACGATTTTTACACCTCTGAAATTGATCAGACCCAAGTTACAGGTAAATATCACTACAACGATGAAGCCAGTATCGACTTTGGTGTATCAATCAACACCGTTAATAACCGCTACCGGCATACTCAAGTACAAAGAGCGGACTGGGCCGGCGTAGGGGTTGAAGGTGATTTTGCCGATGTTAATTGGACCGAAGACACTATTCTAGACAAGTTCGACGCCGATGCAGGTAACTTCGGAGGTACCCCCACTCAGGGCGACTATGATCTATTTAACCGTATCTGGTTCGCTGATTTTGATGAGATAGTGAGGGCTGCTGAATTTGCCGACCCGGTTGCAAATGTAGATACGGTTTGGGGTGATTGTTTAGCACCTGAGGGCGCATCTGCGGGGCCAAATGGAGAGGGACACTTTTGTGCTTCAACCGACTGGGACGCTGATACTAACCGTTTCACCGAAGAAGAAACGACCGCCGCATTCGTGCAATTGCACTACGAAGGTGAGTTAGGTGATATGCCATACGATGCTCACTTGGGCATGCGTTACGAAAGAACCGATGTTACCTCAACCGCATCCGCTCCCGGCTATAGCCGTGTTGAATGGTCAGAAGATACGTCAACCGCTGTCACCGGTGTTACTGAGGTAGAGACGTTAAGCCAAGAGGCTGATTATTCTAAATTTTTACCGAGTTTCAACTTTAATATTTCCGTAACGGATGACGTCATTTTACGCGCAGCTGTGGGGAAAACTATCTCACGAGCTGGCTACGGCGAATTACAGGGCGGCACAACTATCAATACGTCAGGTAGCTTGAGTGGCTATTCGGGAAATTCAGGTAACCCAAGCTTGCGTCCATTAGAATCTGTGAATTATGACCTTTCTGCCGAGTGGTATTACGATGAAGGGAGTTACGTTTCATTGGGTTACTTCAGAAAAGACGTCACTAATTGGATAACCACGGGCACTGTTGATTCAACCATATTTAATCTTGCTAACCCACTGGACGGCGAGAGATTTGATGCTGCTGTCGCCGCATTGGGCGCAGGTGCGAGTAACCAAGAGCTTCGAGCTTACATCTTCGAAAACTTCGCAGATAATCCGAATGTTACCCCTAACATCGATGAAAATGGGGAGTTAGATGGCGGCACAATACTAGGCGACCCAGCGACAGATAACCTGGTTAACTTCAGAATTAACGTACCTGTCAATGGCGACACTGAGCACACAATAGACGGGATAGAGTTTAACGTTCAACATCTGTTTGGTGAGTCTGGTTTTGGGGGTATTGCCAACTACACCATGGTGGACTCAGGTTTAGAATACGATAAGTCTTCACTGAGTGATACCGAAGCACTTGTGGGTTTAAGTGACACAGCTAACTTAGTATTGTTCTACGACAAAGATGGTTTACAGGCTCGAGTAGCTTACAACTGGCGGGATGAGTATTTAAATGAGCGCCGGGTAAACGGTGATTTAACCGCGCCTATTTTTACCGACGCTTATTATCAAATTGACTTTAACATCAGTTATGAGGTTAAGCAGCTTGAAGGACTGACCGTTTTTGTTGAAGGCATTAACATTACTGACGAATACACCAATGAATTTGGTCGTGATAACCGTTTAATCTATAAGTTAACTCAAACAGGAGCGCGTTATAACGTAGGAGCGAGGTATACGTTTTAACTCCACACTCTGTTTATAAAAATAAAAAGGTAGCCACAGGCTTATGCTTTACATAAGTCCTGTGGTTTTTGTGCAGTGCCTCTAACGAGTACTAGTTAAGTATAGATAAGAGCGAATAGTGATATGCATAACAATAACGAATGGGACGTTTATGGCAAACCATGTATTACTGAACAGTGTTGAGCATAGTGATATTCGTGTTATTACCCAGCGCGGCGATAAATATGGAGACAACCTTTGGTTTTCGCCCACCTTTGTTGACGAGATACGTAGTGTGCAAGCGCATTACCCCATCGTATTTCACAAAGACCAAAACAGTGCCCAGTTCACGCCGGTCGCTCTTTTTGGTTTCGAGCAGCAAGAAAACTTATTTCTAGAATCCTCAAAATGGAGTGCAAACTACATCCCCTTGTCTGTTCAACGTATGCCTTTCTTCATTGGTAGGCAAGACGTGACTACCGATGGCGTGACTGAGCAGCAACGTGTGATTACCTTGGATATTGATTCTCCACGCGTCAGCAAAACGCAGGGTGTCGAGTTGTTTTTAGAATACGGTGGAAATAGTCAATACTTAGAAGACATAGCCGCCATACTTGAAACCTTGCATCATGGCCTGCAAGGCAATGACAACTTTGTAAATGCGCTGATAAGCCTAAATTTGTTGGAGCCTATGACACTTGATATCACCTTAGATAACGGTGCTAATCATAAATTAGTGGGTTTCTATACCATTAATGAAGACGTACTCAATACCCTTAGTTCAGACAATATAGTGCAGTTACATAAAGCAGGGTATTTACAAGCTGCTTATCTGATTTTAGCCTCGCAAGTGCATTTCAATGATTTAGTGGCCTTGAAAAACAAGCGGGTCGCACAAGAGGAATAATCGGAGAACACTGACGTGCCTTTATCAAACGCGAAGCAGATCACTCAAACGGTTAAACATCTTGAGGGGATCACACCTAAGAATAGCCCTAAAGCTTTGCTCAACAGCCAACAACCCATTGTACTGAAAGGTTATTGCAACCACTGGCCATTGGTAAATGCCGCTAAACGTTCTGATGAAGCGGCGGCACAACACCTTTTACAGTTCGATAAAGGTGCCTCTTTTCATACTCATTATTTGCCGAGCTCCGCCCAAGGTCGAGTGTTCTATAACACTGCAATGACAGGGTTTAACTTTGAATCAAGCCAACAGCGCTTGCCGCAAATACTGACAGATATTCTGCACAACGCTCACAATAAAACAGGGCAGTGCGTGTATGTTAGCGCCACCAGCCTTGAGCAAAGTTTGCCTGGTTTACTCGAGCAAATAGAAACCTTACCCGAGCTTAACGCCCCATTAGTGAATATTTGGTTGGGTAATGCGAGTCGTATAGCCGCGCATTATGATTTTGCCCAAAACCTAGCGTGCTGCGCGGTTGGTAAACGTCGCTTTACCTTGTTTCCACCTGAGCAATTAGAAAATCTATACGTTGGTCCGTTGGATAAGGCCCCAGGTGGTCAAGCAATTAGCACTGTGGATTTTAATCAGCCCGACTTGGTGAAGTATCCGAAATTCGCACTGGCGTTAGGAGCGGCTCAAATGGCTGAATTAGAAGCAGGAGACGCACTTATCCTCCCCAGTATGTGGTGGCACCATGTGCAAGGGTTAAGCGAGTTTAATGTGCTTATTACTCATTGGTGGCGCGACACGCCAGCACAAATGGGTAGACCTATGAATGCCTTGTTATTAGCCATGATGAGTATTCGTGACTTACCTGAGCAGCAGCGAAATGCATGGAAAAACCAGTTTGACCATTATGTATTTAAGCCCCATCCAGAGGATTTTTCGCATATCCCAGAAGCAGCCAAAAGTATACTGGCGAGCCCAATGGATGAGACAAACATTAGAAAACTGCGCGCTGATCTACAAAATAAACTCAGACGATAATAACGTTAACAAATCGAGTGAAAAATTATGCAACAGGACGCGATAAAAAAAATTGTTATTGCTGGTGGAGGCACAGCCGGCTGGATGTCAGCGGCAGCTCTTGGAAAGCTATTTGGTAAAAATATAGACGTAACCCTGGTTGAGTCAGACACTATTCCCACAGTGGGCGTCGGTGAGGCAACCATACCAACTTTGCATTTGTTTCACGACCTGCTGAAAATTAAAGAATCAGAGTTTATGGCTGCCACCAATGCGACATTTAAGTTGGGTATAAAATTCGATGATTGGTACGAAAAGCCGCAATCCTATATTCATTCTTTTGGTCGATTCAACCATGGATGCTGGGCGGCTGGTTTTCAACATTTTTGGTTGCGAGGAAGACAGCTAGATATTGCTTCTGAGATAGGTGACTACTGCCCTGAGCATCTTGCTTGCAGAATGGGGAAATTCGCAACAGCGCCAAAACAAGAACGTAATCATGCTTTTCATCTTGATGCTGGCCTATATGCTAAATTTTTACGCAATATTGCTCAGCAATGCGGGATACAGCGAATTGAAGGCAAAATCAACAAAGTCAATCTTGATCACGACAACGGCTTTATTCAGTCACTCACCCTAGATAATGGGCGTCAAATTCAGGGTGACCTATTTATCGACTGCACCGGATTTAGGGGGTTACTGATAGAACAAGCATTGAACACTGGTTACGAAGATTGGAGCCATTGGTTACCTTGCGATAGTGCCGTCACTGTTCAAACTGAATTGAACGACGAAACGGTTCCATACACGCGCTCAATTGCCCATCATGCAGGGTGGCAGTGGCAAATACCACTGCAAACTCGTATGGGAAATGGCATGGTGTTTTGTAGCAAATATATCAGCGACGATGAGGCCAAAACACAACTGTTAGCGAATATTCAGGGTAAAACGTTAAATCCCCCAAGAGTACTGAAATTTAAGACGGGTGTAAGGCGTAAACTGTGGAATAAAAATTGTGTTGCGATTGGTCTGGCTGGTGGCTTTATTGAGCCACTCGAGTCCACCAGCATACATCTTATACAACAAAGTATTATACGTTTGATGCAGTCATTACCCACCAAGAAAATGGAAGCAGCGCTCAGGGATCGATTTAATGCATCCATGCGTGAAGAAATCGATAATATTCGTGATTTCATTATTTTGCATTACCACGCGACCGCGCGTAAAGACTCAGCATTTTGGCGCTATTGTAAAGATATGCCAATACCTGATTCGCTACAGGCGCGAATGGATCAATTTGCCCAAAGCGGCCACGTGTATCAAGGCAATGGTGAACTATTCGGAGAAGCATCTTGGTTACAAGTGATGCTAGGGCAGGGTATAACGCCAAAAGCGTATCACCCTATAGTGGATTTAATGCCAGAACAAGAGCTGGCTAAATTCTTAGCCAGCGTAAAACAGCAAACTGAGCGACGCGTTAATCAATTACCTAATCATCTAGATTTTATTCGCCATTACTGTCAGTAAAAGAGGGCAATGAATATGGGGGAGCCGGCTGTAAAATTGACCACAGAACAACTTCAGATAAACCCAAATTATCAGATCCAAGTGATCAGGATAGGACATCAAAGAACGCCTGTGTTGATCATAGATAATTACTTTGACTCTCTCACTAGTGTGCTGAGTCTCGCTCAGCACACTGCACATTTTACCCCTGATGAAGCCACTTACTATCTAGGTGTTCGCAGTAAGTTACCGAAGGAATATGTACTCGCTAGCTTAAAGCCTTTGATGAAGGGGCTGTATAACATTTTTAACATCGCCCCTGAATTAGCGCCCGCTCCGGTAGATAACTACTTTTCATTAGTCACGAAACAACCTAACCAATTGTTGCCCCAACAAACACTACCTCATTTCGTTACTAACGATCCAAACTCCTTGGCTGTTGTACACTATTTGAATACAACCGAGCATGGTGGAACCGGCTTCTACCGCCATACTCGCAGTGGTATTGAACGAGTCACTAAGAGTAATGAACAAGCCTATGGAACAGAAGTGACCCGAATTTTGGCCTCGTCCGACACGCGACAATACTGCACCACAGCCCATCAAGCTTATACCTGTATTCATGAGATACCTTATAAGCAGAATAGGCTACTGCTTTACCCCGGAAACACATTACACAGTGCACTTATCATGGACAAAGAGACCAGATAACAGGCCGTCTTACTGCAAATACGTTTATTAAATTTTGTTAGTAAGTGCAAACTAGCATTTATTTACCCTATTGCTGGAGCTTCCAAAGCATCTCTTCTAAAGTGGGCTGCCACTGAAAACTGGCTAATTTGACTCTGTTACTTAACACCGCCACATTCTCGTCTTGTAACAACCCGGTCTGTTTCATGGCTTGCTCTGACCCTTTAGGAAAAGCCAGTTGGCCCGATGAACGTAACACTCGATACCAAGGCACGTTCATATCAGAGGGAATGTAACCCAAAGATTTACCCACTAGGCGTGCACGGCCTGGCAAACCGGCAAGATCAGCAATCTGTCCATAACTAGCGACTTTGCCGGCTGGGATAGCACAAACTGTTTGCCAAATTTGTTTATAATGGGGATTGTGTGACATGGCATTGTTTACCTAAAAGCGAACGTGGATTAGACATTATACCAATCTGCATTATTAAGCGCCTCTCAGAATGCCTCCAACGGCTTTTGATTAAGGCGTCGCTATGTCGTAATGCTTGTTCCCTTTCAGGTTGTGAGAACGCAGAGTAAAAGCACTGCGTTATATAGGATTTTAAGAGTGAAAAGAGCTGTTTGCCGACGTTGCGATTACCCTCAATCCGTATGTATCTGCGATTTATTATGCGAGCTTGTCAGTTCACAGCGAATTGTCATTCTGCAACATCCCAGTGAGGCAAGGCATGCTAAAAATAGTGCAAAGTTAATCAAGCTTTGTATCCCCGAAAGTGAGATCTGGCTAGGAGAGTCTGCCGAAGACTTTACAGAGCTTCAACGAAGTATCAAAACGCGTGGCGGGAAGGTAGCCGTTGTGTACCCTAATGAAGACAGCGTTGCCTTGGAATCGCTGTCTAAAAAGCAACGTACATCAATTGATACGCTGATCTTGATTGATGCCACATGGCGTAAGGCATACAAAGTATGGCAGCTAAATCCGTGGTTAAAGCAATATTCGTCATGGCATTTTGCAACTCCCCCCACGAGTCAATATGACATTCGTAAAACATCCATTGCAGGTGGCTTATCAACGTTGGAAGCCCTAGCTCATGTGCTTACGTTAACCCAAGAGATAGACACAAGTGAGTTAGTAACTACATTCGGTGAAATGCAAAATCGCGTTTTTGCCCGTCATACCTCGAAGCGCATAACCTAATCGGGCGATCTGAATTGATGTAAGAAGTGCCTATTTTTTGTTCATATCATCAGGAATTATGAGCAAAATGGTAAAAACGCTAACCGTATAAAGGATTGTCGTGCATACTTTCATGCAGTCGTAGATCAGCGACATATTTCGATTTTTATCGCTGGATGTTGCGATTACAGTTTGCGGATCAAAGCTCAGCTTTCAGAGCCGCTTTAGTTAGGTGGTGCTAGTGTGAAGTCTGTATTTTTTGTCATTTTGTTTTTGTCATTTTTTAGTTTCGAGGTTGAGGCACAAAATAGCTCAATAACGCAATTCTCTGCATCTAAAATTCAACAACAAGATATTAGCCATAGTTTACAATATGTTAGCATTGGCAATTCTCAGCTACCAAAATATAAAGCCCCCCTAGCCGATTGGCTGAAGATGTTTAACAAGCACAACATGAGTGACATGTTTAAAGACAGATATGTCACTGCGTTCGAGATTCACAATGATACGCAAATCAGAGATTGGTTTATTCATCCATATGGCTCTGTTGTAGAGTCAATTCAAGTTGCGGTTTATCAAGACTACAGTCCTGCTGTTTCTTCATTTAGTGGGCTCGATCACACTAATATTTACCCTCTTCATTATGGAAGTAAGATAGAGATCCCCTTTGGCGAAAGCGTTACCGTGTTGATGGTGTTTAACAGCGATTTCTTTTTCGCCCCTATCAAGATTGCACTGCAGGCTGATCAGAAAATGCAGGAAGCCGTCGCAGTAGATAACATTATATTGTTTTTATGCATTGGCGTGTGTTTAGCATTAGGCATATACAATTTATTTATCTATTTAGTAATGCGTGACAATCAGTACTTGTATTACGCTCTTTCTACGCTTTTTTACACCAGTGGATGGGCTGCAGTTTTTGGTATTTTCGAATATTTGCATATGTTCAGCGCTAAAGATTGGTTAATGTCAGGCTTTCTTTTGGGTTCAGCGTTTTCAGCTTTTTTTCAAATAGAGTTTTTTCGGTTAAATGTGTCATCTAAACCTGCCATGTACTTATTACTTGCACTTGGTTGTTTATGTTTATTGTTTTTACCCTTGGCGATTTACAGTCAAGCGCTAGGTCTTATTATTGTGTCCATTATGACCTCAGCGGTTTTGTTGACCGGCTTAACCATTGGCATAATATCTTGGAGCAAGGGCTATCGGCCAGCACGCTATTTCACTATCGCGATACTGTGCGTCATCATCCCTAATCTCATCGGAAATCTACTTAATCTGAGAATACTGTCTGATATCAACCTCGATATTTATCTGTTAGGTTTGATGGGTATCGCAGCAGACACCCTAATATTGGCCTTTGCATTAGCGGAGAAAATGCGTTTAGTGAACTCAAGAAACGCCGCGCTTAAGCAACAGTTGGAATACAAGGTAAAGATAAGAACGCAGGCACTCAGTGAGGCAAATACAAAGCTAGCTAAAACGAATCAAGAGCTGGTCGAAGCCAATTCAGCCAAAGATCATTTTCTAGCCAATATGAGTCATGAGATACGTACCCCTCTCACATCGATCATAGGTTACGCTGACGGGATCTTATTAGGCGATATAGACAAAGCCGAACAAGAGCGCGTTACAAATATTATCTACCAAAATGGTGCGCATTTACTTCGCATCATCAACGACATATTAGATTTAAGTAAGATCGACGCGAATAAACTAGAATTTGACGCGCAACCTTGCCACTTATTTACCTTATTGGGAGAGATTGAATCGGTCGCAGGTAAACGTGCGCGAGACAAGGGCATTGGCTTTCATGTTAACTATGACTTTCCATTGCCAGATAAAATCATCACTGATGCCGTTAGGCTTAAGCAAATATTGTTTAATCTGACCAATAACGCCCTTAAATTCACCCAAAGCGGTCATATCACGTTAAATGTAAGTATCGCTAATACCACCTTAATAATTAAGGTAATCGACACTGGTGAAGGGATAAGCCAAAGCGATATGAACAAGTTATTTCATCCTTTTACCCAAGCAGACAGTGTGATCAACCGTCAGGTTGGCGGGACTGGGTTAGGGTTAAGTATTGCCAAACGATTAGCTCAAGGATTAGGCGGTGATATATCCGCACTTAGCCAACTCAGAAAAGGCAGCACCTTCGCCGTCAGTATTAAGTTGGTCACACCCAAAAATGTACCTTGGCTAAGCACTGTTGGTGAAATTGATATGTCGAATATTCATCAAATTACCCATGAAACGGACGTGCCTAAATTTGCAGCATGCAACGTACTTCTTGCGGATGATCATCCTAATAATCGAGAGCTCGTTGCCTTGTTACTTAAGCGTATGAACATTAACGTAGTGGAAGTGGCTGATGGCCATCAAGCGCTCCAGGCGATGCACACCGGCCAATTTGATTTATTGTTGCTGGATATTCATATGCCTGAATTAGACGGCATCGAGACACTTAAAGCGGTCCGCGGTTCTGGCAATAAAACACCTGCAATAGCGTTAACCGCCAATACCATGAAACACGAAGTAGACCACTATCTGAGAATAGGATTTGCTGATCACTTAGCCAAACCTATAGATAGAGAAGTTTTTTTCAGCAAAGTCAGTCGCTATTTAAATTTAGCAAAAGCAGCGCAAGCAAATATTGACGACGATAAAATGCTGCCACTTGTGCAAGGTTATATTACCGATTTACGGGGAGAACTGGGTTCCATTGAGCAAGCCTGGCACAAGCGGGATTTAGCTGAAATAACTGCTTCGATACACAAAATTAAGGGTGCAGCGGGTTCGTTCGGCTTAGCTAATATTGGTGATGTATTTAGCCGAATTGAGAAATCCGTTAAAAACAATGATGAAGTCGCTTTACAGACAACCCTACCGCAAGCATTAAGGTATGCTTATGCTTGTATTAATATGCCGGGCGTGGACGTAGCGTTAGCAGTAGTCAATTTCAACCATTCATTTCCACTTTATCTAGCCCAGTTACCTGATGCCATAAGTCAATGTGAAAACCAACTTGGCGATATTGCACAAGCATTACGCGCAGGGGATGACATCAAGACCACCCAATTGATTAAAAATGCGCAAGAGTTGTTCAATCGTTATGCTTTTGAGAAGGAAGCCTCCTTGTTGGATGAAATATGCTCCTCAATCGCGTGTAGGGATTACAACTCTGCTAGACATGAAACTGTACTGCAACAAGTCAGAAGTGTGTTGGAAAGCATTAGCAGAGCGCTAGAAAGCCATATTAAGAATATCGTGTAATAGCGAAACTACCGAACATAAAAAACCCGGCCTATAGCCGGGTTTCACATGAAACATTTCTATCTCAATAACTTGCTCAATTATTTGCGTAGCTTTTGAATCAATCTTAACTGCGCGATGGTTTCGGCAAGCTCTGCAGCAGCCTCTGCATACTCGAAATCAGCACTAGGATTTGCAATATTTTCTTCAAGACGTTTTTTTGCCTCAAGAACGGCTTGCTCATCCAAGTCACCAGCTCGAAGTGCGGTATCTGCAAGTACTGATATATGACCGGGTTGTACTTCGAGTACACCACCAGCAACATAAATCAATTCTTCTTCGCCGTGCTGCTTAACCACATTAACCATTCCAGCTTTGATGGTAGTTAACAAAGGAGCATGACCATACTGAACACCAAGCTCACCTTCACTACCGGTGACTTGAATGCTCTGCACTAATCCAGAAAAAATACTGTCTTCTGCGCTTACCACATCCAGTTGAATTGTCATTGCCATATACCCTCCTAACAAAAAAAGTTAAACGTATCCGCAGATACGCTTACATTTTTTTGGCTTTCTCAGATGCTTCTTCGATTGAACCAACCATGTAGAAAGCTTGTTCAGGAAGGTCGTCAAATTCGCCTTCAAGAATGCCTTTAAAGCCGCTGATCGTATCTTTCAATGATACATATTTACCAGGTGAACCGGTGAATACTTCAGCAACGAAGAAAGGCTGAGACAAGAAGCGCTGAATTTTACGAGCACGTGATACAGACAATTTATCTTCTTCAGATAATTCGTCCATGCCCAAAATAGCGATGATGTCTTTAAGCTCTTTATAACGTTGAAGAACCGATTGAACACCACGTGCAGTATCATAATGCTCTTGACCAATAACAAGTGGGTCAAGCTGACGTGAAGTTGAATCAAGTGGATCAACAGCTGGGTAGATACCAAGAGAGGCGATATCACGTGACAATACAACTGTCGCATCTAAGTGAGCGAAGGTAGTTGCAGGTGATGGATCGGTCAAATCATCCGCCGGTACGTATACCGCTTGAATTGAAGTGATTGAACCCGTCTTAGTTGATGCGATACGCTCTTGAAGCACACCCATCTCTTCAGCCAATGTAGGCTGATAACCTACCGCAGATGGCATACGACCTAGCAATGCAGATACTTCAGTACCAGCAAGCGTATAACGGTAGATGTTATCTACGAAGAAAAGTACGTCACGACCTTCGTCACGGAATTTTTCAGCCATGGTTAAACCAGTCAACGCCACGCGTAAACGGTTTCCAGGAGGCTCGTTCATTTGACCGTAAACCAACGATACTTTATCAAGTACGTTAGATTCGTTCATTTCATGATAGAAATCGTTACCTTCACGAGTACGCTCACCAACACCTGCGAATACAGAGTAACCACTGTGCTCGATAGCGATGTTACGGATAAGCTCCATCATGTTTACAGTTTTACCTACGCCGGCACCACCGAACAATCCAACTTTACCACCTTTGGCAAACGGACATACCAAGTCGATAACTTTGATGCCTGTTTCGAGTAGCTCAACTGAACTTGACTGTTCTTCATATGTAGGTGCAGCACGGTGAATAGACATACGCTCTTCTTCACCAATAGGGCCCGCTTCGTCAATAGGGTTACCCAGTACATCCATGATACGACCAAGAGTAGCCTTACCCACTGGAACCTGAATGCCTTCACCACTATTTTCAACCGCTAGGCCACGGCGTAAGCCGTCAGTAGAACCCATGGCGATTGTACGTACTACGCCACCACCTAGTTGCTGCTGCACTTCTAGGGTCAAACCTTGCAAATCACCTTCAGTGATACGCAATGCGTCATATATTTTTGGAACCGAATCTTGTGGAAATTCAATATCCACAACGGCGCCAATGATTTGGACGACCTTACCTTGACTCATGTTAATTCCTCTTAAATTCTAAAACCTTTGCCTACACCGCTGCCGCGCCGCTTACAATCTCACTGATTTCCTGTGTGATCGCTGCTTGACGTGCTTTGTTGTATATCAGTTGTAAGTCATCAATTAAGTCACCAGCATTATCTGTGGCCGCTTTCATCGCGACCATACGAGCAGCTTGCTCGGACGCTGCGTTTTCGACTACGCCTTGATATACTTGAGATTCAATATAACGAACCAATAACGTGTCCAAAATAGGTTTTGGATCCGGTTCGTAAATGTAATCCCAGCGGTGCTTTAATGCTTTATCTTCAGATTTAGGCAAAGGTAACAATTGATCGATCAGTGGCTCTTGAGCCATGGTGTTAACAAACTTATTAAACACCAAATACAGGCGGTCGATTTTACCTTCGTTGAAGGCGTTAAGCATAATACGCACTAAACCAATCACGTCTTTCACACTTGGTGCATCACCAAGTCCAGATTCAGCAGCCAACATATTGCCGCCGAAACGATTAAAGAACGCACATGATTTAGAACCTAGAGCTGCAAAATCAACTTCTACACCTTGTTCTTGCCATTTCTTCGCATCTTTCGTGACCTTTTTGAATTCATTGGTGTTCAAGCCACCACACAAACCACGGTCAGTCGAGATAACGATATAGCCGACACGTTTAACTTCACGGTCTTCTAAATAAGGATGGCGATATTCAAGGTTAGCGTTAGCCAGGTGACCGATCACGTTTCGAATATTCTCAGCGTATGGACGACTTGCAGTCATACGGTCTTGCGCCTTTTTCATTTTAGACGCAGCAACCATCTCCATAGCACTGGTGATTTTCTGAGTATTTTTAATACTCCCGATCTTACCTTTTATCTCTTTACCGCTAGCCATAAATCTATCTCCGATTATTCAACGAATGCACTGCCAATAAAGGCAGTGCCATTGATTACCAAGTTTGTGTCGCTTTAAATTTCTCTAAAGCTTCAGCTAACGTGGCTTCAATTTCACCGTTGAAATTACCTGTATCATTGATAGTTTTTATCAGCTCTGCGTATTCGCTGTTCATGTACGAGTGCAACGCAGCTTCAAAATCTAAGATCTTGTCTAGCTCAACGTCTTTCAAGTAACCTTTTTCAACAGCGAACAATGAAACAGACATGTCAGCCACTGAAAGCGGTGCATATTGGTTCTGTTTCATTAATTCCATAACACGCTCACCATGCTCTAATTGAGCACGAGTCGCTTCGTCAAGGTCAGATGCGAATTGAGAGAAAGCAGCCAATTCACGATACTGAGCAAGCGCTAGACGGATACCACCACCTAACTTCTTAACGATTTTAGTCTGGGCTGCGCCACCAACACGTGATACTGAAATACCTGCGTTAACAGCAGGACGAATACCTGAGTTAAACAAGTCAGTTTCTAAAAAGATCTGACCATCGGTAATTGAGATTACGTTAGTAGGTACGAATGCTGATACATCACCTGCTTGGGTTTCGATAATCGGTAATGCAGTCAAAGAGCCTGTTTTACCTTTTACTTCACCCTTGGTGAAATTCTCTACGTAGTTTTCGTTAACACGTGCCGCACGCTCTAGAAGACGCGAGTGCAAATAGAAAACGTCACCAGGATATGCTTCACGACCCGGCGGACGACGTAGTAATAGTGAAATTTGACGATAAGCAACAGCTTGCTTAGACAGGTCATCGTATACGATCAACGCATCTTCACCGCGGTCACGGAAGTATTCACCCATAGTACAACCAGAATAAGGAGCAAGGTATTGCAATGCTGCTGATTCAGAAGCTGATGCTGCAACAACAATGGTATGAGCCATTGCGCCGTGCTCTTCAAGCTTACGTACTACGTTAGCGATAGTTGATGCCTTTTGGCCAACCGCTACGTAAACACATTTAACGCCAGAATCTTTCTGGTTGATGATCGCATCGATGGCCAAAGCAGTTTTACCTGTTTGACGGTCACCGATAACCAATTCACGTTGTCCACGACCAACTGGGATCATGGCATCAACTGATTTATAACCAGTTTGGATTGGTTGATCTACCGATTGACGTTCAATAACGCCAGGGGCAATTTTTTCTACAGGTTCAAAACCATCAGCTTCGATTGCGCCTTTACCATCGATCGGAGCACCAAGTGTGTTAACAACACGACCTAGTAAACCACGACCAACTGGTACTTCAAGGATACGGCCTGATGAAGTTACCTTTGCGCCTTCTTGAAGGTCAGCGTAAGGACCCATAACAACCGCACCTACAGAGTCGCGCTCTAGGTTCAATGCGATAGCGTAGCGATTACCAGGAAGCTCAATCATCTCACCTTGCATTACATCTGCAAGGCCATGAATACGGATAATACCGTCGGTTACACCAACGATAGTTCCTTCGTTACGAGCTTCACTTACTACTTCAAACTGTTCAATTCGCTGTTTGATCAGTTCTGCAATTTCAGTGGAATTCAGTTGCATGCTCTTTTCCCCGTTATGCTTGTAACGCGTCTGTGAGACGGTTTAATTTACTTTTAACCGATCCATCAATCACTGTATCACCGGCTTTTATTTTAACTCCGGCAATCAGGGTAGGGTCGACGCTACAATTCAGCTTAACTTTTCGTGCAAGACGCTTTTCAAGAGCCGCACTGATGTCTGCTTGTTGTTTAGCATTGAGTTCTGTGGCTGATGTAACATCAACCTCGATCTCTTTGTCGAATTCAGCTTTGAATTCACTAAACAATTCAGCGATATCAGGTAACGCTTGAAGGCGTTTATTTTCAGCCAAAACTTTCACCAAGTTTTGACCATGTTGGTCAAGTTGTTCACCACAGATTTTATTAAAAATCTCTGCTAGCGACTCAGGAGCAACCGCTCCAGACATCAAGTTTTTAATGTCTGGATTTTGTGCAACTTGCGCAGCAAAAACTAGCATTTCCTGCCAGCCTGCAATGATTTTCTGCTCAACCGCATAATCGAACGCAGCTTTTGCGTAAGGGCGAGCAATCGTTGTCAATTCAGACATAGCTCAAATTCCCCTTATAGCTCGGCGACAAGTTTTTCAACTATGTCACTTTGCGCTGCAGCATCAATTTGACGCTCAAGAATTCTCTCAGCACCGGCTACAGCTAACGCTGCGACTTGCTTACGCAAATCTTCTTTTGCACGGTTACGCTCAGCTTCGATTTCAGCATGACCTTGAGCAATGATATTCTCACGCTCTTGGTGGGCACGTTGCGTTTCTTCATCAACTATTTGAGAACCACGCTTCTTAGCCTGCTCGATAATTCCAGCTGCTTGAGTTTTCGCCTCTTTCAACTGCTCTGTCGCTTTCGCTTGAGCTAGTTCTAGATCTTTTTCACCGCGTTCAGACGCAGCAAGACCATCAGCAATTTTCTTTTGGCGTTCTTCAATCGCGCCCATAATTGGGGGCCATACAAACTTCATGCAGAACCACACGAAGAATATAAATGCTAGAAGTTCGCCAAATAGAGTGGCATTGATATTCAAAACCGCTCCTCCTATATTCGTTATTGTCTAGTTAGGTGCTTAAACAGCAAACTTCGCGCTTTCAACGAACAATAAGAAAAGAGCGATAGCAACACCGATCATTGCGATTGCATCGATAAGACCAGCAACAATGAACATTTTAACTTGTAGTTGAGGCGCTAGCTCAGGTTGACGAGCAGCAGACTCAAGAAATTTACCACCTAGAAGACCGAAACCGATCGCTGGGCCCAATGCGCATAGTCCTATCAAAATACCAACCGCGATATAAAGATTTCCTAAGATTTCCATAGATTTTCACCTTTGTGTTTAAGTTAATGTTAAAAAAATAAAACGTTGTAAAACTAGTGTTCTTCACTCGCTAGGCTTAAATACACGATGGTCAACATCATGAAAATAAACGCCTGTAATGGAATAACTAACAAGTGAAATGCAGCCCATAAGAAGTGAATTGGCAACTGCCACACGCCTATAGTTCCTGCAATAAGAATAAAGATAAGCTCGCCGGCATATAAGTTACCGAACAAACGAAGTGATAATGACAACGGCTTGGCAACCAAAGACACCAACTCAAGAATAAAGTTGAACCAGTATAACCAAGGCGTATTAAACGGATGAGCATAAAGCTCTTTCATGAAGCCGCCGAAACCTTTGATTTTTACAGAGTAAAAAATCATGAGTGCAAACACGCCTAACGACAATGCGAAAGTCATGTTTACATCAGTGGTCGGTACCACTTTCATGTAAGTATGAGACTGGCCAGCAGCAATAACATCCATCGACTCACCAGCAATTAATGCCGCGGCCGTAGGAAGAAAATCAACTGGAATTAAGTCCATCAAGTTCATTAGCAATACCCATACGAATATGGTTAACGCTAATGGTGCGATTAGGGCACTTTTACCGTGATAGGTACTTTTTACTGTGTCGTCAACAAACTCAACAATCAGTTCAACACAGGCTTGCCATTTGCCTGGCACGCCTGCACTCGCTTTTTTCGCAACCGCGCGAAAGCTCAATATAAATACTAATCCGAGTACCACAGACCACGCTAATGTATCGACGTGGAAGGTCCAGAAACCTTCGCCGACCGATGCATTGGTCAAATGGTGCTGAATATAACCACTAATGGTTTGTTCGCCAGCAGATCCTGCCATTTTGCCACCCAAGTATGTAAAGTTAAAAAATCTGTGTTGGTCTCGTTATTGTTTAACGCGACCTAAAAATAATATTACTGGCCATTGGCTTACTAAAGTCACTACGTAACTCAACATCAATGGTAGAGGCTGAAGGTCTTTCCATTGATATGCCACGATGAATAACACTATGGTGGCGAAAAATTTGAGTTTTGAGCCTTTATTAAATTGCTGTACAACCAGTTTGTTTTTACTAGCACCGGCATATCTAAAGGCAAAGTAAGCGAAAATGACGTTTGGGAGCAAACAAATAACTCCACCAAACAAGGATGATATTGCCGAGTTTTGTCCGTAAATTACGGCGAAAAATGCACTTAAGGCGATGATAATAGTCATTTGGCAGTAAAAAATATTTTTTGCCAACGCTCGACCTGGTGCGGTTAAACTCGCTATCAACTTATTCCTCTACTTGCTGATACCTTCAAAAGCGCCGAAAGTATACTTATCTGCGACGAATTTACAACTGAAAAGGGTATTTCGACTGCCTATTTGTAACATTACTTTATGTGCAACAAAATTCCGTCTAATTCGTCTAAACTAGAGAAATTAATCACGACTTTGCCTTTCCCTTTAGCATTGTGCGCAATTTGTACTGGAGCACCTAAGTTTTGCGACAATTGGTCTTGTAGACGTAGCACGTCGGGATCAAGTTTCTTCTCTTCTTTAGGGCTGGCAGGCTCTAGGAATTTGCGAACTAAGTTTTCAGTGTCTCTAACGGTCAAGCCTTTACCAGACACGATATGAGCAGCTTCTAGCTGGGAATCACCTTCTAAGCCAAGTAACGCTCTAGCATGACCCATTTCAATGTCACCGTGCTCCAATAATAATTTAACGTCGTCATGCAAATTATTGAGGCGCAGTAAGTTCGTCACGGTCGTACGAGATTTGCCGACTGCGGTGGCTACTTCTTGATGGGTTAATTCGAATTCACTCATGAGACGCTCTAATGCTTGAGCTTCTTCCATTGCGTTTAGATCTTCACGCTGAATGTTTTCAATAAGCGCAATAGCAACGGCAGCTTCGTCGGGTACGTCTTTGACTAAGCAAGGTACTGTGTCTAAACCAGCTAACTGCGATGCACGCCAACGACGCTCTCCTGCAATAATTTCAAATTCGTTAATGCCTACCGCACGCACGATAATAGGTTGGATAATACCCTGTGAGCGAATAGAAGATGCTAATTCTTCCAAAGCATCTGGCGACATGTCTTTACGGGGTTGGTATTTTCCAGGCTTAAGGAACTCAACGGCTAATTGCTGTAATTCGCTGTCATTTTGTTGCGTATGCTGACCTTCCGCATTTCGTGATGCCTGACTTGTCGCCAACAACGCATCTAGTCCTCTTCCTAATCCTCGTTTTTTTGCTGACATGTATTTCTCTATTCGACCCGTATTGATATTAAGTTAACTAACGTTAGCTATATTTTCTTTTTTACTGCGACGCAGTATTTCACCGGCAAGCGCTAAGTATGCTTTTGACCCTGTTGAAGAGCGGTCGTAATACATCGCAGGTGTACCAAAACTTGGTGCTTCCGCTAAACGTACATTGCGCGGAATAACCGTGCGATATACCTGCTCACCAAAATGACGCTTTAATTGCTCGGATACATCGTTAGCAAGGCGATTGCGCGGATCGTACATGGTGCGCAACACCCCTTCAATTGTTAATTCTGGATTTACCACTGAAGCAAGCTTTTTAATGGTATCCATCAATGCGGTTAGCCCTTCAAGCGCATAGTATTCGCACTGCATGGGTACTAACACTGAATCAGCCGCCGCCATAGCATTAACGGTGAGTTGGTTAAGCGAAGGAGGGCAATCAATAAAAATGAAGTCATAGTAATTGCGCACAGGAGCAAGTGCATTGCGTAACCGCACTTCGCGAGCGAACACTTCCATCAATTTAATTTCGGCAGCGGTTACATCTGTATTAGCGGCAATCAGGTCATATTTACCCGAAGTATCTGAAATAACCACATCCTTGATCGGTTTTTCTTCGATCAATAGTTCATAACACGTATTGGGGGCGTCGTATTTATCAACACCGCTACCCATGGTGGCATTACCTTGTGGATCTAAGTCGATCAACAAGACTTTACGCTTAGTTGCCGCCATTGAAGCAGCCACGTTCACCGCAGTAGTGGTTTTACCTACGCCACCTTTTTGATTGGCTATGGCAATGACTTTTCCCAAAATAGTATTCCAGTGGTTATTTGACGCTATTGAGTGAGATTCAGACAAATAGCGTGATAAAAAAATTATCTGCAGAAGATAATGCTTTTAACGTTAAAAAGAAATGTTCATTTATGACTTAACAATCTTTATCAGATGCCTATCACCATCCAATTCAGGTACCTGCAACTGAACAATCTCTGTGACGGCAAAGCCCGCAGGCAAATCATCTATTTCTTGTTGAGGTAATTGCCCCTTAAGCGCGATGAAAGTTCCGTCGTTTCCAATCAAGTGCTGACACCAGTTCAACATATCATTCAGTGACGCGAACGCTCGGCTTAAAGCACCATTGAGCGGATGAGGGCTGACATAATCTTCTACTCTAGACTGAACAGGCTGAATATTATCGAGTTTCAACTCGTAAGCAACTTGCTTCATAAATCTTACGCGCTTCCCCAGGCTATCAAGCAAGGTGAAATGTGTTTCCGGTAGCATAATAGCAAGTGGTATCCCTGGTAAACCAGGACCCGTTCCCACATCAATGTAGTGATTTTGGGTTAAATGAGGAGCAACAACGATGGAGTCCATGATGTGTTTCAACAACATAGACTCAACATCTCGTACTGACGTTAGGTTGTAGGTTTTATTCCATTTATCGATCATTTGGACAAAACCAACTAACTGGCTGATCTGATCTTTTGTTACCTGTAGCTCAGTGCGCTTGATATGAGTAGTAAGTAAACCCGTTAAGTACTCTGTGTTATCTGACATTATGCAGTTTTACGCTCTGTTTTTCTAAGCAAGCCGTGCTTTTTCAAATAGACCAGAAGCAAAGAAATAGCGGCAGGGGTAATACCTGATATACGTGAAGCTAAGCCTAATGTTTCGGGCTTGGCGTCGCTTAGCTTTGCCACAACTTCATTTGATAGACCTGAAATCTGGCTGTAATCGAAATCAATGGGGATCAAAGTATTTTCGTTTTTACGTGATTTTGCGATCTCATCTTGTTGGCGTTCAATATAGCCCGCATATTTGATCTGTATTTCCACTTGCTCAGCCGCTTTAGGATCGGCGATCCCTGGGCCAAAATCAGTGAGTTTCATTAACGTTTCATACGTCATTTCAGGACGACGGATTAAATCTTCTAAGGTATTTTCTTTGCTTAATGCATTTTTTAACAATGGATTCAGTGCTTCTGCTGCTGCATGCTTAGGATGTACCCAAGTATCTCGCAGACGCTGGCGTTCAAGCTCTATGGCTTCCAGTTTAATATTGAATGCTTGCCAGCGTTGTTCGTCAACTAAACCTAGCTCATGACCCTTGGCCGTTAATCTAATGTCTGCGTTATCTTCACGTAACAACAAACGGTATTCAGCGCGGCTAGTGAACATGCGATAGGGTTCTTTGGTGCCCATGGTAGCGAGATCGTCGATCAGTACGCCCATGTATGCTTCATCGCGACGCAGGATCAATGGATCCTTCCCTTGGCACTGTAAAGATGCATTCGCTCCGGCAATTAAACCTTGCGCCCCTGCTTCTTCATAGCCTGTGGTACCGTTGATTTGACCAGCGAAGAACAAGCCTTTAATAAATTTGGTCTCAAGGCTTTGTTTTAGATCTCGCGGATCAAAGAAATCATATTCGATCGCATACCCCGGACGGATAATATGGGCATTTTCGAAACCTTTAATTGAACGAACGAGCTCAAACTGAACATCAAATGGCAGACTTGTCGATATTCCGTTTGGATATACTTCGATACTGTTCAAGCCTTCAGGCTCTACAAATATTTGATGAGAATCTTTGTCTGCAAAGCGATTAATTTTGTCTTCTATCGAAGGACAATAGCGTGGTCCAATACCTTCTATCACCCCAGTGTACATAGGGGAGCGGTCTAGCCCACCACGAATGATATCGTGGGTTTTACTGTTTGTATGGGTGATGTAACACGCGATTTGTCTAGGATGGTCTTCCCTTTTTCCCATAAATGAAAATACTGGAGTAGGGCTGTCACCCAATTGCTCTTGCATCACACTGTAGTCGAGTGTTCTGGCATCCAAGCGTGCGGGAGTACCCGTTTTTAAGCGTGACACACGAAAAGGTAAAGCGCGTAAGCGATCTGCTAATGCAATCGAAGGAGGATCGCCAGCACGGCCTCCTTTGTAATTTTCCATACCGATATGAATGGTACCACCTAAAAACGTGCCTACGGTGATTACAACGGATTTCGCACGGAATTTCAGACCCATCTGAGTCACTACACCAGTGACTTGATCGTTTTCCACGATAAGATCGTCACAAGATTGTTGGAAAAGAGTGAGATTATCTTGATGCTCAACGATATCGCGAATAGCAGATCGATATAAGGATCGATCAGCTTGTGCGCGAGTCGCCCTTACGGCAGGCCCTTTGCTTGAATTCAGTGTTCTGAATTGGATCCCACCCTTGTCGATAGCTTTAGCCATACTGCCACCTAAAGCATCAATTTCTTTTACTAGGTGACCTTTACCGATCCCACCAATCGCTGGGTTACATGACATCTGGCCTAGAGTTTCAACGTTATGTGTCAATAATAGGGTTTTTGATCCCATACGCGCAGCAGCAAGTGCCGCTTCAGTGCCTGCGTGACCACCACCAACTACGATTACGTCAAATTGTTGTTGATAAAACATTTAGTACCTCTTCAATCATGTATATCCCAAAAAAGGGGCGCGTATTCTATATGTTATTTAGCAGAAGTGAAATGCTTAAAATTCATTCAGAAGATCAAACCGATCTTGCTTAATATTTATATGATCTATTTAGATCTTTACTTAATGTTATTATTATTAGTGATCGATGGATCTGTGTGTAAGCGTTATTAATTCAATATTATCAGTAAGTTATATTGAACTTTTTGTTGTGATCATTCATTGATCTATTTTGTATAGCTTGGGGGTAAGTAGCGATCTTATCCACAAGCGGATCCAAGCCTATATTTATCAAGTGGATATGTAGTGATTATACAGCAGTTATTCAGGATCTTGTGCACAATAAAGGATAAGGTTTGATCTAACTGTGTATAAAATGTGATCTTCTTCAATAGGATCAGTCCATAAACCCTATTCTACATGACCTATACCCTTTAGATCACGATCTTCGATCGAGTTGTGTATAACTGCTGGATCTAAGCGAAAATTAAATTATGATTTTTTTTTAAATAATTGGAAAACAGCACTATAAACACTTAATTAAGGCTGCTGGGGCTTTTTTTGTCTAAAGATAAACAGGATATTAGGACGCAATTTTTCTGAAAATTTCTAAAAGAGAGAGTAAAAGAGCGTCTAAAAAGATCCTAAAGTAACATTCAAATGACGAAGATCCTGTTTATGAGGATCCTTGCTTATGAACATGAGCTTTCCTTTTCGGCTATTTATCTGCGTTTATTAACTTTTTAGGTGAGCACTTATAACGTATCGCCTAACGTACGGTGATGGTTGAGTGTGGATCATAGCGCCTATTTAATCGTGATTAACGCTGAGCGAGCACTCATGAGCGGATATAGTCTGTAAAGGAGATATAGTCACTTATATCGCATTGACTAGTACAATTTTATGGAACAAGAGGAAGGGGATAGCGCGTGATTATTGTGCTAGCTTGAGAGCTCTAATCGAAAGATTACTCTTATGGTTTTCTCTTATCACCAAGGAAATGCCGCTATATAAATATATCTAGCGGCAAATGACAATTCCTTATTTTACTTGATTAGGCTGATAACCGGTTGCTCTGTGGGTCTCTACTTGTGAAGGAATAATCTCTTTTCGGCGACTTGGGCCTTCAAAGCGAACCTTGTAGGTATCGTATTCTTTTATTGACTCAAAACAGTAGCTACCTAAGGCTTGTTCGAGTTCAGCCAGGTTATGGTTGGTGATTAGTATGCAGTTTTTATTATGTGCCAGACGCTGTCTTAACAAATTTCCTAACCAGCTTTGGGCGTTCTTCTTAAGTGCAGACTCATTGACACACACCTCGTCCAATATTAATAAATCAACGTCGAGTAGTTCTTGGTTTATTTCACGAAATTTCTCACCTACTTTATCTGTCGCGCTGTAATCGTATGAGAAGAAGCGCATTTCTAGCAGTGTTGAAAGTTGTCTGTATAAAACAGTGATCTCGTATTGATTGATCAACTCGTGTGCAATAGCACCAGCGGTATGAGATTTTCCACGGCCATAATCACCATAAAATATCATCATATGCGAGCCACTTTTGCGCCAAGCGGGATCCTCATGGGCTGCGATAAACGAATGGGCAATACTTATCGCTTCTTTTACGTCGTCACTGTCTTGAATAAGATTGTCGAACGTCCATTTAGGATTAAGATCAGAACGTCCATGTAACGTTTGAATTCGGGCGCGTTTGCCGTCTTTTTGTAGCTGGCGCACGTCGCGATTAGCAAGAGCTTCGTGTTCGAGCCTTACCGTCTTATAATCAGTATAGGTATCAGGAATATGTTTCCTGCCAAGCGTTTTACCGAGTTGAGCGATTCTGTCTTTCAAACTTAGCATGTTAATTTTCCGCTAATGATCATGAGTTAGAGGTGGTTTTTGCTTTGCTACTGTATTTGGCAACAAGATTTTTGGCATTTTCATCCGCAACAACACCTGCTTTGGCTGTGACGATTTGATTACCTACCTTGTGGATAGCCTTGATGTTTTTAGCTAAGCGTTTTTGTTTAACGTTAAATACAAATTTCTGCGTCCACTGAAACTGAGTAAATTGAGTTTGGGGGCGTCCCAACCAATAGGCTACAAAATCCCCCAGTTCGTGATCAGAAAATTCACTATCAATGATGCCTACCAGTTTAGCTAAATCTTGATATAAAGTTGTGTTTGGGGTCCAGTTTGCACTCATCTTTTGCCACTGTAAATGGAGCTGGCTGTAATCATCAGGTTTGATCATTAGTAAAGGTAAGGTAAGAATTTTTCCGTTAAAACTCTTATTCAAATCGACCTCTTCCACAAAGCTGACTAACTCAACATGAAGCAATTCTTTGATTAGGTTATTCACTTGCCGGCCAAGGTTGAATTTGCTTTCTTTTGCGTTGAGCATGCTTAATAGTGATTTGTAATTTAATGCGGGCGTATTACCTGTTGTTCCATCAACAGTGGGTCTCAAACCCATCAAATATAATACCCTGGCATCATTGCTCACGGCTTGATTAAGTGCTTTTTGTTCTGCTTCGTTCAACCAGGTGTCCAATTGTTAACCTCTACTACTTATCCAAGTTTCTAACCACTCGACGGCGGTATTTTCCGGAATAGGGTGATGAAGTACATCAATATTGAGTGCTGGAGCATCCATTCTTGCACCACTGTTCTTTAATACTTGTTCCATTTTGGCTGCGCCAGAACAAAAAGTGTCATAACTGCTGTCTCCCAATCCAATGACGATAAAAGATACATCGCTGACATCTGTGGTTTCTATTTGCTTTGCGAAACGCTGAATGTTATCTGGTAAATCGCCTGCTCCATGGGTAGAGGTACAAATAATCCAAATAGCTGAATGAGAAATATCAGGTAAGTCAGGAGTCAAATGTACATTCGAAACTAGCTGGTGTTTGCTCAATGTTTCTTGTAACGCTTCTGCAACGTATTCGCTGGCACCGAGCATGCTGCCGACAATTATTTCAAAATCTACCATTATTCTTTCTCGTTATTAATTGAATTCATTGTACCTTGCATAGATTGGCGCGACTACGTATTAACTCAAGGTATAAAACGATAGGCGGGAAAATATTATCAAGTAAAGTAAATATAACCTTGTGTCTACTGCCAATTACATCGAGACTAAGTTAATGATTAATCTGAGTGTTTTTTAAACATGAAATTTCAAACAATAGAAACGAGACACACTAGTCAGCGTGCCTTGTTATATAGTGGTTAGCGAATACCGACCTACAGATTAGAGCGTGCTAAGAGTTATTTACCTATGCAGAAAGATGAGAATATCTTTCCTAGCAAGTCATCAGAACTAAATTCACCAGTTATTTCACTCAAATATGATTGGGCTAGGCGCAGTTCTTCAGCTAATAGCTCACCCGCTAGGTTGTCTTCTAATTGCTGCTTACCTAATAATAAATGCTCTTCTGCTCGCTCAATAGCATCAATATGACGTCGCCTTGCGATGAATTGACCTTCATTTGACGAATGAAAACCCATGCATTCCTTAAGGTGCTCTGCCAGTACCTCTATGCCTTGTTTGTGACTCGCTGAGAGTTGGAAAACCGGATAATCATCGTATTGTACCTTTCCAACATTTTCACCAGAGAGATCCGCTTTATTACGAATAACGGTCAGCCCGATATTTTTTGGTAAGCGGCGCATAAATTCTGGCCAGATTTTATGTGGGTCGTTCTCATGGGTTTCGGTACTGTCTAACATGAACAAAACACGATCGGCCTGTTCGATTTCCTGCCAAGCGCGTTCAATGCCAATGCGTTCTACTTCATCTGAGCTGTCCCTAAGGCCAGCAGTGTCGATAATATGCAGAGGCATACCATCAATGTGGATGTGTTCTTTTAACACGTCACGTGTGGTGCCTGCTATCGCAGTAACAATTGCTGCGTCACGCCCGGCTAAAGCATTTAATAAACTTGATTTGCCTGCATTGGGCCGACCGGCAATAACAACGCGCATACCTTCTCGCAGCAAACTGCCTTGTTGTGCTTTGCTTTTTACTGAGCTTAATTGTTTCGTTATTGCCTTGAGGTCATTCTGTACTTTGCCGTCACTAAGAAAGTCGATTTCTTCGTCAGGAAAATCAATTGCTGCTTCCACGTATATGCGCAAATGCGTTAGCAACTCAACAAGCGAGTTAATTTGTGTTGAAAACTCGCCCTGTAAAGAGCGTAGCGCCCCGCGAGCGGCTTGCTCTGAACTGGCATCAATTAAATCCGCTATGGCTTCAGCCTGGGCTAAATCTAGTTTGTCGTTTAAATAGGCGCGTTCACTAAACTCACCTGGCCTTGCTAAACGCACATTAGGAACGTGTAGAGTTGCTTTTATGAGCATATCTAAAACAACTTGGCCACCATGGCCTTGTAGTTCTAAAACATCTTCGCCAGTAAAGGAGTGGGGCGCTTTAAAGAATAACGCTATACCTTGGTCAAGCGGTTCGCCAGTATTTGCCTTAAACGGCAAGTATTGGGCATTTCGAACGGGCGGTACATGTCCAATTAATTGCTCGGCTACTTTTGCTGCTAAGGAGCCTGATACACGCACTATTCCAACGCCGCCGCGACCGCTCGCGGTTGCTTGGGCGACGATGGTGTCTTGGTCTGGAGTATTTTGCTCAACAGTCACAGTGTTGCCTAATCTCGAAAATTGGTAAATTGTAGGGGTTGCTCTAGGTCACTGCTTTTCGCTAACGCCATGACTTGCTGCAAATCATCACGTTTTTTACCCGTGACACGCACTTGATCGCCCTGAATCGAAGCTTGCACTTTAATCTTAGCGTCTTTGATCATCTTGATCAGCTTTTTGGCCACTGGCTGTTCAATACCTTCTTTAAACGCGATAGCCTGTTTGTATATCTTACCTATGTGCTGAACGTCTTTTTCTTCAAAGGCTGCGGTATCTACACCGCGTTTTACACAAGTGCCGCGCAAGATATCTAGCATTTGTTTTAACTGAAAATCACTATCAGAAGACATAGTAACGATGTTTTCTTTAAGCTCGAAACTGGCTTCTACGCCACGAAAGTCAAAGCGGGTCGAAAGCTCGCGGTTAGCGTTTTCGACGGCGTTTCTCACTTCTTCTAATTTAATTTCTGACACAATATCAAATGAGGGCATGTTGATTTCCTATTGTTTGAATGAACATATTGTAATGCTAGGTGTGAATATAAAAAAGCCCGCCTACATAGTTGTGTAAGGCGGGCTATTTGCACATGGGAAGTGGCGATTTACTTAGTTTTTAAGCCGCGCTTTTCCATTGATGCATAAATAATCTTTGCCTGTATAAGGGTAATGATGTTACTGATTAACCAATATAGCACTAGACCTGCTGGGAATATGAAGAAGAACAAACTCATAGCGACAGGCATAAATTGCATTATTTTCTGCTGCATTGGGTCTGTCATTGTCATAGGTTGCAGCTTTTGTAGAAGATACATACTAAGGCCAGTTAATATCGGTAGGACAAAGTAAGGGTCTTTAACGGACAAATCAGTGATCCAGAAAATGAAGTCAGCGTGACGTAATTCAACACTTTCTAACAACACCCAATATAAGGCTAAAAAGATAGGCATTTGTAAAAGAAGAGGGAAGCAACCACCCATAGGGTTCACTTTATCTTTCTTGTACATTTCCATCATGGCTTGCTGCATCTTCTGCTTGTCGTCGCCATAACGTTCTTTCAACGCGTCCATTTTCGGTTTCAGAGCACGCATTTTTGCCATTGATTCATACTGTGCTTTCGTTAGTGGATACATAGCGCCTTTAACGACAATAGTGATAAGGATTATCGAGAAACCCCAATTACCAATTAAGCTGTGAATGAACTGCAAGAAGGCGAAGAGATATTTAGATATCCACCACAGAAATCCGTAATCAACTGTTAAATCTAAGCCGCGCGCGATTTTTTCTAAGGTATCTTGGTCTTTAGGGCCAAGGTAAAGCGAGCTTTGAATATCAACACTTTGGCCTGATTCGATATCTACAGGTTGACCAATAAAACCGATAATCGCGTTACCGTTTTGAGTCATTTTACTATAGAGAGAGTTGATCTGATCTTGTGGTGGTACCCAGGCAGAAACAAAGTAGTGCTCAATCATTGCTGCCCAACCAGCAGGAGTGGATTGATTTAAGTTTTTGTCTTGCATGTCATCAAAGGAGTACTTCTCGTAACGCTCGTCTTCAGTAGAGAATGCACCACCACGATAAGTTGGCATAAACATGCTTCCGCCTTGATCCACGGTGCTCTGTTTTAACTGTCCGAACTGTTTCACGCTTTTTACATCTGAAGAGGTGTTCTCAACATGATAATTTACTTTCACTTCGTGACTGTTTTTACTGAATATAAATTCTTTAGTGACGCGTAAACCGGATTTAGCTGTATACGTTATAGGTACTGTGAGCGAGTCACCTTCCATAACGAAATTGTCTTGGCCTACAGAATAAGTAGGACGTGAGCCTTTATCTATTCCATTGGTACCGACCAATCCACTTTGAGCCACAAAAATCGTCGGGCCGCTAGGGCGTAGTAAGCTATAGGTGCCCTGTGAACCTTGCTCAAGTGGGTATTTAAGCAAGTTTGCTGAAATAACATCACCACCTACGGTATTAATGCTCAGTTGCAACGTATCAGTAGTCACAGATATGACCTTACCAACAACGCTTTGAGTCGGTAACGCACTTTTATTTGTTGGCGTAGCAATAGGTACATCGCCATTGCTGTTTGGAGCATCGCTGCCCACTGTTTGTTGACTTTCTACTGGCTGGGCAGGTTGAGGACCATAGTCCACTTGCCATTGTTGCCATAAAAGAAAGCTGACCATGGCAAGGCCAATTAATAAAAAGCTGCGTTGGGATTCCATAAAATACTCTATATTAACTACATTATTAATTTAAGCCGTTTTGCCTAGGCGACGACCTTCATTCGATTGTGAATTTGTCCGTATCTTTAAACGGGTAAATTCAAATATTTCAGTGTTTGTTTTGCTTCTTCTTTTCGGGCACCAGATCGATTCCACCAGAATGCAGCGGATGGCATTTTAGTATGCGTTTGATACTTAACCAACCACCAATTATGATTCCGTGTTGTTTTATTGCTTCAATTGCATAGTAAGAACAAGTTGGATGAAATCGACAATTTTGCCCCAGCATGGGTGAAAGCCATAGCTGGTATAGTCTAATCAAACCTATTGGGATTTTTCGCAGCGCTTGGCTAACTTTTTCCATAACTTACTTAAAACTAGGAATAGTTCCTGATTCGAGAGCTTATCAAGCCCACTTTTACCAACCACTACTATATCAATGTTAGGTAAGCTTTGCTGATGATTGCGAAAACTTTCACGTACAATGCGTTTAATACGATTGCGATCGTGTGCTTTTTTGACACGTTTTTTAGCGACAGTTATTCCTAGTCTGGGATTAGGACTATCATTGTGACGAGCAAGTAAGGTTAAGTTTGGGGATACGGCAGGAGTGGCATTTTTGAAAACAAATTCAAAGTGGGTGGGAGTTAAAAGTCTCAACTCCCGAGAAAATGAATTTTCACCCACTTTAAATGATTAAGCTGTTAAACGAGCACGGCCTTTAGCACGACGATTGGCAATAACCTTGCGGCCATTTTTAGTCGCCATACGGGCACGAAAACCGTGTGAACGCTTACGCTTTAAGTTACTTGGTTGAAAAGTTCTTTTCATGACCTAGTTCCGCTACATAAGGTTAAAAACAAATGAACACTTGCATGCTCAAAAAGGACGCTGAATTCTAGAGATCCGGCTAACGTTTGTCAATGAGTTATCGAGATCATTGTGTAATTAATGATCATCTAGCGTTTCTGATGGTCTTTGGGTAACTAGTCTATGTGTAGCTACTTTATCCACAATTATTATTATTGTTTTGATTTACTATTATTTTCTGGCCCGATTTTTGATTTTATATTTAACTGTTATAATTTTTGTAATGTGATGTTTAAATAATAATATGTACAAAAAACAATGATATATAGTTTTTTTATAGAATATTTTAACGATGCTAAAAAGGTTGTTTTACTTATGCACAGTTTAGAGTGATAATTAGCGACTATTTTGCAAATGATGCTGAATAATTAATCGCTCAAGCTCAGTTTTTATTTTTCGATTTTCTTCTGTTGTCTTATTACACTTTTTTTTTCCCCTTTATTTTGTTGGTTCGGAGTAGTTTTTTAATGTCTTTATGGAATCGTTGCCTTGAAAGGCTGCAGCAAGATTTGCCGACTCAGCAATTTAGTATGTGGATAAGACCTTTGATAGCAAATGAAGAAGCTGCTGTAGTGACTCTTTTTGCCCCTAATCGATTCGTTTTAGATTGGGTACGTGATAAATACATAGCTCAAATTGAAGCATTATTCGCTGAGTTTTGTGCTAATGATGCGGTACCTCAACTTAGAATAGAGGTAAAATCTGCCGCTAGTGTTCAACAGAGTTATTCGCAAAATACTACTCCTGCCATTCATCAATCCTCAGCAGTAGAAAACAGCATCAAATCTTTACAAAAACATCAAGCGGCTCGAAGCAGCGTAAACGTCCAAGCAGATAACAGCCCACCTAATGTTAAAATTGCGGCGTCTCATAAAAGTAATATCAATTTTAATTACAAGTTTGATAACTTCGTGGAAGGTAAATCAAACCAGTTAGCAAGAGCGGCTTCTAAGCAAGTTTCTGATAATCCAGGTAAGGCATATAACCCATTATTTATTTATGGTGGTACTGGTTTAGGTAAAACACATTTATTACACGCCGTCGGTAATGGGATTATCGATAATAAAAAAGACGCAACCGTCGTGTATATGCATTCGGAGCGATTTGTTCAAGATATGGTTAAAGCGTTGCAGAATAACGCGATTGAAGAGTTCAAACGTTATTACCGTTCGGTTGACGCATTACTTATCGATGATATTCAATTCTTTGCTAATAAAGAGCGTTCACAAGAAGAGTTTTTTCATACCTTCAATGCTTTGTTAGAGGGTAATCAGCAAATCATCCTTACTTCTGACCGTTACCCTAAGGAAATTGATGGGGTAGAGGACAGGCTTAAATCTCGGTTCGGTTGGGGACTTACAATTGCTATTGAACCCCCAGAATTGGAAACACGTGTTGCCATTTTAATGCGTAAGGCGTTAGAGAATAAGATTGTGCTGCCAGATGAAGTGGCTTTCTTTATTGCTAAACGACTTCGCTCTAATGTGAGAGAGCTTGAAGGGGCGCTTAATCGAGTCATCGCTAATGCTAATTTTACTGGCCGACCAATCACTATTGATTTTGTTCGTGAAGCGTTACGTGATTTGCTAGCGTTGCAAGAAAAGCTCGTCACGATAGACAATATTCAAAAAACGGTGGCTGAGTATTACAAAATTAAGATGGCGGATATTTTATCTAAGCGCAGAAGTAGAAGTGTGGCTCGACCAAGACAGATGGCCATGGCTTTGTCGAAAGAGTTAACCAACCACAGCTTGCCAGAAATAGGCGATGCTTTTGGTGGTAGGGACCACACAACTGTGTTGCATGCATGTAGGAAAATTGTGCAGCTTAGAGAAGAGAGTCATGATATAAAAGAAGACTATCAAAATTTAATTCGCACCTTATCTTCATAAAAAAAGTTACGAGAATTTAGATGAAATTCAGTATAAGCAGGGAAAACTTTCTACAACCGCTTCAATTAGTTTCTGGCGCTGTAGAACGCAGACACACATTACCTATTCTATCCAATGTATTGATCAAAGTAAGCGATAATGCTTTGTGGCTAACAGGTACCGATTTGGAAGTTGAATTAATTTCAAATGTTACTTTGACGGGCGATTTTGAAGAAGGTGAAATCACAGTACCGGCCAAGAAACTTTTAGATATCATTCGTGGTTTGACTGAAGGTAGCGAGATTAGTTTTCATGTAGATGGCAATAAAGCTATTCTTCGATGTGGTCGAAGCAAATATAGTTTATCTACTCTCTCTGCTAACGATTATCCGAATCTTGAGGATTGGCAGGGGGAACTCGAATTTGAAATTTCTCAGTCAAACCTTAAGCGATTAATTGACAGTGTTCATTTCTCAATGGCTCAACAAGATGTGCGTTATTATCTTAATGGCATGTCTTTGGAAACCGAAGACAATGTTATTCGCACTGTTGCCACAGACGGCCACAGGCTTGCTCTATGCCGCTTAAATTATACTGATGCTACGTTGCCTAATCGCCAGGTAATTATCCCTCGTAAAGGGGTTATGGAGATTACTAGGCTTATTGAAGACAGTGACAAATCATTAAAGGTACAGGTGGGTTCAAACCATATCCGTATTTTTTCCAATGACTTTATTTTCACCAGCAAATTGGTTGATGGGCGTTTCCCTGATTATCGCCGAGTTTTACCAAAAGATGGTGATAAGAATATTATTGCTAGTAAACTTGGTCTTAAAAACGCTTTTTCTCGTGCATCGATTCTTTCAAATGAAAAATTCAAAGGTGTGCGCTTAAACTTATCATCTGGTGAAGTAAAAATTACTGCTAATAACCCAGAACAAGAAGAAGCCGTAGAGATTGTAGATGTAGATTATCAAGGTGGTGATTTAGAGATAGGGTTCAATGTTGCCTATCTAATTGACGTGCTCAATGCACTGAATGCTGAAGAAGTGAAATTCACCCTTGCGGATTCAAACAGTAGTGCACTAATTGAAGATGGGTCTGATGACTCTGCACTTTACGTTATAATGCCAATGAGGCTGTAGTCCTCTTCTTGTTGAATTTATTATGAAGCTGGACTCAGTCCAGATCCGCAACTTGCGTAATCTGCAGCATGTTACATTCAAACCTAGTCATGGTGTAAATTTCATCTTGGGAATCAATGGTAGTGGCAAGTCTTCAATACTGGAGGCCATACACTACCTTGGGTTTGGCCGCTCCTTCCGTACTTCAAAACATAAAAATGTCATTCAAAACGAGCAAGAATCGTTTACCGTTTTTTGTGAGTGCTTAGAAGATAGTACGACTCAACGGCTAGGGTTATCTCGCAGCATCAACGATTCGGTTAGTGTGAGTATTAACGGCATAAAAGGAAATAAGGTTTCGGATCTAGTTAGTCTTTTACCCGTTCAAATATTCACTCCTCAAAGTTCCGATATTTTACTAGGAGCACCAAAACTACGGCGGAAATACATAGATTGGTGTTTGTTTCACGTGGAACATAGTTTCCTTACATGCTCCAGTGCATACTCTAAATTGCTGAAACACAACAACGCCCTATGTCGAAAACAACAAGTAGGTTACGCGAATCCACAGAGGGTGTATTGGACAGATTTACTTGCACAATATGGCTCACAGTTAACAGAGTTCCGAAACGGAATGATGACACGGCTTATACCTTTAATTACTTCCAATCTTGCGCAATTTTTACCTGAGTTTTGTGTCGAAATCTCGTATTATAGGGGATGGGAAAAAGGTCTCGAATTAAACGAAGCCTTATCGAAGGCAGCAGACCGCGATTATAAAAATGGTTACATTAGCGTTGGCCCTCATAAGGCTGACGTCAGATTTAGAATAAGTGGCAAGCCTGCACATGAGGTGTTGTCTCGAGGGCAACTGAGGATGCTTGTAGCCGCTTTACAGTTAGCGACTACACAGTGTTTAATGTCCTACACACAAAAGACCTGTATTTTCTTATTAGATGATGTTGGTGCGGAATTAGACGCAGCAAAGCGAGAAGTGTTTATTGATAAACTTCTTGAATCAAATACTCAACTTTTCGTCACGGCGATAGAAGAGCATCAACTAGAATTTATAGATAAATACCAAAATAAAAAAATGTTTCACGTGGAACATGGCCAGGTGAGAGAGGAGAGTTAATCAAATGGCAGAAGAGAATAAGTACGATTCGTCGAGTATTAAAGTATTGAAAGGACTGGATGCCGTTCGTAAACGACCTGGTATGTATATCGGTGATACTGACGATGGTACAGGTTTACATCACATGGTATTTGAAGTGGTTGATAACTCTATCGATGAGGCACTTGCCGGTCACTGTACAAACATAAATGTAAAAATTCATACTGATGGCTCTGTGTCAGTTAAAGATGATGGACGAGGCATACCCACTGAAATTCATGAAGAAGAGGGCGTTTCCGCAGCCGAAGTTATTATGACCGTTCTTCATGCCGGTGGTAAGTTTGATGATAACTCCTATAAGGTTTCAGGTGGACTACACGGTGTTGGGGTATCAGTCGTAAACGCACTATCCCGCAAGCTTCAAATAATGATACGTCGCGCTGGTGAAGTGCACGAGCAAGAGTATCAACATGGTGTACCTCAAAAGCCTCTAGAAGTTATTGGAGAATCCGATACTACTGGTACAAGTATTAGATTTTGGCCAAGCGAAGAGACATTCACAGGGATAGAGTTTCATTACGATATTCTGGCCAAACGTCTACGTGAATTATCATTCTTGAATTCAGGTGTTAGTATCATATTAGAAGATGAACGTGATGGTAAGAAAGATCACTTCATGTACGAAGGTGGTATTCGAGCATTCGTAGAATATTTGAATCAAAACAAAACGCCTGTTCACCAACAAGTATTTCATTTTGATAGCCAACGTGATGATGGTATTTCGGTAGAAGTTGCGCTGCAATGGAATGATTCATTCCAAGAAAATGTATTTTGTTTCACTAATAACATTCCTCAGCGCGATGGTGGGAGTCACTTGGCTGGCTTCCGTGGTGCGCTAACCAGAACGCTTAATACCTTCATGGAGAAGGAAGGGCATAACAAAAAGAACAAAACCAGTGCTAGCGGTGATGATGCTAGAGAAGGGCTAACTGCGGTCGTTTCAGTTAAAGTACCTGATCCAAAATTCTCATCACAGACGAAAGATAAATTAGTATCCTCTGAAGTGCGTCCCGCAGTTGAAACTGTGATGGGCGAAAAGCTAAATGAATTCCTATTAGAAAATCCATCTGCGAGTAAAATCATTATCGGTAAAATTATCGATGCAGCTCGAGCCAGAGAAGCGGCGCGAAAAGCACGTGACATGACACGCAGAAAAGGTGCGCTAGACCTTGCTGGTTTGCCAGGAAAACTGGCAGATTGCCAAGAGAAAGATCCATCTCTATCTGAATTATATATAGTGGAAGGGGACTCTGCTGGCGGTTCAGCCAAGCAGGGCAGAAACAGAAAAAACCAAGCAATCTTACCTCTTAAAGGAAAAATTCTTAACGTCGAGAAAGCACGTTTTGATAAAATGCTATCGTCTCAAGAGGTGGCAACGCTTATCACTGCATTGGGCTGTGGCATTGGGCGTGACGAATATGATCCAGAAAAACTACGTTATCATCGCATTATTATTATGACCGATGCTGATGTTGATGGTTCACACATTCGTACATTGCTATTGACGTTCTTTTACCGTCAAATGCCAGAAATTATCGAACGTGGCTACATTTACATCGCGCAGCCTCCTTTGTATAAAACAAAGAAAGGCAAACAAGAACAGTACCTGAAAGATGACGATTCACTGACTAAATATTTAACTGCTATCGCTTTAGACAATGCTTCAATTCATGTAAACGAAGAAGCACCTGGCTTAAGCGGTGCGTCTTTAGAGAAGCTTGTTAATCAATATCAAAACGGTATGAAAATGATAAAACGCGTTAGTCGCGTTATGCCTGAGGTAATTCTAACCAGTCTCATTTATAGTAAAATAATTACGTTACAAGACTTACAAGACGAAGCAAGCTTAGAAGTTGTTGCTAAGAGTTATACTGAAAGCCTAACAAGAAATGAAGTTGATGGTGCTACGTATCGTTACGAAGTTAGACTGAACAACGAGCGTAAGAACTATTATATCGCGTTGATTATCCGTCTACACGGAATCGATACCGAGTATAAAATCGATCAAGAGTTTATTGAATCAATTGAGTATACCCGTCTTCGCGAACTGAATGAGTCTATCAATGGGCTGATTGAAGAAGGTGGTTACGTCAAGCGTAATGATAAAGTCAAAACAATTTCATCATTTGCCGAAGGCTTAGACTGGCTGATGGCAGAATCCAAGAAAGGTCAGTATATCCAACGCTATAAAGGATTAGGTGAGATGAACCCTGGCCAGCTTTGGGAAACGACTATGGATCCTGCGTCTCGCCGTATGCTACAAGTAAAAGTGGAGGATGCAATAGCAGCTGATCAACTGTTTACTACGCTTATGGGCGACCACGTAGAGCCAAGGCGAGCGTTCATTGAAGAAAATGCACTAAGAGTAGCTAACCTAGATGTATAGGTTTACTCTTTCATAAAGTGATATAACGATGAAAAAGCCCGCATTACTAGCGGGTTTTTTTATATTCGAAGTATGATAATACCATTCCACGTTAATGAGTGATCACTTAGCGAGAGATGAAAGGGCATAACAAGGCACATGAATGACTGAATAGTGGTTCTCTTTTGAAGTCATGTAACGCAGTGTAAGCCCTTTTAAAATTCGCCTGCAAGGAATGCCTTAGCGGCTTTTGCTCTGCGTTCTCATTATTTGAAAGGGAACGACCATTACTGCATAGCGACGGCTCAATCAAAAATCGCTGGATGTATTCTGAGGAGGCATTTGTTAGTGCAGATTGGTACACGATGCAGTGACCCAATTAAACAGGGAAAATATGATGAAGAAAATTGGCATGTTAGGAGGAATGAGTTGGGAATCAACGGCTCAATATTATGAGTTAATTAATCGAGAATTAAATAGGCGCTTAGGAGGCCTACATAGCGCGAGAATACTTTTAAATAGCGTAGACTTTCACGATATCGAGCTATTGCAGAAAGCGGCTGAGTGGGCCGAACTGGCCGATATTCTGAGTGAAGATGCGTTGAACCTAGAGCTAGCTGGTGCGGACTTTATAGTTATTTGTACCAATACTATGCACAAAGTTGAGCCTGACATTGCAGCTGCGGTTACCATTCCAGTTTTACACATTGCTGATGCTACGGGGCAGGTACTTAAAACAGATAATATTAGGCGAGTAGGGTTGTTAGGCACAGCATTCACTATGGAACAAGATTTCTACAAATCCCGCTTAGCAACTAAATTTGGCATTGATGTGGTAATTCCAAACGCTGAGGATAGGTCACTTATTCATAACGTGATTTATGATGAATTATGTAAAGGCGTTATCAATGATAAATCGAGAAAGGGCTATTTGAAAGTCATTGATAGACTTTACGCGAAAGGATGCGAGGGTGTTATCTTAGGATGTACTGAAATACCATTGTTGGTGAATCAGTCACATACAGATATCGTGCTGTATGACACAACCAAAATTCATGCATTAGCGGCAGTCGCTTTGGCGCTAGCAAAGGAGTAGTTTATATCTACAGGTTTACCTACTCATTCGTTAAACTTAAAGTAATTTCGAGGAAAGACAGAGGAAGTTTGTGGCGATAGGTAGAATAAATATTTATCTGAAGGAAATAATTAAAACTAATTTATTTCCAATTGGGATCGTAAACTTTAAAATGACCGCGGCCACTTTCTTTGACTTTATACATGGTCTTGTCAGCACAGGCGAGTAGCTCTTTAAGGTTATTGGCATGTTGTGGAGCGATAACAACACCAATACTGCCGCCAATCTCACAACTTATTTCGTCTGATATTTCGATAGGGTGACTTAAACTACTCAGTGTAGATTGGGCTAACGCTGTTATTTCATCCATATTAACACTGTTTACAACGAAAGCGGTAACAAACTCGTCGCCACCCCAGCGACTACAAAGCTCGTTTTTACCATTAAAGACCGACTGTAAACGTTTACTCACTTCGATTAAAACCCTGTCGCCAGCATCATGACCATAGGTGTCGTTAACAGGCTTGAATTTGTCTAAATCAATCATAAAAATGATTAAGCTCAAATCCAGCAAATTAACTGTTTGTAAAAGATTATCGATTTCAAATTCAACTGCACGGCGATTCTTCAGATGAGTTAATGCGTCATGGTCTGCCTCAAAACGGGTTTTAAGCTCTTTTTCTGCCCGAGATGTAACGTCATACATGATGACTTCGATAATAGGTTCTTCACTATTAGAATCAATGTCACGCTGTTGAGCCCGTTGGTTAGTGAGCCGTGAAAACAAACAATGAACCCACTTATTTACAGCGCCATCGTTAGACTTACATTTAAGATCGATTGATAAGTGATTTACCGATTCTTCACTACGCATTCTAAGCAGTAAACTCTCTAATTGGTTCGAGTTTTCAAAAAGATCAATAAAAGGAGTGCTTTCTGAAGAACTGGGTTGAATGTGATAGAACGCAGGATTGGCGGCTGTAACTATGTTATCGCTGTTAATTAAGCAAATACCAGCACTGGCTTGTTCAAAAATAAGTCTAAATTTACTTTCTAACGCCTGAGTTTTTTTACGTAAATCAGTTTCATTTTCTAGAGTGAGTTTCAATTCACCCATTAGATCATTAATACCCTGGACTAATTGTCCAATTTCATCGTTATCGTAGTGGATCAACGTACGCATTGTTTGCGTATCTCTAGGGTCAATCTTAAGAAAACTCGCAGTAAGGTTTTGAATAGGTTGGGTAAGTAGTTTATGCACTAGAATAGAAACGAAGAGCGCGACGATAGCTGAATAAAGTAGTAATAGTAAAGCGTCATTGGTGGCTTTTTGTCTTGCAATACTTTGAATATAATTACGGTTTGGATGAATTAACAACTGCCCAATGGATTGCTCTGGAATAAAAGGATGTTGGACGTTAGTGTGGATTAAGCCGTCCATATCAGCTAGGTCACCGAAACTTACATTTAGACTAAGGGAATCTGTTAGTTGTGCACCTGCTATCAAATCATTGATAACTAGGCCTTGCACTATCTCTTGCCCAAGCTCTTCATCTTGTACATACTGATCTTCCCCTAACTTTGTAGACACTTTTTACTTAGAAACTGAAGTAAGGTAAAAAGTGTTATGAATAAAAAATATCCCGATGAATTTAAACAAGAAGCCGTTCGCCAAGTGGTTGAAAAAGGCTATTCTGTACCTGACGTTTCTAA